>Ga0206117_101436_pt1 | contig 12105 bp, 9 predicted proteins | sample 3A5Ametagenome_FD_177997 | JGI IMG/M metagenome (GOLD analysis project Ga0206117, IMG submission 177997) | Enriched microbial communities from leaf-cutter ant dump, University of Wisconsin, Madison, United States - 3A5A | ecosystem: Environmental > Terrestrial > Nest > Insects nest > Nest dump... | reverse complement strand
TGCGCCTGCATCTCGACCTGACCGGCACCAAGAAGGGCTGCGACCATGGCCAGTGCGGCGCCTGCACCGTGCTGGTGGACGGCCGCCGCATCAACTCCTGCCTGACCCTGGCGGTGATGGCGGAGGGGCGGACCGTCACGACGATCGAAGGGCTGGCCAGCGGCGACGCGCTCCACCCGCTGCAGGAGGCCTTCGTCGAGCAGGACGCCTTCCAGTGCGGCTATTGCACCCCCGGCCAGATCTGCTCGGCGGTCGGCCTGCTGGAGGAGGGGCACGCCAAGACCGACGACGACATCCGCGAACTGATGAGCGGCAACCTCTGCCGCTGCGGCGCCTATCCCAACATCGTCGCCGCCATCCGGCAGGTGATGGACGCGCAGCCGGCAGCCAAGGACGGAGGCGCGTCATGAGGGCCTTCTCCTACGACCGTCCCGACAGCGTCGATGCGGCCTTGCGCGGCGTCGCCGGCCAGCCCGGCACGACGACCGAGGCGGCGGTGAAGTTCGTCGCCGGCGGCACCAACCTGCTCGACCTGATGAAGGCCGACGTGATGCGGCCGGAGCGTCTGGTCGACATCTCCCGCCTCGGCCTCGACCGCATCGAGGACACCGACGACGGCGGCCTGCGCCTCGGTGCGCTCGCCCGCAACGCCGACACCGCCCATGACGCGCGGGTGCAGGCGCGCTATCCGATGCTGTCGAAAGCGATCCTGGCCGGCGCCTCGGCCCAGCTGCGCAACATGGCGACCAACGGCGGCAACCTGCTGCAACGCACGCGCTGCTATTACTTCTACGACACCGGCACCCCCTGCAACAAACGGGAGCCGGGGACCGGCTGCGGCGCGCTGACCGGGGTCAACCGCATCCACGCCATCCTGGGCGCCAGCGACCGCTGCATCGCCGTCCACCCGTCCGACATGTGCGTGGCGCTGGCGGCGCTGGGCGCCGTCGTCCGCGTCAGCGGCCCCAAGGGCGAGCGCACCATCCCCTTCGCCGACTTCCACCGCCTGCCCGGCGACACCCCGCACATCGACAGCAGCCTCGCCGCCGACGAGCTGATCACCGCCATCGACCTGCCGGCGCAAGGCTTTGCCGACCACTCGACCTACCTGAAAATCCGCGACCGCGCCTCCTACGCCTTCGCGCTGGTGTCGGTCGCCGCCGCGCTCACGATGGACGGCCAGACGATCCGCACTGCAAGGCTGGCGCTCGGCGGCGTCGCCCATAAGCCCTGGCGCGACCCGGCGGCCGAAGCCGAACTGGCCGGCAAGCCCGCTTCGCTGGAGAGTTTCCGCGAGGCCGCGCGCGTCCTGCTGCGCGACGCCAAGGGCCAATCGCACAACGCCTTCAAGATCGGACTTGCCGAGCGCGCCATCGTCCGGGCGCTGGCCGAAGCCGCCGGAATGGAGCACTCATGATCGCCAAACCGACCATCCCCGCTCCGCTGGAGCGTTCCGATTCTCGGCCCGGCTCGCAGATCGGCAAGCCCGTCAGCCGCGTCGACGGCAGGCTGAAGGTGACCGGCGGCGCCAAATACGCCGCCGAGTTCAACACGCCCGGCCTCGCCCACGGCTACATCGTCTCCAGCGCCATCGCCCGCGGCCGCATCCTCGCCATCGACACGTCGAAGGTGCTGGCGCTTCCCGGCGTGTTCCAGGTCTTCACCCACGAGAACCGGCCGAGCCTTCCCTGGTTCGACCGCAAGTGGAAGGACGACGACGCGCCCAAGGGTTCGCCCTTCCGCCCGCTCTACGACGCGACGATCCACCATGCGCTCCAGCCCATCGCGCTGGTGGTGGCGGAGAGCTTCGAGCTGGCGCGTTACGCCGCCCGGCTGATCCATGTGACCTACGAGGCGGACGAGCACCGGACCGACCTGCGCGCGGCCAAGGCCGACGCCTTCACCCCCGGCAAGGACAAGGGCGGCTTCCAGCCCCCGCCCAAGCCGCGCGGCGACGCCGACCGGGCGCTGGCCGAGGCGGAGGTCAGCGTCGACCTGAACTTCTCCCAGGCGGTCGAGCATCACAACCCGATGGAGATGCACGCCTCCACCGTCGTCTACCACAATGACGGCAGCCTGACCGTCCATGACAAGACGCAGGGTCCGATCAACACCCAGACCTATGTCTGCAACGTCTTCGACCTGCCGAAGGACGCGGTGCGGGTGATCTCCCCCTTCGTCGGCGGCGCCTTCGGCTCGGGCCTGCGGCCGCAGCATCAGCTGTTCATGGCGGTGCTGGCGGCGACCGCGCTGAAGCGCTCGGTGCGGGTCGAGCTAACGCGCCCGCAGATGTTCAGCTTCGGCCACCGCCCGGAAACGCTCCAGCGCGTGGCGCTGGGGGCGAAGAGGGACGGCACCCTCACCGCCGTCATCCACGAGGCGGTGCAGGAGACCTCGCAAAATGAGAATTACGTCGAGGTCGTCGTCAACTGGTCGGGCCAGCAATACAGGTGCGACAATGTCCGGCTGGACTACAAGCTGGCGCGCCTGGACACCCATACCCCGCTCGACCAGCGCGCTCCCGGTGCCGCCATCGGCGTCCCGGCGCTGGAGATCGCCATGGACGAGCTGGCGGTCAAGCTCGGCATGGACCCGCTGGAGCTGCGGCTGAAGAACTATACCGAGGTCGATCCCAACACCGGCAAGCCCTTTTCCAGCAAGGAGCTGCGCGCCTGCTTCCGGCAGGGCGCCGAGCGTTTCGGCTGGCACAGGCGCAGCCATGCCCCCCGCTCGATGCGCGAGGGCCGGCAGCTGGTCGGCTGGGGCATGGCGACCGGCGTGTGGGACGCCATGCAGGGGCAGGCGGTGGCGTCGGCCCGGCTCGGCATCGACGGCACGCTGACGGTCGGCAGCGCCACCGCCGACATCGGCCCCGGCACCTACACGGCGATGACGCAGATCGCCGCCGACATCCTGGGCCTGCCCATCGACAAGGTGTCCTTCCAGCTCGGCGACACCAACCTGCCGATGGCCCCGTTGCAGGGCGGCTCCTGGACGGTGTCGTCGGTCGGCTCCGCGGTGAAGGCGGTCTGCGACCGGCTGCGCGACAGGCTGGCCGGTCTGGCGGCCGGGCTGAACGACGGACCATTGAAGGGGCTGAAGGCCGACGACCTGACCTTCGCCGACGGCTTCCTGATCGCCAAGGCGGACCCGTCCTGGCGCCTGTCGATCACCGAGGTGATGCGCGCCAACGATCTGCTGGTGCTGGAGGACGAGGCACGCTCGATCCCCTATTACAAGTCACAGATGCAGCACGCGCTCGGCACCCATTCCGCCATCTTCGCGGAGGTGCGTGTGGACGAGGATCTCGGCACCGTGCAGGTGACCCGCGTGGTGAGCGCGGTGGCTGCCGGCCGCATCATCAATCCCAAGACGGCGCGCAGCCAGATCCTGGGTGCGGTGGTGTGGGGCATCGGCATGGCGCTGGAGGAGGAATCGATGACCGACCAGCGGCTGGGCCGCTTCATGAACCATGATTTCGGCGAGTACCACATCCCGGTGAACGCGGACGTGCACGACATTGACGTCATCTTCGTCGAGGAGCATGACGACATCGTCAACCCGCTGGGCGCCAAGGGTGTCGGTGAGATCGGCATCGTCGGCGTCCCCGCCGCCATCGCCAACGCGATCCATCACGCGACCGGCAAGCGCCTCTGCGACCTGCCCATCACGCTGGATAAGATTTTGGAGGCTTGACCGTCAAAGAAGTGCCCTCTCCCAGGCGGGAGAGGGCACAGCTGTCACCTTCGCGGCTGCCGGCTAACCCGCCAGCCACCAAAAAAAACCGGACATCACCCCATGATGTTCTCGTCCGCCATGCGGCGAGGCATGTCGGTTTCGTGCTGGCGGTCCTGCTTCGGCGCCTTGGTGACGCTGAAACCGATACCCGACAGCAAAAGAACGCCCAACGAGGCGACGGTGACGATGTTGCAAAGCATAGCGACAGACCCTTTCCCTAACCTCTTTCGGCCGCCCGGTTGATGGGGCGGCCAGACCCTTATTGTGCGGTCTCCTGTGCAATAGACGCCGGGAGCCGTTTCTTTCTTCCGTGGGCCAAGCCGGGATGAGGAAAAAATATTGGTCCGTTGTTCGGACTGTATTTATTTCCAACACCTTGCCAGCGCAGGACTTGCGGAGCGGTCAGATAGTCCCGCAGCTGCGAACTGGCAATGGAAGCTGGCGACATATCCGCGCAGCTCTGGTTAACAAAATTGTCATGGCAGCGCTCGGGGTGGGGGAGGGGCTTTGTCCCGCCTCTCCTCTCATACGCTCGGAAGAGCTTTTTCAGTCGTCATCCCCGCGAAGGCGGGGATCCAGCTTACCCGTTGATCGGCTTATGGAAATGCTTGGATCGCCGCCTTCGCGGGGATGACGGCGAACAAGGTGTGGATGGGTCCGCTGCGTGTCGGGCCGATCAGGCCGGCGCCTCAGCCTCGGTCGCCCTCCGCCGCCAAAGCCTTCGAGCCGGCAGCGTTTTCCGCCCCCCGCAGGGTCACCGTCACCTTCAGTCCCTTGCCCTCGGCCCCGGCATCCAGCCGGACCGACGCTCCCAGCCGGTCGGCGAGGGCGCGGACGATGGCAAGCCCCAGCCCGCTGCCGGTGCGCGGCGGCTCGCCCGGACGGTCCAGGCGGTAGAATCGCTCGAACACCCGCCCGCGCTCCGCCTCCGGGATGCCGGGTCCATCGTCCTCGACCTCCATCATCGGGCCGGCCCCCATTCCTTCACCCACCCGCACCGTCACCGTGCCACCCGGCCGGTTGTAGCGGATGGCGTTGTCCAGCAGGTTGCCCAGCAGCTCCCCCACCAGCACGGCGTTCCCGGCGACCCGCAGGGCGCTGCCGTCCTCCGGCCCCTCGAAGTGCACCTCGACATCCTGGGCCAGCGCCGCCGGCACCTGCTCGGCAGCGACCTCCATCGCCACCTGCAGCAGGTCGGCGACCTCGGGGGCGGCTGGAACCACTGGCGCGTCCTCGTCGGCGCGGGCCAGCGCCAGCAGCTGGACCAGTAGCCGCTCCAGCCGCTTCACCGCTCCCTCGACATCGTCCAGCGCCGCGCGCCCCTCGGCGCTGTCGGTGCCGTAACGGCGCAGCAGGGCCAGATGGGTGCGCAGCACCGCCAGCGGCGTGCGCAGCTGGTGCGAGGCGTCGGCGGTGAAGCGCCGCATCGTGCCGATGGACTGGTCCAGCCGGGCCAGCAGCCCGTTGATGGCGACCACCAGCGACAGCACCTCCGCCGGCACCACCGCCAGCGGCAGCGGCACCAGGGCCATTCCCCCGCGTGCAGATCGCGCGTCGATCACCCGGCGCAGCCGCTTCAGCGGCGCCAGCCCGCGCCCGACGGCCCCCCACACCAGCATCCCGCTGCCGCCGACCAGTGCCACCTCCAGCAGGGTCAGCCACAGCAGCAGATCGACCTCCAGCGCGCGCCGGCCCGCGGTCGTCTCCGCCACCTGGACCAGCACCGGCTGCGTCACCCCATAGAGCCGCCGGACCTGGGCGGCCACCCGCACCGGATGGCCGTGATAGGAGGCGTCGCGGAACACCGTGACGTTGGCCGGCATCGCATGGATGTCCGGCAGCGGCAGGTCGAGATAGCCGGTGATCACCCCGCCTTCATGGGCGACGTTGTAATAGATGTTGTCGCGGGCCTGGCTCTCCAGCATGCCGAAGGCGACGGCCGGCAAGTCGACCGTTACCTCGCCGTCGTCGTCCCCCACCGCCAGCCGCTCGGCGATGGCGAGAGTCGAGCCGGCGAGCAGCCGGTCATGGGTGGACTGCACGAAACCGTGGATCAGCGCCGACCCGCCGGCTCCCAGCCCGACCGCCAGAGCGCCCAGCGGCACCAGCAGCCGGGTCAGCAGCCGGCGGCGCAGAGACGGCACCCGCTCCGGCCGGGTTCCCGCCATCAGGCATTTTCCATCAGGTAGCCCAGCCCGCGGATGGTGCGGATCTGCGGCCCGTCCGGTTCCAGCTTCTTGCGCAGCCGGGCGACATACAGCTCGATGGCGTTCGGCGCCACCGGCTCGTCGAAGCCGAACACCTCGCCGGCCAGCCGGTCCTTCGGCACCACCTTGCCGGCCCGCGTGATCAGCCCCTCCAGCACCGCCAGCTCGCGCTTGCGCAAGTCGAGCACCCGGCCGTTCAGCGTCACCGTCGCGGTGGAGCGGTCGTAGCGCAGGGCACCGCAGGCCAGCTCCGGCACCGGCGTGCCCTGGCCGCGGCGCACCAGGGCGCGCACCCGCGCCTCGAACTCCGCCGGGTCGAAGGGCTTCAGCAGGTAATCGTCGGCGCCCAAATCCAACCCCTTCACCCGGTCGGCCACCGCCTCCCGCGCGGTCAGGATCATCACCGGCACGGTGGAACCGCGGCGGCGGATGCGGGTCAGCACCTCAAACCCCGACAGGTCGGGCAGGCCTAAGTCCAGCACCACCAGCCCATAGGGCTCCGCCCGCTCCAGCCGCACCGCCTCCTCGCCCGCCGCGACATGGTCGACGGCATAGCCGGCCAGCTTCAGCCCGCCCATCACCCCGCGCGCCAAGGCTGCGTCATCCTCCACGATCAGGATGCGCAAGGGAGCCGCCTATCGTCAGACTGGGCCATCATCCGACCGCACCTGTTCCGTTCCACCAACAATTTTTATCCGCGACAGATTGGCGACAGGTTGATTGCCTATAGTCACGGCAAATCCGCTTGTAAGCCCAACCAACCCGGCCCGCAACGGCGCCGTGGAAACCAACCGCAGGAGAGGAAGAGATGCGCACCAAACTGGCCCTTCTGGTCGCGACCGCCCTGAGCGTGACAGTGACGGTTACCGTGCCCGCCTTCACCGCCGGCACCGCCCAGGCGCAGTCGGTCCCCGCCGGCTACGATCCCGCCTATGCCAAGATCATCGAGGCGGCGAACCAGGAAGGCGCGCTCAGCATCTATTCCGCCACCGACGCGGCCGCCGTGTCGGAACTCCTGAAGGGGTTCGAGGCGCTCTATCCCAAGGTCAAGCTGGAATACGCCGACCAGAACTCGACCGAGATGTACAACCGCTTCATCAGCGAGGCGGCGGCCAACACCGGCACCACCGACCTGATGTGGTCGTCGGCGATGGACCTGCAGATGAAGCTGGTCAATGACGGCTACGCGCAGTCCTACAGCTCGCCGGAATCGAAGAGCATCCCCGACTGGGCCAACTATAAGAACGAGGCCTTCGGCACCACCGCCGAGCCGATCGTCTTCGCCTACAACAAGCGCGTGGTGCCGGCCGCCGACGTGCCGAAGACCCACGCCGACCTCGCCAAGCTGCTGGCCGAGAAGCCGGACGCCTACAAGGGCAAGGTCACGTCGTACGATCCGGAGCGCAGCGGCGTCGGCTTCCTCTACATCACCCAGGACGTGCAGGCGAACAAGAACACCTGGGATCTGGTGAAGGCGATGGGCCAGACCGGGGTGAAGCTCTACACCTCCTCGGGCGCGATGATCGAGCGACTGACGTCGGGCGAGCACACCATCGGTTACAACATGATCGGCTCCTACGTCTACGAGCGCCAGCACAAGGACCCGGAGTCGCTGGGCATCGTGCTGCCGTCCGACTACACCATCGTGATGTCGCGCATCGCCTTCATCCCGAAGGGCGCCAAGCACCCGAACGCCGCCAAGCTGTTCCTCGACTATCTGCTGTCCAAGCAGGGCCAGCAGGCGATGCAGGCCCGCTACATGGGCTCGATCCGCACCGATCTGGCCTCGGCCAACCCGACCGCCGGCATCCCGGAAAGCACGCTGCGCCCGATCCATGTCGGCCCGGAACTGCTGACCTACCTCGACCAGGTGAAGCGCCTGAAGTTTCTGAAGGACTGGCAGAAGGCCCTTCAGGGGAAGTGATCTAGCCCGACCTGAAATCACCCTCTCCCGCCCCGGGAGAGGGAAGGGGCCCGCCGAAGGCGGGAAGGGTGAGGGGTGATCCAAGGAGCCGGGTGGTTCCTGATCCTCGCCTCACCCCTCACCCTCCCCGCGCCTTTGGCGCGGGTCCCCTCCCTCTCCCGGGGCGGGAGAGGGACGATTTGCGCCAAAAGGAATCCCCCATGAACCGCGCGACGCGCATCGCGGTGATCATCGCCATGGCGATTGCCGTGCTGGCCCCGATCGGCCTGGTCGTCTACCAGAGCTTCCTCGACGGGCCGTTCTTCCAGCCCAAGACCGCCTTCACGTTCAGCGCCTACGAGTTCGTCCTGGACGACGAGGATTTCTTCGACGCCCTTTACAACTCGTGCGTCATCGCCTTCGGCATGACCGCCATCGCCGTGCCGGTCGGCGCCATGCTCGCCTTCCTGATGGCCCGCACCGACCTGCCGGGCCGCCGCTGGATCGAGCCGGTGATCCTGGTGCCGATGTTCGTGTCGTCGGTGGTGCTGGCCTTCGGCTTCGTGGTCAGCCTCGGCCCAGCGGGCTTCGTCACGCTGTGGTTCAAGAGCACCTTCGGCTTCGTCCCCTGGTACCTCTATTCCAAGACGACGCTGATCGTCATCGCCGGCCTGACTCACGTCCCGCACGTCTTCCTCTACACCTCGTCGGCGCTCCGCAGCCTCGGCTCCGACGTCGAGGAAGCGGCCCGCATGACCGGCGCCGGCCCGCTGCGCACGGCGCTGACCGTCAGCCTGCCGATGGTGATGCCGAACATCCTCTACGCCGCGGTGCTGGTCTTCTTCCTGGGGTTCGAGCTGTTCGGCCTGCCGCTGGTGCTGGGCGACCCCGAAGGCATCCTCGTGCTGGCCACATACCTCTACAAGCTGACCAACAAGCTGGGCACGCCCTCATACCAGCTGATGGCGGTGGTCGTGGTGGCGATCATCTGCATCGCCCTGCCGCTGGTGGCGCTCCAGCGCTTCCTGCTGCGCGCCGCCAACCGCTATGTCTCGGTGAAGGGCAAGGCCGCGGCGCAGAAGCCGGTGTCCATCGGCGTCTGGCGCTGGCCGGCTGCGGCGATGATCACCGCGTGGCTGCTGTTCACCGTGGTGGTCCCGATCAGCGGTCTGGTGCTGCGCGCCTTCGTGTCGAGCTGGGGCGAGGGCGTCAACCTGCTGGACGTGCTGACGCTGGCGCATTTCCGCGAGCTGATGGAGTTCCCCAACCTGACCCGCGGCATCGTCAACACGCTGCTGATCGCGTCCGTCGGCGGGGCGCTGTCGGTCGGCGTCTACACCATGCTGAACCTCGCCGCCCACCGCTGGCAGTCGGGCTGGACGAAGCTGATGGACTATCTGGTCCTGCTGCCGCGCGCCATGCCGGGCCTCGTCGCCGGTCTGGCGATCTTCTGGGTCTTCCTGTTCACGCCCTTCCTGTCGCCGCTGCGCCAGACCATGATCGCCATCTGGGTCGCCTACACGCTGGTCTGGCTCGCCTACGGCATGCGCCTGGTCAGCGGCGCGCTGCTCCAGATCGGCCCCGAGCTTGAGGAGGCCGGCCGCATCGTCGGCGCCAGCCCCGGGCGGGTGTCGCGCGACCTGACGATCCCGCTGGTCAAGGTCGGGCTGTTCTCCAGCTGGCTGCTGATCTTCGTCACCTTCATGCGCGAATACTCCACGGGCGTCTATCTGCTGGCCCCCGGCACCGAAGTGATCGGCTCGCTGCTGGTCTCGCTGTGGGGCACCGGCGCCGTCGACCTCGTGACCGCGCTCTCCACCGTCAACATCGCGATGATCGGCGGCGGCCTGCTGCTGATGTCGCTCTTCGGGAAACGCTCCCATGGCTAAGCTCATCATCGACGACCTGCACCTGTCCTACGGCAGCACCGAGATCCTGAAGGGCATCACCGCCACCTTCGCCCAGGGCGAGATCGTCGCCCTGCTCGGCCGGTCGGGCAGCGGCAAGACCACGCTCTTGCGCTCCATCGCCGGGCTGGAGGAGCCGAAGAAGGGCGTCATCTCCATCGGCGACCAGCCGGTCTTCGACGCCGCCGCCGGGCTCAACGTGCCGTCGGAGAAGCGCGGCCTCGGCCTCGTCTTCCAGTCCTACGCGCTGTGGCCGCACAAGACGGTGTTCGAGAACGTCGCCTACGGCCTGCGCCTGCGCAATGTGCCGAAGGCCGAACTCCAGCAGCGCGTCGCTGCCGTTCTCGACGGCGTCGGGCTCGGCCATCTCGGCGACCGCTATCCGCACCAGATGTCGGGCGGCCAGCAGCAGCGCGTGGCGCTGGCCCGCGCGCTGGTCTACAACCCGCCGGTCATCCTGCTCGACGAGCCGCTGTCGAACCTCGACGCCAAGCTGCGCGAGGAGGCCCGCATCTGGATCCGCACGCTGATCAAGCGGATGAACCTGACCGCCGTCTTCGTCACCCACGACCAGGTGGAGGCGATGGCGATCGCCGACCGCATCGTCCTGCTCGACGGTGGCCGCATCGTCCAGGCCGGCACGCCGGAACAGCTCTACACCGAGCCGGTCAGCCTGTTCGCATCGGAGTTCATGGGCGTCAACAACCAGATCAAAAGCCGCGTGCAGGACAAGCGCGGCGGCTACGCCCGCATCGAGCTGTCCGGCCACCCGCTGTGGGGCAAGGACCGCGCCGGCAAGGGCGTGTCGGAGGAGGCCACCGGCGTCATCCGCCTGGAGCAGGTCGAGGTGGTGGACGGCCCAGGGGGAGGGGATGGAGAGAACCGCATCCCGGCCGAGTTGGAGACCTCGGTCTATCTCGGCAGCCATTGGGAGCATGTTTTCCGCTGCGGCGACCAGACGCTCCGCGCCTTCGGCCGCCCGCTGCCCGCCGGCACCCATTGGCTGCACCTGCCGCCGGAACAGCTCTGGGTCTTTTGAAAGCGTAATTTCTTCCGCCCTTGATCCCCTCTCCCCCCTGGGGAGAGGGTCAGGGTGAGGGGGACGCACGGCGAGGATCTCTTCGGCTGCGCCGAACCCCCTCATCCCGACCGTCTCCCTCACACCTCGATCAGCGCATAGGGCCGCCCGGTCTCCTTGGGGATCGTCTGCGCAACGTTGTACACCGGCGTTCCCCGCAGCGTTTTCCCGCTGTAGCTGCCGTGATGCGCATGCCCGTGCGCCACCGCCCGGACATTGTCGAAGCGGTCGATGGTCTCGGCCAGCCGCGAGGACCCCAGGAAGGGGAAGATCTCCGTCGGCTCCCCCTCCACCGTCGCGGCGATGGGGGCGTAATGCAGCACGACGAACACCCGCTCGGTGTCGAGCTGCCGCAAGGCGCTTTCCAGCCGCATCGCCTCGTTCACCGCCTCATGGACGAACTGCTTGATCGCCGGCTCGCCGAAGCTGTCGAGCATCCGGTTGCCGAAGCCGCCGCCGAAGCCCTTCACCCCGGCGAAGCCGACCCCGCCGATCTCCTGCGGCGCGCCGTCGAGGAAGCGCACCCCGGCCTGGGTCAGGATATGCTGGACCTCTTCCACATGGCCGCACTCGTAATCGTGGTTGCCGAACACCGCGACCACCGGAATGCCGATGGAGCGCAGGGCATCGGCCAGGATTTCCGCCTCGCGCGGCTTGCCGTGGTTGGTCAGGTCGCCGCACAGCGCCAGCACGTCGGCCTTGCCGGCGATCTCCTGGAACAGCTCGCGATAGGGATATTGCGTGGTCTCGCCGACATGGATGTCGCCGATGGCGGCGACGGTCAGCCTGCGCTCATCCATTCCCGTTCTCCTTCAGGCTCTGCCTGGTTCCCTCCTCCCCGACCACGTCGGCGAAGCCCCACTCGGTGACGTCGATCAGGTAATCCTCGCGCGAGAACAGCCGGCCCCGGCAGATGCGGGTCTGGGCGACCGGCAGCTTGGCGCGCTCCTGCATCCGCTCCAGCAGCTCCGCCACCAGCCAGTCGGGCACGCGGTCGCGCTCGGTCGGATAGATGAAGCGGAAGTTCAGCAGGTGGATCAGCAGCACTTCCCAATGCTGCTCCATGTGGGCGAGCAGCCGTTTCCAGTCGATCCTGTCATGCTGCTTCAGGATCATGTGGGCCACGTCCGGGCCGTCGTACTTGTGGCGCATCTGGACGAAGGATTTGGAGAAGATCATCTCCGTCGGCGCCACCAGCGGCACGTCGCTGCCGCAGATCACCGCGCGATGCTCCTCCTTGAACCAGCGGTCGTTGACCGGGTTGATGGCGAC
>Ga0206117_101435_pt1 | contig 12108 bp, 8 predicted proteins | sample 3A5Ametagenome_FD_177997 | JGI IMG/M metagenome (GOLD analysis project Ga0206117, IMG submission 177997) | Enriched microbial communities from leaf-cutter ant dump, University of Wisconsin, Madison, United States - 3A5A | ecosystem: Environmental > Terrestrial > Nest > Insects nest > Nest dump... | reverse complement strand
CGACTGGCGGTCCGAGGCGCTGACCGCACGCGCGGTGACCGGCCTGCAGGCGTTCCGCGACCTGTTCGCAGATCAGGTGCTGCGCCCGGACGAAGATGTCGCCATCGACAGCGTCACCCTGATGTTCACGGACCTGGAGGGATCGACCGCCCTGTACCAGCGCATCGGCGACGGCGCCGCCTATCATCTGGTGCGCGACCATTTCGCCTATCTGGGCGAAGCGGTGCGGCGACACGAAGGCACGCTGGTCAAGACCATCGGCGACGCCGTCATGGCCGCTTTCGCCGATCCGGCCCAGGCAGTCGCGGCCGCCCTGTCGGTGCAACGCCATGTCGGCGATTTCAACGTCCGCCAGCCGGGCGGCGGCATCCGCATCAAGATGGGGCTGCATCTTGGCCCCTGCATCGCGGTGACGATGAACGGCCGGCTGGATTATTTCGGGTCGACCGTCAATCTGGCCGCCCGGCTGCAGGGGCAGAGCGGCGGCGGCGATGTCGTGATCAGCGAGGCGCTGGCCGGCGATCCGGGCGTCCGCCCGCTGCTGGCGCCGTATATGCTGGCTACCGAAAGCGCGATGCTGAAGGGCTTCGCCGAACCGGTGCGTTTCCACCGCCTGCCCCAGTCGGCACTGCTGGCGGATTGACCGGGCCTTCCGGAAGCCACTAGCCTCTGCCCCCATGACGATTCGCAGCGGTCCCTTCAATCTGCTCACCGACGTCCCCGGCATCCGGGTCGGCCATGCGGCCGACGCCGACGTGCGCAGCGGCGTCACCGTAATCCTGCCCGACGAACCGGCGCTGGCCGGGGTCGATGTGCGCGGCGGCGGACCCGGCACGCGCGAAACCGAATTGCTGCGGCCGACCTGCGCGGTCGACCGGATCGATGCCATCGTCCTGTCGGGTGGTTCGGCCTTCGGTCTCGATGCCGCCTCGGGCGTCGCCAATTATCTTGCGGCAAACGGGCGCGGCTGGCCTGTCGTGGGCGGCATGCGGGTACCGATCGTGCCGTCGGCCATCCTGTTCGACCTGGCCAATGGCGGGACCAAGACCTGGGGCGAGGATCCACCCTATCGCCGGCTGGGCCGCGAGGCGGTGATCGCCGCCGCCCATGGCGTCTTCCCGCTCGGCAATGTGGGCGCGGGCTACGGCGCCGCCGCCGGCCGGCTCAAGGGCGGGCTGGGCTCGGCCTCGGTCATCGACGACGCGTCGGGCCTGGTGGTCGCGGCGCTGGTCGCGGCCAATCCGGTCGGCAGCGTCGTCAGGCCGGGTACCGGCCGGTTCTGGGCCGCCGACCTGGAACAGCACGACGAATTCGGCGGCTATCGCGAGGAAATCCCGGCCGGCGACATCGACCTGGACCTGCCGGCCGAGGGGCGGATCGGCGGCCATACCTCGATCGGCGTCGTGGCCACCAACCTCGCCTTTGACAAGGCGTCGGCCGAACGCATCGCAATCATGGCCCAGGACGGTTATGCCCGTGCGATTCGGCCGGTGCATACGCCGATGGATGGCGATACGATCTTCGTCATGTCCACCGGGCGGCTGAAGCCGACCGTGCCCCTGCCCCTGGCGGTGGCCCGCGTCGGCAGCCTTGCCGCGGATTGCGTCGCCCGGGCGGTGGCCCGGGCCGTGCACGCGGCCGACAGCCTGGGCGGCCTGCCGAGCTGGCGGTCGCTGCACGGCAGCTGACCGAACTGAACCAAGCTACTTTCTGGGGGAAAAGGAAAAACACGTCATGCGGAAATTCTGGTACGCGGCACTTGCCGTGGCGGCCCTTGCCGGCGCGCCGCTGGCCGCCGATGCGCAGGCCAAGAAGGATTCGGTAGCCCTGGGCCTGGTGCTCGAGCCGCCGGTCCTCGACCCGACCGTCAATCCCGCCGCCGCCATCGGCGAGGTGGTGCATTACAACCTGTTCGAGACCCTGACCAAGATCCACGAGAACGGCACCGTCGGCCCCTTGCTGGCCGACAGCTGGACCGCGTCGCCCGACGGCAAGACCTGGACCTTCAAGCTGAAGTCGGGCGTCAAGTTCCACGACGGCTCGCCCTTCTCGTCGGCCGACGTCAAGTCGTCGTTCACGCGCTACGGCGCCGACACCTCGACCAACAAGAACAAGGCGACCTTCTCCAACATGGAGAAGATCGAGACGCCGGACGCCCAGACCGTGGTCATCACGCTGAAGGCCGCCGACGCCTATTTCCCGTTCCGCATCGGCGAGAACACCTCGGTCATCACCTCCGACAAGACCGCGGCCGACAATTCGACCAAGCCGGTCGGCACCGGTCCGTTCAAGTTCGACAGCTGGAGCAAGGGGTCGTCGGTCACGCTGGTCAAAGCCGACACCTATCGTGATCCCGCGGCGATCAAGCTGAACAAGCTGACCTTCAAGTTCATCGCCGACCCGGCCGCGGCGGTCGCCGCCCTGATGGCCGGCGACGTCGACGCCTTCCCGACGATGGGCGCCTACGAGACCATCGACCAGTTCCGCAAGGACAACCGCTTCACCGTGACCGTGGGTTCGACCGAGGGCGAGACCCTTCTGTCGATCAACAACAAGCGCAAGCCGCTGGACGACGTCCGTGTCCGCCGCGCCATCTCGTACGCGCTGGACCGCCAGGGTATCATCGACGGCGCGATGTCGGGCTTCGGCATTCCGATCGGCAGCCATTTCCCGCCGCACAACCCGGCCTATGTCGACCTGACCAAGGTCTACGAATACACCCCCGACAAGGCCCGCGCCCTGCTGAAGGAAGCCAACGCGGTCGGCACCGAGGTCACCCTGCGCCTGCCGCCGCCGGCCTATGCCCGCCGCTCGGGCGAGATCATCGCCACGCTGCTGACCGACGTCGGCTTCAAGGTGAAGATCGAGAACCTGGAATGGGCCGCCTGGCTGGACCAGGTGTTCAAGAACCGCAACTTCGACATGACCATCATCAGCCATGTCGAACCCAACGACATCAACATCTACTCGACCAAGGTCAAGCCGGGTTACTACTTCAACTACGAGAACCCGAAATTCGAGGATCTGATCACCAAGGCCGAGGCGACGCTGGATCCGGAATCCCGCAAGCCCCTGCTGCAGGATGCCCAGAAGATCCTGGCCGAGGATGCGGTCAACGGCTTCCTGTTCGTGCTGCCCAAGGTCGCGATCTACAAGAAGGGCCTGACCGGCATGTGGCAGAACGCCCCGATCTTCGTCAACGACATGACTGCTGTCTCCTGGCAATAAGCGCCGGACCGCCTGCGACCAGTATCGAAAGGCCGGCGGCGCACCCGCCGGCCTTTATTCTTGCGGGAGGGCAAGGAATGAGCGACGCATCGATGCTGCACGAAAAGCAGATCGACTACTGGAACGGCAAGGGTGCCGATCACTGGGTCCATGCCCAGGCGCAGACCGATGCGATGCTGGCGCCCGTCACCGCCGCCCTGATGGACAAGGCCCGGATACCCGCCGGCGCCCGCGTCCTCGATATCGGCTGCGGCTGCGGCGACACGACGGTCGAACTGGCACGCGCGGTCGGACCCGACGGCCATGTCACCGGCATCGACGTGTCGGGGCCGATGCTGGCCGTCGCCGCCGACCGGCTGAAACCGTTCTCCCAGGCCGCAACGCTGCTGGCCGATGCCGCAAGCCATCCGCTGCCGCCTGCGTCGGCCGACCTGATCCTGTCGCGCTTCGGCGTCATGTTCTTCGGCGATCCGGTCGCCGCCTTCGCCAATCTGCGCCGGGCGCTGAAGCCCGGCGGCCGGGCGGTCTTTGCCTGCTGGCGCAAGTTCGACGAGAACCGCTGGGCCAAGCTGCCGCTGGTTGCAGCCTATGGCCATGTGCCGCGCATGCCGCCGGTCGGCCCGACCGATCCCGGCCCCTTCGCCTTCGCCGATCCCGACCGCGTCCGCACCATCCTGGCCGATGCCGGTTTCACCGCTATCACACTGACGCCGGTCGATCTGGCGATCACACCGCTGGCCGGCGGCAACACGGCCGAGACCGCCGAACAACTGCTGGAAATCGGCCCGGCCAGCCGGGCGGTGGATGGCCACCCGGCCGAGGTCAGGGCGGCCGTTGCCCGCGATATCGAAAAGGCGCTGGAACCCTTTCAGGGGCCTGGCGGCATCAGCCTGCCGGCGGCGATCTGGCTGGTCGAGGCAGTCTAACCGATCAGAGCGGCCCGCGCATCGGCCAGGATCCGGTCGGACCGGTCGCGATCCTCGACGATGCGCGACAGGGTCAGGGCGCCGACCATGGTGGCAAGGGTGGCCTGCGCCACGTCCACGCCCTTCCCTTGCGTCTCGGCGATCAGCCCCACCAGGCGATCCATCCGCTGTGCGGCCGCCCGGCGCACGCCTTCCGGCTGGCGGGCCAGGTCGGTCCCCAGCGCGGCATAGGAACAACCCTGCGCCGGCGCGTCGCGATGCTGGCGGCTGAGATAGCTGCGGACCAGCGTGGCGAAACGCTGCTCGGGGGCGGCGGCCATCACCTGTTCGTGCAGCCGCGCGAAACTCTGGTCCAGCGCGGCGCTCACCGCTTCCTCGACCAGTGCATCCTTAGACTTGAAATGGGCATAGAACCCACCATGGGTCAGGCCCACGCCCTTCATGATGTCGACCAGGCCGATACCGTCGACGCCATGGCTGCGGAACGCCGTCGACGCCTCGTCGACGATGCGTTGGTGGGTCTGTTGCTTGTGTTCGGCGGAATAGCGCAAGGCTTTGGCCTCTTCGGCAAAATTACATGATAATCATCATGCAAATTGCGGCGCGGGTCAAGTCAGCAGGCGGACCAGGCGCTGTTCGACTGCACCTAAACTGACCGGCTTGACGAGATAGCCGTCGACGCCGAGTTCGCGGGCCTGGCGGACGGTATCGGCCTTGGCATCCGCCGTCAGAAAGACCACGCGTGTCCTGGCGATCTGCGGAATGGCCAGGCTGCGCAGCGACCGCAGGAATTCGATGCCGCCGACAGGACGCATATGCACGTCGCATAGGACCAGGTCGGGCCGGCGGCGCAGGACCGACGCCATCGCCGCCTCGCCCTCGGCCGCATCGTCCAGGCTGCCGACGCCAAGCTGCTGCAGCAGGCCGCGGATCAGCTGACGGGTGAACGGCTCGTCATCGACGACCAGCACATGATGGCGGCGAAAGCGGGTGTCGGTCATGTGCCGACCACACCCTCCGTCGCATTGCGGAACGCCTGGACCGCCTCGGCAACCGGCCCCAGCAGTTCCTGCGCGTGGTCGACATCTCCCTTTTCCAGCGCGTCCTGGACTGCGGCGGCGGCATCCGCGATCGCGGCCGCGCCCACCGAATGGGCCGCGCCGGTCAGCGCATGGGCCAGTTCATGCGCACCGCCGAAATCGGCCGCACCGAACGACATTTCAAGGGATTCGAGCTGATCGGGCAGGTTCGCGGCGAACGCGGCCAGGAAGGCGCGGGCCGCCGGGGTGAACCCGCCGAAGCTTTCGACGAGATGGCTGGTATCGAGCAGGCCGGGATCAAACACCGGCGCCTCGGTCGTTTCCGGCACCGCTGCCGCGGCCGCTTCCTCGGGCGGCAGGGGCCGCCGGCGCAGGGCTGCGGCATCCGGCAGGAAACGGCCGATCAGCCCGGCCAGCCGCGCGGCGTCCAGCGGCTTGGTCATGCAATCGTCCATCCCGGCCGCCAGGCAGGCGGCCCTGGTCGCCGGCAGGGCATCGGCGGTCAGCGCCACGATCGGCAGCCGCGTGCCCTCGGGCTCCTGCGCGCGGATTTCCGCGGCCAGGGCGAAACCGTCCATGCCGGGCATGTGCAGATCGGTCAGCACCAGGCCAAAACCCTGGCGCCCCAGCGCGGCCAGGCCGGCGCGACCGCCCTCGGCGATGACATGGGCATAACCCAGTCGGTCCAGCAGCCGGCCGATGACCTGGCGGTTGACCGGGTTATCCTCGACCACCAGCACCGCCGCATGGGCCGCCTGCGCTTCCTCGAGCGGCGGGGGCGCATAGTGCAGCAGGTCGGCATTGGGGGCGGCGGCAACGGCACGACCCAACGCCGCGGCGATCACCGACCACAGCCGGGCGCGGCGGATCGGATAGGCCAGCGTCGCCTCGATCCGGTGCCGCACCGCGGGTTTCAGCAGCGCCAGATGGGCCTGCGGCCCGGCCACGACGACGCGCTTGCCCGCCAGCTTGTCGTCGCGGGCGATCTTGTCCAGCAGCGCTTCGACCTCGCCGGGTTCATGGCCCAGGCAGACCAGGACCAGGTCGAGTTCGGCCGAGGCCAGCACCTTCGGCGCATACCGGTCGGCGGTCAGCCACAACGGTTCCTCGATCCCGGCGGCGTAAAGCTGGCCGACCAGCGCATCGCGCCGCCAGCCATCCGCCCCCAGAATGGCGATGCGGGCATCGGCGATCTCGGGCGTCGGCGGGGCCACGGCGCGCGAGGTCAGCAGCACCAGTTCGACGGTGAAGGTCGCGCCCTCGCCCGGCACCGATTCGCAGGCGATGGTACCGCCCATCAGCTCGACCAGACGGCGGGCGATCGACAGGCCGAGGCCGGTGCCGCCGTAACGCCGGGCGGTCGACGGATCCGCCTGTTCGAACGGCTGGAACAGCCGTTCGATCTGTTCCTCGGTCAGTCCAATGCCGCTGTCGGTGACGTCGATGCGCAGGGAGACCGCGCCGTCGCGCCGCCTGGCGCCGGCCAGCTTGATCAGTACCCCGCCCTCGTCGGTGAACTTGACCGCATTGCCGGCCAGGTTCATCAGCACCTGGCGCAGCCGGGTCGGATCGCCGGTCACCATGTCGGGCAGGCGCGGATCCAGATCGACGACCAGTTCGATGCCCTTGTCGTCGGCCGGCGCGGCCAGTACGGCCCCGACGCCCTCGGCCACCTCGGACAGCGAGAACGGCACGGCTTCCAGTTCCAGCCGGCCGGCCTCGATCTTGGTGATGTCCAGAATGTCGCTGACGATGGCCAGCAGTGCGTCGGCCGACTGGCGGATGACCACGGCCATCGACCGCGCATCCTCGTCGAGATCGGCTTCGGCCAGCATCTCGGCCATGGCGACGACGCCGTTCAGCGGTGTGCGGATCTCGTGGCTCATCACCGCCAGGAAAGTCGACTTGGCCTCGCCGGCCGCCTCGGCCTGGATACGCGCGGCGTCGAGTTCGGCATTCGCCGCCGCCAGGCTGGTCACAGCCTGCTCGGCCTGGGCTTTGGCCGTGGCCAGCGCGCCTTCGCGCTGCAGCCTGTCGGTGACGTCGAGCCACACGCCCGACAGCATCACCGCGCCATCGGCCAGGCGCCGGGCGGTCGCGCGCAGGCCGATCCAGCGTTCGCCGTCGGGATGGCGGTCGCGGAACTCGAGATCCAGCGGCCGCAGATTGGCCGCGGCGTCCGCAATGGCCGCATCGAGGCCGGCGCGATCGGCCGGATGAATCGGTTCGACCGACTGGCCTGATGTCAGCGCCACGGGGTCGATGCCGCGCAGGGCCCGCGCCGCACCCGAGACGAACACATAACGCCGCCGTCCGTCGGCGTCGATCCGCAGTTGGAAGACCGCGCCCGGGATCGCCTCGGTCAGGTCGGCGAACTGGTGATACAGCCGATCGGTTTCCGCATGGGCCTGGGCGACCGCGGTTTCGGCATCCTTGCGCAGCGAAATGTCACGCATGACGAAGGCGACACGTTCCAGCCCGCCGAAGCGCAGGAAGCGCGCGACCGCCTCGACCGCCACGCTCGAGCCGTCCTTGCGGGTGATATTGCCTTCGTAGGGCTGCGGCTCGGCGATATCGGCGATGGCCTGCCACTGGGCGCGCCACCCCTCGGCATCCAGCCCGGCGATATCATGGACCGACATATGGGCCAGTTCGTCGGCGTGATAGCCCATCAGCCGGCGATAGGCCTGGTTGGAATAGGCGATCGAGCCGTCCTCGGCCACCCACAGGATCGCTTCGACCGCCTGGTCCAGCGCGAACTGCCCCATGGCCAGCCCGTCGGCCTGCTCCTGGACCAGCGCCCCTTGCACCTTGAAGCGCGCCAGGGCCTGGGCCAGCTCGCCGACCTCGTCCTCACGCCCCTGGTCGGGAATCTCGACGTCCCGACCGGCGGTGACCGCCCGGGTCGCGGCCGTCAGCCGCGACAGCGGCGCCACGACCTGCCGGCGCACGATCCACAACGCGGCCATCAGGGCGATCAGCGCCGCGACCGCGATGGCGGCCAGCCGGATCGTCGCCATGCCGATCTCGTCGTTGGCCTGGACGAATCCGGCTGCGGCGGCCCGCCGTTCGGCGGCCCCCAGCGCGGCCAGATCCTTGGCCAGCGGCGCCAGCGCCTGGGTCAGGCGATCGTCGACCAGGGCGGCCAGCGATGCGCGGTCGTCGGTGCCCAGCGCCGCCAGCACCGCCTGGGCAGTTTCCTCGGCCGCCGCCAGGCGGGTCGCGACGGTATCGATCAACGCCTGGTCGGTACCGGCCTGACGCTCGGCGCGATAGCGCGCCCACAGCGGCGCAGCCTGGTCCAGTGCCCCCTGCACACGACTGGCCCCGTCCGCCGCACCGAGGCGGCCGTCCTGGACCGCGCGGGCGGTTTCGCCGACCGCGACCGCGTAGACATCGCCCAGCGCCGCCAGTTGCAGCGGGGCGGCGGCGTCGCGTTCGATCGCGATCAGGCGCTGGCGCAGATCGAGGAAACCATGGGCGGCAATGCCGACCAGCGCCATCAGCGCCAGGGCGATGACGGCGAACAGGAAGGACAGGCGGCGGTTGATCGTCATGTCTGGGTTACGCACTTTCGGCTGCGGAGACGGGGCAAAGGCCTGCAGGATGCACGCGGAAACGCATCGCGGCCGCGGCGGACACCCCGAATCGGGGGCCCACCGCGGCCGCGATGATAGCGACGACGAATGCTGGCGTCAGTGCAATCGGCCGGAAAACCGGCAGGGACCTGCGGCCGCCCGCCTCAACGAACGTAGATGTGAACCTCGTTGGAGGCGACGCGCGGGTTGTTGGTTGCCGACACGGTGACACGATTGGCCGGCAGGCCCATGTCGGTCAGGCTGCGCAGAACGCGTTCGGCGTTGCGCCGCGACTGGCTGGTGTTCAGCGCCGCCTGGGTCGGGCTGCCCTGCACCGCGGTGACCGAGACCAGGTCGAAGCGGGCATCGGGCTTGCGTTCCAGCGCGCGCGACACGGCGTTGTACAGCGCCTGCTGATAGGCGACGTCCGACCGGTCGAAGCGGATCACGACCAGCGGCTGCCGCCCCTCGACCGACACCGGGCCCTGGGGCGCGGCGACCGGCACCGGGGTGTTGGCAGCCGACAGCCCGGCGATCGAGCGCCCGGTCGACAGGTTCGGGCCGTAAAGCTGGCCGGCATTCACCGCGGCGGCCAGCACCGTCAGGTTCGCCCGCTCGGACCCGATGTAATCGGTCTGGCGGGTCACGTCGGCGGCCAGTTCGCTGAGCAGGCGGTCGATGTTGACGACCGTGCGGTTGGTTTCGTCCTCCAGCACGCGCAGCTGGCGGTGATCCTCGTCGATGGCGCCAGGCAGCAGCAGGGTGGCGCGCGCGCTTTCGAGGATGAAGCTGGCGGTCGAGGAATCCTGCGCCGTCTGGTTGGCCAGCTGGTTCAGGCTGTTGATGTCGGCGGCCAGCTGGTCCAGCGAGCCCTGGATGCCGCGCCACTGTTCGACCAGCACCGGATTGGCCGGCGTCGTGCCGATCTGCAGACGGGTCGCGATCGCCGCGACGGTGCCGTGATAACGCTGCGACGTCTGCGAAATGCTCTGGCGCAGGGTCGTCAGCTGGGCGTTGCGCTGGCTGATATTGCCCTGCAGGCCCGACAGGTCGGCCCGCATCTGCTCGACCTTCTGGCCGACGGCGGTACCGGTCGAGCGCGCCTGGGTCACGCCGGGCGAAACGAAGGTCGAATTGCCCATGGCGGGCTGATTGGGATCCAGCGTCGGCTGGGCATTGGCCTCGGCCGCGGACGGGGCGATCGGGGTCACGCTGCCCGGCGGGGCGCCGCCCGACGGCGCCAGCGCGTCGTTGTTGAACGAACAGCCGGCCAATGCGAACAGCGCAAGGAACGCGGCACCGGTCAGCGTTTTCCGGCCGTGACGGCGGTGCTGTGGAAGCGGACGAACGTGAACCGACATCGGGCGCAGTGCCGCCTGATCGTCAGATAGTATTGCCGTCTCGATCGTCACGAGCACCCGTTTTCCCGTTCCAAACACACCCGCAGCACGTCGCTCCGTTGAGCCGTGCGCGCGTCGCGTCGAGCCGAACCACATCGATCGCTGAAAGGATTCCCGCCCCGGCAATAGCCTGTGCCGCCTGGAGCCCCCCTCTGGCGCCATCTTGATTTACCCCTCTACACCCAAGCGCGGCAAGCATTTTCCGTCATCGGGGGGTGCGTCGCCCCGTCGCTTTGTGACATTCCGGCCACTGTGTCATAGTACCCGGGTGGATGCAGAAGGCGCCTACGATGCTCGATGAACTCGGCCTGACCAAACGCGGCCCCGTCTGGCAGTTGCCCGATACCCTGGCCAGCCATATCCGCGAACAACCTGCGGGCGAAAGGCATCACAGCTATCAGGCCGTGTGCCGCGAAGTGTTCCGCCGGGGGGCCGGGGCTTCGGTCGGGCCCTGCACGTCGGAGCTGGAAACCCTGGGGATCGAAATGATCCCCGGCGTGCTGGCGCCCGAAACCTGCGATGACTTGTCGGCGCGCATCGGCGCCTGGGTCGACGAGGCCGGCCGCGCCGCGATCGAGGGCAGCGGCGACGACCGGTTCCGGTTCCGCCGCGACGCCACCAACTTGGTGGTGCCGCTGACGCCCGAGATCGTGCGCGCGACGATGCCGGTCGTGCGCCGGGTGCTGGCCCGGCCGGTGACCAGCCTGGCGGAAAGCTATCTCGGCAGTCATTTCAGGCTCGATTCGATGCGGCTTTACCGATCGGTGCCCAATCCCGACCCGCTGGTCTCGTTCCGCTGGCATTGGGACAGCGCGCCGCTGGGTCAGTTGCACGTCATCGTCTATCTGACCGACGCCGGGCCCGACGGCGCCGGCGGCGCCACGGAATTCCTGGCCCGCCCGGTGTCGGAACAGCTGAAGCGCAGCGAATATTTCGGCCGCGGCGTCGACGATCGCGCGCTGGAGGTCGAAGACCTGCCCGGCGGCGCCAAGCTGCGGGATTTCGTGGTGCGGGCCACGCCTGCGCGCGGCGACGGGCTGATCTTCGCGCCGGGGCTGATCTGCCATCGCGGCGTGCCCCCGGCCCAGGGATTTCGCGACGTGCTGCTGCTGGTCCTGCTGCCGTCCCTGGATCCCTGGTCGATCGGCCTGGCGGCCGAAGGCACGGCCGCGATGACCCGGCGCATGGTCGACCGCTGTTTCGGCTATCTGCCGATCGACGGCGACCCGCTGGAACCCTGACAAGGATGTCGGGGGCCGGTTACCCGACCCCCGGACGGATATCAGGCGACTTCGAACAGGCCGGCAGCCCCCATGCCGCCGCCGATGCACATCGTCACCACCACATGCTTGACGCCGCGGCGCTTGCCTTCGATCAGTGCGTGGCCGACCAGGCGGGCGCCCGACATGCCATAGGGATGGCCGACCGCGATGGCGCCGCCGTCGACGTTCAGGCGATCATTGGGAATGCCCAGCTTGTCGCGGCAGTACAGGACCTGCACGGCGAAGGCTTCGTTCAATTCCCACAGGCCGATGTCGTCGACCTTGAGGCCGTGACGCTTCAACAGCTTGGGCACCGCATAGACCGGGCCGATGCCCATTTCGTCGGGTTCGCAGCCGGCGACGGCAAAGCCGCGGAAGATGCCAAGGGGCTGCAGACCGCGCTGTTCGGCCAGCTTGGCGTTCATCACGACGGCGGCCGAGGCGCCGTCCGACAGCTGGCTGGCATTGCCAGCAGTGATGAACTTGTCCGGCCCGCGCACGGGCTTGAGCGCGGCAAGGCCCTCGATCGTGGTGTCGGCGCGGTTGCCCTCGTCACGGCGCAGGGTGACGGTTTCCTCGAGCGTTTCGCCGGTTTCCTTGTTGACCAGCAGCTTGACGGTCGTCAGCGGCACGATTTCCTGGTCGAACCGGCCGGCGGCCTGGGCGGCGGCAAC
>Ga0206117_101432_pt1 | contig 12124 bp, 7 predicted proteins | sample 3A5Ametagenome_FD_177997 | JGI IMG/M metagenome (GOLD analysis project Ga0206117, IMG submission 177997) | Enriched microbial communities from leaf-cutter ant dump, University of Wisconsin, Madison, United States - 3A5A | ecosystem: Environmental > Terrestrial > Nest > Insects nest > Nest dump... | reverse complement strand
ATGACACCGCCATGGGTGTCCACGATGCAGCGGGCAAGGTGGAGGCCAAGCCCGGCCCCAGTCGTTCCCGCCGCATTGGACGCACGGAAATACTTGTCGAACAGCCGCGCCGCGTCGGCTGCGTTGACACCGATCCCCTGGTCCGCGATCCGCACCGTCACCTGCCCGCCAGAGCCTCCACAGGGGCTGCCGGCGGCACCATCGCCGATCGAGAGGTCGAGGCGGATCGTGCCCCCGTTCGGCGAGTATTTGACAGCGTTTTCCATCAGGTTGGAAAACACAACGGCCAAAAGGTCGCGGTCGCCGGGAATGGGTACCGGCCGGTCCAGGCCGTGCAGTTCGAACTGGTGGCCGGTGGCTGCACCCGCCATCTCGCCCACCAGCCCGGTCAGCATCGCCGCGAGGTCGAACGCCACCGGCCGCGCCGCCGCTGTGCCGAGCCGGTCATTGGTCAGGCAGCGTTCGATCAGGTGCAGCATCCGCTGGACCGCATTGCGGATCTTGCCCACACGCGGCATCGCCGAAACCGGCAGCTTCGGCTCCAGTTCCAGCATCTGCGAGGCGCTGTCGATGATCGCCAGCGGCGTGCGGAATTCGTGACTGACCATCAGCACGAACTGCCGCTGCTGGCGAGCCATCTCCTTGGTCTCGGTCTGGAGACGGTCACTGATCTTGGCGATCTTGCGGAACTGGCGCAAAAGCTTGCCATGCCGCTCCGCCAGCGTCTGGAATTCCGCCAGCAACGGGTTGTCGGCATTGGCCGGATCCTCGGCCAGCCGCTGAACCCACTGACGCAGCTCCTGTTCCTGCGACCGCATCGTCATCCCGGGTGCTCAGTGTGCCATCAATGGGCCAGAATTTCGAACGGCAGAGACACGTCCTCCGCGAACTCCTCCGCCATGTCGAGCGCACGGTCGTTGTCGCTGTCGTAATGCCAGCGCACCGACACCGCCTGACCCTTCTGGTGGGCGCCGTCCAGCATCTCCAGCACGTCTATCATGCATTTGATGCTGCTGGTGTTGAGGTAGCTCAACCCAATGTCCAGCACCACCGCCGGGGCGGGCGACTTCAGATAATCCTCCAGCCAGTTGAACACCGGCGCGTAGAAGTCGAAGGAGTTCTCCGGATAGGATTCGCCTTCGATGCGCAGCAGCCCGGCCGCCGGATCGAAGTCGATCAGGGGCGAGCAGGAGGTTGCCTCGATCCGCAAACTGTCCATTATGTGTATTCCGTGTTTTTTTATAGCTGCACTTCAAGGCTGAAGAAGAAATAGGTGTCATCGACCGCGCGCAACGAATATTCCAGCGGCCGGGTAGCCTTACGCGCCATGTCGATCAGGCCCAGCCCGGCGCCGCTGGCACCCGCCTCGCGGGGTTTGCGCGACTGCTCCTTGTAGACCGCCTTCAGGCCGGCCTTGTCCAGCCCGCGCAGCTTCTCCAGCATCGCCGACAGGCCGGGGACGTCGTCCGCCTCCACCAGATTGCCGGAGGTGACGACGTAATGGTCGTCCTCCTTGCCGATCACCACGATGCCGCTGTTGGCCGGGATCGGCCGGCCCAGCGCTTCCCGCGATGCCGTGTAGTTGCGGACATTCTGCGCCTGCTCGACATAGACGGAGAAGACGTCCATGATCGCCGATTTTTCGATCCGCTCATTTTCCAGATGGTTGCGGACCGCCTTGCCCAGCTCCTCGATGACGCTGTGGCTGAAGGGGCCGCTGAAGCAGATCAGCAGCTTCTGCCGCGACAGCAGTTCCTGCAGGTTGAAGAGTTCGTTGCCTTTCATCGCGCCTTGACGACCTGTCTTACGGGTGAACGGGGTGAGATGAGGATGCGTCGGCCGCCGATGCCGCCGCAAGGGCCGGTGCTACAGCCGGCGAAACGGTGAAGCCGACCAGGGTGATGTCGTCGCGTTGCGCCCGCTCACCCTGATGGTCGGCCAGGGCCTGTGCGAAGGCGGCCCTGCGCTCAGCCATTGGAATGGCATCGTGCTCCAGCAGCATCGCATTGAAGCGCCGGTTGCCGAAGCCGAAGCCGCGGGCTCCGCCGGCCTGATCGAGGAAACCGTCGGTGGTCAGGTAGAAGCTGCGGCCGGGCGTCAGCTCTATCCGGTGGGTGGTGAAACGGTGGCCGATGTCGGACCGGCGATAGCCCAGGCTCTGCGCATCGCCCTTCACCTCGCCGACGGTGCCGCCGGCAGCGGAGTCGACGATGTGCAGGCCGATCCGGCCACCGGCGAACAGAAGATCGCCTTGGTCCGGCCGCACCAGGCACAGCCCAATGTCCAACCCGTTGTCGAAACGCGGATTGTCGCGCCCGCGGGCCAGTGCGGCGCGCACCATGCGGTTCAGTCCGCCCAGGATCGTCGCCGGATCGCTGCCCGGGGTTTCCGACAGCACATGGTCGAGGATGGCCGAGACCGTCATCGTCATGAAGGCGCCCGGCACGCCATGGCCGGAACAGTCGGCGACGCCGATCAGGAAGCGGCCGTCCTCCAACTCCCGGAATATGTGGAAATCGCCGCCCACCACGTCGCGCGGACGCCACAGCACGCAGACGCCGTCCAGATGCCGCGCCATCTCCCGCTCGTCCGGCAGGATGGCCGATTGCAGGAGGCTGGCATACTGGATGCTGTCCATCACCTGCCGGTTGACGACGGCCAGCTGCTCGTTGGACTGGCGCAGTTCCTCCGTCCGTTCGGCGACGCGCTGTTCCAGCCTTTCCGTGTAGTCGTGGACGGTTTCCGCCATGTGGTTGAAGGCGACAGTCAACTGGCCGATCTCGTCGGCGCGGGTGTTGCGCAGCCGCACGCGGTAGTCACCGGCGGCGATGGCGCCGGCGGAGCGCGTCAGCCGGGCGAGAGGCGCCAGCACCAGCCGGTTCAGCAGGATGCTGATCATGCCGATGACGGCGAGCAGCGAGAAGAAGACCAGGCCGGCCATCGGCGCCAGCGCGGTCATGGTGGCGCTTTCCGCCTCCTCCAGCGAATAGGTCATCCGCAGCAGGCCGACCATCGTGCGCTCGCCGTTGCCGCCGGACATGGCGATCTGCTTTTCGACGGTCGTCAGTTCGGCCCGGCCGGCCGGCCGCTCCAACGCCACCAGCGGCTCACCATGGCCGCCGCGTCCGCCGGACGCCGCCCACACCTTCACGCTGCGTACTGCCGGGTCCTCGGCCATCAGGCCGCGGATCATCGCCTCCACCGCACGGGTGTCGAACTCCCACACCGCCTGCCCCATGGCCGAAGCCTGGAGCGTGCCGACCAGCGTCGCACGGTGGGTCAGTGCCTCCCTCTGCTGCCGGCCGACCAGGACGGACGAGACACCCATGGCGATCAGCCCGACGAGAAGGGTGCAACCGACGATCATCAGGATGACGCGCGTCAGCAGCGACGAACCGCCGGCGCGCACCGCCCCGTCCCCCGACCCCTGGGGGCCGGCGCCGCGCAGCGTGTAGGATTCGGTGTCGTCCCATCCCGTGACGCTCATCCACATCCTCCTGACCCGGCCGATCGGGCGTTCGGTGTTCATGACAGGTTTCAATTCAGCTGCGGTCCGGCTTTCCAGGCCCGCGATAATGCCATGCCCATCAGTAAATCCACCTTGGCGTGCAACATGCCGACAGTCATCGAACCGGCCGGCGGACATGATGCATGTGGCGGATGGGCTTATCCTTTAGCACAACGGGATTGGTCAGTCGTGAAATAACATTCGGCACCGGCTTCATACATCGTCGGAACGCCCGAGAAAATGGGAACAATCGGAAACCGCCGGAGACCATTCCCATCCAATTGCGACGAAGTGTAACATCGACGCGGTCCTATTGCTGAAGCCTTTGAGAGACAGTGGTTTTTCCCGTGGACTCCCGCGTCGCTCGCCATGCTACCTTCCGATACTGCCGCTCATGGCAGAGGTCGGTGGCTGGAGTTGTCTTCTGAGGGAGAGCGAAGGATGGCGTTTGGTGTTCGTGCATTCGTTGTCCTGGGAATCGTTCCGGCAAGACTTGCCGCCGTCGGCGGGGCCACACTTGCCATTCTTGCCGCACTGGGCGCAACGGCGCTGCCCGCGGCCGCACGTCCGGTGACCGTGCTGGCGCCTGAGCTACCGCCGATGGTGAGTACAGACGGCACCGGGCGCGAGGCCAGCATCATCAGCGAGACGCTGGCAGCCTGCGGTCATGAGGCTCACTTTAAGGTCGTGCCGTTCGGCCGCCACTGGAACGACTACCGCGACGGCACGCAAGCGGGGGCCCAAGGTGGCGGGCAAGTCGACGCCGTCTCCACCGTCCCGGCGGGCATGGAAATGCCGGGGACGCGTTCCGCCCCCTATATTCTCTACCAGAACGGCGCCTCCGTGCTGAAAAGCAGCGGCCTGACGGTGCAGTCGCTGGCCGATCTGGCGGGCAAGCGCGTCATCACCTTTTCCGGCGCACCGGACGTGCTGCCTGGGCTGCGCGCCGCCATTCCCAGCTTCGGCGATTTCCGCGAACGTGCCGACCAGATGGTGCATTCCAACCTGCTGTTCGCCGGGCGGGTCGATGCGGTTCTGGCCGACGGCCTGATCTTCGCCGAATACAACCGCCAGCTTCAGGAAAAGGCGAAGGCGGCTGGCGGCCTGCCTTTCGACCCGGCCCAGCCGGTGCAGTTCACCGCCATCTTCCCGCCCACCGCCTACAGCATGGTGTTCCGCGACGACCAGCTGCGCGCCGATTTCGACCGCTGCCTTTCTGAGCTGAAGGCGAAGGGCCGCCTCGACGCCATCGACCGCGACTGGGTGGCCCGCTACTCCGCGACGGTCGGCGACCGCTATCTGTCCCATAGGTAGGCTGCCGGAACCGGGTTTGCGGGGCCGGGGTTTATCCCATTCGTCCGATATGGTTTGCGTAACCGGTTCGGGCGTTTAATATAACTTCATACGAATGTGAATGGGGGCGTGAGGCGTCGTGGCCCGGATCATTGTGGTCGAGGACGAAGCCGACCTTCGTGACGATCTTGTCGAATATCTCGACCGCTGCGGGTTCGAGGTGAGGGGTGCATCGCGTGGCGCGGAACTGGACCGCCTGCTGGAGGCAGGACCGGCGGATGTGATCGTGCTCGACATCAATCTGCCCGACGAGGACGGATTTTCGGTCGCCCGCCGCGTCCGCGCCAGCTCTTCGGCCGCCATCATCATGCTGACGGCGCGATCCGGCCTGATCGACCGTGTCATCGGGCTGGAGCTGGGCGCCGACGTCTATCTGGTCAAGCCGGTCGATTTCCGCGAGGTGGAGGCGCAGATCAAGGCACTGATGCGCCGGATGCAGAAAGGTTCCGCACCTCTGCCAGCTGTCGAGCCGTCCGCAGCAGCGCCCATGCCCGCGTCTTCTCCCGTTTCCGCGGACTCGCGCAAGGCGTGGGTGTTCGACGACATCGAATGGCGCATCCAGCCGCCTGCCGGCGGCGCCGTGCCGCTGACGGCGACGGAGTACAAGTTCCTTTCCCTGCTGGTCACCGCCCCCGGCGAAGCGGTGAGCCGCCAGGACATTTCCATAGCCTTGACCGGCCGCGACTGGGACCCCTACAGCCGCTCCATCGATTCGCTGGTCCGGCGCCTGCGCATCAAGGTGGAGGAGCGCAGCGGCTGTGCCCTGCCTGTCCAGGCGGTGCACGGCGTCGGCTATGCCTTCGTGGGACCGGTGGTGACCAGCGCGGTGGAGGACAGCGCCGACTGAGGCCACGTCGACGGCGTCACGTGGGGCCGGCAGCGGGTCTCCACCCCGGTCTCGGCACTCGACTCCCGGCCCTCCTTCGGCGATGGTAGCGCCCGCAAGGAAGGGACGAGAGACCACCATGACCGCCGAAAACGCTGGCGCCACCGCCGCCCCAGAGAACACCCCCGCCACCGGCAGCGCCACTTCGGGCGGCGACGGCAGCGGCCTCTATCTGGTCGACGGCTCGGGCTTCATCTTCCGCGCCTTCCACGCGCTGCCGATGCTGACCCGGCCCGACGGCACGCCGGTCAATGCGGTGCTGGGCTTCTCCAACATGCTGCTGAAGCTGCTGGCCGACGCCAGGGCGGAGGCCGTCGCGGTGGTCTTCGACAGCAAGCGGCTGAACTTCCGCAACGAATTCTATCCCGACTACAAGGCCCACCGCCCGGAACCGCCGGAGGAGTTGAAGCCCCAGTTCGCCCTGATCCGCGAGGCGACGGAGGCCTTCTGCCTGCCCTGCCTTGAGTTGGAAGGCTATGAGGCCGACGACCTGATCGCCACCTACGCCCGTCTGGCGCAGGAGGCCGGGCGGCCGGTGACCATCGTGTCGTCGGACAAGGACCTGATGCAGCTGGTCCGCCCCGGCGTCGGCATGTTCGACCCGATGAAGAACAAGCCCATCGGCCCCGACGAGGTGTTCGAGAAGTTCGGCGTCCCGCCCGAGAAGGTGGTGGACGTCCAGGCGCTGGCTGGCGACAGCGTCGACAACGTCCCCGGCGTGCCCGGCATCGGGGTGAAGACAGCCGCCCAGCTGATCACCGAATATGGCGACCTGGAGGGCCTGCTGGCCAATGCCGAGAAGATCAAGCAGCCGGCCCGCCGCCAGAAGCTGATCGAGTTCGCCGATCTGGCCCGCGTCTCCCGCCGCCTGGTCCTGCTCGACGATCGGGTGCCGCCGCCCAAGCCGCTGGACGAGTTGCGGGTGCGCGAGCCCGACCACCAGCGGCTGATCGACTTCCTGCGCGCCCAGGGCTTCCGCAGCATCGTCTCACGCGTCGAGATGGAGATGCAGAAGGACGGCCGCATCGCCGACGGGGCAAGCGGCGCGCTTCCGGCCCCCGGTTCCATGCCCGTGCCTGCCGCGCCGTCCGCCGATAGCACTGCCGCAGCCGACCGACCGGCCCGCAAGACGGTGCTGAACGTGCCGGAGGTGCGCTACGAGCTGGTGCAGGACGCCGACGCGCTGCGCCGCTGGGTCGAGCGGGCGCGCGAGACCGGCGTGCTGGCCGTCGATACCGAGACCGACAGCCTGACCCCGGCGACCGCCACGCTGGTCGGTGTCTCGCTGTCGACCGAGCCGGGCATCGCCTGCTACATCCCGCTCGCCCACAAGGCGGAGGGAGCCGCCGCCGCCGGCCAGCTCGACTTCGAGGCCCCGACGCCTCCTGCGCAGATCGCGACCGACGAGGCGATGGCGATCCTGAAGGACGTGCTGGAGGACAGATCGGTCCTGAAGATCGGCCACAATTTCAAGTTCGACCACCAGCTGTTCGCCCGCAACGGCATCACCGTGTCGCCGGTGGACGACAGCATGCTGATCTCCTACGTGCTGGAGGGCGGTTCGCACGGCCACGGCATGGACGAGCTGGCGGAACTGCACCTCGCCTACACGCCGATCCCCTTCAAGGAGGTCTGCGGCACCGGCAAGAACCAGATCACCTTCGACCGTGTGCCGCTGGACAAGGCGCTGGCCTATGCCGCCGAGGACGCCGACATCACGCTGCGGCTGTGGACACTGCTGAAGCCGCGGCTGGTCGACGACCGCATGGTCACCGTCTATGAGATGCTGGACCGCCCGCTGGTGCCGGTGGTGGCCGACATGGAGCGGGCCGGGGTGCATATCGACAAGAAGGCACTGTCCGACCTGTCGCAGAGCCTGTCCCTCCGCCTTGCCGAGATCGAGAAGGACGTTCATGCCTTGGCCGGCCAGACGTTCAACATCGGCTCGCCCAAGCAGCTGGGCGAGATCCTGTTCGACACTCTCAAGCTCGGCACCGGCAAAAAGGGCAAGACCGGCGCCTATTCCACCGACAGCAGCGTGCTGGAGGAACTGGCGGAGCAGGGCCACACCATCGCCCAGCGCGTGCTCGACTGGCGCCAGCTTGCAAAGCTGAAGAGCACCTACACCGACGCGCTGCAGGAGAAGATTTCCCCGGTCACCGGCCGCGTCCACACCGCCTTCGCGCTGGCGGCGACCAACACCGGGCGCCTGTCCTCCACCGACCCCAACCTGCAGAACATTCCGGTGCGGACGGAGGAGGGCAAGAAGATCCGCCGCGCCTTCGTGGCATCCCCCGGCCACAAGCTGTTGAGCGTCGATTATTCGCAGATCGAGCTGCGTCTGGTGGCGGAGATGGCGAACATCCAGGCCTTGAAGGACGCCTTCCGCGACGGGCTGGACATTCACGCCGCCACCGCCGCCCAGGTCTTCGGCATCCCGCTGGAGCAGATGACGCCGGACATCCGCCGCAAGGCCAAGGCGATCAACTTCGGCATCATCTATGGCATCTCCGGCTTCGGGCTGGGCCGCCAGCTCGGCATCGCGCCGGGGGAGGCCAACGCCTTCATCAAGACCTATCTGGAGCGCTTCCACGAGCTGAAGGTGTGGATGGAGGCGACCAAGGCCTTCGCCCGCCAGCACGGCTATGTGGCGACGCTGTTCGGCCGCCGCTGCTACATGCCCGGCATCCAGGAGAAGAACGCCGCCCGCCGTGCCTTCGCCGAGCGTCAGGCGATCAACGCCCCGATCCAGGGCACGGCCGCCGACATCATGAAGCGGGCGATGAACCGCATGCCGGGCGCGCTCGCCGCCGCCGGCAGCAGCGCGCGGATGCTGCTGCAGGTGCACGACGAACTGCTGTTCGAGGTGCCGGAAGCGGAGGCCGAGGATGCCGCGCGGATCGTGCGCGAGGTGATGGAGGGGGCGGCGCATCTTGGCGTGCCGCTGGTGGCGGAAGCGGGGATCGGGGACAACTGGGAAGAGGCGCACTGAGGGGCGTTCGGTTCCCTCTCCCGTCCCGGGAGAGGGAATTTCAGGTTCCCGCCCCCTACGCCACGATCCGCACCGGCACGCCCTTCGCGGCGGGCGTCTTCGACGCCTCGTCGTGATACCACAGCGGAATCAGCGGGTTCATCTCCGGGTAGTACGCTCCGACGCAGCCGCGCGGCAGCTGGAAGGGCGTCACCGTCAGCCCGCCCACCCGGCGGTCGACGTCGTCGCCGGCATCGCTCGCCAGCGCCACCACCTGACCCTCGCGCAGGCCGGCGGCGGCGATGTCCTGCGGGTTCATCAGCAGCACGTCGCGGGTGCCCTCGATGCCGCGCAGGCGGTCGGAGTAGCCGTAGATCGTCGTGTTGAACTGGTCGTTGGACCGCATGGTCATCAGCCGCCAACGGCCCGGCGTATCCTCGAAGCCGATGGCGCGCAGGCGGCCCGGCGCGGTGAAATGGGCCTTGCCGGACGCGGTCTTCCAGATTCGCTCGCGCGCCGGGTTGCCGCGGTAGAAGCCGCCGGGGGTGAAGACCCGCTCGTTGAAATGATGGAACTGGTCGGGATAGGTCGCCTCGATCAGGACACGGATGCGGCGGTAATCGGCCACCCAGGCGTCCCAGGTCACCTTCGGATTGGGCGGCAGGGTCGCCTTCGCCATGCCGGCGACGATGGCGACCTCCGATTTCAGATGCGGGCTGGCCGGGGTGTTGTTGCCGAGCGAGCCGTGGATGCAGCTCAGGCTGTCCTCCATCGTCACCGCCTGCGCCCCGCTCTCCTGCACATCCTCCTCCGACCGGCCGAGGCAGGGCAGCAGATAGGCGACCTCGCCGTTGATCAGGTGGCTGCGGTTGAGCTTGGTCGCGATCTGCACGGTCAGGCGCAGCTTCGTCCAGGCCGCCTCCATCCGCTCGCGCTCGGGGATGGCGCGGACGAAGTTGCCGCCGAGCCCGATGAAGGCCTTCACCTCGCCCGACAGGATCTTCTCGCAGGCCTTGACGGTGTTCAGCCCCTCCTTGCGCGGCGGCTCGAAGCCGTACTGTTCGGCGAGCCGGTCGAGCGGCACCAGCTCCGGCTTTTCGGAGATGCCGACGGTGCGCTGGCCCTGGACGTTGGAGTGGCCGCGCACCGGCGAGATGCCGGCGCCGTCGCGGCCGATGTTGCCCTTCAGCAGCCACAGATTGACCAGAGCCCCCAGCGTCTCCGACCCGCGCACCTGCTGGGTCAGGCCCATGCCGTACATGGCGATGGAGCGCTCGGCCTCGATGTAGATGTCGGCGGCCTGCTTCAGGTCGGCGCGGGTCAGGCCGGACTCCTCCTCGATCTCCGCCCAACCGATGGCGTCGACCCGCGCCTTCATCTCCTCGAAGCCGGCGGTGTGCTGGGCGATGAAGTCGTGATCGAGGACATGCTTGCCGTTCGCCTTCCGCTCCTCCTCGGCTGCCAGCACATGCTTGATGAGGCCGGTGATCGCGGCGATGTCGCCGCCGGCCTTCACCTGGAAATAGAGGGTGGAGATCTGCGTGTCCTTGCCGGTCAGCATCTCCAGCGGGCTCTGCGGGTTGCGGAAGCTTTCCAGCCCCTTTTCCCGCACGGGGTTGAAGGTGACGATCTTCGCCCCGCGTTTCACCGCGTCCTGCAACGGGTGGAGCAGGCGGGGGCTGTTCGATCCGGTGTTCTGGCCGAAGAAGAAGATGGCGTTGCAGCTGTCGAAATCGTCGAGCACGCAGGTGCCGACCGGCGAGCCGATCACCTTTTTCAGCCCGACCGAGGTCGTTTCGTGGCACATGTTGGAGCTGTCGGGCAGGTTGTTGTGCCCATAGAGCCGCGCGAACAGCGCGTAGAGATATGACGTCTCCAGGCTGGCGCGGCCCGAGGCGTAGAACACCGCCCGGTCCGGATCGATGGCGCGCAGCTCCGCCCCGATGGCGGCGAAGGCCTCGTCCCAGCCGCAGGGCACATAGCGGTCGCTTGCCCGGTCATAGCGCATGGGGTGGGTCAGCCGCCCCTGCTGTTCCAGATCGTAGTCCTTCCAGCCCTTCAGCTCGGTGACCGTGTGCTGGGCGAAGAAGTCCGGGGTGCAGCGCCGGCTGGTCAGTTCCCAGATCGTCGCCTTGGCGCCGTTCTCGCAGAACTCGAAGGTGTGCGGCTTGGCCGGCTTGGCCCAGGCGCAGGACACGCACATGAAGCCGCCGGGCTTGTTCTGCCGGCGCAGCGTGTCGAGCACGGCGGGGGTCGGCCGTTCCTCCCCCATGATGCGGGCCATCGACCCGACCGACCCCCAGCCGCCGGCCGGACCGTCGTAATGCAGGGTGTCCTTGTCGTCCGACAGGCCGTCGATGCTCATGGGGCGATACTCTGGGGAGTGGTCTTGCGACATTTCGGGGGCAGGCTCCTGGGACCGGAACTTAGGTTCCGAATGGATCCAACCTGCCGGAAGCCATCCGGTTCCCTGGAACCGGTCACAGCTTTTTCTGGGAACTGGTGTCCCGGATCTCCGGCTTGGACAGCACGACCCGCAGCAGTTCGGCGTTCTTCCTCGCTTCCTGCTTCTGGCTGTCCCAATTGGCGGCGATCAGGTCCTGGCCGCGTTCGCGGGCATAGTCGCCCAGGCGCTGGAACAGCTCCACCCGCTCCTCGTGGGTCCGCAGGGCGACCCAAAGGGCCGTTTCCATCGCTTCGGCCTGCGCCGCCTCCATGCTGTCGGGGCTGTAGGCATGGCCGACATGGCAGCGGAAGCGCAGCACCGGTCCGTCATGGATCTCGCTCAGGCCGCCGCCGCATTCCGGGCAGGACAGGGTGGTCGGCCTTCCGACTGCGTTGGTATCGTCGGACATTGTGGTGAACTCCTGCTCGGCGATCCGCGCCTCCGTGGCGACGTCGAACGGCACGGGCGGGCTCGGCGGAGCCGGTTCGGCGGCAAGCCGGCACAGCAGGGCCGGCATCCGGTCCAGCGGCAGGACATGGTCGGCCTCGCCGCGGTCGATGGCGCTCTGCGGCATGCCCGTCCATTCGGCATCGTCCGGGTCCTGGACAACGCCCAGTCCGCCGCAGCGGCGGATCGCCCGCAGGCCCGATGTGCCGTCGTCCAGCGTGCCGGACAGCATGACGCCGACGACACGGCTGCCGAAGGCGACACCGGCCGAGCGGAAAAGCGGGTCCACCGCCGGCCGGGTACGGTTTTCCCGCGGGCCGCGGCGGATCAGCACCCGGTCGCGGTGGAGCAGCAGATGGTGATCGGGCGGCGCCACATGGATGTGACCGGGGCGGATCGGTTCGCCGTCCACCGGATGGAAGGCCGGCAGCCAGCCGATCCGTTCCAAGAGCTGCGGCAGGATGCTGCGGGCATTGGGCGTGATGTGGAGGACGACGAACACCGCCGGTGCGC
>Ga0206117_101429_pt1 | contig 12134 bp, 10 predicted proteins | sample 3A5Ametagenome_FD_177997 | JGI IMG/M metagenome (GOLD analysis project Ga0206117, IMG submission 177997) | Enriched microbial communities from leaf-cutter ant dump, University of Wisconsin, Madison, United States - 3A5A | ecosystem: Environmental > Terrestrial > Nest > Insects nest > Nest dump... | reverse complement strand
AGCCCGGCCGCTTTTGCAGCATGAAGGAGAAATCCTCCGCCCCCATGCTTGGCATTGGATCGAGGTCGAGTGCTTCTTCCCCGACGACGCGTGCCGCCGCCCGCCGGGCCAGATCCGTCTCCGCGGCGCTGTTGGTGGTGGGCGGATAGCGCCGCTCGTAGCGCAGGCTGGCCTCGACTCCGAATCCGGCGGCGATGGCAGTGGCCACCTCACCCATGCGGCGTTGCACCAGATCCTGAACCTCCGGCCGGAAGGTGCGGACGGTGCCGCGGAGAACGGCGGTGCCGGGCAGGACATTCCACGTGTCGCCGGCGTGGAACTGCGTGACGCTGACGACCGCCGAATCGATGGGATGGACGCTGCGGCTGGCGATGGTCTGGAGGGCGGAGACGATCTGGCTGCCGACCATGATGGTATCGGTCCCCATATGCGGCATGCCCGCATGGGTGCCCTTGCCGGTCAGGGTCAGTTCGAAGATGTCGTAGGCGGCCATCAGCGGGCCGGGGCGCAGCGCGATGCGGCCGACCTCGAGCCCCGGCCAATTGTGCATGCCGAAGACTTTTTCGACGGGGAAGCGGTCGAACAGCCCTTCCTCCACCATCACCCGGCCACCGCCCTCGTTCTCCTCCGCCGGTTGGAAGATGAAGACGATGGTGCCCCGGAACAGGTCGGTGTGTTCGGTCAGGTAGCGGGCCGCACCCAGCAGCATGGCGGTGTGCCCGTCATGACCGCAGGCATGCATCCGCCCCGGATTGCGCGAGCTGTGCGGGAGGTTGGTTTCCTCGTGGATGTGCAGCGCGTCCATGTCGGCGCGGAAGCCGATCATCGGCCCCTCGCCATTGCGCAGGATCCCGACCAGACCGGTCTTGGCGAGGCCGCGGTGAACCTCCAGCCCGAAGGACGCGAGCTTTTCCGCCACGAAGTCGCTGGTCCGCTGCTCCTCGAAAGCGGTTTCCGGATGGGCGTGCAGATCGCGCCGCCAATCCGTCATGTCCGCGGTCAACCCGTCGAGCCCCGTAACCATCCCGTCCATCGTCTTGTCCTTATGTTCCAGCAAATCCCTGGGACAATCCTGCCGAAATTATACCGGATCCGAAACGGCCTATTTCGCCGGTGGGCATGCAGTCCATCGCATGGCACGGGTGGGGCGTCCGGCGGCAGGGCGCCGAAAAATTCTACGGCGCTAAACATCGATACTGACGTTTTAAACATCATGATATATGTTTTAGATACCGACTTGCATGTATCAGCGGGGTATGCGGGATGATCACGGCTTCGCAGCTGCGCGCCGCCCGGGCGCTGCTTGGGATCGATCAGAAGACGCTGGCCGAACTGGCCGGCCTCTCCGTTCCGACCATCCAGCGTATGGAAGCCAGCGACGGAAACGTGCGCGGCGTGGTGGAAAGCCTGACCAAGGTGGTGGAGGCGCTCGACCTCGCCGGAATCGAACTGATCGGCGACAACGCGCAGAGCGTCGCTGGCGGCCGCGGCGTCCGTCTGAAGACACCGGCACCCAGGTCCTGAAACACTGACGCCAAACCCTGGCGCCCACCCCATCGACCGCGCGACGGCGACCGCCGACCTGATGCCGACGATCCCGCCGCCTTATTCCAGAAGGCCGCCGGACAGATGACAGCACCGATTTCCCATCAACCGAGCTTTGCCGAACTGTTCACGCCGAAGCTCGTCACCATCCTGCGCGAGGGCTACGGGCTTTCGAACCTCCGTGCCGATGCCATCGCCGGACTGACGGTGGCCATCGTGGCACTTCCGCTGTCGATGGCGATTGCCATCGCGTCGGGTGTCTCCCCGGCCCAAGGGCTCTACACCGCGATCTTCGGCGGTTTCGTCGTCTCCGCCCTCGGCGGCAGCCGGTTCCAGATCGGCGGGCCGGCCGGCGCCTTCATCGTACTGGTGGCCGCCACGGTGCAGGCGCATGGCATGGACGGGCTGATCCTCGCCACCCTGCTGTCCGGCCTGATGCTGGCGGCCATCGGCCTCCTACAACTGGGGACATACATCAAATTCATGCCCTACCCGGTGACGGTCGGCTTCACCGCCGGCATCGCCGTCATCATCTTCGCCAGCCAGATCAAGGATCTTCTCGGCCTGACCCTGAGCGGGCCGGAGCCGGGGCCGCTCCTTGAAAAGCTGCCGGTGCTGTGGTCGGGCCTGCCGACGGCCGATCCGGCGTCGGTCGGGCTGGCGCTGGCGTCCATCGGCATCATCGTCGGGCTGAAGGCGCTGCGGCCCCATTGGCCGGGCATGCTGATCGCGGTTGCCGGCAGCGCCGTCGTGACCGCCGCCTTCGGCCTCGACGTGGCGACCATCGGCACCAAGTTCGGCGGCATTCCGTCGGGCCTGCCGATGCCGGCCCTGCCGGCGATTACGCTCGAAAAGGTTCAGGCGGTTCTGCCGAGTGCCGTGTCCTTCGCGCTGCTCGGCTCCATCGAATCGCTGCTCTCGGCGGTGGTTGCCGACGGCATGACCGGGCGCCGCCACCGCTCCAACTGCGAACTGGTCGGGCAGGGCGTCGCCAACATCGCGTCGGGCCTGTTCGGCGGCATCTGCGTCACCGGCACCATCGCCCGCACGGCGACCAACGTGCGCGCCGGTGCCCATGGACCGGTTGCCGGCATGCTGCACGCCGTGTTCCTTCTGGTCTTCATCCTGGTCGCAGCACCGCTCGCCAGCTTCATTCCGCTCGCCAGCCTTGCCGGCGTCCTGGCCGTCGTGTCCTGGAACATGGTGGAGAAGCCGGCCATCGCCGCCCTCCTGCGCGCCTCGCGCGGCGATGCCGCGGTGCTGCTGACCACCTTCCTGCTGACCATCTTCACCGGCCTGACCGAAGCCATCGTCATCGGCTTCGCGCTCGGCTCGGTGCTGTTCATCCACCGGATGTCGACGATCACCGCCATCGAGAGCCAGACGCCCTTCGTTGCGGAGGACAGCGCCGACGGCGCCCTGGTCGCCCGCAAGCCGTACGGTCAGGATGCGGCCGATCCCGAGGTGGTGATCTACCGGATTTCCGGCGTGTTCTTCTTCGGTGCGGCGGCGTCCATCGGCTCGGTGCTCGACCGCATCGCCGACACCCACCGGGTTCTGATCGTCGATTTCAGAGCCGTGCCGTTTCTCGATTCGACCGCGGCCAACACGATCGAAGGGCTGGCGCACAAGGCGGCGCGGCGCGGCGTGAAGCTGATCCTGACGGGGACCAGCCACGCTTCGCGGCAGGCGCTGTTCAGCCACGGGCTGAAACCGCCCCTGGTCAGCTATGAGCGGACCATCGAGGTCGCCCTGCACAAGCTGCGGAGGGACGAGGCCGCGTCGAATGCCGGGGATGGAGCCGTGCCCCAGGACGCCGTGTAGCGGCGCCGGGCGATCCCGATCACCCCAGCAGCGCCGCCACCTCCGCCAGCGTCGGGGCCGAGTCCGCAGCACCGGCGCGGGTGGTGGCGAGCGCCCCGCAGGCGGCGGCGAAGCGCACCGCGCCGGCCAGATCGTCGCCGCGGGCCAACGCGAAGGCGAGCCCGCCGTTGAAGCAGTCGCCGGCCGCCACCGTGTCGACCGCCGTCACCGGGAAGGGCGGGAGGAAGCCCTGCTGCTTCAGCCCCCGGAAATAGACTCCCTTGGCGCCCATCTTGACGATGGCGATGGACAGGCCGCGCTCGGCCAACCGCTCCGCGGCGGCGGCGGCCTCGTCCGGGGTCGTCGGCCGCAGCCCGACCAGGGACTCGGTTTCCGTCTCGTTCGGGGTCATGGCATCGACGGCGCGGAAGACATCGGCGGCCAGCCCGCCATGCGGGGCCGGCGCCGGGTCCAGGATGATGCGGCCGCCGCCGGCACGCACCGCGTTTGCCGCAGCCAGACCGGCGGCGAGCGGGATTTCCAGTTGAAGCAGCAGGACGGACGCGTCGGCGAACAGCGGGGCGGCCCGCGTCACATCCTGCTCGCTCACCGCCATGTTGGCGCCGCCGACCACGGTGATGCAGTTCTCGCCGGAGGATTCGACGCCGATCACCGCGATCCCGGTTGGGTGTGCCGGATCGTTCGACAGGTGCCCGGTCCGCACGCCGAAGCCGGCCAGCCGGCTGCGCGCCATCTCGCCGAAGGCATCGGCGCCGGTCCGGCCGACCATCTCGACCGATCCGCCCAGCCGGGCGGATGCTGCGGCCTGGTTGGCGCCCTTGCCGCCCAGCCCCATGGCATAGCCGGTGCCATGCACCGTTTCGCCGGGACGGGGAAGGCGATCGGAGTAGGCGCAGACGTCGATGTTGACGCTGCCGAAGACGACGATAGGGCGGTTTGAAGTCATGAAAGCCTCGCACAGGGCCAGCCGACCGAGGCGCGGAGCACGAGGTCGGGCGGCAGGGTCAACAGGTCGGGCAGGGGCCGGCCGTCTTCGAGATGGTCGATCAGCAGCTCCGCCGCGCGGGCGCCCAGCAGGCCGGCGGATTGGCGGATGGTGGACAAGGGCGGGGTGAGGTAGGCGGCCAGTTCGATGTCGTCGTACCCCAGCACCGACAGGCGGTCCGGCACGGCCAACCCACGCTCCGCCGCCGCCCGCAGCACGCCGGCCGCCATCAGGTCGTTGAAGGCGAAGACCGCCTCCGGCGGCTCCTCCCCGTCGAGCAGCGATGCCGCCGCGGCATAGCCGCCGGCAATGGTCAGGTCGGCCTCGCACAGCAGCCCAGGCTCCAATGTCAGGCCGGCTTTGCCCAGCTCTTCGACGAGGCCGGCCAGCCGGGCGCGGGAGCGCGGATGGCGCCCCGGACCGGTGATGCAGGCGATGCGGCGGAAGCCGCGTTCCGCCAGCAGCCGTGCCGCCAGCCGTCCGCCCATCACCGAATCGTCGGTCACCGTGCAGGCGCCCGGATGCGGATCGGTGTCGAGCAGCAGCAGGGGCAGGGCGGGCGCCCGCGCTTGCACATTGTCGAGAAAGCCGGGATCGGCGTTGCTGGTCAACACCGCAAGCCCGTCGATACGCCGGTTGTGCAGGGCCTCGAAGGCGCGGAGCTGCTTGTCAGGCTCATCGTCGGTGTTGCACAGGATCAGGCTGTAGCCGCGGTCGGAACTGACCGACTCCAGCCCGTGGATCACATGGGCGAAGAAGGGGTTGGAGCTGGCGGTGACGATCATCCCGAGCGTGCGGGTGCGGTTGCCCTTCAGCGCCCGTGCGATGCCGTTCGGCGTGTAGCCCAGCCGGTCGATGGCGGCGCGCACCAGCTGCTCTGTTTCCGGCGCCACGAAGCGGGTGGCGTTGATGACGTGGGAAACGGTGCTCATCGACACGCCGGCCTCGCGGGCCACATCCCTGATCGTCACCATGCCGCCGCTCTCCTCAACACGTTCCGCCCCCGCCGGTGTCGGCCTTCTTGGCCGCGCCGGCAGAGGCGGGCCCGTGCTTTACTTCGTCACCATCTTCAACTCAACCGGCGTGAAGGCCGGGACCTTCTCGCCCTTCAGCACCTTGTCGGCGGTCTCGACACCCTTCTCGCCGATCAGGCCGGCCTGCTGGGCGACCGTCGCCGCCAGGGTGCCGGCATTGACCGCGGCGACGCCCTCGTCGGTGCCGTCGAAGCCGACCACTGGGATCTTGCGGCCGGACGCCTGGATCGCCTTGGCGGCCCCCAGCGCCATCTCGTCGTTGTGGGCGAACACGACATCGATCTTCTGTTGGGCCTGGAGGATGTTCTCCATGACGTTCAGCGCCTTGGTGCGGTCGAAGTCGGCCGGCTGGCTCGCCACGACCTTCAAGCCGCTGGCCTTGTCAACCGCCTCGTGGAAGCCCTTGCCGCGGTCACGGGCGGCCGAAGCACCCGGCAGGCCCTGCAGCTCGACGACGGCGCCCTGGCCTTTCAGCATGTCGACCACCAGCTGGCCGGCCATCCGACCGCCGGCGACGTTGTCGGACGCGATGTGCGACGCGACCTCGCCGCCGTTGGCCGAGCGGTCGAGCGTCACCACCGGGATCTTGGCGCGGTTGGCCGAACGGACCGCAGAGCGGACGGCGTCGGAGTCGGTCGGATTCACCAGCAGAAGCTTGACCTTCTTGTTCACCACATCCTCGACATTGGCCAGTTCCTTGGCCGGGTCGTTCTGGGAATCGAGGACCAGCAGATTGTAGCCCAGCGCCTTGGCCTTGCTCTCCGCGCCGTTCTTCAGCGTGACGAAGAACGGGTTGTTGAGGGTCGAGACGACCAGAGCGATGGTGTCGGCCGCCTGGGCGGTGGTGGCATTGGCCGAGGCGAGCATGGCGGTGGCGGCGACGGTGGCCGCGGTCAGGAGCTTACGCATGGTTGAATTCCTTCCTCATCGTTCTTGTTCGTCTGTTTGGGGCAAGCAACAGGTACAGGAGGGCCGATCCGGTGAAGCGGTCGCCTTACGACGACTTGCGGCTGTCGGCGAGCACCGCGCGCAGGATGACCGCGCCCTTGGCGATCATCTGGTAATAGGAGGAGACGTCCATCAGGTTCAGCGCGTTGTTCAGCACCCCGATGATGAGGGCGCCGACCAGCGTGCCGAACAGGGTGCCCTTGCCGCCGGACAGGCTGGTGCCGCCGACCACGACGGCGGCGATGGCGTCCAGCTCGTACCCCGCACCGGCGGTCGGCTGCGCGCTTTCCAGCCGCGCGGTCAGGATGACGCCGGCCAACGCCGCCAGCAGGCCCGACAGGGCATAGATCGTCGTCTTTTCCAGATTGACGCGGATGCCCGACAGCCGTGCCACCACCTCGTTGCCGCCGACCGCATAGGTGTAGCGGCCGAAGCGGGTACGGGTCAGGATAAGGCCGCAGACGGCGAAGACCGCCGCCGCCACGATCACCGGCACCGGAATGCCGAGCAGATAGCCGCCGCCGACGCTCCAGAACGCGTCGGCCGCCGCACCGGTCCCGGTGGTGATCGGCCGGCCGTCGGTGAAGACCAGCGTGGCGCCGCGCAGCATCGTCATGGCGACCAGCGTGGCGACGAAGGGCTGCACGCCGCCGGTGCCGATCACGACGCCGTTGATGGCGCCCAGACCGGCGCCCAGCAGCAGGCTGAGCGGGATCGCCAGCCAGATCGACAGGTCCCCCGCCACCAGCCAGGCGCAGACGGCGCCGCAGAAGGCCAGCACCGATCCGACCGACAGGTCGATGCCGCCGGACAGGATGACGTAGGTCATGCCCACCGCGATCACCGCGTTGATCGAGGTCTGCCGCAGGATGTTCAGCAGATTGTCGACGGTCATGAAGCTGGGGCTCATGACCGCGACGGCGGCCATCAGCACGATCAGGCCGACCAGCGGCTTGTTGCGGGACAGGAAGCGTTTCAGCGTGGTCATCGTCGTCTCTCTTCCTGCCCGTCAGCCGATCGCGCAGGCCATGATCTTTTCCTGGGTCGCCTCGTCCCGGCGGAAGCGGCCGGTGATCCGCCCGCCCGCCATCACGAGGATGCGGTCCGACAGGCCCAGCAGCTCCGGCATGTCCGAGGACATCAGCAGGATGCACAGGCCCTTGGCCTTCAGATCGTTGATCAGGCCGTAGATTTCGCGCCGTGCGCCGACATCGACGCCGCGCGTCGGCTCGTCGAGGATCACCACCTTGGGCGACAGCATCAGCGCCTTGGCCAGCGAGATCTTCTGCTGGTTGCCGCCGGACAGCGTCCGCACCTCCGCCCCGATGCCGTGCGCCTTGACGGCGAAGGCGGCCATGAAGCGGTCGACGGCCGTCCGCTCGTCGGCCTGCCGGACGATACCGCCGGGGCCGCAAAGCTGAGTGAGCGCCGCCAGCGACATGTTGGTGCGGATCGAATGGCCCTGGATCAGCCCCTCCGCCTTGCGGTCTTCGGGCACATAGGCGATGCCGGCGGCCACACCGTCGCGGGGATGGCGCAGCCGGACCTCGGCCCCGTCGACGCGGACGCTGCCGGCGCGCAGCCGGCTGGCGCCGAAGATCGCCTTGCCCAGTTCGGTCCGACCGGCGCCCATCAGCCCGGCAAATCCCAGAATCTCGCCGCCGGCGGCGGAGAAGCTGACGTCGTTCACGCCGTCGGCGCTCAATCCCTCCACTGTCAGCCGCTCAGCCCCGGCGGGGCAGGGCAGATAGGGATACTGGTCGGTGATCGAGCGGCCGACCATGTGGCGGATCAGGGCCGCCTCGTCGAGATCGGCGACGGCCCCGCGATGGACCATGTGCCCGTCGCGCAGGACCGTGACGCTGTCGCACAACGCGAAGATCTCGCCCAGCCGGTGCGAGATGTAGACGATGCCCTTGCCGTCGGCCTTCAGGCCTCGGATCACCTCGAACAGGACGGCGGTCTCGACGTCGGTCAGCGCGTCGGTCGGCTCGTCCATGACGATCAGTTCGGCGTTCAGCGACAGGGCGCGGGCGATCTCGACCATCTGCTGCTGGCCGACGCTGAGGCTTCCGACCGGGCAGTCCGGATCGATGGTCTGGCGCAGCCGCTCCAGCAGGGCCTTGGCTTCGCGCCGCATGCGGCCGCGGTCGATCAGGCCCAGCCGGTTGCGCGGCTCGCGCCCCAGCCAGATGTTGTCGGCCACCGACAGGTGGGGCAACAGGTTCAGTTCCTGGTGAATCATCGCGATGCCGGCATCGATGGCCTGCCGTGGGGCGGTGAAGCGCACCGGCTGGCCGCGGAACATCATCGCGCCGGCGGAATCCGGTTGAACGATGCCGGTGACGATGCGCATCAGCGTCGATTTGCCGGCACCATTCTCCCCGATCAAGGCCATGACCTCGCCGGCGCGCAGGCGGAAATCCACCCCGTCCAGCACCGTCACGCCGTTGAAGCCCTTGCCGACCCCCTGGAGGTCGAGCAGGAATCCGGATCGGGAATCCATCACGCCCCCTGCGTTCAGAAGGTTACGCCGGAATAGAGAAGGATGTTGGCGTAGGGGCTGCACTCGCCCGTGCGCACGACGGCGGCGGAGGACACGGTCAGCCGCTTGAACTCCTCATGCGGAACTTCCTCCACCGCGATCTGCCGGCCCTGCGCCGCAGCCATGCGGTCGAGGCGGACGGACAGCTGGGCGCGCAGCGACGGGTTTGCAGTCGTCATCTCACCCGCGATCACCACGCGTTCCACCATCATTTCCTCCGCCACCGCGTCGAGGATGTCGAGGAAGGAGGGCAGGCCCGGCGTCACCGCAAGGTCGATCCGCTCCGGCCCGGCCGGAATCGGCAGCCCCGCATCGGCGATGGCCAACGCCTGCGTATGGCCAAGCGAGGCAATCGCATGGCTGAGCGGGGCATTGAGAAGGCCAATCCGTTTCATCGCAAAGCGGCTCCAACTGGGCGGGACGGGCCGAAGCTAGCGCTATCGAAACGTTTGCGCAAACGTTTGCATTGCTGCGCCGCACCAATTCCGCGTGCTTTCGCCGGCAGCGCGATGCTACGCCGCTGGTCTGGTGCAAGAAGAAACGTCGGTCTTCAGTGACTTATGCGCCGGGCCTGCCTGCGCTTGTCCGGCCGCCCCTTAGACGGCGTAGGTGCCGTCGAACAGGTCGCCGATGGCGAAGCGCGTGAGGGCCCGCAGCCGCGCCACCCGCCGATGCTCCTCGCGGCCGGTCACGAGGTGGCAGCGTCGGCAGAGCCGCTGACTGTCCTCAGCGGCCATCCTTGCCGCTGCCGACTGACGGTAGAGACCGACAACGGCACGCGAGTGACGCAGACGGGCGTAATCGACGACATCCGGCCAGGACGCCTGGTCACCGTTGGCGTCGATCCACCCGTTGTCGGACGACAGCCAACGGCCGTCGGGCAGGCAACGAAGCATCTGCCCATGTGGCCGACCGCAATGTTCACAGTGGAGATCGATGGACGGGCTGGAGGTGTCAGCGCTGTTGACCATGGGATCGAAGACCGTGGATGGCGGGACCGGACTCGATTCTAGCGAAGCTTCGGGCCTGTGGGAATCCCCTCCGTGCTGGCCGGGGCGTCCTTGATCGGAACCTCCGTCTGGAACACCCGCTTGTCGAAATCGTCGATCAGCACCTCAAGACGCAACGACCACTGACCGGCGAGCGGCAACGTCGTGTCGTCGGCTCCGAAGAAGCCGGGGCCGAAATTCGTCAGGGCATGCCGAAGCGGGGCCACGCCCGCCGAAGGAAGTTCCCAATTCATCGTCACCTCACGGGCGGCAACCGGCTTGCCATCCTCGTTCTGAAGGTGGAGCCGAACGCCGTTGCGCCCGGGACTGGCTGGACCGATGTCGATGAGGGCGATGAGCCCGCCTTTCACCGCGACGGCGGAAAAGCCTGCCGGTGGCTTTTCCTCGTTTGCATGGAACGCGCGCGGTGGCGGTGTCAGGGCGAAGGCCGCCGTCAGCAGCAGGGCGGTGCCTGCCGCTGCAATCTCCAGGCCGATGCTCCGCCGCAGGGACTTGGTGGCGTGGTCGCCATTCCTGTCCAGGGCGGGGGTCAGGAACTGCCGGTTCCATACCGCAAGCCCGAGCAGCAGCAGGACCGCCAGCATCTTGCCCAGCCATACCCAGCCATAGCCGCTGCTCAGCACGGCCTGCACCGACTGGAGTTGGATCGCAGACAGGACCATGCCGGCTCCGGCCAGAAGGGCCACGGCACCGATGGCGATGCGCGAGAAGCGGCGGGTCAGCCTCGCGGCCTCGGCCGGGGATTCCAGGCGAAGTGCCATGGACAGCGGCCAGAAGGCGCCGACCCAGAAGGCCGCCATCAGCCCGTGGAAGCCGACGAGCGGTGCGCTCAGCCAGCGCGGAGGAGCCGTGGCGGCGTGGCCGGTGGCGGCCAGCGAGGCAGCCCCCAGCAATGCCCCCGCCGCCAGCAGCACCGGTCCCAGCGCAGAGCGGGCCTCGACGGCCAAGCCGCAAGCCGAGCAGAGCAGGGCCAGCAGGGCGATGCCGGCGCTGAGGCCGACGCTGCTCCCCGCCCCGGTGGTCCAGGGGGCCCCTGTCGCCAGGGCGGCAAGCGGCTGACCGGCGAGGGTCGCACCGGTCACTCCAACCAGCAGTACCGCCGACAGGCCGGCCACCAGCAGCAACAGGCAGAGAACGGGTTTCAGGCGGTCGTTGAGCGGTGCCCAGCGTCCGGTCACCAGCACCAGGAACAGGCCGCCCCCAGTGCCGGCCAGCAGGGCGGCATAGTGTATCGCCCGCAGCAGAAGCCCGGCGAAGGCCGCAGTCCGGGACGGATCGTCCGCCGGGCGCGCGCCGGTCGTCGGTGCTGGCGTCACACCGATCCCGAAGGTGAAAGAGCCGGCGACGGGATGCCCGTCCGCGGAGGTGACGCGATAGCTGGCGACGTACAGGCCCTTCGGCAGACCCGGCGGCAGGGAGAGGCGGAGGCGGTTGTTCTCCGCCAGCGCAGCCTGCGGATCGGCCATCTCCCGCCCCTGTCCGTCGAGCAGTTGGATACGGACGGGAGTGACGGGCTCATTGAACTCCAGCGACAGGACTGCCGGCGCGGCGTCGAGGCTGGCGCCGTCGGCCGGCACGGACTCCATCAGGACGGCATGGGCCCAGCCGGTCCGCGGCGGGGCGGCGAGGAGCAGCATGGCGAGGAAGAGGACGGACAGACCCGTAAGCCTGCGACGCGGGCTGGGATGCATGGGGATGCCTCGCTATCGGGAAGGGCGAGGGCCGCGGAAGAGAGGCGGCCAAGGGTCTGCATGCCGTTCAGCCGTCGCGGCAGCCGGCATGCAGCCCGATCTTCCGGCCGGTGCCGGGGCGCCGTCAGTGCTGCTTGGGTTCGGTCAGCTTGAGGCCCGGTGCCGGTTCCCGATAATCGTCCGCCGGTTTGCCGGCTTCGGGGATCTCGATCCAGCGGTGGGCGCCTTTCTCGCACTCCTGCACCACCGGAATGTAAAGCATGGTGCCTGCGGGCTGCTTGGGCAGCACGACCTGAAAGACGAACTCGTCATACCAGGCGTCGGGCAGGCTGCCGCCGGTCCAGGCGATTTCGGTGACACCCTGGGTGATGCTGCGGCCATGCGATTCATAAGGCTGGGCGTAGGGTCCTTCCTTGGTCGCCAGCGTCCAGCCCGGCTTCGGCATCGGCTTGGCCAGCACCGCCCCGTCGGGCAGGCGGACGCGGATGGCGGTGGTCGGCGAGCCGTCGCAGCCGTGGCCGACCTTGAGCACCGCCTTGTAATAGCTGCCGG
>Ga0206117_101428_pt1 | contig 12135 bp, 10 predicted proteins | sample 3A5Ametagenome_FD_177997 | JGI IMG/M metagenome (GOLD analysis project Ga0206117, IMG submission 177997) | Enriched microbial communities from leaf-cutter ant dump, University of Wisconsin, Madison, United States - 3A5A | ecosystem: Environmental > Terrestrial > Nest > Insects nest > Nest dump... | reverse complement strand
TCGCTGTCGATGCCCTTGGCGTCGGTGTAGGTGGCGGCCAGGATCACCGAACCGAAATCGTAGTTGGCGCCGACGATCCAGACCTGCTGGTCGTCCACGCCGCGGGTGCCCTTGGCATAGCCGCTGTCGCCGCTGAAGGCATAGCTGCCGCCGAACTTGAAGCCGGCGTAGGACACGTTGGCGCCGACATGGACCGAGGACAGATCCTCAAGCTGGCTGGCTGCCTTGGCGAACTGATAGGCGGCGCTCGCCTCCAGCCCGAAGCCGCCGAACTCGCCCTTGTAGGTTGCCTGTACCTCGCCCATGTCGCGATAGGCGGTGCTGTCCTTGCGGCGGTTGATGTCGGTGTTGCTGCTGCCATAGACCGGGGTGTAGGCGGCGCCGACCTGGAAGCCGGCGAAGCTCGGCGTCAGGTAGATGATCTTGCTGCTTGCGTCGCCCGACTCCAGCGTACGCAGGCTGCCCAGAACATAGGGCGCGCCATTGGCATTCGCATAATAGTTGAGGAACTGCGCGTCCGGCGAGCCTTCGATGCCTTCGACGTTCGGGCCGATGATGCCGTATTCGTCCGACAGGCCGTTGATCACGCCGGCCTGGATGGTGCCGAAACCGCCATTCACGAACATGAACGCACGGTCGCTGTCGGTGCTGCGGTTGTTGTTGGTGCCGCCCGAGGCGCGCAGACGCAGGCGGGCGCCGTATTCCAGGCCGTTGTCAGCCTTGGCCGTCGGGGTGACGGTCAGGCGGAAGCGGTTGGCGAACTCGGTCTTGCGCAGGCCGGTGTTGTCGTCCTGGTCGACATAGGCGCCCTGGAAATAGGCGTCGCCGCCCAGCAGGATGTCGAACTTGGACTGTGCGGAAGCGGTGCCGCAGCCAGCGGCGAGAGCAACGGCGGCGCAGCCAATGACGAGAGAACGCTTCATGGATGTCATCCTCGGTGCATGCGTCCCGTCAGATTGGGGCGCCAGCGGTAACTTATGTACCCAGACTTAGTCTTGCCACCGGTGGTCCGGCAAGTGGCGGCAGGGATGGAAGTCACCTCATTCCGAGAACAGTGGCGGGAAAAACACGGAACTCCGGATCATGTAAATCCATATATCAAATACTTGCCGATTAATTGAGTATGGCAGTCAGAGTTCCTGAGCCAAAGAGTTACCCATTTTGGATGGATTCGGGCGTAAACCTGCTTGGCATGCTCCGGTCTGTCAATGGACTGGAAAATGAACAAAAAAAAGAGGCGGCGGATTTCTCCGCCGCCTTCACGTTTGCTGCCAGGAACCCGTCCCTTAGAAGGAGAAGCGGGTGTCCCACAGAACGATGTTGGCGTCGTTGTTGCGACCGCCGGACTTGTTGTCGACGTAGCTGTATTCCAGACCCGTGGTCAGGCCCGGGGCCACGGCGTAGGTCACGCCGCCCTGGTAGACATGGGCGCGGGCGTAGTCGGCGGCGGAGAAGGCACCGGTGCCGACGTTGGCACCCTTGGCGTCGGTGTAGGTGGCGGCCAGGATGACCGGGCCGATGGTGTACTGGGCACCGACCAGCCAGACCTGGTTGTCGTCGACGCCGGTGTGGCCCTTGCGGTAGCCGCTGTCGCCGCTGAAGGCATAGCTGCCGCCGATGGCGAACGGACCGAAGGTGACGGTGGCGCCGGTGTGGACCGACGACAGGTCTTCGAAGCCGGTCGGGGCCTGGGCGAACTGGTAGGCAACGCTGGCTTCCAGGCCAACGCCGCTGAAGGCGCCCTTATAGTAGGCCTGAACTTCACCCATGTCGTTGTAGGTGACGTTCTTGCGGCGCTCGATGTTGGTGTTGCTGCTGCCGTAGGTCGGGGTGTAGGCGGCGGACAGCTTGAAGCCGGCGAAGCTCGGGGTCGAGTAGACGATCTTCGTGCTGGCGTCGCCCGACTCGAGCGTGCGCAGCGAACCGACAACGTACGGCAGCGAGGTCACGCCGTAATAGTTGAACACCCAGCCGTCCGGGCTGCCCGAGATGCCGTCGACGTTCGGGCCGATGACACCCGAGTCGTCCGACGGGCCGTTCACGACACCGGCCTGGATCGAGCCGAAGGAGCCGTTCACGAACATGTAGGCGCGGTCGGCGTCGGTCTGGCGGTTGTTGTTGGTGCCGCCCGAGGCGCGCAGACGCAGGCGGGCGCCGTATTCCAGGCCGTTGTCAGCCTTGGCCGTCGGGGTGACGGTCAGGCGGAAGCGGTTGGCGAATTCGGTCTTGCGCAGGCCGTTGTCGTTGTCCTGGTCGACATAGGCGCCCTGGAAGAAGGCGTCGCCGCCCATGATGACGTCGAACTTCGACTTGGACTGGGCCGAGGCGGTGCCGCAGCCGGCGGCGAGGGCAACGGCGGCGCAGCCGATGACGAGAGAGCGCTTCATGGATTGTCCATCCTTATGCGTACGCCCCGTTCTAGCCGGGAGCGGTCAGTTGTCTTTGTACCCAAGACTTAACCGCCTACCAATTACTCCGGCAAGAGGCAAACTGCGGTGCGCTTTCGCATTCGCAACACAGTTGCAACAAAAACACACTCATAACTGGTTGGAATGATTACAAAATCCAAGAGTGTCTGAATTCTGGTCTTTGGATAGGATGAAAATCAGGCGGATTGCCTACAAAGTTAGCAAGAGAAAAGCCGACAAGAAAAAAGGCGGTGGCCGAAGCCACCGCCCTTTCCATCCGTTGCCGGACGTTCGATCAAAAGATCGATTAGAACGCCAGGATCGAGCGGACCAGGACGACGTCGCCCTTGTCGTCGCGGAGCGAGGCGTCGTTGTCCAGCTTGAAGTGGTCGTACTGAGCCTGGACGGTCAGGCCCGGAGCGACGGTGTAGCCGACACCGATTTCGTAGACCTGCAGTTCGCGGTCGCCGGCGGTGAAGAACGAACCGGCGTCCTTGCCGTTCTTGTAGTTGGCGCCGACAACGATCGGGCCGGCGGTGTACTGAGCGCCGACAACCCAGTTGCGGGTGTTCTCGGTGGCAACGCCCGGACGCTTGTTCTGGCCCGACTTGCCGTAGTCGATGTAGCCACCGCCGATGGCGAAGCCGGCGTAGCCGACCTGAGCGCCAGCCTGCCAGGCGTTCAGATCCTTGTAGTTGGAACCGACGACGTCGTCGACGGCACGGCCCCAGTTGTAGCCGGCGCTGGCCTTAACGGTCACGCCACCGAAGGTGTTGTTGTAGTTGGCGCCGACTTCGACGATGTCGGTGTAGGTGCCAGCGCCGCCAGCGGCGAACGTGCCAACCGGCTTGACGCGGTTGACGTCGGTGGCCGAGCTGTCGTTACGCGGGGTGTAGCTGGCGCCGATCTGCAGGCCGGCGAAGCGCGGCGAGAAGTACACGATCTTGGTCGAGTTGGCTTCCGCCACCAGCGACTGGGTGATGATCGTGTTGCCGTTGGTGACGGTGCTGGCGGCGCCGCTGTTCAGACCGTTGGCGGTCGTGCCGATCCAGGCCGGCAGGGCGTCGTAGATGCCGAGCGGCAGGTAGTCGAGCGGGGCGGTCGTGTAGGTCTCGTCGTTGAACGAGTTGGTCACGCCGAGGCGGACCTGACCGAAGGAGCCCTGCGCGTAGATATAGGCGCGGTCGGCGTCGGTGTTGCGGGCGTTGTTGGTGCCAGCGTTGGCACGCAGACGCATACGCGCACCGTACTCCAGGCCGTTGTCGGCCTTGGCGGACGGGATGATGTTGATGCGCATGCGGTTGCGGAATTCGGTCGAACGCAGGCCGGAGTCCAGATCCTGATCGACGTAGCCGGCTTCGAAGTAGGCGTCGCCGCCGACCTTGACTTCGAACTTGGCCTGGGCGTTGGCAGCGCCAGCGCCGAGGGCGAGAGCGGCGGCGGCAGCGCCGGCCAGCAGATAACGGTTCATGATTGTTGCCTCCATCCTGGCAGCAGATGTTTCAGCCTGGTTGACGTCCTGGCTGAGACTTTCGTACGCACCCCCGCCCTCGCCAGCAAGCGGCAAATCTCCGGAATTGCTGCATTGGGGGGACAGTGTGTCGCACGGAGCACACTAAGAAGGCCCCCCTTGGCGAGCCCGCCACAGTCTAACCCGGCAGGCTCCGCCTGTTGTCGTCCTGTTGTGACGGGGTGAGGCAAAGACGCTTCCGCTGTTGCGTGGTGCCGTCCACTTATGGTCTGTTCACCGGCATTCCGCGCGTGACTCGCGCGCGGCAACCCCTTTTCTGAACCGGGTTCCCGACCATGCGCCGTTCGACCGCCCTTCGCCTTGTCCCTGTACTGCTCGCGGCTTCCGTCTCGATCGCCGGCTGCGCAAGCTGGGGCGGCAAGACCGAAACCGTCGAAGAGCAGATGAAGAACAAGGACTACAAGTTCGGCAGCCTGCTCGGCACCGATGGCGGTCTGAACCTGTTCGGCAAGAACAAGCGCGGCGGCGACCAGGACACGGCCGGAGGCATCGGCGTGAACAGCTTCCTGTGGCGCGCCTCGCTCGACACCCTGTCCTTCATGCCCATCGCCTCGGCCGATCCGTTCGGCGGCGTGATCCTGACCGACTGGTACACCCCGCCCGATTCGCCGAACGAACGGTTCAAGGTCAACCTCTACATCATGGACCGCCAGCTGCGCGCCGACGGCGTCCGGGTGTCGGTGTTCAAGCAGCAGCGGACCGGCAGCGACTGGCGCGACATCACTGTCGGGCCGGAAACCGCCGGCACCCTGGAGGATGCGGTGCTGACCCGCGCCCGCCAGCTTCGCGTGGCGCAGAACGCCGCCGCCCGCTGACGCGGTGGCGCCCGCCGGTCGCACAAGTCCGGCGGGGGCAGGTCAGGCAAGCATCCGGTCATCTGGTACAACGGAAAACGGCGTCGCGCTCATGTCGCGTTACAATGTCAAGGAAACCGAGGCGAAGTGGCAGGGCGTGTGGGACAGCAAGGGCTGTTTCACCGCGCGCGAGGACGCCTCCCGGCCCAAATATTATGTGCTGGAGATGTTCCCCTATCCGTCGGGGCGCATCCACATGGGCCACGTCCGCAACTACACCATCGGCGACGTGATCGCGCGCTTCAAGCGCGCCAAGGGCTTCAACGTCCTTCACCCGATGGGCTGGGACGCCTTCGGCCTGCCGGCGGAAAACGCCGCGCTGGAGAAGAAGGTCCATCCCGCCGCCTGGACGCGCGAGAACATCGCGACCATGCGCGGGCAGCTGAAGACGATGGGCCTGTCCATCGACTGGGACCGCGAGATCGCCACCTGCGACGTGGAGTATTATCGCCACGAGCAGAAGATGTTCCTGGATTTCCTGAAGGCGGGCCTCGCCTACCGTAAGGAATCCTGGGTGAACTGGGACCCGGTGGACAACACCGTTCTCGCCAACGAGCAGGTGATCGACGGCCGCGGCTGGCGTACCGGCGCTCTGGTCGAGAAGCGCAAGCTGTCGCAGTGGTTCCTGAAGATCACCGCCTACGCCGAAGACCTGCTGAAGGGCCTGGAGACGCTGGACCGTTGGCCCGAACGTGTCCGCATCATGCAGGAGAACTGGATCGGCAAGTCCACCGGTGTCCGCTTCCGCTTTCGCATCAAGGGGCGCGAGGACGAGCTGGAGGTCTTCACCACGAGGCCCGACACACTGTTCGGCGCCTCCTTCGCCGCGATCTCCCCGAATCACCCGCTGGCGGCCGAGCTGGCCGCGTCCAGCCCGGAGCTGGCCGAGTTCATCGCCGAATGCAACCGGCTGGGCACCAGCGAGGAGGCGATCGAGACGGCCGAGAAGCGCGGCTTCGACACCGGACTGAAGGTCGTGCATCCCTTCGATCCGTCCTGGGAACTGCCGGTCTATGTCGCCAACTTCGTGCTGATGGAATACGGCACGGGCGCCATCTTCGCCTGCCCGGCGCATGACCAGCGCGACCTGGATTTCGCCCGCAAGTACGGACTGCCGGTCCGCCCGGTGGTGATCCCGGCCGATGCCGACCCGGCCGCCTTCGAGGTCGGGACCGAGGCCTACACCGGCCCCGGCGTGCTGCGGAACTCCGCCTTCCTCGACGGACTCGACACCGAGTCGGCGAAGGAGGAGGCCGGCAAGCGGCTGGAGGCGGCGGAGCAGGGCGAGCGCACCACCCAGTACCGCCTGCGCGACTGGGGCGTGTCCCGCCAGCGCTATTGGGGCTGCCCGATCCCGGTCATCCATTGCGAGTCCTGTGGCATCGTTCCGGTTCCGGACGACCAGCTGCCGGTTGTGCTGCCGGAGGACGTGACCTTCGACAAGCCCGGCAACCCGCTGGCCCACCACCCGACCTGGAAGCACACCGGCTGCCCCAATTGCGGCAAGCCGGCGCTGCGCGAGACGGACACCTTCGACACCTTCATCGAGTCGTCCTGGTATTTCGCCCGCTTCTGCTCGCCGAAGACCGAGGATGCGGCCTTCACCCGCGAGGCGGTCGATTACTGGCTGGGCGTCGACCAGTATATCGGCGGCATCGAGCACGCGGTCCTGCATCTGCTCTACAGCCGCTTCTGGACGCGCGCGCTGAAGACCTGCGGCTACCTGAACCTGGACGAACCGTTCACCGGCCTGTTCACCCAGGGCATGGTCAACCACGAGACCTACAAGGACTCCGGCACCGGCGCGTGGCTGGCCCCGACCGACCTGACGAAGAACGACAAGGGCGAGTGGGTCCAGGCCGACACCGGCGCACCGGTCAATGTCGGCCGCGTCGAGAAGATGTCGAAGTCCAAGAAGAACGTGGTGGATCCGGCGCACATCATCGGCACCTATGGCGCCGACGCCGCCCGCTTGTTCATGCTGTCCGACAGCCCGCCGGAACGCGATCTGGAATGGACCGAGGCCGGCATCGACGGGGCTTGGCGCTACATCAACCGCCTGTGGCGGATGATGACCGAGGCGCCGGTGGAGCTGCCGGCCGCCGGCACGCCGAAACCCGAGTCGTTCGGCCCGAAGGCCGAGGCCGCCCGCCGTCTGGTCCACAAGACCATCGCCGGCGTGTCGGAGGATCTCGACAAGTTCCGCTTCAACAAGGCGGTCGCCCGCGTCCGCGAGCTGTCCAACGCGCTCGGCGAGTTGGATGGCAAGGGGGACGGCGAGGGCTGGGTCCTGCGCGAGGGCTTCGAGTCGCTGGTGCGACTGCTCGGTCCGATGATGCCACATCTGGGCGAGGAGCTGTGGGCGCAGCTGGGCCACGGCAGCCTGCTGGCCGACCAGCCCTGGCCGGAGGCCGACCCCGCCCTGGTGGTGGAGGACAGCGTCAAGGTCGCCGTCCAGGTCAACGGCAAGCTGCGCGCCACGCTGGAACTGCCGCGCGACATGGACAAGGACGCGGCGGAGCAGGCGGCGCTTGCCGATGTCAACGTCCAGCGCGCCATGGACGGCAAGCCGGCGCGCAAGGTCATCGTCGTCCCGAACCGGGTGATCAATGTCGTCGTCTGATCCCAGATCGATCCGTCAGGGCTCGTTCCGCCGGAGCCCGCTCCGTCAGGCCCCACACCGTCAGGCCATGGCGCGGGGGCTTTTCGCCCTCGCGCTCGGCTTGTCCGCCATGTCCCTGTCGGGCTGCGGGTTCCAGCCGCTCTACGGCGGCAAGGGCATCGGGGCCGCCGCGTCGGAGCGGCTGATGGAGGTCGACATCGCGTCGATCCCCAACCGGGAAGGGCAAAAACTCCGAAACCTGCTGATCGATAACTTCTACCCGTCGGAGCGGCCGGGCAATCCGCGTTACCGGCTGGACGTGTCGCTGTCGGCATCGGAGCAGAAGCTGGCCTTGCAGAAGGACGCCACCGCGGTGCGCGCCCAGTTGCTGGTCAACGCCCCCTATCGGCTGACGGACAGCCAGACCGGACAGGTGGTGTTCCAGTCCAACTCGCGCTCGATGGTCAGCTACAACACGCTGGAGCAGCATTACGCCGCCATCGTGACGGTGCAGAGTGCCTATGACCGGGCGCTCGAGGACATTTCCAACGACATCACGACCCGCGTCGCCATGTTCCTCGGCCGCGGATCCTGACCGGCCGGGGATGCGCGGGTGAAGCTCCAACCCAAGGCGATCGACGGTTTTCTGCGCAGCCCGGACCGCAAGGTTCGGGCGGTGCTGCTTTATGGGCCCGACTCGGGGCTCGTCCGCGACCGTGCCCAGACGCTGGGCAAGACCGTGGTGCCGGACCTGTCCGACCCCTTCCGCGTCGCCGAGTTCCTGGGCCGCGCGGTTGCCGACGATCCGGCACGGCTGGCGGACGAGGCGGCGGCGATTTCCTTTACCGGCGGCCGGCGCCTGATCCGCGTCCGCGACGCCGAGGACAATGCCACCGCCGCCTTTGCCGCCTTTCTGGAAAATCCGCCGCCGGGCGACAGTCTGGTGGTTGTCGAGTCGGGCGACCTCTCGGCCCGCTCCAAGCTGCGGCTTCTGTTCGAGGGAGACGATGCCGCCGTCGCCATCCCCTGCTATGTCGAGGAGGAGGCGTCGCTCGGCCGCGTCATTGCCGACATCCTGCAAGGCCACGGGCTGACCGCCGATCCCGATGTTCTGAGCTTCCTTGCCGGCAACCTCGTCGGCGACCGCATGGTGGCCCGCGGCGAGGCGGAGAAGCTGGCGCTCTACATGGGCAGCGAGAAGCGTGTGCGGCTGGAGGATGCCCAGGCCTGCATCGGAGACAGCGCCGCCCTGTCGATGGACGAGCCGGTGTGGGCGGCGGCGGAGGGCGACTTCACCACGCTCGACCGCTCGCTGGCGCGGCTGTTCGCCGAGGGGACCTCGCCGGTGCCGATTCTGCGCGGCGCCCAACGTCATTTCCAGCGGCTGCAATTGCTCACTGCCCAGGTCGCTGCCGGCAAGTCGCCGGAGGCTGCCGTCGAGTCGCTGCGTCCGCCAGTCTTCTTCAAGCTGAAGACCCGGCTGGTCAGACAGGCGCGCCACTGGTCGCCCAACCATGTCCGTCAGGCGCTGGAACGGCTGGTCGATGCCGAGGCCGACTGCAAGCGCACCAACATGCCGGACGAGACCCTGTGCGCCCGCGTGCTGTTCCAGCTCGCCTCGCTTGGGGCCCGGCGCTGAAGGATGGCGCCGGCTTGACCGTTGAGGGCAGCGCGCTATCTGGCGGAGCATGAGCGACGCCACTTACACCGCGCCACCGCCTGCCCCCTTCCGGGTCCGCTGGTGGCAACCCCTGCTGTTCTGGGTCATCGTCAACGCCTGGGGCTTCGTCGAGCGGGGCGGGCAGCCCTTCGCCGGACACCATCCGTCGTCCCTGCAGCCGCCGGGCTGGGTCTTCCCGGTGATGTGGTTCACGCTGAACGTCTTCCAGATCTGGGGCGACATCCGCCTGATCGACCCGGCACGGCGAATCCGCAGCCGCGGGCTGCTGATCGGCCTCCAGGCGGTGACCTGGGCGATCTACGCCACCTTCAGCCTCGTCTATTTCACGTTGGGCAGTTCGATCCTCGCCGCGGCCTGGACGGTGTGCTTTTTCGTCATCACGTCTATCTGCATCGCACTGGTGGCGCGGGACGACCGAAGCATCGCGCTGATCTGGGCGCCGCTGATCCTGTGGACCGGCTTCGCCTCGGTGGTTGGCATCCACAACGCGCTCATCAACCCCGATCCGCTGTTCGGGACCCCAGCCCTTTGGAGATAATACCCGGATAAAAAACTTGCGTGGGATATCACCCGGGTATAACCAGTCGGGACTGATAACCCGCGGGAGAACGAAGGCTATGGCGGCCACGGTTGGGAAAGAGGATCGCAAGGCGGCGGTGGCCGCCTACAAGGAGCGCAAGAGCGTGGCCGGCGTCTTCGCCGTCCGTTGCGAGGCCGTCGGCACGGTATGGGTGGGCAGCGCGCCCGACCTCGACAAGATCCAGAACCGCCTTTGGTTCCAACTGAAAATGGGCGGTTGCCCGCACCGCAGCCTGCAAGCGGCGTGGAATGCTCACGGCGCCGAGTCGCTGGCGTTCGAAATCGTCGAACCGCTGGAGGATGAAGAACTTGCTTTCGCCCGCGCCGCCGCTCTCAAGGCGCGGCTTGCCCATTGGGTTTCGGTTTTGCGGGCGGAAGCGATCTGAGGGCGAGCGCTCAGCCGCGGTAGTCGTGAACGCGGCCGGTGAAGTCGGTCACGCGATAGCCGCCTTCGCCTTGCTCCTCGATCCAGGCCGGGGCTGCAGGGGCCTTGCCATGGCCGCCGGGAATGTCGAGGACGTAAGTGGGTTGGCACAGGCCGGACAGCTTGCCGCGCAGGCCGGTCACCAGCGCCTGTCCCTCCGCCAGCGTCGAGCGGAAATGGCTGGTGCCGGCGGCGAGATCGGGGTGGTGCAGGTAATAGGGCTTCACCCGGTTGCGGACCATCCCGCGGAACAGAGCCTCCAGCGCGGCATGGCTGTCGTTGATCCCCTTCAGCAGCACGGTCTGGCCGACCAGCGGGATGCCGGCCTCCACCAGCCGGGACAGCGCCGCCCGCACCGGCGGGGTCAGTTCGTCGGCATGGTTGATGTGGACGGCGACCCAGGTGGCGAGGTCAGGGGCGGTCAGCGCCTCCACCAGTTCCGGCGTGACCCGGTCGGGATCGGCGGCGGGAATGCGGCTGTGCAGGCGGACGACACCGACATGCGGCATGTCCGACAGGGCCTGGACGATCCCGCGCAGCCGGCGCGGGGACAGCAGAAGCGGATCGCCGCCGGTGACGACGACCTCCCATACCTCCTCGTGATCGCGGATATAGGCAAGGGCGGCGTCCAGCTCCTCGGCGGTCAGCGCCTCGCCGCCCGGGCCGACCATCTCGCGGCGGAAGCAGAACCGGCAATAAACCGCGCAGGCGTGCAGCGGCTTCAGCAGCACCCGGTCGGGATAGCGGTGGACGATGCCCTTCACCGGGCTGCGCGCCACGTCGCCGATGGGATCCTCGAGTTCCTCCGGTGTGCTGTATGCCTCGGCGGGGGAGGGGACGTACTGGGCATAGAGAGGATCCTGCGGATCCACACGTCCGGACAGCGTGTCGCGCAGATACGGAGTCAGCGCCACGGCATAGCGGTCGGCGACCGTACGCACGGCGTCGCCGGCCTCCGGCGTCATCAGCCCGGCGGCCACCAGATCGGAAACGCTGTGCAGGGCCTTCATCGCTCTTTCCCGCTTCGACGGAATGGGTCATGTAGGAAAGCGACCGCTCTTACTCCTGCGAGACCCATGCTGTCGACTCTTCCCCGCCTGATCGGCCATCGCGGCGCCAAGGAAAGCGCCCCGGAAAACACTCTTGCCTCGATCCGCGAAGCCGCCCGCCAGGGCGCCCGCTGGGTCGAGGTGGACGTCATGCTGACCCGCGACCAGCGCCCTGTGCTGATCCACGACGACACGTTGGACCGCACCACCACCGGCAGCGGCGCCGTCCCGCTGCTGGATCTGGCGGATTTGCAGGCGCTCGACGCCGGGCGCTGGTTCGATGCCGCCTTTGTCGGCGAACGGGTGCCGACGCTGGAAGAGGCGGTGGCGCTGGTCCATGAGCTGGGCCTGGGCATGAATTTGGAGATCAAGCCCTATCCGGGGCAGGAGGAGACCACTGCGGAGGTGGCGCTAAACACCCTGCGACCGCTGTGGCCGTCCGACCGGCCGCTTCTGCTCTCCAGCTTCGAGGTGCCGTGCCTGGAGGTGGCACAGCGTCTGTGGCCGGAGATCCCGCGCGGCTACCTGCTGTGGGACCCGCCGGCCGACTGGGCTTCCATCGCCGATCGGATTGGCGCGGCGACGCTGAACGTTCACCAGGATCGCCAGACGGCCGACAGCGTGGCCGAGTACCGCGCCACCGGCCGGCCGGTGCTGGCCTATACCGTCAACGACGCGGAGCGTGCCCGGACGCTGTTCGGCTGGGGCGTGTCGGCGGTCTTCACCGATGCGCCCGGACGGCTGGCCGCCGAACTGGCGGCGGACGCCTGATGGCGAGCCCGATGATCCGCCGATGGACCGGTCGATACGCTGACGCTTCCGTTCGCGACTGCGGCAATTCGTGAACGTTTTTTGCGCGAGGGGATGAATCCGCTCGTCGGACGCGCCAATTCCTCATATATAGAACCGCACTGGCGATCCCGCCGGAACCCACGCGGATTCCGGCGGAGCTTTTCGTCGTCCGGTAGTCCGCCGCTTTGGTCCGGCGTCCCACGGGATGCCACGTT
>Ga0206117_101426_pt1 | contig 12143 bp, 13 predicted proteins | sample 3A5Ametagenome_FD_177997 | JGI IMG/M metagenome (GOLD analysis project Ga0206117, IMG submission 177997) | Enriched microbial communities from leaf-cutter ant dump, University of Wisconsin, Madison, United States - 3A5A | ecosystem: Environmental > Terrestrial > Nest > Insects nest > Nest dump... | reverse complement strand
CGAGCTGGACGCGCTTGTCGTCGTCGCGGCCGAGCATCGGGTTCCACGAGCCGAGCTTCTCCAGGAAGCGGCCGTCGCGCGGCGAGCGGGCGTCGGCGAGAACGATCTGGTAATAGGGGCGCTTCTTGGAACCGCCGCGGGCGAGACGAATTTTCAGGGACATGTCATTTCTCCTTGGGATCTGTGCGACCGCCGGTTCAGGCGGTGTTCTGGTTTGCGCCGCTGTGTTCGGCGGCAATGGCTTCATGATGGCGGATCACCTCGCGGATGATGAAGTTCAAGAACTTCTCCGCGAAATCCGGGTCCAGATTGGCGTCCTTCGCCAAGCGGCGAAGGCGTTCGATCTGGTATTCCTCGCGCGCCGGGTCGGCCGGCGGCAGATCGTGCGTCGCCTTCAGCACGCCCACCGCCTTGGTGCAGCGGAAGCGCTCGGCGAGCATGTGGACGAGCGCCGCGTCGATATTGTCGATCGACTGCCGGTACTCGGAAAGCTGATGCCTGACGTTCGGATCGACGGTCACGCGGTCCCCCTCACTTCTTCTTCGGCAGGCCGGGAAGCCCCGGCATGCCGCCGAGGCCGGGCAGCCGGCCGCCGCCGAGCCCCGGAAGACCGCCGCCGCCGAGACCGGGCAGGCCGCCCGGCCGCATGCCGGCCGCTTCCGCCTGTTTCGCAAGCGCCTCCAGCTGCTTCGGGTCCATCTTCGACAGGTCGGGCATGCCGCCCATGCCGCCGCCGAGGCCCATCTTGCCGGCGAGGCCGCCCATCATCTGCTTCATCATGCCGCCGCCCTTCTTGCCGCCCATGGCCTTCATCATGTCGGCCATCTGGCGGTGCATCTTGAGCAGCTTGTTGATGTCGGCCGCATCGGTGCCGGAGCCGGCCGCGATGCGCTTCTTGCGCGAATGCTTGAGGATATCGGGATTGGCGCGCTCGGCCCTGGTCATCGAGTTGATGATGGCGATCTGCCGGCCGAACAGCTTATCGTCGAGGCCGGCGGCGGCCATCTTATCCTTCATGCCGGCCATGCCGGGCATCAGCCCCATGATGCCGCCCATGCCGCCCATCTTCTGCATCTGGCGAAGCTGGTCGGCGAGATCGTTGAGGTCGAACTTGCCCTTGGCCATCTTGGCGGCCATGGCGGCCGCCTTCTCGGCGTCGATGTTCTCCGCCGCCTTCTCGACCAGCGAGACGATGTCGCCCATGCCGAGGATGCGGTCGGCGACGCGGCGGGGATGGAATTCCTCCAGCTCGCCCATCTTCTCGCCGACGCCGATCAGCTTGATCGGCTTGCCGGTGACGGCGCGCATGGAGAGGGCCGCACCGCCGCGGCCGTCGCCGTCCATGCGGGTCAGCACGAGGCCGGTGATGCCGACGCGCTCGTCGAAATTGCGGGCGAGGTTGACGGCGTCCTGGCCGGTCAGCGCGTCGGCGACGAGCAGGATCTCGTGCGGATTGGATTTCCGCTTGATCTCCGCCATCTCCATCATCAGCGGCTCGTCGATATGGGTGCGGCCGGCGGTGTCGAGGATGACGACGTCGTGGCCGCCGAGCTTCGCCGCCTGCACGGCGCGCGCGGCGATGTCGGTCGGCGACTGGCCGGCGATGACCGGCAGCGTGTCGATGCCGGTCTGCTGCCCAAGCTGGCGAAGCTGTTCCTGTGCTGCCGGACGGCGCGTATCGAGCGAGGCCATCAGGACCTTCTTCCTGTCGCGCGTCGTCAGCCGGTTGGCGATCTTGCCGGTGGTCGTCGTCTTGCCCGAGCCCTGCAGGCCGACCATCATGACGACGACGGGGGCGGGCGCGTTGAGATCGATCGACACGCCCTCGGAGCCGAGCATGGCGACGAGCTCGTCATGGACGATCTTGACGACCATCTGGCCGGGCTTGATCGACTTCAGGATTTCCGCGCCGACCGCCTTCTCGCGCACGGCTTCCGTGAAGGCGCGCACCACTTCCAGCGCCACGTCGGCTTCGAGAAGCGCGCGGCGGACCTCGCGCAGCGCCGCCGAGACATCCGCCTCGGAAAGCGCACCGCGGCCTGTCAGTCCATTGAGAATGGAGCCGAGGCGGTCCTGGAGTGTTTCAAACATCGCGTCTTCCTTCTTGTTTCCGCACGAAGCGGAAACGTCGGTGCTCTCCGTGACAAAAACAAGACGCAAAGCCGAAAAGCACCCGAGGGCGCATCGCGCTGTCGGGTGTTGACCTCCGGGATCTCTCGTGGGCCCCGGTCGGCGGCTTCAAGCGTCGTCACTTGTCGCAGATACGCGGCTTAAACAGGAAAGCGTCCGGAAAGTCAAGGATGGATCAGGCCACGACGGCGCCGCGCGCCGCAAGCCGCTCGCGATGCCGCTGCCAGCCGGCTTCATTGTGCGCCAGAACCCCGTCGGGAAGGATACGCACCGCATAGCCGCGGTTGAGCGCGCCGTTGGCGGTGTTCTGCACGCAATGGCAGCCGTCGAGCCCGACGAGAACGAGCGCACCGACGCGGTTGTCGGCGAGCCAGCGCTCGAAGGCGGGCGCGGAAAGGCTGTCGCTCTCGTGCTTGAGGACATCGGCATCCGCCGCGATGTCGAGCGCCGGCAGCAGCCCCAGCCCCTTCGAGCCGACGATGCCGCGCCCGCCGGCGACGAGGCGGATGACGAAGCGAAGCAGCGGATGGCGGAAGGCATGGCGGACCGTCAGGACCGGCTCGCCCCGCTCCCGCGCCTCGGCGACGGCGCTACGGATCGCGTCGAGCCGGGCGTCGCGACAGGCCGGGTCCCAGCCGGCCTTGTCGCCGGCGAAATCCTCCTGCACGTCGATGACGACCAACGCCGTCTCCGGCCGCGCGGCGCGGTCGATCGGCGGGCCGGTCGTCGGCGTGTTGACGCGCCGCAGCGTATAGGCGGCATAGGCGACGAACAGGACGACGGCGCCGCCAAGCACGAGCAGGAACCCGGTCATTTTCCTTCCTCTCCCTGCGCCAGCACCTCGAAGCCTTCGGCGAGCCGGCGCATCACCCGCAAGGCCGCAGCGATCTCCGCCTCCGGCAGATCGTCCGCCAGCCGCTCCAGCATCGCCTGTTCGCCGGCATGGACCTGCTCGAACAAGGCCCTGCCCTTCTCCGTCGGCCGGCAGAGACAGGCCGTGCGATGACGCGGGTTCTCCACCCGCTCGACAAACTCCGCCGCCATCAGCTCGCCCGCCACCCGCTGCACGAACTGCCGCTTCATCGACAGTTTTCGCGCGATATCCGGCACGGTGAGGGGCTCGGCCAGCAGCGTTTCGAGCACCGCGCGGCCGGCGACGGAAAGTCCCGTCCCGGCAAGGCGCGCCTCGACCACACGGTGCACGTTGCGATGCAGCGGGCGCACGAGGGTAACGGTTCGATAGAGCATGTCCGCTGCGGTCATGGCCGGATAATAGCAACTTGGTTGCCGTTTTCAACGGGCTTGGCGGCGGCACTGGTAATTGCCGCGATAATCCGCCATATACCCGCGAAAGCGCCCGCGAACGGCCGGGCGGCGCCGGACATCGAGACATGGCAGCACACGCGCAATTCGCCCGCATGAACGGACTGGGAAACAAGATCCTCGTCGTGGACATGCGCGGCCGCAAGGACGCCGTGACGCCAGAGGCCGCCATCGCGCTCGCCGCCGATCCGGCAACGCGCTTCGACCAGATCATGGCGATCCACGATCCACGGACGGACGGTACTGACGCCTTCATCGACATCCTCAATTGCGACGGCTCGAAAGCCCAGGCCTGCGGCAACGGCACGCGCTGCGTCGTGCAGGCGCTGGCCAGCGAGACAGGACGCAGGACCTTCACCTTCCAGACGGTCGCCGGCATCCTCAACGCCGTCGAGCACGAGGACGGCACGATCTCCGTCGACATGGGCCGGCCGGTCTTCGAATGGGACCGGATTCCGCTGGCGGAAGAGTTCTTCGACACGAGCCGCATCGAGCTGCAGATCGGCCCGATCGACGCGCCGGTGCTGCACTCTCCTTCCGTCATGTCGATGGGCAATCCGCACGCCGTCTTCTGGGTCGACCGCGACCCGATGGGCTACGATCTCGACCGCTTCGGCCCGCTCCTCGAAAACCACCCGATGTTCCCCGAGCGGGCGAACATCACGCTGGCGCAGGTGACCTCGCCTTCCGCCATGACGACGCGTACCTGGGAGCGCGGCGCGGGGCTGACGCTCGCCTGCGGCTCGGCGGCTTGCGCGGCTGCCGTCAGCGGCGCCCGCACGGGGCGCACCGGCCGCACGGTCGCCGTGACGGTCGCCAGCAGCCCGGGCCGCGGCACGCTGCATATCGACTGGCGCGAGGACGGCAAGGTCGTCATGACGGGGCCGGCCGAATGGGAATGGTCCGGCACGCTCGATCCCACGACGGGCGCGTTCCGCCGCGACGAAGCCGGGGCGGCCGCCCTTTGAGCGGGGTCGCGGTCATAACCTTCGGCTGTCGCCTCAACACCTACGAATCCGAAGTGATGCGGGCCGAAGCCGGCAAGGCGGGGCTCAACAACGCCGTGCTCGTCAACACCTGCGCCGTCACCGGCGAGGCCGTGCGCCAGGCCCGGCAGGCAATCCGCCGGGCGCGGCGGGAGAACCCGCATGCCCGCATCATCGTCACCGGCTGCGCCGCGCAGACGGAAAGGCACACCTTCGCGGACATGCCCGAGGTCGACGCCGTGCTCGGCAACGAGGAGAAGCTGAAGAGCGACGCCTACCGGGCGCTTCCGGATTTCGGCGTCTCGGCGGAGGAGAAGCTCCGCGTCAACGACATCATGAGCGTCAAGGAAACCGTCCCGCAGATGGTGCGGCTGATCGACGGCCATGTGCGCGCCTTCGTGCAGGTGCAGAACGGCTGCGACCACCGCTGCACCTTCTGCATCATCCCCTACGGCCGCGGCAATTCCCGCTCCGTGCCGATGGGCGCGGTGGTGGCGCAGGCGCGAAAACTCGCCGAAAGCGGCTACGCGGAGATCGTGCTCACCGGCGTCGACGCCACCAGCTACGGCGCCGACCTGCCCGGCAGCCCCACGCTCGGCCTGCTGGCGAAGACGCTGCTGAAACAGGTGCCGGAGATCCGCCGGCTCCGCCTCTCCTCCATCGACAGCATCGAGGCCGACGACCACCTGTGGGACCTGATCGCCGACGAGCCGCGCTTCATGCCGCACCTCCATCTCTCGCTCCAGCACGGCGACGACCTGATCCTCAAGCGCATGAAGCGGCGGCATGCGAGCGCCGATGCGCTGTCCTTCTGCGCGCGCGTGCGCAGTCTCCGGCCCGAGGCGAGCTTCGGCGCCGACATGATCGCCGGCTTCCCGACGGAGACGGAGGCGATGTTCGCCAATGCCGTCCGCCATGCGGAGGCTTGCGGCATCGCCCATCTCCACGTCTTCCCCTACAGCCCGCGCCCCGGCACGCCGGCCGCGCGCATGCCGCAGCTCGACCGGGCGCTCGTCAGGGAGCGTGCGGCCCGGCTGCGCGAGACGGGCAAAAGATTGCATGCGATGCATCTCGACGGCATGGTCGGCAGCCGGCAGACGATCCTCGTCGAGAACAACGGGCTGGCGCATACGGAAAATTTCACGCTCGTCGACGCTGCGGGCCTTCGCCCCCGCGATCTTGTGCCGGTCACGATCACCGGCCACAATGGCCGCCACCTGACGATGCGGACCGACACCGCCACCCCACGCAACTAGCGGACAGTTTCCATGGCCCTCGGCTTCATCAAGAAGATTTTTACTTTCGGCAAGGACGCGGAGGCCGCGCCCGAACCGGAAACGACGCCTGCCGCCGAGGAGCACGACACGCTGCTGGAGGAGGCCGAGGCCGCCAATCCCGAGGCCGGCCTGCACGTCCCGGCCGAGGCGGAGCCGGACATCTACCCCCTGCCGCATGCGCCGGACGCGGAAGTGGAGCCGGCCGAGCCGGAAGCCGCCGAGACGGTATCGGAGGATGCAGCCGCGCCGGAAATCGCCGACGAGGAGCCCGTCGCCCCCGCCCTGCCGAAAGGCTTCACCACCGCCGAACCGGAGCGGGAGACCGAGGCCGAAGCCCCCGCCCGGCGCACCTGGTTCCAGCGCCTGCGCGAGGGCCTGTCGCGCACCTCCTCGCAGCTCACCGGCCAGATCGCCGGCCTCTTCACCAAGCGCAAGCTCGACGACGCAACGCTGCAGGACCTGGAAGACCTGCTGATCCAGGCCGACCTCGGCGTCGAGACGGCGCTCCGGATCACCGACACGCTCGCCGCCGAGCGCTACGGCAAGGACGTGACCGGCACCGACGTCTCGCGCATCATGGCAAGCGAGATCACGAAAGTCCTGGCCCCGGTCGCCAGGCCGCTGGCGCTCGACCTCGCTCACAAGCCGCACGTCATCCTCGTCGTCGGCGTCAACGGCACCGGCAAGACGACGACCATCGGCAAGCTCGCGGCAAAGCTCTCGGGCGCCGGCCTGAAGGTCATGCTCGCCGCCGGCGACACCTTTCGCGCGGCGGCCATCGAGCAATTGAAGATCTGGGCGGAGCGCACCGGTTCCGACATCGTCGCCACGAAGCTCGGCGCCGATGCCGCAGGCCTCGCCTACGAGGCCTACGAGCAGGCGAAGGCGAAGAAGAGCGACGTCCTGATCGTCGATACCGCCGGCCGTCTCCAGAACAAGGCCGAGCTGATGGCGGAGCTGGAAAAGATCGTCCGCGTGCTCGGCAAGCTCGATCCCGACGCGCCGCACACCGTGCTCCAGACGCTCGACGCCACCACCGGACAGAACGCGATGAACCAGGTGGAGATTTTCCGCAACGTCGCCGGCGTCACGGGCCTGATCATGACAAAATTGGACGGTACGGCCCGCGGCGGCATCCTTGTGGCGATTGCCGCCAGGCACAAGCTGCCGGTCTATTTCATCGGGGTCGGCGAGGGGATCGACGATCTCGAACCCTTCGAGGCGAAGGATTTCGCGCAAGCGATCGCAGGAGTCGAACAATGAGCAACGCCACGCCGGCCGCCGCACCGGAAAAGATCAGCCCGCTTCTCAAGATGGTGCTGGAGCTCGGCCCCCTCGTCGTCTTCTTCTTCGCCAATTCGCGCGGCGAATGGCTGGCCTCGCACTTCCCGCTGCTCGCCGAGATGGGCGGGCCGATCTTCATCGCCACCGGCCTCTTCATGGCGGCGACGGCCATTGCGCTTGTCGTCTCCTGGGTGCTGACCCGGACGCTGCCGGTCATGCCGCTCGTCTCCGGCATCGTCGTCTTCGTCTTCGGCGCGCTGACGCTCTGGCTGCAGAACGACACCTTCATCAAGATGAAGCCGACCATCGTCAATTCGCTCTTCGCCGCGATCCTGCTCGGCGGCCTTCTCTTCGGCAAGTCGCTGCTCGGCTACGTCTTCCATGCCGCCTTCAAGCTCAGCGACGAGGGCTGGCGCAAGCTGACGCTGCGCTGGGGTCTGTTCTTCGTCTTCCTCGCGGTGCTGAACGAAGTGGTCTGGCGCTCCTTCTCGACCGACTTCTGGGTCGCCTTCAAGGTCTGGGGCACGATGCCGATCACCATCCTCTTCACGCTCTCGCAGATGCCGCTGATCATGCGCCATTCGATCGAGGCGGAGGAGGGGAAGACGTCTTGAGGGAGAGGTCGGCGCCGGTCAACCGGCCGGAGTGGATGCGGAGAGCGCCTTCTCGATCGCCGGATAGAGCCCGTCCTTCAGGCTCCTGTCGTCGAAGGGGCCGACCTTCTTGTAGAGGATTACGCCATCCGGGCCGACGAGATAGGTCTCGGGGATGCCGTAGACGCCCCAGTCGATCGCCATGCGGCCGGCCGGATCGAGGCCGATGGCGGAGAAGGGATTGCCGAGCTCGCCGAGGAAGCGCAGCGCGTTCTCGTTGCCGTCCTTGTAGTTGACGCCGACGACGGTGAGCCGCGGGTCCTTCGACAAGGCCAGGATGATCGGATGCTCCTGCCGGCAGGGCACGCACCAGGACGCCCAGAAATTGACGAGCGTCAGTTTTCCCTTCGCCGTCTCCATCGTCAGCGCCGGCACGGGCGCACCGTTTCGCGTCGCGCCGGCAAGCGGCTCCAGGTCGCGCCAGGGCGCCTCGGTGCCGATGAGGGCGGAGGGGATCTCGGAAATGTCGCGGCCGGACCTCAGTTGCGACCAGAAGATCAGCGCCAGGCCGATGAAGATCGCCAGCGGCAGCGCGGCGAGGAAGACGCGCGCGCGCAGGCCGCCCGCATCGACCCTGGTCTCATCCGTCCCGCTCATTGCGCCTCGCCGGGACGCGCCGAACGGCGGCGGATGCCGGCGGCTTCCAGCCGCGCCAGTTCCTGTCTGCGGCCGCGGTGATCGAGCCAGATCCAGAGCACGAGGCCGAGCGAAATGCCGAAGGCCGCCAGATAGGACAGCGTGACGTAGAAGGCGTGGCTCATGCTTCGCTCGCCTCCTGGCCGACGGCGCGCGCGGCCTGGCGGCGCAGCACCGCGATGCGCCGGCGCAGGATTTCGTTGCGCATGGCCAGCACATGCAGCGTGAAGAAGAACAGCGTGAAGGCGACCGCCATCACCATCAGCGGGCGCAGGAATTCCGGATCGATGGTCGGCCCGTCGAGGCGCACGACGCTCGCCGGCTGGTGCAGCGTGTTCCACCACTCGACCGAGAATTTTATGATCGGGATGTTGACGAAGCCGACGAGGATCAGCACCGCGCCGACCTTGGCGGCACGGGTCGGATCGTCGGCCATCGCCCGGTTGAGCGCGATCAGGCCGAGATACATCAAAAACAGCACGAAGACCGAGGTCAGCCGCGCATCCCAGACCCACCAGGTGCCCCACATCGGCTTGCCCCAGAGCGAGCCGGTGACGAGCGCGAGCAGCGTGAAGCAGGCGCCGATGGGCGCGGCCGCCCTGGCCGAGACGTCGGCGAGCGGATGGCGCCAGACCAGCGTGCCGAGCGCCGAGACCGCCATCACCGAATAGCACATCATGGAGAGCCAGGCCGCCGGCACATGGATGTACATGATGCGCACCGTCTCGCCCTGCTGGTAGTCGCCGAGCGTGACGAAGGAGAGGTAGAGGCCGAAGGCGAAGAGACAGAGCGTCAGTCCCGCCATCCACGGCCACAGGAGGGCGACGAGCGCCAGGAAGCGCGTCGGGTTGGCGAGATCGCTGAATTTGCGGATGGCAAGGCTCGGTTCGCTCATGACGTTCCTTTAACGCGCAATGCCCTCCGCTTCAATTGATCTGGCGCAATCACATTGTCGTCAGTCGCTCGAAAGCCGGAGGGCCGCCGCCGCCGCGACCGGCCCGATCACCGCAAAGAACAGGTTGATCGCGACGAGAATAAGGAAGGGCGGCAGGAAGGGCGCGGGGTCCTCGATCGCCGCATGGACGGCGCTGACGCCGAAGATCAGCACGGGGATGGCGAGCGGCAGCACGAGGATCGACACCAGGAGCCCGCCGCGCGGCAGCGCCACCGCGATCGCCGCACCCGCCGCACCGATGAAGGTGATCGCCGGCGTGCCGGCGAGAAGCGTCAGCGTGGTGGCGCCGATCGCCACCTCGTCCATGTTCATGAACAGGCCGAGCAAGGGTGCCGCGACGACGAGCGGCAGGCCGGTGGCGACCCAGTGCGCGAGGCACTTGACGAGCACGGTCAGGACCAGCGGCGTCTCCTGCATCAGCAGGAGATCGAGCGAGCCGTCCTCGCGCTCGGCCTGGAACAGCCGGTCGAGGCCGAGAAGCGAGGCGAGCAGCGCGCCGATCCAGAGGATCGCCGGGCCGATGCGCGACAGCAGGTTGAGGTCCGGCCCGACGCCGAAGGGGATGACGGCGACCACCGTCATGAAGAACAGCACCCCGATCAGCGCTCCGCCGCCGGCGCGCACCGAGAGTTTTATGTCGCGGAGGAGGAGGGGGATCATGCCTGGCTACCCCCCTCTGGCCTGCCGGCCATCTCCCCCACAAGGGGGGAGATCGAATCGTTGCGACGTCTTGCCACACGCGGGCGAAGCTGGTCAGGCAACCGGCTAACGTCTTGCCGATCTCCCCCCTTGTGGGGGAGATGCCCGGCAGGGCAGAGGGGGGTAACACCGTGCACGCCCATCACCATACCCCCTGCTCCACACCCGCAAACCCCGTCATCCACAACTCCCGCGCCCCCGTCAGCCCGAGCGGCTGGTGCGTCGCGGCAATGGCGATGCCGCCCTGCGCCAGGTGATTCGTCACCAGCCCGGCGAACATCGCCTCCGCCGCCACATCCAGCGCCGCCGTCGGCTCGTCGAGGATCCAGACCGGCCGCCAGGCGACGAGGAGTTTTGCCATCGCCATGCGGCGCTGCTGGCCGGCCGAGAGATAGCCGAAGGGAAGATGCAGGATGCCGCCGAGGCCGACGGCATCCGCCGCCGCATCGACGCCGATCCCCGCGCCGCCGTGAAGATCGCCATAGAAGGCCTTCCAGAAGACGAGATTCTCCTCGACGGTGAGCTCCCGCTTCATCGCGTTGCGGTGGCCGAGATAGTGGCAGGCCTCGCCGAGCCGCTCCACCGGGTGCGCCGCAGCAAGAAGCCGCGCGGTGCCGGAGACGGCCGGCAGAAGGCCGGCCAGAACGCGCAGCAGCGTCGACTTGCCGGAGCCGTTCGCCCCCTTGACGACAAGCGCCTCGCCGGCATCGATTCCGAAGGAAACGTCCCGGAAAATCAGGTCCTCGCCCCGCTTCGCACTGAGACCCTCGGCAAGGAGCCGCATGTCCTGTCACTTTCCCTCTGCGACCTTGGTCGCAATGCAAAAAAATTGTCCCGATTTGCCGGACGGCACTCTGGAACCTTCTTTAGAAATTATCTATAACCCCCGCAACACGCCAGCGGTCGGCGTGAATTTCATCCAAGCGCCGAACACGGGAATGATTTCCGCGTACGGACAGCGGAAATGGCCGCACCCGCATCCCATTCGCGCTCAACGCGCACGGGCGTTCGTACGTCAGCTTTTCTGGCGCCAGACGAGACGGGGTACAATCAGGTGTCCAAATCCCTAGACAGTTTCAATTGTCGCTCGACCCTCACGGTGGGCGGCATCGACTACGTTTACTACAGCCTGCCCAAGGCTGAGGCCAACGGCCTCGCCGGGGTCTCGAAGCTGCCCTATTCGATGAAGGTGCTTCTCGAAAACCTGCTGCGCTTCGAGGACGGCCGCTCCGTCACCAAGGACCATATCCTCGCCGTCGCCGAATGGCTGAACAACAGGGGCACGGTCGAGAACGAGATCGCCTATCGCCCGGCGCGCGTGCTGATGCAGGACTTCACCGGCGTTCCCGCCGTCGTCGACCTCGCGGCCATGCGCGACGCGATGGTCTCGCTCGGCGGCGACCCGGAGAAGATCAACCCGCTGGTGCCCGTCGACCTCGTCATCGACCACTCCGTCATCGTCGACGAGTTCGGCACGCCGACCGCCTTCGCCCGCAACGTCGAGCTGGAATACCAGCGCAACGGCGAGCGCTACCGCTTCCTGAAGTGGGGCCAGCAGGCCTTCAAGAACTTCCGCGTCGTTCCCCCGGGAACGGGTATCTGTCATCAGGTCAATCTGGAGTATCTGGGCCAGACGGTCTGGACCAAGGAAGAAGACGGCGAGATCGTCGCCTACCCGGATACCTGCGTCGGCACGGACAGCCACACGACGATGATCAACGGTCTCGGCGTGCTCGGCTGGGGCGTCGGCGGCATCGAGGCGGAAGCCGCCATGCTCGGCCAGCCGGTCTCCATGCTGCTGCCGGAAGTGATCGGCTTCAAGCTGACGGGCAGGCTCAAGGAAGGCGTCACCGCCACCGACCTCGTGCTCACCGTCGTGCAGATGCTGCGCAAGAAGGGCGTGGTCTCGAAATTCGTCGAATTCTTCGGCCCCGGCCTCGACAACATGACGCTCGCCGACCGCGCGACGATCGGCAACATGGGCCCGGAATACGGCGCCACCTGCGGCTTCTTCCCCGTCGACGGCGAGACCGTCAACTACCTCACCATGTCCGGCCGCGAGGAGAGCCGCATCGCGCTGGTCGAGGCCTATTCCAAGGCGCAGGGCATGTGGCGTGACGGCGACGGCTCCGACCTCGTCTTCACCGACACGCTGGAGCTCGACCTCGGCGACGTCGTGCCCTCCATGGCCGGCCCGAAG
>Ga0206117_101424_pt1 | contig 12162 bp, 11 predicted proteins | sample 3A5Ametagenome_FD_177997 | JGI IMG/M metagenome (GOLD analysis project Ga0206117, IMG submission 177997) | Enriched microbial communities from leaf-cutter ant dump, University of Wisconsin, Madison, United States - 3A5A | ecosystem: Environmental > Terrestrial > Nest > Insects nest > Nest dump... | reverse complement strand
ACCCGCAGGGCTCCGTCATCGTCAACCAGGGCGAAGGGGCGGTCGCGACGCTCGGCCAGGCGCCGCGCAAATATATCCTCGTCGATCTCGAGGAGCGCGAGCAGATCCTGCTCTATCGCGAGATCCGCAGCAGCTTCGCCTCTCTTCCCACGGACGAGGGACACGGCCGCGAGGCCCGCCGCCGCATCCTCGACACGCCGGAGGCCACACGCAGCCGCGAGGACTGGCTCTCGCTCGCCGAGGCGGCGCTGGCCCATGACGGGCGCGCGGCGGCTGAGGCCGCCCTTTCCCGCCTCGCCCGGCCGCTGCCGGCGGCGCTGGAAGCGCGCGCGACGCTGGTCGAGGCGATGATCGCCGGACAGGCGATGCGCTACGACGAGGCCGTCCTCCTCTTCCGCAAGGCGCTTCCCGGCCTTTCCGGCGAGCGGCTGGCGACGGCGCGCTACGGCGAATGGATCGCCGCCTCGCTGAAGGACCCCGACGCGGCGCTCGCCCCGCCCTCGCTCGACCGCGTGCCGGCGAGCGCCGGCGAGGCCGTCGCCCAGGCGACCGTCGTCGCCCATATGCGCGGCCAGGCGGAGGCGATCGCGCTTCTGGAGACGGCGGAGCGCCGCTTTCCGGACGACGCCGGCCTGCCGGCGATGCGGGCAGGCCTCGCCTTCGAGCTCGACCGCCGCGACGAGGTGCGCGCGGCGCTCGCCCGCGCCCGCGCGATCGATCCGGACGAGCCGTCCTACCTGCTGATGAGCGCCCGCTTCCGCGCCACGGTTTCCAGCGACCTCGACGGGGCGCTTGCCGACCTCACCCGGGCGGCCGAGATCGCGCCCGGCGACGATGCGGTCTGGAACGAGATCGGCATCGTCCAGAGCGACCGCAACGCGCCGGTCGAGGCGGATGCGGCGCACCGCCGCGCCGCGGCACTCAATCCGGAGAATGCCGCGGTGCGCGCCAATTACGCGCGCTTCCTGATGGACAACGACCAGATGGCGGCGGCGAGGCGCGAGATCAACGCGGCCGAGGCGCTCGATCCCGCGTCCTATGCCGTGCTCGCCGCCAAGGGCCGCTACCTGCTGCGCATGGGCCGCACGGCGGAGGGCGAAACGGCGCTGCAGGAGGCCGCCGCCGTCAACCCGACCGACGGCGACGCGCTGATCGGGCTTGCCATCGCCAGCTACCAGAGCGGTGCTACCGGGGAGGCCGCCCAGGCGCTCGACAATGCCGACCGCTTCGACCGCGACAATCCGAGCATCGCGCTGATGCGCGCCGGCATCGCGCTCGACCGGTACCGCGCCGACGACGCCATCCTCGACGCGCGCGAGGCGCTGCGCCGCCGGCAGGCGCGCGGCGGCTACTACACGGGATACGACGCCAACCGGCAGGCCTCGGCGGTGCTCGGCGCCGCGCTGGAAAATATCGGGCTTTCCGAGTGGGGCCGCTACTACGCCAATCTCTCCTTCGATCCGTTCGCGTCGGCGAGCTATATCGACGAGGCGATAGGGGGGCGCACAAGCCCCTTCATCGGCGAGCCGCTGTCGGGCCTCGACGGCGGCGGCGCCATGCGGGCATCGGATCTCCAGGCGCGGCTGCTCGACCCGCTCTCCATCGCCTCGGAGGAAAAGCGCAACGGCATCGAGCGGCGCACCTTCGTGGAAGCCGCGCTCGGCGGAAGCCTGACGGACCACGGTGCCGGGCTCGGCTTCGCGAACGAGGTCACGCTGCAGGGCACCGCCTATGCGCCCCTGCCGATAAGCTACTACATCCAGGGCCAGATCCATCGGCCGGAAAGCGCGCGCGACAACGACGCCGATGACCTCGACGGCGGCTTCTTCCAGGTCGGCCTGAGGCCGACCCTGACGGACAGCATCGTCCTGTTCGGCGAGAGGATCCGCGAGGAGACCGGCTATCCCGGCCAGGTGTGGAACCCCGCGCCCTTCAACGCGGTGACGACCGACGGCACCGGTTTCGGCGGCGCGTGGAGCCACGTCATTTCCGAGCGCAACGTCCTGCAGGCCTTCGCCGTCCGGGGCGACACGGATACGCAAAGCCGGTTCCGGACGCGCGAATTCATCGGCGAGGAGGAGATCGTCTACCGCAACGACGAGGCATCGCAGGAGGCCTATGCCGCCTACGGCGTCGCCCACATGATCGGCATCGGGCCGCTCACGCTGCGCTACGGCGCGGAAGCCGGGCAGACGGATTTCACGGTCTCGCAGACGGCGACCGATCTGGCCACCGGCCTTACAGAGGATTACGGCACCGTCTCCGGCGACAATTCGGCGGTCAGGACCTATGTCGACGGCTATCTGGAACTCTCGGAGAAGCTGCGCCTGCAGGCAGGCGCCTATGTTTCCCGCTTCGACGGAGAGAGCGGGCTCTGGGGTCCGGTCGACCACCGTCTCGGCCTCGCCTTCTCCCCGGTGGAGGACCACTGGCTGCGCGCCTATTATCGGCAGGACACCCAGTTCATCAGCGACTACACGCTCGCGCCCGTCTCGACGGTGGGGCTTGCGCCGATGGAGCTGCCTCTCTTCTCAAGCGGGCAGAGCGAGACGACGGCGCTCCGCTGGGACGGCGAATGGAGCGAGCGGTTCTTCACGGCGGTCGAGTACCAGCACCAGCGCTTCAACGGCCTGACGCTGGCGCCGGAGGACATGCTGACGACCTTCCTGACCTCCACCGGGACGATCGACCGCCTGCAGTTCAGCGCCAATGCCTGGGTCGCCGACGGTCTCGGCGTCTTCGGCACCGTCGTCTGGAACAGCAGCAAGGACACGTCGGAATTCTGGGACCCGTCCTTCTCCGTTCCCCTCGTCCCGGACTACGTCGCGCAGGTCGGCCTCACCTATGTCCATCCGTCGCGGTGGACGGCGACGCTCGCCCACAGCTTCGTCGGCCCCCGGCTCGGCTCGCAATATTACGACGACGCCGGCAATCCCGGCGGCGGCGAGCTCGATCCGTACCAGACGACCGACATCGCCCTTTCCTGGAAATCGCCGAGCGGACATCTCGAAGCCGGCGTCCAGATCCGCAACATCTTCGACAACGACATCGACATGGCGGAGGGCCTGCCCGCTCCGGGCCGCACCGTCCTCGCCACGATAAAGGCGCGGTTCTGACGGTATTTCAGCACGGGCTTGAACATGCTAGTCTGGCGGCGTCGGCATATCCCGGCCACATCAGGCATCGCAAGACCGCATTCTCCAGAAAAACCCGGAGGGGAAGTCCCATGTGCAAGATCGTCGTTTCCGCAGCCCTGTTCCTCGGCATCGTCACCGCTCCCGCCCTCGCGGCGACGATGCCGGACGCGTCCGGCATGAGGCAGGCAGGCCCGGTGGAGCTCGCCACCCATTACTACGGCCACAAGCCGAAATGCTTCTACAAGAAGATCAAGAAATACGACTACTACGGCAACCTCGTCATCAGGAAGGTGAAGGTCTGCCACTAGGGGGATAGCGGCAGCCGCAAGCGGCTTGGAAAAGCCCGCGCGACGGGATAGGACGGTACGACCGCCCTCCTCCCGGAGGTTTTCGCACGCCACGAACCGGAAGCCGCCATGTCCCTTCAAGGAAAACGCATCCTTCTCGTCATCTCCGGCGGCATCGCGGCCTACAAGAGTCTCGATCTCATCCGCAGGCTGCGCGAGCGGGGCGCCGTCGTGCGCCCGGTCATGACAGCCGGCGCGCAGGAATTCGTGATGCCGCTTGCCGTCGGCGCGCTCTCGGCGGGCCATGTCTATACCGACCTGTTCTCCCGCGAGGACGAGCAGGACGTCGGCCATATCCGGCTCGCCCGCGACTGCGGCCTGATCGTCGTCGCGCCGGCGACGGCCGACCTGATGGCGAAGATGGCGAACGGCCTTGCCGACGACCTCGCCTCGACCGTGCTGCTCGCCACCGACCGGCCGGTGCTCGTCGCACCCGCCATGAACCCGCGGATGTGGGCGCATCCGGCAACGCGCCGCAACGCCGCAACGCTCAGGGCCGACGGCATCGCCTTCGTCGGCCCCAATGCCGGCGAGATGGCGGAGGGCGGCGAGGCCGGGCTTGGCCGCATGGCCGAGCCGCTGGAGATCGTCGCGGCGGCGGAGGCGCTGCTTTCAGGCGGCGAGAGGCCGCTTGCCGGCCGCACCGCCATCGTCACCTCCGGCCCGACCCACGAGCCGATCGACCCCGTGCGCTACATCGCCAACCGCTCCTCCGGCCGGCAGGGCCATGCCATCGCCGCAGCCCTTGCCAAGCTCGGCGCGCGGGTGACGCTGGTCTCCGGCCCGGTGACGCTGGCCGATCCGCCGGGCGTGACGGTGGTGAAGGTCGAGCGGGCGGAGGAGATGCTGGAGGCCGTGCTCGCCCGCCTGCCGGCGGATATCGCCGTCATGGTCGCCGCCGTCGCCGACTGGCGGGTGGCGGCGGCGAATGCGGAAAAGATCAAGAAGCAGCCGGGCGAGGCGCCGCCGCCGCTGCAGCTCGCCGAGAACCCGGACATCCTGAAGACCGTCGGCCACCATGCCGCGCGCCCGGCGGTCGTGGTCGGCTTCGCCGCCGAGACCGAGAACGTCGAGGCGAACGGCCGCGCCAAGCTCCAGCGCAAGGGCGCCGACCTCATCGTCGCCAACGACGTCTCGCCGGAGACGGGCATCATGGGCGGCACGCGCAACAGCGTGAAGCTGATCACCGCGGCCGGCATCGAGGCCTGGCCGGACCTGTCGAAGGAAGAGGTCGCCGGACGGCTGGCCGGCTGGATCGCCGCGCGCTTCAGCTAGCGGCCGCGATCCGTTCGCCCATGCCGCCCGCGGGACGGCCGGCGGGCGAGAAGATGCGCATGTCGACGCCGTTCTCGCCGAGCACGACGGCGCTTCCCTCCGGCACCTCCACCCAGGCGTCCGTGTCGTCGTTGAGCGGCTCGGAGACGAGGCAGTAGCCGCCTGTCTCGCCCATCGGCGCGGCATAGAGCGTCGGTGCCGCACCGTCCGTCGCATAGCGCACCGCATAGAGGTCGCGGCCATCGGAGAAGGCGGCAGTGAAGCGGACGAGCACGCGCCGTTCGAGATGGGCGGCGAGCCGCTCGACGAAGGCGATCGCCTCGGCCATGGCGCCCAGCGGATCGCGCACGAGCCCGAACTGCAGGGCGAGCAGGAACAGGAGCTCCGAATCCGTCGAGCCGGTGCGGCCGGCATAGAGGTCGTTGTCGAGCATGGTCTCCAGCGGCCGGCGCAGGTGCTCGAAATCGGCGATCTGGCCGTTGTGCATGAAGGTCCACACACCGTTGACGAAGGGATGGCAATTGTCGCGCCGCGTGCCGCCGCCGGTCGCCGCCCGCACATGGGCGAGGAAGAGCGGCGAGCGGATCTGCCGGGCGATGCTCTTCAGGTTGCAGTCCGACCAGGCGGGCAGGATGTCGCGATAGAGGCCGGGCTCGGGCCGCTCGCCGTACCAGGCGATGCCGAAGCCGTCGCCGTTGGTCGCCGTCTTGGCGCGGGTGGCGCAGTGGGACTGCTCGATCAGCGAATGGGCGGGCGAGGACACCAGTTCCTCAAGGTAAAGCGGCTCTCCGCGATAGGCTGCCCAGCGGCACATGGTTGTTCTCGCTCTCGACGTTGGACCCGATGCATTCACCCTTGGCCCCGCGATTTTCGGCGCAAATGGGTAAAAATGCGTTAACGAAAGTAAACGGGTGTCCCATGATGTGCCGTTCCCGCGGGAACGGCGGTTTCGTGAACGGACCGTTTCCTCCGGCGCGATTTAACGGGAGGGAGCGAAGGCGTATATCGGGCGCAAGCAACCGATCAAGAGGACCTCCCCCATGTCCATACGCCCCGTGAAACACGAAAGCATCGCCCGCCCGGCAATGGAAGGCGCCGGCGTCAAGCTGCACCGCGTCTTCGGCTTCGGCGATCCGTCGATGACCGATCCCTTTCTGATGATGGACGACTTCCGCAACGACGACCCGGCCGATTACATGCGCGGCTTCCCCTGGCATCCGCATCGCGGCATCGAGACCATCACCTACGTGCTCGCCGGCACGGTCGAGCACGGCGACAGCCTCGGTAACCACGGCACGATGGGTGCCGGCGACGTGCAATGGATGACCGCCGGCAGCGGCATCCTGCACCAGGAGATGCCGCGCGGCGATTTCGCCGGCCGCATGCACGGCTTCCAGCTCTGGGCGAACCTGCCCTCGTCGCTGAAGATGACCGCGCCGCGCTACCAGGACATCAAGGCCGCCGACATCCCGGTGGTCGTGGACGACGACGGCACCGCGGTGCGCGTCATCAGCGGCGAATTCTGGGGCAAGGCCGGCCCGGTCGACGGCATCGCCGCCGAGCCGGTCTATCTCGACGTCTCGGTGCCGCCGGGCAAGCGCAAGGTCCTGCCGGTCGACACCTACCGCTCGGCCTTCGCCTATGTCTTCGCCGGCTCCGCCACCTTCCGCGACGCCTCGAAGCCCTTCGGCGTGAAGGTGGAGAAGGAATTCGCCGGCGAGGAGCTGAACATCCGCGACATGTCCGGCAACCGCACGCTCGTCGTCTTCGACACCGGCGACACGGTGACGGTGCAGGCGGGCGACGAGGGCGTGCGCTTCCTGCTCGTCTCCGGCAAGCCGATCCAGGAGCCCGTCGCCTGGCACGGGCCGATCGTCATGAACACGCGCGAAGAGCTGCAGCAGGCCATGCGCGAGCTGCAGAACGGCACCTTCATCAAGCCGGCGCATTGATCTTCGGCGCCCGAGGCCTATCCTCCCGCCGCACCAGACGGCGGGAGGAACCATGCGCATCGACGGACAGTGCCATTGCGGCTTCGTCACCTACGAGGCCGAGATCGACCCGCAGGAAATCGCGATCTGCCATTGCACGGATTGCCAGCGGCTGACCGGCTCGCCCTACCGGGTGACGGCGACCGTGCCGCGCGCGGCGCTGCGGCTCACCGGCAACGAACCGAAGATCTACGAGAAGACCGCCGACAACGGCCGCACGCGGCGGCAATTCTTCTGCCCGGAATGCGGCTCGCCGCTCTTCACCACCGGCACCGGCGCGGAGGCCGAAACCTTCGGCATCCGCTGGGGCAGCATCAACCAGCGCGCCGCGCTGAAACCGCGGAGCCAGATCTGGTGCGCCTCGGCCATGGACTGGTTCGGCGAGCTTGCAGCGCTTCCCGGCGTGCCGGGCGACTGATCACGCCTTGGCGACGTGGTACTCCTTGACGGCGACCATCTTGATCGCCGGATAGCGCTCCGCCTCGTAGCGCAGCGAGAAGGCGTCCTGCGCGAGGAAGACCGGGTCGCCGTCCAGGTCGCGGGCGATGTCACCGCGCCGCGCCGTCACGAACTTTTCGAGTTCGGCCGGATTGTCGGCGGAGATCCAGCGGCAGACGGAGAAGCGCGACATCTCGAAGGAGACCGGCAGGCCGTATTCCGCCGAAAGCCGCTCCTTCAACACGTCGAGCTGCAGCGCGCCGACGACGCCGACGATGGCCGGCGAGCCGTCCTCCGGCGAGAACAGCTGGACGACGCCCTCCTCCGCCATCTGCTGCAGCGCCTCCTTCAGCTTCTTCGCCTTCATCGCGTCTTCCAGCCGCACGCGGCGCAGGATTTCCGGCGCGAAGTTCGGCACGCCCTCGAAGACCAGCGCCTCGCCCTCCGTCAGCGTGTCGCCGATCCGGAGCGTGCCGTGGTTCGGAATGCCGACCACGTCGCCGGCATAGGCGGTGTCGGCAAGCTGGCGCTGCGAGGCGAAGAAGAATTGCGGCGCCGTCAGGCCGATCTGCTTACCGGTGCGGGCGAGCCGCACCTTCATGCCGCGCTCCAGCATGCCGGAGCAGACACGGGCGAAGGCGATGCGGTCGCGGTGGTTCGGGTCCATGTTGGCCTGGATCTTGAAGACGAAGGCCGTCATCCGGTCCTCGGCCGCATGGACCTTGCGCACGTCCGCCACCTGGTCGCGCGGCGGCGGCGCGAAGGCGCCGAGCGCGTCGATGAGGTCGCGCACGCCGAAATTCCGGAGCGCCGAGCCGAAGAACACCGGCGTCATGTGGCCTTCGAGGAAGGCGTCGCGATCGAAGGGGCGGCAGGCCTCGCGGGCGAGCTCCAGCTCGTCGCGGAAGGCATCGCGCTCGTTTTCCGGCAGGCGGGCGGCGACCTCGGCCAGATCGTCCACCTTCAGCGGTTCGACCTGCGTGTCGGAGCCGCGGAACGTGCCCTCGGCGAGGTGGAAGGAGCCGCAGAAGGTCTTCGACCGGCCGACCGGCCAGGTGACGGGCGCGGTGTCGAGCGCCAGCTTCTCCTCCACCTCGTCGAGTATCTCGAACGGATCGCGGCTCTCGCGGTCCATCTTGTTGACAAAGGTGAGGATCGGGATGTCGCGCAGCCGGCAGACCTCGAACAGTTTCAGCGTGCGCGGCTCGATGCCCTTGGCGGCGTCGATGACCATGACGGCGGCGTCCACCGCCGTCAGCGTGCGGTAGGTGTCGTCGGCGAAATCCTCGTGGCCGGGCGTGTCGAGGATGTTGAAGACGTTGCCGTCATATTCGAAGGTCATGACCGAGGTGACGACGGAGATGCCGCGCTCGCGCTCGATCTTCATCCAGTCCGAGCGGGTCTGGATGCGGTCCTTCTTGGCCTTCACCTCGCCGGCGAGCTGGATCGCGCCGCCGAAGAGCAGGAGCTTTTCGGTTAGCGTGGTCTTGCCGGCGTCCGGGTGCGCGATGATCGCGAAGGTGCGGCGGCGGGAGACCGCCTCGGCGAGTGTTTCGGCCATTCTGTCGAGTTTCCTGTGCGTTGCGGCGGTCTTTACAGGCTCGCCCGGCAAAGTGCAATTGACGCGGCGGCGGGGCTTGCCGCTTATGGGCCGCATGACCGCACCCCGCCTCGACCTCATCCGCCTGCCGCACGGCGACGGCATCGACCTGCCTTCCTACGAGACCGCGGGCGCCGCCGGCATGGACCTGCGCGCCGCCGTTCCCGCCGACCAGCCGCTCACGCTCGGCCCCGGCCAGCGCGCGCTGGTGCCGACCGGCTTCGTCTTCGAGATCCCGCACGGCCACGAGGGACAGGTCAGGCCGCGCTCGGGGCTCGCCTTCAAGCACGGCGTGACCTGCCTCAACGCGCCCGGCACGATCGACAGCGACTATCGCGGCGAGGTGAAGGTTCTGCTCGTCAATCTCGGCGAGGAACCCTTCACCATCGAGCGCGGCATGCGCATCGCCCAGCTCCTGATCGCCCCCGTCGTGCAGGCGGCGGTGCGCGAGGCGGCGGCGGCGAGCGAGACCGCGCGCGGAGCCGGCGGCTTCGGCTCGACCGGCGTGCGCTGAGCGGGATGGAGCCGGTCTTCCGCGCGGATTTCCTGCGCGACCGGGCGGACCGGCTGGCGCTCGCCGATCTTCTCCAGGACATCTTCGGCATCGATATCCGCCTCCTCGACCGGCTCGGCGGACCGGACTCGACGGCCGTTCCCTTCGGCTATTTCGACGCGGCCGGGCGCTGCATCGCCAATCTCACCGCCTTCTCCCTGCCGCTCGTCGTGAACGGCGCGCCTCTGCGCGCCGCCGGCCTGCAATCGGGCGCGGTGCATCCGGCCTGGCGCGGCCGCGGCCTCTACCGTAACCTGATCGCGGCCGCCCTCGACCATTGCGCGGCTCAGGGCTTCGCGGCCGTGGCCCTGCTGACCGACACGCCCGCGCTCTATGAGCGCCACGGCTTCCGTACCGTGCCGCAGCACCGTTTCGTCGGTCCGGCACCGGCCCACCAGAGAGTAGAGACCGCGCGCCGCCTCGATCTCGACGATGCAAGCGACGTCGGCCTGCTGCGCGCGCTGCTGGAGGCGCGCCAGCCCGTCTCCCGCCGCTTCGCGCCCCTGCGGCAGACGGAGATGTTCCTGCTCAACGCGCTCTGGGAAGACGGCGTGCGGCTTCACCTGATGGAGCGGGAGAGTGCCGCCGTCGCCTGGCGCGAGGGGCCGGACGGGACATTCGAGCTGCTCGACGTGGCGGGACCGGCGGTCCCGCCGCTTGCCGCCGTCCTCGCCGCCCTCGGCCTTGCGCCGAAGCGCGTCGCGGTGCGCTTTTCGCCCGACAGGCTCGGCTGGGAGGGCGAGGCCGTGGCGGAGGCGGGCGAGGTCGTTCTGATGGTCCGCGGGGCGGGCGGGCTGCTGCCGGACGGCCCCTTCGCGCTGTCACCGATGGCGGCCTTCTGATCCCCGTTGCCGCCGGGCGCGACCGACGCTAGAAGAGCGGGAGCCAAGGAGCCTTTCATGACGATTGCCGTCCTCATCGCCTATTGCGGCGCGCTGTTCATCGCCGCTGTCATTCCCGGTCCGGGCATCACCGCGATCGTCGCACGCGCCCTCGGTTCCGGTTTCCGGCCGACCTTCTTCATGGGGCTCGGCCTCATCCTCGGCGACATGATCTACCTGACCGCGGTGATCCTCGGGCTTGCCTTCATCGCCCAGACCTTCACCACCGCCTTCATGCTGATCAAGATCGCCGGTGCCGCCTATCTCGGCTATATCGCCTGGAAGCTATGGACCTCGGGGCTCATCCCGGAAAACATCGAGGCGAGCCGCCAGACCGGGCTCGGCATGTCCTTCCTCTCCGGCCTGCTGGTGACGCTCGGCAACCCGAAGACCATGCTGTTCTACGTGGCGCTGGTGCCGACGCTGGTCGACCTCGAATCGATCGGCCTCGACGAATACGGCGTGCTCATCGCCGCGACCTTCGTGGTGCTGCTTGTCGTGCTCGTGCCCTATATCGCGCTCGCCTCGCGCGCCCGCCTCCTCCTGCGCCAGCCGCGGGCGCTGCAGCGCATGAACCGCGTTGCCGCCGGCATCCTCGCCGGCACGGCCGCCTGGATCGCCACCCGCGCGGCGTGAACGATCCGTCCGGCCCGCGCCGGGCTTTCCGGCAAGCCGTTTCCCTTCCGGCGCTTTTGTCGCGAAATCCGGACTCGTCTCCGGCGCGCTTCCCCCTTATCTTCCCGGCAGAGGAAACGAGGGAGCACCCGATGACCGAAAACCGCAAGCCCGGCCGCGGCCGTATCTACGCCTCCATCACCGAGACGATCGGCGACACGCCGCTCGTCCGGCTCGACAAGTTCGCCAAGGAGAAAGGCGTCAAGGCCGACCTTCTCGCCAAGCTCGAATTCTTCAACCCGATCGCCTCCGTCAAGGACCGCATCGGCGTGGCGATGATCGAGGCCCTGGAGGCCGCCGGCAAGGTCACGCCCGGCCAGTCGACGCTGGTCGAGCCGACCTCGGGCAATACCGGCATCGCGCTCGCCTTCGCCGCCGCCGCCAAGGGCTACCGGCTGATCCTCACCATGCCGGAGACCATGTCGGTCGAGCGGCGCAAGATGCTGGCGCTGCTCGGCGCCGAGCTGGTGCTGACGGAAGGGGCGAAGGGCATGAAGGGCGCCATCGCCAAGGCCACCGAGCTTGCCGAGACCATTCCCGGCGCCGTCATCCCGCAGCAGTTCGAGAACCCGGCCAATCCGGAGATCCACCGCAAGACGACGGCGGAAGAAATCTGGAACGACACGGACGGCGCCGTCGACATCCTCGTCTCCGGCATCGGCACCGGCGGCACGATCACCGGCGCCGGCCAGGTGCTGAAGGCACGCAAGCCCGGTGTGCGGGTCGTCGCGGTCGAGCCCGCCGACAGCCCGGTGCTCTCCGGCGGCAATCCCGGCCCGCACAAGATTCAGGGCATCGGCGCGGGCTTCGCCCCGGCGATCCTCGATACCGGCGTCTACGACGAGGTCGTCACCGTCACCAATGACGAGGCCTTCGAGACCGCCCGGCTCGTCGCCCGGCTGGAGGGCGTGCCGGTCGGCATCTCCTCGGGCGCCGCGCTCGCCGCCGCGGCGAAGGTCGGCAGCCGGCCGGAAAACGCCGGCAAGACCATCGTCATCATCATCCCCTCCTTCGCCGAGCGCTACCTCTCCACCGCGCTGTTCGAGGGACTGGGCGGATAAGGGGACTCACGCCGCCGTGGCCATCCTCTCGCCGACGATGCGATAGGAGATGGCCTCGGCGAGGTGGATGCGGCCGACCGCCGGCGCCTCGTCGAGATCGGCGAGCGTGCGGGCGACCTTGAGCACCCGGTGATAGGCGCGGGCGGAGAAGCGCATCTTCTCCGCCGCGTCGCGCAGGAGCTGGAGGCCACCGGCGTCGGGCTC
>Ga0206117_101423_pt1 | contig 12171 bp, 12 predicted proteins | sample 3A5Ametagenome_FD_177997 | JGI IMG/M metagenome (GOLD analysis project Ga0206117, IMG submission 177997) | Enriched microbial communities from leaf-cutter ant dump, University of Wisconsin, Madison, United States - 3A5A | ecosystem: Environmental > Terrestrial > Nest > Insects nest > Nest dump... | reverse complement strand
CTCGGCTCCTTCGGGCCGGTCTTCAAGTCGGCCGTTGAACTGCGCTTCTTCCACTTCGCCACGGTCTTCTGATTAATGCCGTAGTGCTTCGAAAGTGTCCTCAGGCTCTCTTGACTATGTTCTATCGCTCGACGGACTGCCTCTGTCGTTGTGGCGCTGCCGTGTAGAACTTGGCCCATAGTGCATCCCTCCAAGCCGGGGAAAATAATGCACCATCAAAGCCGGGGATCAAACATCTAGGTTGAGCGGATGAACCGCACCATTAAGGACGCGACGGTCAAACGCCTCCACTACGACAACCATGCCCAGCTCGAAACTCATCTCGCTGACTTGCGTCCGCGGTTCGGTCTCGGCGAGCATCGCGATTGGTAGCGGATCATCGTCCGATCGGAGCCGACAACAACCCAGGCCTACGGTTCCGAATGCCCAGAACAATCCGTAGGTGCGCGACAGCCTCGCGCTGGGCGGCGGCCTTTATCACTTCTTTCACAGAAGCTCACGAAGGGCAAACGTGTCGAGTATGGACTCCGGCAACAGCTTCTTCAGCTTGGTATTCTCGTCCTCAAGCGCCTTTGGCTGCTTGGCTTCGGAAATATCCATACTGCCATACTTGGCCTTCTAGTTGTACTGTGTCACTTCTGAAATACCGCGCCGGCGAGCCGAATCGCCGATCTTCGCAGCAGCTTAATGCTCTCAAAGGATACCAGTGATTTGATCTTCCGTGAACCGTAGCACGCTACACTTGTGAGTTCTTTCTTGGGCGCGACTCTGATCGCGCGTGGTGGAGCCTTGCATTGGCAGGTCATTTCTCCTCGAAAGTGACAGCGGGACTAAGATGATGTTTGTTAAGGCTCGGACCTCGAAGCTTTCTAAACCTACTTTTGTTGCCGTTTTCTTTCTTTTGTACTCGGGAATTCCTTTTGTAATAATCGGCCTCGACGCAGGAGAGTACTTTGGTCGCTTTATTTGTAATATAATTATTCTACTTGGATTTCTATATTATATAGTAAAGTGGGTTTATGGTGAAAGGCGAATGAGTAAATTTCATATCGCATCTTTGTTTCTTTATGCATATTGCTTTTCCGTTTCGCTAGTATCAAATACATTTATATTCGGATACGGTTTGTCGGAGTGGCTGGGGCAGTTCGTCCTCATGTCAATCCTGCTAACGATATTCTGCTTCGATGCCTTCGGCTTAACGGAAGACGATACCTTGCTCGGATTGGTTATTGCATCTGTTCTGATATCGTTTCTTGTTTTTTACGATTCGTTATTTCAACTTTCCTTCTTGGATATCTATACGCGTGGTTCCAACATATCTGCTGAATCCAGAAAAGTGGCTGTATTGAAGCTGGAGGGAACACTGACGGCAGCCCTCTTATTTACAATATTCTTCTCGGTCGGAAAAATAGGGGGCATTACGAGAGCTATATATATAATATTGTTCCTGGTTGTAATATTTACAACTGTTTTTATTTCGGAATCTAGAGTTGTATTGTTTTCTTTATTTGGGTCTATTGTTGCTTTCTGTGCTTTGTATATAAACGGCATGAGTAGAATTATTGCAATTTATATTGGATCAATATTGAGTTTTATTATTATTTATTTTGAACTAAGCCCGCAGGTCAATAGATTGTTTAGTACTGATGCGTATAATTACTTAAATACCGACGTGGGTCTACTTTTCAGGGTTTATGAATATGAGTATTTTGAACAGTTGTTTTCAAGAACGGGCGGTTTTGGTTTCGGGGTTATGTCTCTTTCTCCCAACAACAGCAATCCCTTGTCCTGGGCGTTGCATAAGGGTGGGTATGTTTATGGTACGGGAAGTTATGGGCTGGCCCAGTCGGATACAGGGATTTATGCTTCGTTGCATCAGTTTGGTTATGCTGGATTTCTTATGGTTGTCATGATGTCCTTATACATGGCACTGGTATTTCTGCGAGTGCGGGCAGACCGGATTGTGAAGTGGGACTATCGTATTCTTGGCATCTTAATCTTGATCTTGTTGCTAAATCCTGTTCCATATAACTTTTTTACTTTGGAGTGGTCCGGTATGGCCGGGAATGTGCTCTGGTTCTGTGCGATGGCTTTGAAACGTAACTCGGATGAGTTCATTAAGTCATCAAAAGCGGGTTAGAAAATGGTCCTGGATATTCTGTGTCGGCTTGTGATTTCTAGAGGTGTCAGGGAAGAGTGGAATCTGGCTCCCTGAAAAGACAACGTAAATAAAGAAAAAAACCTGTCCGGTTCTGCATAAACCTGCCAAAATCTAGAGCGCGTCCGGCGAACTTTGGTTCGCCAACATGTACCTGGGGCAAATTTCCGGGCGCTGGTACTAGCCAGGGCCTCTGGTTCGTGATTCACGATATGGGTGATCAAGCCACCTCGCCTCCCTGTCGATTCTCTTGAGCAGTCGGACGGTTGAGGTCTGTCGCAGCCTGATCTGGTGGTTCTATCGCGACCTGAAGACCTACCAGCGCGCCCCGGACGCCAAACGCGCCCGCATGCTCAGAGCCCGGTTCGATCGCATCTTCACCAAAACCACCGGATACACTCTGCTCGATCGTCTGCTGCGCCGATTGCATCGACAAAAGACCGATCTCTTGCGCGTGCTGGAGTGCCCCGAGATCCCATTGCACACCAACGGCTCGGAAAACGACATCCGCACCGTCGTCACCGAGCGCAAGATATCCGGCGGTACCGTCAGCCAAGCCGGCATGGTCGCCCGCGACGTCATGCTCGGCCTGATGAAGACCTGCGCCAAGCTCAACGTCTCGTTCTACCGCTTCCTCGGAGACCGCTTCGCCGTCGAAGGCGCCACTCACGTGCCAAGCTTGCCGGCCCTTATCAGAATGGCCACGGCGTAGAGCGCCCGGGAATTTGCCCCGGGTACTCATGGGATCGGCTCGCACGCCTTGGTCGGGGTGACGTCGCCCACCGTCTGGTCGGTCAGCGCGATCTGCATGGGGGCGTCGGCATTGGGATCGTAGACGAGATGCATCTTGGCCGCCCACAGGCCCTTGCGCTCGCTGAGCCAGGAGGCGTTGAGGGAAGACAGGCGGATGCGAGTGGCGTCGATGATCCGTACGGCATCGCTCATCTGACGGCGCGTCCGCTTTCTGGCGGCTTGCGCCATGTGGGTGAACAGATCGGCAAATAGCTGCCACGGCCGCTTGGCGTTGGCATCGGACAGTGTCGAGCGGGCGGGCAGCTTGGCGCCGACGTGATAGAGGCGGCTCTGGTGGCTGCTCACCGCCGCCTCGATCTCGTGCAGGCTGACCGCTCCAGCCAATTGGCCAAATAGAAGCGCCAGAAACGGGCTCTTGGACGACAGACGACGCACGCGATGGTCGGCTTTGTAGTCATCCCCAAGACGATCGAAGATCGCCCGTGGAATATGGCGCTGTATCTGATGAAAGACGCTATTGTGATGCTGCATGGCGCTGATCCCCTGCTCGTGTCCAGAACGCGGCTAAACGTCTGAAGACGAGTAGAATCAATGCCATGCACCCTGCCCAGTGATTTAGACCGGACAGCAGTACATCGAAGTACCGATGACTATCCAGTGCAGGTCGCGCTCACCGCCCTTCCTCGGAAGGCCATAGCGGTTCAAGAATTGCCCACGTAGCTTCGCTCACATCGCTCGGACAGCTCAAGGCAACCGCCTCCGAAGAGGGAACTCTGAATCAAGTCCCTACTGACTCGGGAGCCCCTTTTGTGAACGCGGCCTAGATATATGTTGCCTTGTGTGCGGTTCAGAGTGACGTAACATACGTAGCTTGAAATCTAGTGAAAGATTGTTGCGTATACAATGAGGTTTCTATGACAACGACTTCTCTCAGGAAGCTGGCATTCAGCGGGGTCATCTGGTCCCTTGTTCAAAACTGGGGCAGCAAGCTTTCTGCGTTTATTATATTTGTGTTCCTCGCCCGGTTTCTGAGTCCGGCTGAACTAGGTGTTGCATCAGCCGCTTTGGTGGTGATTACTCTTATAACGCTTGTTGCTGAGTTCGGTTTCGGCGATGCGCTGGTACAGCGCGGGGAAATCAACGACTACGATTACAACCTTCCATTTTTTGTCGCTCTTGTAATGTCCGGACTTCTTGCTGTGATTCTGGCGCTGAGTTCGTCCTGGGTTGAGAAGATACTCGGCGTGGACAATATTTCAAAGTATCTATGTGTTCTGGCAATTACTGCTCCGCTAACCACGCTGGCCACATTTCAAGAAGTTGCCTATAAAAAAAGTCTCCAGTTTAGGCGTCTGGCCATTCGGGTCTATGTAGTCAATATCATTGCTGGTCCAGTTGCTATCTACTTTGCTTATATTGGACTTGGTACTTGGAGTATCGTTTTGCAGAGCTTCGCTACCATCTTAGCGGGCTTGCTGTGGTTATGGTCGCGGCCCTACTGGATCCCAAGCCTGAAAATATCCACGAAGTCGTTCTTCGAGCTATGGCGCTTTGGCTCTTGGGTTGTGCTTCTGAGGCTCTTTGATTTTTTCGGGACACGCTATGTAGACTACATTGTCGTAACGCGTTTCGGCGTATCCGCTTTCGGTCTTTATTCTGTGGGTTCACGTCTCTACCAGATTATGATGATACTAATGCAATCGGCTCTGAACGACGTCAGCCTTGTCCTTTTGTCGAAAATATCGGGTGATAGGGAACGTATCGGGCGCGCTTATTTGCAATCTGTTCGTCTGGCGGCTTATATAGGGGCACCTGCTTTTGTAGGCTTGTCGGCCTTGTCAAAAGAAGTCGTTGAAATTCTTTTCGGCGGAAAGTGGGTTGGCGTGGAAGCGATCTCGGAACCATTGCTTCTGGTCGGGGCAATCCAGTGTGTACAGAATCTCAATAGCCTGTATCTTAACGCGAAAGGCAAACCATATATAACTTTGATAACTATGATATTGAAAATCACCTTAGTGGTGGGCTTCATATTGGCTATTGATGCAAGAAATGCCGCCAATCTCGCTTTTGTCTACTTGCTGGTTCAAATCTGCACACTTCCAGTCTCATTTGGTTTTGCTATTAGAGAACTTGGTATTCGTGTCTCTGACATCTTGAGAGAGATCTTGCCTTCTGCACTTGCATGTTCGCTAGCTTTTGGTACCGTCTTTGCCTTTCGCTATTTGTTACTAGACGCTCAGATCGGACTTGTGCTCGAGTTCGGTGTTTTGGGTGCTGCCTTTATGATTGCCTATCTTCTATCCATCTTATTATCAGCCCGGCGTCAGTTATCATGGATATTGTCCTTCTGTCAGTCACTTTCTCGACGAGGTAAAGATGTTTAAATCACTCATTAAGAGTATAACGCCTGAATACGTTCTTTCGATTTATCGGCAGAGTGCCCAAAGGAGTAGGAAGAGGAGATTTGAACGCGACAGAGTTAAGCTGATAGATGAGATGTTCAGTGATTGCGTACCTGTAACTGGTATAAGTGTTCCACCAAGAGTTATTTTGATAGCACCGGGAGATCCTGGTACTGTGTTTGGATCTCTCGGTGATGACGCTATGCTAACGTCGATTGTAACACAGGCGCGCAAACGTAATTCGACTGTGCGTATTGTTATAATAACGGCAAACGAAAGTGCGTCATCACTCGTACGCGATCATGGATTCGAGGCGATTGAAATTTGGGGTAGGCAAAATTATGTAAAGTTGTTGAGGTCCGAAGTGCTGACGAATGGCGTTGACGCCGTCGTTGTGATTGGCGCAGATGTTATGGATGGAAGTTATAGTGAAGAATTCTCGCTCAGAATGTTAGTTACTGCAAATGTTGCGTGCAAGTTGGGGGTGCCTACATCAGTAGTTGGTTTTAGCTTCAACCTAAATGCAAATCCGCGGTTATCAGAGGTATATAGCCGTCTTGAGAACGGTATAAAATTCTATGTTCGAGATGAAATCTCTTTGAAGCGTTTTGAAAGGTTCACGAGAACGCGGGGGATCTTGGTAGCCGATTCCGCATTTTGCTTGGATCCGGATCAAGGCGAGGAAGAGCTTTATTCGTGGGTAAACTCAAAAAGAGCTTCCGGAAAAATAGTATTGGGAGTTAATATACATCCGATGTTGTTTAAGAGAGAAGAGCGCAGGAGAAAATCTGTCGATAACCTAACTGAAGTTTTGTTCAGATTATCGAACTTAAGGAATGTCGCGTTCGTGTTCATGCCGCACGATCACCGGGATGTATTCGGAGATCATATTTCGCTAGACCCAATCTATCAGAGTTTAGTTAAGTTCGGCGTGTCGGATGTATTCTACGCGAAAGGAGCGACATCTAGTAGAATTAAGGCGATGGTGGGATGTTTGGACGCAGTCATTACAGGAAGGATGCACCTATCAATTGCTTCACTTGGCATGGGAGTGCCTGTATTCTGTTTTTCTTATCATGGAAAGTTCGAAGGCTTGCTGAGGCACTTTTCGCTTCCACTGTGGTTGGCGCCTGAGGCAACAATTTTGCTGGAAAGAGATGAACTTCTGACCGAAGTTGTGAGATTCGTTGATCAGCATCCGGAGCTGCGTCAGATCGTCATATCAGCTTGGCCAGCGGTCAAGAAGGCTTCAGAACGGAACTATGAAGTATTTGATGGAGTGCGAAGTGGTTGATGTGACTTTTCAAAATGCGCGTGTCTAGCGGTGTCTCGGGCATCGCTTCCTCGGTATGGTTAGTGTTTTGACTCGGTGTTTGGGCAGTGGATTTTGAAGTGGGAAATCAAGTGGATGCTCGTTTAACGATGTTTAGGCCAACATTACGTAGACTGGTTGGAGGGATGCCGTGGTTCGAGCAAAGCCTTAAAGGTACACATGCTGCATTGAGGCGAATGCAGGCAAAGGCGAGGCGGCGGCAAGCGCTGGAGGTGCTCATTGCCGAGGCGACCTTCGCTTCAGGTGAGCTTGGTTTTGTAGCGTATGAATACCCGGTGCTCTCGATCATTGTAAGTAGCGATCAGGGGCTGCCGCAAATCCTATCATGCCTGCGGTCAATCGCTGGCCAGTCGATCAGTATCCCCTTCGAGGTGTCGCTTCATGTGCAGCCGGGGAGTGCATTGCGGGATGATGACAGGATAGTGCTGGAGAGTATTGCCGGTTTACAGCTTGTCTTTAACACTGTTTCCTTCCAACCTGCTGAAGTTGCGGACACGAGGTCGGGGGGCGAAGCCATCCTGTGGCTTGATGCGCGTTGCGTCCTCCTCAAAGGGGCTGTCAATGCAATGCTTGAAAGCCTTGCCGGCAATACGGTCATGTCGACACCCTGCATCCTCTCTCCTGATGGTTTTGTCGTGCAGGGCGTTCTCGGCACCGGTGACGCAGACGGCGCCGCGTCTGTCGACCAGGGAACGGACTGGCGCGATTCCTTCGTGAATTTCCGGCGCAGGAGTGACTTCGGGTCGGCTCTATGTGCCATGTGGAGCACATCTTGTAGCGAGAGAGTTAAACGGTCGGAAGCTGGTTTGCAGCTTTGCCTGCCCCACCAGGCCTCTGCAGCCGAAGGGATTGTTTATCAGCCGGTGGCGAAGGTTGTCGCATACGGGTTCCCTTCTGCGACGCAGGCACCATTGACGCCTCAGGAAAAGGCGACAGGCAAGTCGCTGCTCATTGTTGAGTTTGAAGTGCCGGAAATCGACCGGAATGCCGGCGCCAGGAATGTGTATGAGTTTGCACGAACACTGATCGCTGATGGTTGGACCGTGAAATACTGGCCGATGAACAGTTCGGCCAAGCCGGAATATGTAAAGCTTCTGACGGATCTTGGGATTGAGGTTCCTGTCGGTGATTTGCGTCCGTCTTTCGGTAACTGGATCAAAGCCCGCGCAACAGCTTTTGATTATTTACTGGTGTGTCGGCCGGATGTGGCGCGATTCCATTTGTCGGCGATCCGGAAGCGCACACAAGTTCCTGTAGTCTATTACGGTCATGATCTTCATTATGCCCGTATGGAAATGCAGGCCAGGGTTCTTAACGACAACAAAATGCTGGATGCTGCTGGCAAGATGAAAGTGCTCGAGGAGCAGATTTGGCGCAGTGTCGATCTGTCACTTTATCCGACCGTGGATGAAGTGGATTTCATCCGCAGTCAGCATTCGTCCGTCCGCGTCGAACCCGTTACCATCTTTTGTTTTGACGACTTCCTTTATCGTGACAGGGTGCCGCGAGGGGAAGAAATCCTGTTCGTTGCCGGATTTCGCCACGGTCCTAATGCGGATTCTGCAATCTGGTTCACAAACCAGATTTTTCCCAAAATATTGGCTGTACGCTCCAAAGCGAGGCTGGTGATCATCGGGTCGTACCCGCCACAGCAAGTCCTGGACTTGGCGTCGGACAATATCGATGTCAGAGGGTGGGTCAGCGACGATGAACTTCAAGCTGCCTATTTGCGCGCTAAAGTGTCTGTCGTGCCGCTGTTGTTCGGGGCCGGTCTAAAATTGAAGACGGTCGAAGCCCTGACGAGAGGAACCCCGCTTGTCACGACGACTGTCGGTGCGCAGGGGCTGGAGGAACTCGACAGTATTGCAACTGTTGCCGACGATCCGGAAGCATTTGCGGCTGGTGTCATCGAGATACTGCAGTGTTCTGATGACGCATGGATGGAACGGTCACATTCCCAAGTTATCTATGCAAAGGCCCGGTTTGGCAGAGAACGAATGCTGAGTTCTCTTTTGGACGCATTCAAGGTTGCAAGGGATCAAAGAATGTTATGGCGAAATGGATGGGGCCGAAACCAAGCGGCTGAAGGGGCTTGAGGATAAGAACGCCAAGCTGAAGAGGCTGTTGGTTGAGTGCATGCACGACGCGTCTGCTCTTCGTGAACTCTGTCAAAAAATCGTGAGACCCGCTGAAAAGCGCGAGGCAGCGGGGCTATGAGCGCCCATTCGCCATCCGTCAAATCACTTGGATACCGACCTCCAGATCGGCTATGCTCAAGGCGAGTGATATCGGTCCACGTCATCAGAGCCTGCATTTGTTTCGACAAAAAAACCAGAATCACAAACTACTGATATCGCGCAACTGCGTTTCGGGCAGTCTTTCAGACGCGCCCAACCAGCTGTCAGGGCGAATACGCCATTCAGATGAATAGGATGAGATAGAACATAATTTGATATGTAAGTTGATACTGCGGTGCCGCAGTTGAAGTCTGTCCAATTCGAGGAGAGTCAATATGGCCGTACTTGTTAGGGCTGTGAAAAGTTACCAAACCATTGGTGTTGCAGTTTTTCTTGTAGCTCAGTCGACCTTATCGGTTATGGCCGCTGATACTGCCGCTCCCGCTCCCGCTCCCGCTCCCGCTCCCGCTGTCGTGGAAAAAACAGACAATTTTACGGACATGGGTTACGCCTATAGCTCCGGAAGGGGCGTGGCGCAGGATTACGAGAAAGCCGTTGAGTATTTTCTAAAGGGTGCCGAGCAGGGTAATGCAGGCGCCCTCACTGCCTTAGGCTATGCCTATGCCGGCGGCAAGGGTGTTCCTCAGGACCCTGCCAAGGCGATTGAGTATTTCCAGAAGGGTGCGGATGCCGGCGATGCCGGCTCGTTCACTGCGCTGGGCTATGCCTATGCCGGCGGCAAGGGTGTCTCTCAGGATTCTGCCAAGGCGATTGAGTATTTCCAGAAGGGTGCGGATGCCGGCGATGCCGGCTCGTTCACTGCTCTGGGCTATGCCTATGCCGGCGGCAAGGGTGTCTCTCAGGATTCTGCCAAGGCGATTGAGTATTTCCAGAAGGGTGCGGATGCCGGCGATGCCGGCTCGTTCACTGCGCTGGGCTATGCCTATGCCGGCGGCAAGGGTGTCTCTCAGGATTCTGCCAAGGCGATTGGGTATTTCGAAAAAGGTGCCGCCAAGGGCGATGCCGGCTCGTTCACTGCGCTGGGCTATGCCTATGCCAGCGGCAAGGGCGTTCCCCAAGATTCTGCCAAGGCGATTGAGTATTTCCAGAAGGGCGCGGATGCTGGCGATGCCGGCTCGTTTAGCGCGCTGGGCTATGCCTATGCTGGCGGCAAGGGCGTCTCTCAGGATTCTGCCAAGGCGATTGAATATTTCCAGGAAGGTGCCGCCAAGGGCGATGCCGGTTCGTTTACTGCGCTGGGCTATGCCTATAGCGGCGGCAAAGGCGTTCCTCAAGATTCTGCCAAGGCGATTGAATATTTCCAGGAAGGTGCCGCCAAGGGCGATGCCGGTTCGTACAGCGCGCTGGGCTATGCCTATAGCGGCGGCAAAGGCGTTCCTCAAGATTCTGCCAAGGCGATTGAATATTTCGAGAAAGGTGCCGCCAAGGGCGATGCCGGTTCGTACAGCGCGCTGGGCTATGCCTATAGCGGCGGCAAAGGCGTAAAGAAAGACCCCGGAAAGGCCATCGAGTATTTCCTGAAGGGTGCGGACGCAGGCGATGCAGGTTCCTTCACCGCATTGGGCTACGCCTATAACATTGGTAAGGGCGTGACGAAAGACAAAGTGAAGGCTAGAGCGATGATGTTAAGAGGTGCGGAACTGCTAGACGGAGGAGCGCTCGAAGCGCTGATTTATATAGCCCCCAACGCTTACGTATCCTTTGTGCAAAAGAAATTGTCCGAAGAGGGTTTCTATTCCGGAAAAAACAACGGTACAATGAGCAAGGCAACAATCATATCGATCAATCGTTTCTGCGAAAGCCATGGCATAGGTGATATTTGCAGAAAAGGCCCGATGTCGCCAGCAACGGCAAAGGCCATTGCCATTGCGCTCAAGTAAAAAAATAGGAGAGATGGCTCGGTTTGCTTGAACAATTTTTATGGTTTTATAGTCCCCGATAGGGGGCGTACAATACTCGCCTTTGTGCGACCGGGGAGCTGGTTCATGAGTTGTGCAGGACTACAGGGATGGTGACCTGCCACTGTAATGTTCCTCCGCGCGCGACTAGGGTCTGTGGGAAGTTGGACGGTTCGATTAACCGGGTTTTCTGGACGGCTACGGGATCGTAGGAGCCGCCTCGGTGCAGTATCCTGACGGCTCGGCTTTGGGAACAGCGGCTTTGCTGGGGGGACTTATACCAACGGCCTCCGTTGGTGACTCACGTGGGATTCCCTTGGCGCGTTTGGTGTGATTCCCTGGTGTAGGGAGGACCTGCGCCATGCCATCTGCGGTGAAGATGAGGGCGGACTACCCGGCCAGTGACCTGCGTCGACTTGCGGCGGCTACTCGGCATGCCAACCAGAGCCGGCGGCTTTTGTCGCTGGCGGCGGTGCTTGACGGAATGAGCCGGGAGGAGGCTGCCCGGATCGGCGGCATGGACCGTCAGGCGTTGCGCGATTGGGTGCATCGCTTCAACGCTGAAGGTCCGGACGGGCTGAGGGACATTTCTTCCAAGGGACACCCTGTCGATTGACGCCAGAGCAGTTGCGAGCTTTGGCGGAGATCGTCGAGACGGGGCCGGATCGGGCGCAGGACGGTGTTGTGCGCTGGCGCCGGATCGACCTGAAGCGAGTGATCGAAGCCCGCTTCGGCGTCGTCTATCATGAACGCACGATCGGCAAGATCCTGCATCAGATTGGTTTCTCACACATCAGCGCTCGACCACGCCATCCCGGCCAGAATGCCGAGACCATGGCCGCTTTCAAAAAAACTTCCCCACGACGCTGAAGGCGCACATCGGCCATCTTCCTGCGCGCAAGCCGATCGAGATCTGGTTCCAAGACGAAGCAAGAATAGGCCAGAAGAATGGTCTGGTGCGTCAATGGGCCAGGCGCGGCAGCCGCCCGCGCCAACCGGCGGACCAACGCTACGAGAGTGTCTATCTGTTCGGGGCGATCTGTCCGGCCCGAGGTGTCGGCGCGGCTCTAGCCATGCCATACGCCGACACCGAAGCCATGCAGGCCCATCTCGACGAGATCAGCCGCACCGTAGCTCGGGGGGGCCATGCCGTTCTTCTCCTCGACCGCGCCGGGTGGCACACCACCGAAAAGCTGAAATGTCCCAGGAAACTCACCCTGATCCTCCTGCCGTCGCGCTCTCCAGAACTGAACCCGGTCGAGAACATCTGGCAATACATGCACGGCAACTGGCTCTCAAACTGGACGGTTCGATTAACCGGGTTTTCTGGACTGCTACGGGATCGTAGGAGCCGCCTCGGCGCAGTATCCTGACGGCTCGGCTTTGGGAACAGCGGCTTTGCTGGGGGGACTTATCTCCGTGGACCTTC
>Ga0206117_101422_pt1 | contig 12185 bp, 11 predicted proteins | sample 3A5Ametagenome_FD_177997 | JGI IMG/M metagenome (GOLD analysis project Ga0206117, IMG submission 177997) | Enriched microbial communities from leaf-cutter ant dump, University of Wisconsin, Madison, United States - 3A5A | ecosystem: Environmental > Terrestrial > Nest > Insects nest > Nest dump... | reverse complement strand
CCCTGTTCAAGGTTGCCGGGGAAACCGGGTTTAACGGCCGCTACGTCGCGTTGATGGAAAAGATCGGTGCGGAGGCGGCCCGCGTGTCGAAGCGCGACCTGCCGGTCAACGTCACCGGCGCCATGGCTGCGATTGCCAGCGAGTTCGGCCTGTCCTGGAAAGTGGTCCGCGGCCTGGCCGTCGCGGCGCGCGCCATCGGTCTGGTCGGCCATGTGATGGAGGAGATGCGCCAGCCCATGGGCGACGAGATCTACTATCGCATGGAAGAAGAGGCCGCACGCCATCTCCGGCCGGCGAAATGACGACGGCGGCCGGCGGCTCCGCGCCGCCGGTCCGCCGGTGCCGCCGGCTGGGCGGTCGGCACGGATTGAGAAGAAGAGGCGGGCAGCAAGGCCATGCCAGGCAAGTGGGAACCGATCATGACCGACATCCATTCCTATGACCCGAGGGCGGGGCATAGGCTACGGCACGACCCCCTGAACGCGATCGTCGCGCCGCGCCCGATCGGCTGGATTTCCAGTGTCAGCCCGGCCGGCGTCTGCAATCTGGCGCCGTATAGTTTCTTCAACGTGTTCAACTACGCCCCCCCGGTGATCGGGTTTTCGAGCGAGGGCTGGAAGGATACGGTCGAGAATGTCACCAGGACCGGAGAGTTCGTCTGGAGCCTCGTCACGGAATCCCTGGCCGAGAAGATGAACCGGACCTCGGCGCGCGTCTCGTCCGATGTCGACGAGTTCGATTTCGCCGGCCTGACCCGGAGGGCCGCGCACCGCGTCCGGCCCATGCTCGTCGCCGAAAGTCCGGTGAACTTCGAATGCAAGCTGACGCAGGTCCTGCAACTGGCGGCGGTTGACGGATCGCCGATCGACAGTTGGCTCGTCCTCGGGGAGGTGGTGATGATCCACATCGACGTCGCCCTGGTCAGCAACGGCATCTACGACACCGTGGCCGGCGCGCCGGTCCTGAGAGGCGGCGGACCGTCGGACTATTTCCGCGTCTCGGAAGAAACACTCTTCAAGATGGATCGTCCGCCCGGCGCGGACAGGATCGAACGCCGTTACTGAAAGCGGCCGAAGCAACCTGTCAGGCATTCTTTTGCCGCATGCATCAAAAACGTTTTTGAGGTGGTGGACGTAACAGCCGGCTGTTCGTCCCCGCCCAACCGCCAGGAAGGAGAAGGCGCATGTCGCAGGGCGACCGGACCGAACACGCGGCAGGGATCGCAATCGAGAGCCGGCCGGACGACCCCGGGGCCTACCAGTTCTGGGCCGAGGAGAAGCTTAGAAACATGGATACCGATCAGTTCGGCCATGTGAACAACGCTGCGATCGCGTCCTTCTGCGAGAGCGGCCGGATGAGCCTCTTCGCCGGGGCCGACCTGGCGGAGGCCATGGCCCCCTATTCGGTGGTCGTCGTCCGGCTCTTGATCGAGTTCCACGCCGAGCTCTTCTTCCCGGGTTCGGTCCGGATCGGCACGACCGTGACCGGCATCGGCAACACGTCCATTCAGGTCACCCAGAGCGTCTTCAGGGACGGCCAGCGCGTGGCCTCCAGCATGGCGACATGCGTCCTGATCGACCGCTCTTCAAATGCGCCGGCGCCGGTGCCGGCGCACATTCGCGAGCGCCTTCAGAGCGTTCGCCCGTCCCTTCCTGCAAGCCAACCCAATCCGGGAGCCTCGAATGCCGATTGAGTACAGCCTTCGCGAGGATATCGCGATCGTCACCCTTTCCGATCCCGATCGGCGCAACGCCTTGTCCCGGGCATCGATCGCCGGTCTTCATGCTGCGATGACGCGCTCCCGGGAGGATGGCGCGCGCGGCGTCGTCATCGCGGCGAAGGGGCCGGCCTTTTGCGCCGGCGCGAATGTCGACGACCTGCGCACCGGCTGGATGGAGAACCGGGTGGCGGAGACCGATCCGACCCGCTTCTTCAACTCCCTCACCGACGACCGGCGCGTCGTGGTCGCCGCCGTGCACGGCATCGCGCTCGGCGGAGGCTTCGAGCTGACGCTGGCCTGCGACATGGTCGTGGCGGGGCCGGATGCCAGCTTCGTCTGCCCCGAATTGTCTCTCGGCGTCATTCCTCCGACCGGGCTGGCCTTGCTTGCGCGGAGCGTCGGGCGGCGCCGGGCGCTCGAACTCATGCTGACGGGGCGCCGTGTCCGCGTCGAGGAGGCCCTGTCGATCGGGCTCGTCAACAGGATCGCCGCCGCGGACGCCGTCCTGGAAGAGGCGGTGGCTTTGGCGCGTTCGGTGGTCCGCTCCGTGCCGCCCGGCGCCCTCGGCGTCGCCAAGCGATATGCCAACCTGCTCGATCCCGTCGACTGGGAACAGGTCTTCGGGGCCTCGAAGGAGGTTCCGGCCGAGGAATGGCGGGAGGGGCTGGCGTCCTTCCTGGAGAAGCGCAAGCCGGACTACAGCCCGTTCTGGGACAACAGCAAAAGGGGATCGTGATGATCAAATCTCTCGTATCGCTGAGCGACGACGACGTTCGCGCCATTCTCACGCCGGACGTCGCACGTCGGGTCGTCAGGGACGCCTTCATCGCGGCCTCGCGCGGAACCGGCCGGAATTTCCCCGTGGTCCGGGAGACATTGGAACATGCGATCTTCGGCGTCAAATCCGGTGTCGACAGCCACGCGGGCGTCCTCGGCCTGAAGGCCGGCGGCGCCTTTCCCAAGAACGTCCCGCTCGGGCGGCAAGCGCATCAGTCGAGCGTGGTGCTGTTCGACTTCGATACCGGCCATCCCGTGGCGCTCGTGGCCGGCAACGCCATAACGGCGCTGCGCACCGCTGCCGCTGCGGCGCTATCGATCGAGTTGATGGCGAGGCCCGATTCGCGCAAGCTCCTGATCGTCGGCGCCGGCGCCCAGGCGGAAACCCATTTGCGGGCCGCCCTGAAGGTGCGCAACTTCGATCAAGTCTATGCCTGGAGCCGCGATGCCGGGCTCTCGGAAGACCTTGCGCGGCGCGTCGCCGATGTCACCGATCTGCGGCTGCAGCCCGATCTCTCGATCGCCTCGGACTGCGATGTCATCATCACGCTCACCCCTTCGACGGAGGCGATGATCGGCCTCGAACAGGTAAGCCGCGGCACGCATCTCGTCTGCATGGGGGCCGATACCGTCGGCAAGCAGGAGGTGGCGGCCGAGCTCGTGGCCGCCAGCAGGGTGTTCACCGACGACATCGACCAGAGCCTGACGATCGGGGAGTGCCAATCGGCGTTCCGTGCCGGATTGATCGGGCGTGACCATATCCTGGGAACCCTCGGCGATGTGCTTCTCGGCGAAAAGGCCGGTCGCGTCAACGCCGATGAGATCACCCTGTTCGACGGAACCGGCGTGGCGCTGCAGGATCTTCTGGCGGCCGCGTTCGTGCTCCAGGCCTGCCAGGACCGGGCCGCACCCGGCGTGTGATGCCGCCCGAAGCCGGCAAGCGGGCATGAATTCCGCATTCGGAAATCATGCCTCTTGACAAAAACGTTTTTGTCGATTCAACTGAGCCGGCTTTCCGGTGGGCTGCGTCGGCGCGTATCGAAACGTTTTCGAGCCGCATAATGCAAATAGTCGGGGAGGGTGCTTGCATCACGGCTCATAACGGCTGCAAATTCTGATATCGGTGCCTTCGTTCGTGCGCGTGCAATTGCGAGTCGTGGCTTGTACGGCTGCAAGGTCTGTCGACGGTGCCTGGCAGCGCGCTTCGGGTCTGCCGGGTGCATCGAATGAGGTCGGAGAGTAATTTTGAACCTGACGGAGTTTGCAAAGAAACTGGGACTTTCGGTCAGCACGGTTTCACGCGCGTTGAACGGCTACACGGATGTCAGCGAGACGACCCGGCGCAGGATCTTCGAGGCGGCGGAGCGATGGGGATATGCCGCAAATCCGGCGGCCCGCGGCTTGCGAAAGCGAACCTCGGGTCTCATCGCCTTCGTCCTGTCCTATCCTCAGAAGCGGTTTGCCCATCCATTCTTCCTCGACATGCTCGCCGGAATTGACGAACGGCTGCGCGAGACCGAATTCCAGCTGGTCATCACCACCACGCCGTCCATGGAAGGTGAGCTCGGCTGCTTCAAGCGCCTGGTGGAAAAGCAGCGCGTCGACGGCCTGATCTTCGCCCGGACACGAAAGCACGACGACAGGATCGAATATCTCCAGAGCCGTGGCGTTCCTTTCATCACCCACGGCCGAAGCGAGACGGTCGAGCCGTTTCCCTACGTGGACATCGATCATGGCGTGGTCGGCCGGAGCGGATGCGGCCGCTTCATCGCCCTCGGCCACACGCGGATCGCCCTCCTCAATACGCCGTCCTACCTGATGTACAGCCATCATCGGCGTGCCGGATACGAGGAGGCGCTTGAGGCCGCCAAGCTGACGGTCGACGAGTCGCTGATCGTGGAGGAGGAGATCTCCGAGGAAGGCGGAGCCGCCGGCGCCCGGAAGCTGCTTTCCCTCAAGGATCCTCCGACGGCGATCCTGTGTGGCAACGACCTCGCCGCGATGGGGGCGATGCGTGCCATCAGCGAGGCCGGTCTGCAGCCGGGGACGGATGTCGGCGTCATCGGAAGCGACGACAATCCGTTCGGGGAATACCTGCCGGTTCCATTGACGACCTTTCATGCGCCGGTCGTCGATATGGGGCGCCGTCTCGCCGATCTCCTGCTCCTTGCCATCGACGGCAAGCCGGCGTCCGAACTCCAGGAGCTGTGGATACCGGAGCTGGTGATACGGGCCTCCCACGGTCCGGCCAGGCGGCAAATCGAGCAGCAGGGCAAGAAGGTCGCGGTGTCGTAAGGACAAGGCCGCCAGCGGCGGCTCCCGCAGGGGCGCGCAAGCCGCGCAGCTTTCGGCGCACGGCCCGGCCGATCATCGATCGGGACGAAGCACGACCCTGAAGCGCGCCTTGCCGGCCATGGCCCGTTCATAGGCCTCGGCGGCCTTGCTCAACGGATATTCCTCGATCATCGGCTTCACGCCGGCGAGAACGCTGAACGCCAGAGCCTCCTGTGATTCCGAGGCGATGCCGGACGGCCAGCCCTGGATGGAATTCCGCCGCATCACGAACTGCGGGATCGGGACTTCGACGGGCTGCTCGGACCAGCCGACCATGATCATCCTGCCGTTGAGGCCGAGGCCGCCGATTGCCGCGCTCATCGCCTTGCCGCTCGGCGCGGTCGCCAGGATGACCCTGGCGCCGCCGAGGGCCTGAAGGTCTTCGGAGACATTCCGGGTCGCCGCGTCGATATAGTGATGCGCGCCGAGTTCACGGGCGAGCGGCTCTATCTCCTGGCCGAGCGCGATCGCGACAGTCACGAAGCCCATCTTGCGCGCGAATTGTATGCCGAGATGGCCGAGGCCGCCGATCCCGAGGATCGCGACGACCTCGCCGGCCCGTGCGCCGCTGTTGCGCAAGGCGTTGAAGGTGGTGAGGCCCGCGCACAGAAGCGGTGCTGCATCGACATCGGCGATATCCGCCGGCATGCGCACGAGCGCCTCCTGTGGGGCGACCACATACTCGGCATAGCCGCCGTCGTAGCTGATGCCCGGGACCTGAAGGTGATCGCAGAGCACGAAGTCGCCCCGGCGGCACTTGCCGCAATGACCGCAATGGCCGCCATGCCAGCCTAGTCCGACCCGCTGACCGGCATGCCAACCTTCGACATCGGCGCCGACTTTCTCGATGACGCCGGCGATCTCGTGGCCGGGAACGCGCGGATAGGCGATCCCCGGCCATTCGCCATTCTTCGTCAATCCGTCGCTGTGGCAGATGCCGCACGCCCGAACCCTGATCAGGACCTGGCCCCTGGATGGCTCCGGAACGGCGATTTCGACGCATTCGAGGGGGCCGCCCGCCTGTGTGACCTGTATTGCCTGCATCTTGCGCATGAAATTCCCCCTTGTTGATGCGGTGTATGAATTCACGGCAGCCGCTTTTCCGATCCGGGTTATATGGTAACAAAAACGATATTGTAATTGTTACAAGCTTCGCATTATTTTTCAAGATATCTGTATAAAGAATCGTTTTTGTAAAATCCCGAAAGCCCGATCTAACCGGATTTTTCGCGCCTATCCACCTGTGAGAATGTCGGTGAGAAATTGCACCACGGAAGCGGTGTCGTTGCGATCCCAGCCGCCTCAGGGGGCGATAAGCGGAGCCAGAATGTCCACGAGGCAGGCAAGGGCCGCGTCGTCCTGTCCTTTGTGTCCGGACGCCTCGAACTCGGCAACCTCCAACCCGGCAAGCTGTGTCGTCGGGACCGCCTGGAAAATCGCCCGCAACGCTTCGGGCAAAACGCCATCGGCGACAGCGTAGGCGGCCGGGACATGGTTCGGTTCGAGAACATCCCAGTCGACGTGAATCCAGATGGGTGCGTTTTCGACCAGGGCCTTGATCGCCTCGGGCGTCGCTCCGGAGGGGGCGACGATGCGCACGCCGGCTTTTCGCAAAAGGTCGGCTTCGGCAGGATCGATGTCCCTTGCACCGACGAGGATGACCCGGGCCGGATCCAGTCCGCTACCATGGCCGCTGTCCCAGAGACCGCAGGCGGCAGCAAGCACCATGCCGCCGAGATAGCCGCTTTCCGTGATCTTCGGCGTGTTGAAATCGCCATGCGCGTCGATCCATAGAACGACCAAGTCTGGATGCTCACGCGCGACGGCGGGCAGCGTGGCAAGGCTCGCCGAGCAGGTGTTGGCCACGACCAGCGGCGTGTTTCCGCGTTGCAAGGCCTGCGAGACGGCCTTCTCAAGGCCGAGCAGCGTTGGGCGAGCTTGGGGCAGGCTCAGCGACCAATCGTCCTGCCTTGCATCGTCAGGTGTCCCGACGACGGTCGGACGCAGGCCGGTGATCCGTTCGATCGCTTCGGCGGTCAGGGTTGCGCCTGCTATGGCGCCGGGTGTCCGGTCGGCGATCCGCCCTTGCGAGACGATGAGATCGTAGGTCAAAGGTCGCTTCCGTCGAGACGAGGGCGCGATGGCGGCGCCTTTCATACCGGCTGGCCATCGTTCAATATGTTCTGGGAAATATATCGCCTCCAATCGTCCTGCAATGGGGAGATTCCGCCGCGATTCGCCAACTGCCTAACCGTCGATGCCGGCCTTTGCGACCAGAACCGGCTCGGCGCGGAAGCTCGCGGGAAAAAGCCGTTTCAGGTTCTCGATCTTCGGCAGGTCGTTGTAGACGATGTAGGGATAGGTCGGATTGTTGGTCAGGAAATCCTGATGATAATCCTCCGCCGGATAGAAGGTCCTGTCCGGCTCGATCGTCGTGACGACGGCGGCCTCGTAGATGCGGGCCTTGTTCAGCTGGTCGATATAGGCTTTCGCGACGCGCGCCTGCTCTTCGCTGGTCGGGAAGAGCGTCGAGCGGTACTGCGGACCGATATCGGGTCCCTGCCGGTTGAGCTGCGTCGGATCGTGGGCGACCGAGAAATAGACCTGCAGCAGCTTGCCATAGGTGACCTTGGCAGGGTCGAAGGTGACACGGACGGCTTCCGCATGGCCCGTGTTGCCGTTGCCGACCATTTCGTAATGTGCGGTCTCCCTGGCACCGCCGGCATAGCCGGAAACCGCGTTGCTGACGCCTTCGACCTGTTGGAAGACACCCTGGACGCCCCAGAAGCAGCCGCCGGCGAAGACGGCGGTCTCCTTGCCGGAGATGTTCGCCTCGTCGACGGCGGGCGCGGGAATGGCAAGTCCTTCCTGCGCGCCGGCACTCGTCGTCCCGGAGAACAGCCCGGTGAGGACAAGGCCCATGCCGGCGAAAAGGGTGGGAAGCTTGGCAACGCGTCTCATGGCGGTCTCCTCAACCGAAGGTGAATGCATAGGCTTCGAGGCCCGGATCGAGAAAGCGGATCTCGAATGTGTGATCGGCGATCGGCCCGCCCTGGCGCACGAGCTGGTAGAGGCGCTGCTCCGTCACCGTCCCGTTGCCCTCGGCGTCCGTGTCGACACCGTGGTCGTCGCCCGGCGCCTTGCCGTCGATCGTCACCTGGAAGCGGACCGGCTTGCCCTCGCTGCCGGGGCCGAGCACGAGGTGCAGGTCGCGGGCGCGGAAGCGATAATAGATGCTTCCGCCTTCCTTCGTAAGCTCGGCGCGCTCGGGGCCGACGGTCCAGCTTCCCGTCAGGCCCCATTCGTTGCGGCGCGGGTCCTCTGCGGCATAGGCATGGGCGGTATCGTTGACGATGCCGTCGGCGCCGAGGAAGTTCTGCGCGCGCAGATAGCCGATATAGGTCTCTGGCGATTGCACGTCGACCTGGTTCGAGGCGGCCTCCGCCCCGCTCGCCTCGACCGAGACCATGCCGCCGGCGACATCCTTCGCGCCGGCTTCAGCAAGGAGCTGCTGGATCACCCGCTCGGACTGCTCGTAGTCGCCTTCGCCGAAGTGGTGATGGCGCACCCGGCCCTCGGCGTCGATGAAATAGTGCGCCGGCCAATACCGGTTGTCGAAGGTGCGCCAGATGGCATAGTCGTTGTCCACGGCGACAGGGTAGGCGATGGCAAGGTCGCCGGTCGCCTTCTTCACATTGCCGATCTTCTTCTCGAAGGCGAATTCCGGCGCATGCACGCCGATGACGACGAGGTCCTGGTCCTTGTACTTCTCGGCCCAGGCGCGGACATAGGGAATGGCGCGCAGGCAGTTGATGCAGGAATAGGTCCAGAAATCCACCAGCACGACCTTGCCCTTCAGCGCGGCCATGGTGAGCGGCGGAGAGTTCAGCCATTCGACCGCCCCGTCGAGCGACGGCTCGATGGATTCGACCGGCAGCGCCGCAGTGCCGGCGGGCGATTGCCCGCCCTGCATCATCATCGCATCGGAGCCGCTCATCATCATCGAGGGATCGGCGGACATCATCATGCGGTCTTCGCCGCCCTGTGCCGCGGTTTGCGTCCCGGGCCGGAGCCGGTCGATCAGCGTCTGTTCCAGCGCGGCCGTGCTTTGCGTGGAGACACGGGTGAGGAAGCCGGTGTCGAGGCCGAGCGCAATGGCGGCGACCGCAACGAGCACGGCGGCCCCGACCCCGCGCCGCAGGTAATCGCTGATACCGAGGGAGCGCTTCATGGCTTGGTAGACGCGCCCGCCGACGATGAGCGCGAGCGCCAGCGACGTTGCCGCGCCGAGCGCATAGGCAGCCAGCAGCGCGCTGGTACCGAGGCTTGCGCCGTTGAGCGCAGCCCCGGTGAGGATGAGGCCGAGCACGGGGCCGGCGCAGGGCGCCCAGAGCAGGCCCGTCGCGATGCCGATCAGCATGGAGGCGCCGATCCCGCCGGCTGCACCCCGGCGTTCGGCCTGCTGCGAAAGCCTTGCGCCGAGGGAGACGACCGGGCGCGTCACGCGCGCGGCGAGCGCGGGAAACAGGAGGATGATCCCGAAGCCGGCGAGGATGATCATCGCGGCCAGCCGGCCGTATTCGTTGGCCTCTACCGCCCAGCCGCCACCGAGCGCGGCGAGCGACGCGACGAGGGCGAAGGTCAGTGCCATGCCGGCAAGCATCGGCAACGTGCTGCGCAGGAACGGTTGTCCCGCTCGCGCGAAGACGAAGGGCAGGACCGGCAGGATGCAGGGGCTGAGGATGGTGAGGACGCCCGCGAGATAGGCGAGGATGGCAAGGGTCATGATATCGGCACCCCCGGGATCACGCTGCTGCCGGCGTGAAGGTCATGGCGAAGCCGTTCATGCAGTAGCGCAGCCCCGTCGGCCGCGGCCCGTCGTTGAAGACATGGCCGAGATGACCGCCGCAGCGGCTGCAATGCACCTCTACCCGGACCATGCCGTGCGACGTGTCGCGCGTCGTGCCGACGGCATTGTCGAGCGGCGCCCAGAAGCTCGGCCAGCCCGTGCCGCTCTCGAATTTGGTGTCCGAGGAAAACAGCGCCTGGTCGCAGCCGGCACAGGAGAAGGTGCCTTTTCGCGTGTCGCACGCTGGTTGAAGGTTCCCGTTGTAAAATTGTGCGCTGACGGCACATACGACGGAAAGCCGTTCCGTAGCTGGGTGAAAAACACACTCGGCGCGACCGTCGAAGTCGCCAAGAACCTTGCGCAAGCAGCGAAGAAGTTTGTTCCGGCGAAAAAGCGTTGGGTCGTGGAGCGGACGTTCGCCTGGTTCTTCGATTATCGCCGTCTCACAATCGATTACGAACGCCTCAAATCCTCGTCTTTGGCGATGATCAGGATCGCCATGTCGGCCTTGCTGTTGAGGCGATTGTGTTAGTCGAAGCTAATTCTTCTCCGTAAGATTGCTTACATACGGAGAAGAAAATGCAAATAGACGAAAATTTTTATCAAATCCCTGTAGTTAAATGGAGCGAATCTACTCGGAAATTTTGTCCGAAGGCGAACGAGGCTTTCCTATGTTCTCTATCATCTCTTTTAATTCATCCAGAACGGGTGATGGCCCATTTGAACGAACTAATTCTAAAGAGAGAAGAACATCTTCTTTTGAAATGACACCTTTGCGCATAAGCGTCAGCATAATAACCCAAGATAGGCTAAAGCTACTTATCCCGTGTTCAACTTCACTCATATCTGGCATCAATACCTCCCTGCGTTAACTAGAGGATTGAAGCACGTTAAGGGCGAGCGCGCTAGCACCAATTAAAACCGAACGGCGGGCCGGAAATCCCGCCGTTTTTACAAGGGACTTTTCAGACAGTCTCTTAGGATTTTGGCGACATTCGCTACTTGCTTCTTTTCCAATTCACTCCTGCCAGCTATCAAAAATAGCGGCAGACGGTGACGGCAAAAAATTCCCGATAGCAGAATTCGGGACTGTCTAGCAGGCAGTCGGGAGCGCCGGCCAGTTCCTGCCAATAGCGATGATCGTCTGCGGGCAGATCGTAGTCCGGAGCGACGCTGGCGAAATAGGAGAGAAGATCGCGCAGATAATGCCGCGTGCGCATGTCGGCCGGCGCCCAGCGCTCCACCATCCAGCCCCTTCGCCAGACGATTCCCCAGCCGGCCTGCTCCAGCAGTGCCGGCAACCGGGAGCCGCAGTCCGTTCCGAGCACGCCCTTCTTGCGAAACGTCTCCATCCGGGCCGCCATGAAACGGGTAAAGACGCCATAGTCGATCGGTCGGATCTGCAAGGACGTCGAGTCGAACTCCTTGACGGCGTATAGTCCCTCCGGTTTCAACACGCGCCCGGCCTCCGCGGCGACCTGCCGGAACTCGGCCGGCGTCAGGTATTGCATGACATTGGCGGACCAGACGCAATCGAATGTGGCGTCCGCGAAGGGAAGCGCCATGACATTTCCGACATGAGCGCCGGCATTCGAGCCCAAGGCCGTTGCGGCAAGCAGCGCTCCTGCCCGCTCGACATTTTCGGGTGCGAGGTCGAGCGCGGATAGAGAACCGCCCGCACCGACCAACTCTGCAATCTGCGGCAGGAAACCGCCGCTCCCGCATCCCGCGTCGAGAACCTTCCACCCCTTGCGGATGCCGACCTCTCCCAGCGCCGCTTCATATTCCGACCGGGAGGACTCGAAATGCAGGTCGAGCCAACCTGCGTTGCTGGCTTCGTGGCCTGCGCTTGTCGTGTTTTTCGTCATGGCCGCCTCAAGACCTCCTGATCCGATTGAATCCGGCGTCCTTGATCGTCCGCACCGGCCAGAAGGATGGTCGTCGCAGCATTCGCCTGGATGTTCACCACCGTCAACACCGGGTCGACGATCGGATCGATCGCCACGAGCAGGATGATCGCCACCTCCACCGGCAGGCCGAGCGGGATGAGGATCAGCGACATCATGGAAAGCGCGGCCACGCCCGGCGCACCCGCCGCGGCAAGCCCCGCCAGAGCCGAGGCCACCAGAACGAAGGCCATCTGGCCCGTGTCGAGGTCGATACCGTAGAGATTGGCGAGGAACACGGTCGCGATCGCGAAATGAAATACCGAGCCCGGCGGATTGAGCGTGATGCCGAGCGGCATGACGAGATCGACCACATGGCGATCCATGCCGAGGCCGGCCTTCAATCCGCGCAGCGCCGCCGGCAGGGCGGCAAAGCTGCTCGCGGCTCCGAAGGCCACGAATGTCGCTTCACGCAAAGCCGAAACCGGACGCCGCAAATCGCCGCCGAGCCGCCACCAGGCCGTGAGCAGGCAGATGAGCACGAGGGCGAGCCCGCCGGCATAGATCAGCAGTACGAGCTTGAGCATGGCACTGAGGATCGGCAGACCGATAGACGAAA
>Ga0206117_101421_pt1 | contig 12196 bp, 11 predicted proteins | sample 3A5Ametagenome_FD_177997 | JGI IMG/M metagenome (GOLD analysis project Ga0206117, IMG submission 177997) | Enriched microbial communities from leaf-cutter ant dump, University of Wisconsin, Madison, United States - 3A5A | ecosystem: Environmental > Terrestrial > Nest > Insects nest > Nest dump... | reverse complement strand
ATCGACCACGACCTGCGCGGCCCGCAGTACGCGCTCCTCCTCGCCCTCGGAGTAGGCGATGCGCTTTTTCTCGGACTTCTTCGCGGCCATGACGATGGGTTTCATCATCGTGCCCGAGGCGTAGACGAAGGTCTTGAGCTGCTCGCGGTAGGCGGCCATGTCGGCAATCGGGCGCTGGGCCACGCCGCATTCGGCGGCGGCCTGCGCCACGGCCGGGGCGACGATGAGCATCAGGCGCGGGTCGAACGGTTTGGGAATGAGGTATTCCGGCCCGAAGCTCAAGGTGTGGCCGATGTAGGCGGCGGCCACTTCCTCGCTCTGCTCGGCCTGGGCCAGCTCGGCAATGGCATGCACGGCGGCCACTTCCATCTCCTTGGTGATGGTGGTGGCGCCGCAGTCCAGTGCGCCGCGGAAGATGTAGGGGAAGCACAGGACGTTGTTCACCTGGTTGGGGTAGTCGGTGCGGCCCGTGGCGATGATGGCATCGTCGCGCACGGCTTTCACGTCCTCGGGCAGGATTTCCGGCGTGGGGTTGGCCAGGGCGAAGATGATGGGCTGCGCCGCCATCTTGGCGACCATCTCTTGCTTGAGCACGTTGCCGGCGGACAGGCCCAGGAAAGCGTCCGCGCCTTCGATCACCTGGCCCAGGGTGCGCAGCTCGGTTTTCTGCGCGAACAGGGCCTTGTCCTCGTCCATCAGTTCGGTGCGGCCCTCGTAGACCACGCCGGCCAGGTCGGTAACGAAGACGTTTTCACGCTTCAGCCCCAGCACCACCAGCAGGTTCAGGCAGGCCAGCGCCGCTGCGCCCGCGCCGGAGGCGACCAGTTTCACCTCGTCGATTTTCTTGCCCGCCACTTTCAGGGCATTGACCATGGCGGCGGCCACGGTGATGGCCGTGCCGTGCTGGTCGTCGTGGAAAACGGGGATGTTCAGGCGCTTGCGCAACTCGCGCTCCACGTAGAAGCAGTCGGGCGCCTTGATGTCTTCGAGGTTGATGGCGCCGAAGGTCGGCTCCAGCGCGGCGATGACCTCGACCAGCTTCTGCGGGTCTTTTTCATTCACCTCGATGTCGAACACGTCCACACCGGCGAACTTCTTGAACAGCACGCCCTTGCCTTCCATCACTGGCTTGGAGGCCAGCGCACCGATGTCGCCCAGGCCGAGCACGGCGGTGCCGTTGGAGATCACGCCCACCAGGTTGCCCCGGCTGGTGTACTTGAAGGCGGCGGCGGGGTCCTTGACGATTTCCTCGCAGGGCGCTGCCACGCCGGGGGAGTAGGCCAGCGCCAGGTCGTGCTGGTTGCCCATGGGTTTGGTGGCGGCAATGGCCACTTTGCCGGGCTTGGGCAACTGGTGGTACTCCAGCGCCGACTGGCGCAGCAGCGCTTTTTTATCAATCAAGGCAGGGGAGGTGGTGTTCTGAGGCATGGCAGGCAGGGCGTGAAGCGCAGAGGGGGCCTGCGGCCACGCGATGCGGCGCAGGCAGTTTGTCAAATGAAGCGGGCATTGTAGGCCCCGGCCCCGGCTTGCCTGCTGCCCCTGTGGTTGGCCCTTGGGTCAAACAGACTAACTTTCAGGGATGCAATGCGGGTATACACAAAAAGGAGCTGCTTGCGCTTCTCCTATGCTGTTTTTATAGTCTTTTCACTGCCATTTCCCCAATTATCAAACGGTGAATGCTCTTGTTTCTTTCGATCCCAGAGTTTTTCATGGACGAAGAAGAACAGCATCTGCACGGTCGGCTCCAGCAGGCTCAGGGTCATGGCCACCCACAGGTTGCCCGTCACGGCATAGGCCACGCCGATGGCCACGGTGATGTGCAGGCAGTAGTAGCTCAAGGTTTTCAGCAGGGTGCGCTGGTGGCGGCGCAGCAGGGTGGTCAGGGCAGTCATGGCAATCTCCTAAAGTCACCTATATGATAATAATTCTTATTTATTTCGCATTTCTTTTTTGCTATCTGCAAAATCGGCAATTTCCATTACCCTCGGGCCGTCTTGCCGATGGAGGTCTGTGCCGGTCATGTCTGCTGTAGTGTCTGCCCCTGTGAACCATTGGGCCATCCGCCCCCTGACGGCTGCCGATGTGGACAGCCTGCTGCACATCCAAACCCAGGCGTATGCCGCCCAATTGCATGAAAGCCGCGCCGTCTTTGCCCGGCGCCTGGCTGTCGGGCACCAGTGCTCCCTGGGCGTGGAGCGCCCCGGGGAATCCGGGCTGCTGGCCTATGCGGCGGCGTATTGGTCGGCGGTGGGCCGCATCACGGCGCTCAATGGCGACTTCGAGCCCCCGCCGCCGCAGGCCGCCCCGGCGCTGTACCTGCACGACATCTCGGTACTACCCGCGCTGGCCGGGCAAAAGGTTGCCCACGCCCTGATTGTCCGGCTGATGGAGCTGGCCCGCTCCCGCGCCGTGGCGCACATGGCCCTGGTGGCGGTGCAAGGCTCTGGCCGGTTCTGGCAGCGCTACGGGTTTGCCGAACAAAAAGTCACCACCCCCGCCGAGCAGCAGCACCTGGACAGCTACGGCCCCGGGGCGCTGTACATGGCCCGCCGCCTGTAGCTGCCGCCGCGCGGCACCCCGGGGTTGTCCCGGCGTAGTAATCGGCTAATACCTGCGTTGCCGGGCGGGGGCGGACAATGGTTTTTTTGCCAACGAAGGAGACAGACATGGCCAGCAAGAAAATCCTGATGATCTGCGGCGACTACTGCGAGGACTACGAAACCATGGTGCCGTTCCAGACCCTGCTGGCCGTGGGCCACCGGGTCGATGCAGTCTGCCCGAACAAAAAAGCCGGCGAGCAGATCAAGACCGCCATCCACGACTTCGAAGGCGCCCAGACCTACAGCGAAAAACCCGGCCACAACTTCACGCTGAACGCTACGTTTGCCGACATCGACCCTGCGGACTACGACGCCCTGGTCATCCCCGGTGGCCGTGGCCCCGAATACCTGCGCAACGACGAGGCCGTGTGCGCCGCCGTGCGCCACTTCTTCGATGCCGACAAGCCCGTGGCCGCCGTCTGCCACGGCGCCCAGTTGCTGGCCGGGGCCGGCGTGCTGCAAGGCCGTGCCTGCTCGGCCTACCCGGCCTGCCGCGCGGAAGTGATCCTGGGCGGCGGCAGCTATGTGGACATCCCCGTCGATCAGGCGCACACCCAGGGCAATCTGGTCAGCGCCCCGGCCTGGCCCGCCCATCCGGCCTGGATGGCGCAGTTCCTGAAACTGCTGGGCACGCAGATCACGCTGTAACCGGCCTGCGCACCGAGGTTTGACAAACCCCGGGGCAGGTGGCCACCATTGCCGCCTGCCCTGTCTGGTTTGGAATACCGTATGTGCCAAGTTTTCATCAGCGCCGACCCGGCGCTCTACAGCTCCCGCACCCGGTCGCTGCGCCTGCACGGGGTGGCGACCAGCATCCGCCTGGAGAACCTGTTCTGGGACGTGCTGGAAAAAATCGCCGCCCGCGACGGTTACACCGTGCCCCAGTTATGCACCACGCTGTACGACGAGCTGCTGCGCGAGCGCTCGGCCGAACCGACCAACTTCACCTCGTTCCTGCGCGTGTGCTGCATGCGCTACCTGGCGCTACAGCTCGATGGTCAGGTTCCGCAGGACGTGCGCATTCCCATCCGTTCCGTCACACTGACGCACCGCCACTTGTATTCCTGAATAAAAAATGGCGCCATCCCTTGCCAGGAAAGCGCCAACAGCTCTTGTTTCTGATGGTCAATTGAGCGCCATGCTCAGCTTGCGCCGGTAGCTGTCGATCAGCGCCGTGGCCGCGTCCTGGGCTGCGGCGTTCTTGCCCAGCAGCTCGATGCCGCCAGCGCTCTTGCCGGGCACGGCGTCCTGCTTTTTCGGCTTGGGCGGGGTGAGCAGTTCCAGGATGGCGACGAACAGCTTGCGGGCGGCCTGCTCGTTCCAGCTCTTGTCGCGCATGATGATTTCCAGCAGCTCGTCCATGCTGTCCGTCCACTGCCCGGCGGCAGCCAGCAGCTGGGCCTTGGCAAAGCGCGTATCGAAGTCGCGCTTGTTGTGGGCGATGGCCGCCTCGAACTGCGCCAGCGGCCATTGCGCACGCGGGTCGTGCTGGGCAAAGACGATGCACTGCAGCCATTCGCTCAGGGCCGCAAAGCGCAGCGGCTGGGGGATGCGCCGGAGCGGCTCCTGCAGCAAGGCGGTGGCTTCCTCGATGCCGCCGCTGGCGATCAGCAGGCGCACGTAGTCGAAGCGGGCATCGTCGTTGCCGGGGTCGGCGGCGACGGCCTCGGCCAGCTTTTGCAAGGCGGCATCGGTATCGCCCTCCTGCATGAGCTGCTGCGCTTCCTGCGCTTCGGCTTCGGCGTGCAGGGCTTCCTCGCTGGGCAGGTGCTTGTCCAGGAACTGGCGCACCTGGCCTTCGCTTTGCGCCCCCATGAAGCCATCGACGGGCTGGCCGCCGACCATCAGCACGCAGGTGGGCACGCTGCGCACGCCGAACATGGCAGCGATCTGCTGGTTGGCGTCCACGTCGATCTTGGCCAGGATGAAGCGCCCGCCGTAGTCGGCCTCCAGCTTCTCCAGCGTGGGCACCAGCGTCTTGCACGGGCCGCACCAGGTGGCCCAGAAGTCCACCAGCACCGGGGTGTGCATGGAGGCGGCGATGACCTCGGCTTCAAAATTCTCTAGGGTGATGTCGATCATGGGGGTAACTCTCGTGACGCTCGCCCGGGGGCGCGGATGGGGTGATTCTCCCGGATATCTTGGGGCGCTGCCCGCTTTTGCCAGAGGCGGTCGACACGGGCCAACGGCGTGCAGGGCAAAAGGTAAAGAAGTTGTAAAGCGCTGGAACTTCTGCTGTCCCGCCCCACCTTATGGTGCGTAAGACCTCTGGTTTTGCGGACTTTTTCGCTGTGGGGCATGGCCATCGTCTTGGATGCCAGCCTGGGGGTGTTTCTCCTCCCTCCCTCTCTTAAGTTGCCCACGGGTTGCCTTGCAGCGCTTTTTCTTCCTGGCCCCAGCCCGGCATTGCCCGGGCTGGGGCCAAATCATTGGGCACCGCCGCATTTGCCAACGGCGCGGGGCGGCGCCGGGGGGCGGCCTTTACAATCGCCGCCCATGAACCTCTCTGCCCTTACCGCCCTCTCTCCGCTGGACGGCCGCTACGCCGCCAAACTTGCCCCCCTGCGCCCCATCATGAGCGAATACGGCTACATGCACCGCCGCGTTCAGGTCGAGGTGACGTGGTTCATCGCCCTGTCGGATGCCGGGCTGCCGGAATTTGCGCCGCTGTCCGGCGCTGCCCGTGAATTGCTGCTGGGGCTGGTGGCCAATTTCAGCGAGGCCGACGCCCAGGCGATCAAGGACATCGAGAAAACCACCAACCACGATGTCAAAGCCGTCGAATACTGGATCAAGAACCAATTCAAGGGCCACGCCGAGCTGGAAAAGGCGTCCGAGTTCGTCCACTTCGCCTGCACCAGCGAGGACATCAACAACACCAGCCATGCCCTGCAGATCCGCGCCGGGCGCGAGGTGGTGCTGGCCGGACTGAACGCCGTGGCCGCCAAGCTGCGCGAGATGGCGCACCAGTTCGCCGCCGTGCCCATGCTCAGCCGCACGCACGGCCAGACCGCCAGCCCGACCACGGTGGGCAAGGAGATCGCCACCGTCGCCATGCGCTTGAACAAGGCGATCGCGCAGATCGAGGGCGTGCAGATCCTGGCCAAGATGAACGGCGCCGTGGGCAACTACAACGCTCACCTGGCCGCCTACCCCGCGCACGACTGGGAGGCGTTCAGCCGCAAGGTGGTGGAAAGCGCCGAGCCGGTGGGCCTGGGCCTGACCTTCCAGCCCTATTCCATCCAGATCGAGCCGCACGACTACATGGCCGAGGTGTTCGACGCCGTGGCCCGCGCCAACACCATCCTGATCGACCTGTCGCGCGACATCTGGGGCTACGTCAGCCTGGGCTACTTCAAGCAGCGCCTGAAGGCGGGCGAGATCGGCTCCTCCACCATGCCGCACAAGGTCAATCCCATCGACTTCGAGAACTGCGAAGGCAACCTGGGCCTGGCCAACGCCGTGCTGCGCCATCTGGCCGAGAAGCTGCCCATCAGCCGCTGGCAGCGCGACCTGACCGACTCCACCGTGCTGCGCAACATCGGCGTGGCGCTGGGCTACGCCACGCTGGCCTACGCTTCGCTGATGACCGGCCTGAACAAGCTGGAGCTGAACGAAGAACGCCTGGCCGAAGACCTGGACGCCGCCTGGGAAGTGCTGGCCGAGCCGATCCAGACCGTCATGCGCCGCTACGGCGTGGCCGGGGCCTACGAAAAACTCAAGGAAGTCACGCGCGGCAAGAGCGTGCTGGCCGAGGATTTGCACCAGCTCATCCGCAGCCTGGACATCCCCGAGGCCGACAAACAGCGCCTGCTGGCAATGACCCCGGCCAGCTACATCGGCAAGGCCACGGAACTGGCGCAACGCATCTGATTGCAAAAATCGAATGATTTGATAGCTGCTACCGCTGATTAGATAAGCATTTCAAATATAAAGAGCTGCCAAAACCAGGTAATACCTGCGGTGGCAGCTCTTGTTTTTTATATGAACCCCTCATGGCCCTGAAATCCACCATCTTCAAAGCCAACCTGTCGATTGCCGACATCGACCACGGCTACTACGCCGACCACAACCTGACCCTGGCCCGCCACCCCAGCGAAACCGACGAGCGCATGATGGTGCGGCTGGTGGCGCTGGCGCTGAACGCCTGGCAATTGCAGGCGCTGTGCAACGGCGACGGCACGCTGGCCTTCGGCACCGGCTTGTCCGACCCGGACGACCCGGACGTCCACATCACCGACTTCACCGGCGCCAAGCGGTTGTGGATCGAAGTGGGCCAGCCCGAGGAAAAACCGATTACCAAAGCCTGCCACAAGACCGACCACCTGCTGCTCTACCCCTTTGGCCCCGCTGCCGAGGTGTGGTGGAAAGGACTGGAAAACAAGCTCACCCGTCTGGACAAACTCTCTGTGCAGCGCATCCCCGCTGAAACTGCCCAGCAACTGGCCGCTCTGGCGCAACGCAGTATGCAACTGCAAGCCACCATCCAGGACGACGAGCTGACCCTGGCGGGCGAACAGGGCATGGTGCAAGTGGCACTGCAAACGTGGAAAAACGCACAGTAACTGCGATGTAACTAGAATGCCGGGGATTTTTGCTTTCACCTTTTGAAGAAAACCTCCCCTCACCATGAACATCCTGCGCTTCTCCGACCTGTGCGCCCAGGGCAAAGCCCAAGGCCAACGTGTTTTCATCCGTGCCGACCTGAACGTGCCCCTGAACGATGCGGGCCAGATCACCGAGGACACGCGCGTGCGTGCCTCCGTGCCCGCCATCGAAATGGCGCTCAAGGCCGGCGCCGCCGTCATGGTCACCAGCCACCTGGGCCGCCCCACGGAAGGCGAATTCAAACCCGCCGACAGCCTGGCCCCCGTCGCCCGGCGCCTGTCCGAACTGCTGGGCCGCGACGTGCCCCTGGTCGCCAACTGGGTCGATGGCGTGCAGGTGGCGCCCGGCCAGGTCGTGCTGCTGGAAAACTGCCGCGTGAACGTGGGCGAGAAAAAGAACAGGGAAGAACTGGCCCGCAAGCTGGCCGCGCTGTGCGACATCTTTGTGCACGATGCGTTCGGCACCGCCCACCGCGCCGAGGGCACCACCTACGGCATCGCACAGTACGCGCCCATCGCCTGCGCCGGGCCGCTGCTGTCGGCGGAAATCGACGCCATCAGCAAGGCCCTGGCCAACCCGGCGCGTCCGCTGGCGGCCATCGTCGCGGGTTCCAAGGTGTCCACCAAGCTGACCATCCTGCAATCGCTGGCCAGGAACGTCGATCAACTGATCGTGGGCGGCGGCATCGCCAACACCTTCATGCTGGCGGCGGGCCTGAACATCGGCAAATCCCTGGCCGAACCCGATCTGCTCGACGAGGCCAAGGCCGTCATCGCCGCCATGGCCGCCCGTGGCGCACAAGTGCCCATTCCCACCGATGTGGTCACCGCCAAAACCTTTGGCGCGGACGCTGCCGCCACCGTGAAAAAAGCCACCGAAGTGGCCGACGACGACCTGATCCTGGACATCGGCCCCGAAACCGCCGCCAAGCTGGCCGCGCAACTCAAGCAGGCGGGCACCATCGTCTGGAACGGCCCGGTCGGCGTGTTCGAGTTCGACCAGTTCGCCGGCGGCACCAAGGCGATTGCCGAGGCCATCGCCCAGTCCAGCGCCTTCAGCATCGCCGGCGGCGGCGACACCCTGGCGGCCATTGCCAAGTACGGCATCGAGAAAGATGTCGGCTACATCTCCACCGGCGGCGGCGCCTTCCTGGAGGTGCTGGAAGGCAAGACCCTGCCCGCTTTCGAGATTCTGGAAAAACGGGCGCAGGGGTAAAACGGCCCAGGCCGAACCACCCCAAAACCGCCTCGGAACGTTCCGTTCCCAGGCGGTTTTCTGCGCCCGTGCGGGGCCGAAGGTGAGCCTGATTGCGGGCCTTGTCGCGTTTTTGCATCATTGCGAAAAGCCCTCCTACTCCAACCCAAAAAAGTTATTTTTCATAGGGATAATATGACTCCGGGTGCCTCTGGGTGCCCCTTTCCTTTCGGGCCATCGTTGTTTGTGCCCTGCAATTTTTACAGGGCATCCGCCCGATTCACTTCAAGGAAAACCTATGCGCTCCTGGAAAAGCATTGGTCTGACGGTCGCCAGCATCGCTGCCCTGACAGCGTGTGGTACGGCCCCCATTCCCGTCGCCACCAATTTCGACTATGCCACCCAGCAAAAGGCCCGCTCTGCCGGACACTGGGACTTGATGGCCCGTGACGTGGTGGCCCAGACCCTGAATTCCCTGGACGGCGTCGGCGTACCTCGCAATACCGCCGTCTACGTGGCCCTGCCCCAAAACCCGAGCGCGTTCGACCAGGGGTTTCGGGAGTTTCTGCTGACCAAGCTGGTGCAAAGCGGCGTTACCGTGCTGGACAACGCCCGCTCGGCGGACTTGCGCCTTTCCTATGGCACCCAGGTGGTAGTGCACAAGAGCGAGCGGCCCCAGTTCATTCCCGGCCAGTTCACCATGCTGGCCGGTGGCCTGATGGCGGTCTATGGCCTGCGCACAGAACATCTGGATACCAAACTGCTGGCCACCCTGGGGCTGGCTGGCGCGGCGGACTTTGCCAACAGCATCAATGCCGGCGGCCCCACCCATACCGAAGTCATCCTGACCACTTCGGTCAAACGCGCCGACCAATATCTGGTGCGCAAGACCGATGTGTATTACCTGGAAGACGTCGATGCGCCCTTGTTCCTGAAACAAGCGGCGGCGCCTGTGGTCAATTTTCCTGTGGTGGGCCGATAAATGAAAAAACTGTCTTTGTATGCCCTGCCCCTGGGCGCCGCCCTGATGCTGGCCGGTTGCGGCAGCCAGCCGGTCAAGCCTGCCGCCTATACCGGCCCGACGTACGAGGCCGCTGCCGCCAACCCCTTCATCAACAGCAGCCGCAAGGCCGTCGATACGCTGGTGCAAGGTATCGATCTGCAGCAGGTCGGCCAGGCGCCGGTGCTGGTGGCCACGGTGGTGAACATCAACGACCTGGGGCAATCCGCCCCGCTGGGCCGGACGCTGGGGGAACTCTATGCCTCGCAGCTGGCCAGCAATGGCTTGAACGTGATCGAGATGAAGCTGCGTGGCAGCGTCTATGTCCGCGAGGGCGCGGGCGAGCTGCTGCTGTCCCGCGAAATCCGCGACATTGCCGCGCAGCACAATGCAGCCTTGGTGCTCGTGGGCACGTACTCTGCCGCCAGCCAGTACACCTTCATCAGCATGAAGCTGGTACGCACAGCCGACAGCCGCATCGTACGCAGCCACGACTACGCCATCCCCAATGACCGGGATGTGCTGCGGATGTTGCGGCAATAAGCCGGCGCAGGGGTAAAACCGCTCCAACCCATCGGCAACCGCCTGGAAACCCCAGGCGGTTTTTTCATGTCCGGCGCGGGTTCAGGCCCGCATCAGCGCCTCGATCTCTGCCACTTCCACGGGCACGTCCCGCGTGAGCAGTTCGCAGCCGGTGGCGGTGACGACGGCGTCGTCCTCGATGCGGATGCCGAGGTGATGGAAGTGTTCGGGCACGCCGTCGGCGGGGCGCACGTACAGGCCGGGTTCGATGGTCAGGCACATGCCCGGCTGCAGGATGCGGCTGGGGCGGCTGCCGTCGGGGTGGGCAGGTGCGCCCGGTTCGGTGTAGCTGCCGCAGTCGTGTACGTCCATGCCGAGCCAGTGGCTGGTGCGGTGCATGTAGAACTGGGTGTAGGTTTTGTTCTGGATGATGTCCTGGGCGCTGCCGTGCCGGTCGGCCTGCAGCAGGCCCAGGTCGAGCAGCCCCTGGGCCAGCACGGCGACGGTGGCGTCGTGCGGGTCGTTGAAGCGGTTGCCTGCGCGGGTGGCGGCGATGGCGGCTTGCTGGCTGGCCAGCACCAGTTGGTAGAGGTCGCGCTGCGGGCCGGTGAAGCGGCCATTGGCGGGGAAGGTGCGGGTGATGTCGGCGGCGTAGCCGTCCAGCTCGCAGCCGGCGTCGATCAGCACCAGGTCGCCATCGCGCACGGGGGTGCTGCCGGCACGGTAGTGCAGCACGCAGGCGTTGGCCCCGGCGGCGACGATGCTGTCGTAGGCCACGCCCTGGGCGCCGCCGTGGCGGAAGGTGTGCAGCAGTTCGGCATCCAGGTGGTATTCGCGCACGTCCTGGCCGCTGCGCAGCATGTGGCGGCTGCATTGCATGGCGCGGATGTGGGCGGCGGCGCTGATGGTGGCGGCGCGGCGCATGGTGGCCAGTTCGTGCGTGTCCTTGATGAGGCGCATGTCGTCCAGCAGGCGGCACAGGTCGCCTTGCTGCGCGGGGCACAGCACACCGGCGCGGGCACGCTGGCGCACGGGGGTGAGCCAGCGTTCGATCTGCGCGGCCAGGCCGTCGTGCGTGGCGAAGGGCCACCAGACGCATTGCCGGTTGTCCAGCAGGGCGGGCAGTTGCTCGTCGATGGCGGTGCTGGCGAAGGCGGCGTCCAGTCCCAGGGCGGCGGGCGCGGCTTCGGGGCCGAGGCGGTAGCCGTCCCAGATTTCGCGCTCCACATCCTTGGGCTGGCAGAACAGGGTGGCGCGGCCGTCGGCGGCCAGTACCAGGGTGGCGCCCGGTTCGTTGAAGCCGGTGAGGTAGAAGAAGTAGCTGTCGTGCCGGTACAGGTAGCTGTTGTCGCGGTTGCGCGGCTGCTCCGGCGCGGTGGGGACGATGGCGATGCCGCCGTCGCCCAACCGGGCGGCCAGCCGGGCACGGCGCTGGGCGTAGATGTTCAGGGGATAGGGTGTGGCGTAGGTCATATCGAAAAAGAGAGTGTTTACCGCTGGTATTGCAATGGATTCAGATATTTTTAATGCTGAAAGTGTTTATATATCTGCGGTAGAAGCTCCTAAATAAGGAAGAAGATAGCGCCCGGTATGGCTCAGGGGCTGGGCGGCGACGGTTTCCGGCGTGCCCTGGGCTACCACCTGGCCGCCACCGGCGCCGCCTTCGGGGCCGATGTCGATGAGCCAGTCGGCGGTTTTGATGACGTCCAGGTTGTGCTCGATGATGACGATGGTGTTGCCCGCGTCGCGCAGGCGTTGCAGTACGGTGAGGAGCAGCTCCACGTCGGCAAAGTGCAGGCCGGTGGTCGGCTCGTCCAGGATGTAGAGGGTGCGGCCCGTGTCGCGCCGGCCCAGCTCCAGCGCCAGCTTGACGCGCTGCGCCTCGCCGCCGGAGAGGGTGGTGGCGCTTTGCCCCAGGCGGATGTAGCCCAGGCCCACGTCCATCAGGGTTTGCAGGCGGCGGGCCAGGGCGGGCTGGTCGGCGAAGAAGGCCAGGGCGTCCTCCACCGTCATGTCCAGCACCTGGGCGATGTTTTTGTTCTTCCACTGCACTTCCAGCGTTTCGCGGTTGTAGCGCTGGCCGTGGCAGACGGCGCAGGCGACGTACACGTCGGGCAGGAAGTGCATCTCCACCTTGATCAGGCCGTCGCCCTGGCAGGCTTCGCAGCGCCCGCCGCCGCTGGCCTGGGCCACGTTGAAGCTGAAGCGCCCCGGGCCGTAGCCGCGTTCGCGGGCCGTGGGCGCCTGGGCGAACAGGTCGCGGATGGGGGTG
>Ga0206117_101419_pt1 | contig 12207 bp, 9 predicted proteins | sample 3A5Ametagenome_FD_177997 | JGI IMG/M metagenome (GOLD analysis project Ga0206117, IMG submission 177997) | Enriched microbial communities from leaf-cutter ant dump, University of Wisconsin, Madison, United States - 3A5A | ecosystem: Environmental > Terrestrial > Nest > Insects nest > Nest dump... | reverse complement strand
CGAGCCGATGTAGCGGCGGTTGCGGAAATAGGCGCTCATCACCGCGTCGGCGGGGCGAGGGGTCTCGTCGATCTCGGTCAGCAGATCGATGACCGCCTGGAGGCGGGCGGCGGGTGTCATGGCGTCTGGTCCCTTGGGGTCTCACATGGCGGCGAACAGGACCGGCCGCCCGCATGTTCCCCCAGTGTCGGTCGGGGGCGGGATGCAAATTGCGGACAGTCCTTCGCGTATGGGCTGTCGATACCGCGTTTGCCGCGTCCTGTCACGCCCTGCCGCTGCGAGGCAGCTCCGCTCACCCGCCAATTCGTCCTGCCGCGCCCACGCCCGTGACAAGCGGACGCGACCTATCCGAAAGTGCAGGTTGGGGATTGACGACTCGGGGTAACCACCGGCACAAACGATGGTGTGATGTGACCTTGTCGTGACCGGACCGCCAATGCGGGAAACCGGACGAAGGTCTTCGACGGACAGATCTGATGCTGGTGGCGGAGTGCGCGATGGCGGCTGCGGCTGGGGTGGCGTGTGCGCGTGACGTGAAGAAAGCCGTAGGCTTCGGCCTGCGGACAGCGCTGATGGGCGGGCTGCTGGCGACGCTGGCCGCCTGCGCCGGCACCGCCCCGACGGTCGACGGGCAGCGGCGAACCGCCCAGCGCCCGACCTGGGATCAGGTCTCGCCGGATTTCCGCCACCTCGCCGGCTGGATCGACGACGAGCACGCCCAGGCGGTCCCGGCGGTGCAGCGGACCTGCGGCTGGGTGAAGAACCAGCCGCCGGGCAAGTCGCTGGGGCAGTTGCGCGCCGCCGGCACCACCGACGACTGGCGCGCCATCTGCGCCGCCGCCCGCGACCTGCCCCCCGGCGACAGCGAGGCGGCCCGCCGCTTCTTCGAGACCTTCTTCACCCCGCGCGACGTCAGCAACGGCGAGAACGGCCTCTTCACCGGCTACTACGAGATCGAGCTGCGCGGCAGCTGGACCCGGACCGAGCGTTACAACGTCCCGCTCTACCGCATGCCGTCGCGCGGCAAGAACGGGCTTCCCAGCCGCGCCCGCATCGAAAACGGCGCCTTGAAGGGCAAGGGCCTGGAACTGATGTGGGTGGACGACCCGGTCGACGCCTTCTTCCTCGAAATCCAGGGCTCCGGCCGGGCGATCATGGCCGACGGCTCGGTGGTCGGCATCCATTACGCCGGCCAGAACGGTCACAGCTATTACCCGATCGGCCGCCATATCATCGACATCGGCGACGCCACGCCGGATCAGATGTCCTTGCAGACGATCCGGCGCTGGCTGAAGGACCATCCGGCCGAGGCCCAGCGGGTGATGAACCTCAACCCCTCCTACGTCTTCTTCAAGGTGAAGCCCGAGGTCGGCGCCCGCGGTGCCCGCAACATGGAGCTGACCCCCGGCCGCAGCCTTGCGGTGGATGCCGAGCATATTCCGCTCGGCGTGCCGCTGTGGCTGGAGGTGCGCGACGCCCCGGTTCCGGGCGGCGCCATCAACCGGCTGGTGATGGCGCAGGACACCGGCGGCGCCATCAAGGGGCCGGTGCGCGGCGACCTGTTCTGGGGCCACGGCCCGCAGGCGGAGGAAGGGGCCGGCGTGATGAAGGCGCGCGGTCACTACACCATGCTGGCGCCGCGCAACCTGTCGGTCGAGACCGCCCAACGGAAATGACCGCAGAGGACCGCATCCGGCTGGAACGGCTGACCGCACTGCCCGACCGCGGGGCGGCGCTGGCGGCATTGGAGGAGATCTTCTTCGCCTCCACCACCCGGACGGAATTCGCGTCCACTGCCGAGCGCGCGGACTTCCTCGCCACCTGGACCGGCTGGTTCGTGGATGAGGCACCGCGCGACATCTGGATGGCGGTGAAGGCCGACGGACAGGCCGTCGGCTATCTGACCGGCTGCAAGGACAGCGCCGGCTCGGTCGAACTGGCCTGGCGCATCCCGAAATACGAGATCTTCGCCGATCATTTCGCCGCCTACCCCGCCCATTTCCACGTGAATGTCCGGCCGGGCTGGCGGGAACACGGACTGGGACGGCGGTTGGTCGATCGCTTCGCCGAGGATTGCCGGGACGACGGCCTGCCCGGCGTCCATCTGGTCACCGCCGTCTTCGCCCGCAATGTCGAGTTCTACCAGCGCGCCGGCTTCACCGATGCCTGCCAGCGCGGCCCCCTGCTGTTCCTCGGCCGCCGCCTCAACACCTGACTTCCGCCGTGCTGCTGTGCTAGGCAGGGGCATCTCCCTGCCCGAAAGCCTGTTGCCATGACCCGTCCGCCCCTGCTGATCGAAAGCCCGCAGAACCCGCAGTTCAAGCTGTGGGAATCGGCGCTGGAAAGCCGTGGGCTGAAGAAGAACGGCAAGTTCCTGCTGGCCGGCCTGAAGACCGTTCCGGAGGCGCTGCGCCACCATCCCGAGCGGTTCGAGCGCGTGCTGTTCACCGACCCGGCGCAGATATCCTCCTGGCGCCTGCCGCCGGGGGTGGAGCCGGTGCAGCTGGCGCCTGCATTGTTCCGCATGCTGGATGTGTCGGGCACCGGCTTTCCGCTGCTGGTCGGCGCCGTGCCGAAGATGCCGGCCATCGACCTGTCGCAGCCGCCGCAGGGGCTGGAGCTGCTGTGCGCGCTCGGCGATCCCAGCAACCTCGGCGCCCTGCTGCGCAGCGCTGCGGCCTTCGGCGTGTCGCGGATCGTCCTGCTGGAAGGGGCGGCGCATCCCTTCCACCCCAAATGCCTGCGCGCGGCATCGAATGCCCAGTTCACGCTGACCCTGCTGCGCGGACCGCGCTGGACGGCGGTGAACGAGGCGGCCGGGCCGCTTTATGCGCTCGACGGTGGCGGCGAGGACTTGACCCGCTTCGACTGGCCGGCGGACATGCGGCTGATCCTGGGCGAGGAGGGCCAGGGCGTGCCGGCCGACTGCCCCGCGATGCGGCTGTCGGTGCCGACCACTGGGGCGGTTGAGTCGCTGAACGCCACCGTGGCGGTCAGTGTGGCCCTATTCGCACGGTACGCTGCGGTCAAAGGATGAAAACGGCGGGGAGTGGGCGATGGCGGTCAGGTGACCGGACATCCTACCCCATCACCGACGCCAGCACCTGCACCACCTGATCCGAGCCGTATGGTTTCTTCAGCACCGGCACATCGGAGAACCGCTCCGGCACCGCGGCGCTCTCGCCATATCCCGTCGCGAACACGAAAGGGATGCCCAGCTCCCGCAGCCGTTCCGCCACCGCGACCGACGTTTCGTTGCCCAGATTGACGTCCAGCACGCCAACCACCGGCGGATCCTCTTCGATCATGCGTAGGGCTTGTCGGACACCGGCAGCGGTGTTGACGCGGCTGGCGTTGAAGCTGAGCAGCACGTCCTCCGTCGCCATCGCGATGATCATGTTGTCTTCCAGCAAGAGCACCGGGCCACCGATGGAGAAATCGGCTGCCGGCACCGGCAGGCTATGCCGGCTGCCGCTGGGCAGGCTGTCGGCGATGGTAACGAACTGCGCCGGGATCATGAAACGGGCTCGCAGGCCGGACAGGGCGTAGGTCACTTCCGCCTCGCCCTGCAGATCGTGGGGGACCGAGCGTTCGATCACCGTGGTGCCGAATCCGGTGCGTGTCGGTGCCCGCACAGGCGGGCCGCCATTCTCCTCCCAGTCGATCAGCAGACACCCGCCCTCATCGATGGACCAGTCAGCCTCGACCCAGCCGCTGCTGTCGCTGAGCGCGCCGTATTTGGCCGAATTGGTGGTCAGCTCGTGCACCACCAGCGCGAAGACGGAAAAGGCCTGCGGCGCCAGCAGCACCTCCGGCCCGGTCAGCCGCACCCGTTCACTCTTGGCCGACAGATAGGCACCGATCTCCGCCACGATCAGGGCCCGCAGCGAGGCCGGCCCCCAATTGTCCGCGGTGATCTGGTCATGGGCGCGGGCCAGCGCCTCGATGCGGCCGGCGACGATGGCGGCGAACTGCTGCACCGTTTCCGCCCCGGACTCGCTCTGCCGCACCAGGGCGCGGACGAGGCTGAGGATGTTGCGGACGCGGTGGTTCAATTCCGCGATCAGCAGCTCTTGCCGTTCGGTGGCCTCCTTGCGGGTGCGGCCGGCGACGTCGGCCAGACGCAGCACCACCTCCAGCAGGGTCACACGCAGCGATTCGGCGTTCCGCTCGTCCAGCTCGGTCCAGGGTTTGGACCGGCCATGCACCGTCTCCTTCCAGGCCTCGAAACTCTTGCGCGGCGTCAGGCGGGGACCGTTGGGGCCGTACTGCACCGGCTTGGTGGGGTCGCCGCCCCAGGTGATGGTGCGGACCAGCTCCTTGCGGAAGAAGACCAGGTAATCGCGCGGCGTGCGCGACACCGGGATCGCCAGCAGTCCGCAGGCCCGTTCGGTGAAGTCGCGGGCCGGCGGATGCACCATCCCCAAATGGTCGGTCAGATAGACCTTGCTGGGCGGCGTCCGGTGCAGGAAGCGCATGACGCCCAGCGTCTCCTCGCGCGTCGGCGTCTCGCCTTCCATATGAAGTTGGCCGTCGATGCAGCAGGCGAAGCCGTCGCAGTCGATCAGCGCCCGCAACTCCGTCGCGAAGCTGACCAGGCTGTCCAACGGCGATTCGCTGTCTGCCAGCATCGACATGATGCGGACATGGGCGCGGCGGGCCTGCGCCTCCTGCTGGCTTTCCTGCTCGCGCTCCCGCCCTTCCAGCAGCAGCGAAACCATCTGGCCGAACAGTTCGGCGGTGGTCCGGCGCTCGAAGGAGAGCGAGCGGGCATGGCGGTGGTGGCAGGCGAACAGGCCCCACAGCTTGCCGTGCCGCAGGATCGACACCGACAGCGAGGCATTCACCCCCATGTTGCGCAGATACTCGACATGGATCAGCGAGACGCTGCGCAGCAGGCTGAGCGACAGGTCCAGCGGCTGACCCATCGGATCGACAGCCGGGATCACCGGAACCGGCGGCGCATTCACGTCGGAAATGCAGCGCAGCCAACTGCGCTCATACAGGCGCCGGGCCTGCTGCGGAATATCGGAAGCCGGATAGCGCTGGCCGAGGAAGCTGCCGATGCCGTGCACCGCCGATTCCGCGATCACCTCCCCCGCCCCGTCGGGTGCGAAGCGATAGACCATCACCCGGTCGAAGCCGGTCAGCGCCCGCATTTGCCGCGCCGCCTCGCGGCAGAAGGCATCGAAGCCGCGGGTGTTCTGGACCCGCGCGATCATCGATCGCAGCAGCGATCCCGAATCCTGCGGCCCCTCGCCCTCGCTCGGCTCTGCTTCGATGACGATGGTGGAGCCGGACAGATGGACCGCCACGTCGCAGACCGGGGCGACCTCCGACAGATGGACGCTGAAGGCGCGCTCGACACTGCCGTTGATGTGGGCGACCTGCAACCGGCCACGGATGGTGTGCAGCGCCTCGCCCGCGATGAAGGCGTGCAGCGGATGTCCCAGAAGATCGTCGGGTTCCACCCCCAGCCAGCGCCCGATATTGGCGGAGACATGGACGACGATCCAATCGGCCGTGACGGCGATCAGAAAACCGGTGGGCTGGATAAGGCCCAGCTGGTGGATGGGCTCCCGGTCGCAATCGGTGAGGTCGACAGACCCCGTAGGAACCGGGCCACTCATCGAACGAAGACTTCGGACAAACGCGACCTCTAGCGGAAGCTGGGCCGGCGTCGTTTGTCACGCGCAGCCAAGGGAATTCATCAACAATTTAGGCAGGAGTCTGGACCGCTGCAACGCTCCAAAATGGCTATTCCTATGTTCTGATTAAGGACTGTTAACTTAACATAAGATAAGATTTGGAACGTGCTTGCGTATGATAATGACTATCAGGCCTTGGCTGTACCGGCAGCGCTTTCGCTTCGCCGGAACCTTTCTTCAACTGAAAATTAGCATTATTGCCGGAGGCCGACTTCAGCCACAAAATTCCGCAACGCGCCCTTTCATCTTTGGTGGGCTGCCCGAAAGCCGCTCATGACGCAGGGTAATGGCCAGTCGATGACCATCCGAGTGCGCCATGACTATCCTTTCTCCTGCCGACGATTCCATTGCCCCGGACGAGCGCATACGCATCCGCGAGGTTACGGTGCTGTCCGACGACTGGTATGTGCTGAAGAAGACCATTTTCGACTATCGGCGGAGTGACGGCAACTGGCAGACCCTAAGCCGGGAGACGTATGACCGTGGCAATGGGGCGGCCCTGCTGCTCTACGATCCGACCCGCGCCACCGTGCTGCTGACCCGGCAGTTCCGCTTTCCGGCTTATGTGAACGGCCATCCGGCCCCCCTGCTGGAGGTGTGCGCCGGCCTGCTCGACGACCGCAGCCCGGAAGAGGCGATCCGGGCCGAAGCCGCCGAGGAGCTGGGTGTGACCGTCCAGGCGCCGCGCCGCGTGTTCGACGCCTTCATGAGCCCCGGTTCGGTGACGGAGCGGCTGGCCTTCTTCGTCGCCGAATACCGCGCCGCCGACCGCAGCGAGGGGGGCGGGCTCGCCGAGGAGGGCGAGGACATCGAGGTGGTCGAGTTGACCTTCGCCGATGCCCTTGCCATGGTCGGCAATGGCGCGATTCTGGACGGCAAGACCATCATGCTGTTGCAGTATGCCGCCCTCCACGGCCTGCTGCCGCGGTGACGGTGCCCGCCCGCCCCGCCGGACCGGGCGATTCGGACGGGGATTGGATGATCGACGACGCGGATTTGGATTGGGAGGACATCCGCGCCTTCCTGGCCACGGCACGGTGCGGCAGCCTGACCGGTGCCGCCCAGCGGCTGCGGTTGAGCCCGCCGACCCTGGGCCGCCGGCTGAGGCGGCTGGAGGACGCGGTGGGCGGTCCGCTGTTCGACCGGCTGCCCAACCGGCTGGAGCTGACGGCGCTCGGCCGCTCCGTGCTGGACAGCGCCGCGGCCATGGGCGATGCAGCCGCGTCCTTCGCCCGCAACGCCGACCGGCTGGCCGCGACGGCACAGCCGGTGCGGGTGACGGCGACGACCTCCGTCTCCGCCTTTCTCACCCTGCATCTGCCCGACCTGTTGGCGGAGACCGGCGCCGACCTGACCATCCTCAGCACCCGAAACGCCCTGAACCTGGCCCAGCGCGAGGCCGACATCGCGTTGCGCATGGACCGGGTCCCGGCCGAAGGCGATCTGGTAACCCGCCGGCTGGGTGGCTTCGGCTTCACCCTCTATGCGATGCGGGGGCTGCGCGACGACTGGTCCGGACGCTGGGACGGCGCAGCCGTAGTCGGGCTGCCGGAAACGCGGCGGCGGCCGTCGCAATCGGGATGGGTGGACGACACGGTCCGGGACCGCGGCGCCCGCATCGTCGCCCGCCTCAGCGAGTTGCCCATGCGGCTCGACGCTGCCCGGCGCGGAATGGGCATGACGCTGCTTCCCTGCGTGTTGGGCGATGCCGAGCCGGCGCTGATCCGCGTCATCGATCCACCGGCCGACCTTCGCGAGGATGTGCATCTGCTGGTCCACCGCGACCGGCGCGATGCGCCGGCGGTGGCCGCGGTGGTGGATGCCCTAATCCGGCTGTTCCGCCGCCATGCCGAGGCGCTGGCGGCGGAATAGCCGTCAGCCGCGGCCGGCGATCAGGCTGTCGGCCGCGGCGCGGGCCTCGGCGGTGACGGTGGCTCCGGACAGCATGCGGGCGATCTCCTCGCGCCGCTCGTCGCCGTCCAGTTCGGCGACGCCGGTGGTGACCTGTTCGCCCTTCTGCGACTTCTGAACCTTCAGGTGGACGGCACCGCGCGCAGCGACCTGCGGGCTGTGGGTGACGACCAGCACCTGCAGGCCATGGCCCAGCGTTTCCAGCCGCTCGCCCACCGCGGCGGCGACGGCGCCGCCGATGCCGGTGTCCACCTCGTCGAACACCAGCGTGCCGACGGTGGAGGTCTGGGCCAGCACCACCTTCAGCGCCAGCATGAAGCGCGCCAGCTCACCGCCCGACGCGATCTTGTTCAGCGCGCCCGGCGGCGAGCCGGGGTTGGTCGCGACCTGGAAGGCAACGCGGTCGATGCCCGCAGCACTCCATTCCGACTCGTCGACCGGCTCGACCAGCGTGCGGAACTTTGCTTTCTCCATCTTCAGCGGCGCCAGTTCGGCGGCGACCGCCACGTCCAGCCGGCCGGCGGCCTCGCGACGGGCGGCGCCCAGCGCTTCGGCGGCCTTGTGGAAAGTGGCGCGGGCCTGTTCGGCTTCCTTCGCCAGCTTGGCCAGCAGGTCGCCCTGATCCTCGATCAGCAGCAGGCGGCCGGCCATCTCCTCGCGCAGGGCGGCAAGCGCATCGACATCCACGCCATGCTTGCGGGCGGCGGCGCGCAGCGCAAACAGCCGCTCCTCCAGCTTCTCCAGTGCCCGCGGGTCCATGTCGACACTGCTGGAGACGGCCTGGAGAGAGGCAATCGCCTCCCCCGCCTCGGTCGCGGCGCGGTCTAGGGCGGCAATCACCGGATCCAGCGTGCCGCCGGCCCGGTCGGCGATGCGGCTGAGCGTGCGGATGGCGGAGGACAGGGCGCGCTCGACGCCGCGGTCGCCCGACAGTTCGGCATAGGCAGCGTTCATGCCGTCGACCAGCTTCTCGCGATGCATCAGCACCGCGCGGGTCTCGGACAGTTCCTCCTCCTCACCTGCCTTGGGGGCGAGGGCGTCCAGCTCGGCCACGGCGTGGCGGAGATATTCCTCTTCGGACCGGGCGCGGGCGATGTCGGCGGCGGCGGAATGGCGCGCATCCTCCACCTGCCTCCAGGCGCGGTGGGACGCGGCGACCTGCGCCGCCTGGGCCGACAGGCCGGCATAGGCATCGAGCACGCCACGGTGGGTCTGCGGGTTCAGCAGGCCGTGGGTGTCGAACTGCCCATGCACCTCGACCAGCTCGACGCCCAGCGTCTTCAGCAGGCCGACGCCGACCGGCTGGTCGTTCACCCAGGCTCGGCTGCGCCCATCGGTGTTGACGGTGCGGCGGATCACCAGTGCCCCATCGCCGGAATCGGCGTCGAGACCCTGTTCCTTCAGAATGGCAAAGGCCGGGTGGTCGCCCGAAAGCTCGAACTCCGCGGTGACGGAGGCCTGGTCGGCGCCATGGCGCACCAGCCCCGAATCCGCACGCGCACCGAGGGCAAGCCCCAGCGCGTCGAGCAGGATCGACTTGCCGGCGCCGGTCTCACCGGTCAGGGCACACAGGCCCTTGCGGAAGGACAGGCTCAGCCGCTCGATCAGGACGACATCCCTGATCGTCAGCGACACGAGCATGGAGCGTCCTAGAACAGGGAGTTCCAGGCTCGATTGAGCCAGGACTTCTCGTTTCGCTCGGGACGCAGGTTGGCGTCCACCAGCAGTGCGTAGCTGTCCGTGTACCATTCGCTGCCGGGGAAGTTGTGGCCGAGCACGGCCGCGGCGGCCTTCGCCTCGTCGGTCACGCCCAGCGCCAGATAGCACTCCACCAGACGGTGCAGCGCCTCAGGCACATGGGACGTGGTCTGGTAGTTTTCAACGACGGCGCGGAACCGGTTGATCGCGGCGGTGTACTGATGCTGACGCAGGTAGAAGCGCCCGACCTCCATCTCCTTGCCGGCAAGGTGATCGTTGGTCAGGTCGATCTTCAGCTTCGCGTCGCGGGCGTATTTGCTGTCGGGGAAGCGGCGCACCACCTCCTGCAGGGCATCGAGCGCCCGGCGCGTCATCCGCTGGTCGCGGCGCACGTCGGTGATCTGCTCGTAATAGCACAGCGCCCGCATATAATAAGCGTAGTCGACATCCGGGCTGCCCGGATGAAGCTGGATGAAGCGGTCGAGCGCCAGGATGGCGTCGTCGTACTTCAGATCCTGGTATTGGGCATAGGCGGCGAGAAGCTGCGCCTTGCTGGCCGCATCCGCATAGGGATGCTGGCGCTCCACCTCGTCGTAGAGCTTCGCGGCCTTCTTGTAGGACTCATCGCGCATCGCCGCGTCGGCTTCCGACATGAGCTGGTCGGCCGGGCGCTCGACATACGCATCCTCCTTGGTGGAAGAGCAGGCGGACAGGGCGGCGGACAGGAGGATAGCCGTCAGCGGCAGGCGGTACGGGCGAGGAAGCATCGTCGTCTTGGGCGCTTTCGAAGTTGCCCCTGTATAGCACGCCGGGGTAAGGGCGCCGCAAGCGGTAACGCGGGGGTGGGCGATATGCCCCTCCCCGCCCGCGGCAAAAAATGGATCGAAGGTGCTTCAGCCGAACAGCGCGTCGATGTCGGCCTGGCTGATGTTGCCGCTGTCCGGCGTGGCTTCGGCCGGGCCGTGCAGATCCAGGTTCTCGTCCTTCTTGGTGACGGACGGCGGCAGCGGCATCGCCTCGAACTCGCGCCTGTTCCACAGGCCCATCATCGCGTCGACCCGCTCCTCGATGAAGGACATGGCGCGGACGACCTTGGTGATGCGCTGGCCGGTCAGATCCTGGAAGTTGCAGGCCTCGTAGATGCGGACGATCACGTCGACCATGTCGTTGACACGGTCGTTGTGATAGCCCTCCGGCAGCGACGACTTCAGCTCCGACACCACCTCTTCCAGCTCTTCGGCACAGGCCATGATGGTGTTGGTCGCGGCCTCGGTCGCGGAGACGACGGCGCTCAGCTCCTGGCTGGCCTGCTGGAACTTGTCGTCGCCGGCCAGCGGGTGGCGGATGGCGGCCATTTCCACCTTGGTCGCCTTGATCCGGCCGGAGATGTCGGCGATCTCCACCTGGATCTGGTCGATCTGTGCCGCATCCATCGTCAGGAAGCGGTCCAGCTTGGCGCCGAGGTCGCCGATGGCGCGCAGCACCTCGGTGTTGTCGGCCTGAACCACCTGCGTCGGCACCGGAAGGGCAGCTGCGGCGGCACCATCCTCGATCAGAGCCTGGAACGGGTGCCCGGACTTGCGGGCTTTCTGAAGCTCGGCCATGAAGGGCTTGGTCATCTGCTTCATCCTCGGTCCCGCCTCTCGGAAACGGCCGCCTTGTGGCCTGTGGTGGTGGATGTCTGGTCGCGCGTCGGTTCTGCGTTCTGATCGGCTGACCGTGCCCCATCCGGCCATCGGCGGGCTGGGGCGGTCAATCCGGGAAACCCATGAGGTTCTGTCGGCACTGGGTGTCGTTCGGAGTCCGCCGGCTTAAGGCCGGCCTTACCCAAACAGAGCGTCGATGGCCGCCTGATCCAGCGGGGGCGGCGGTTCCGCCGCTGCGGGCGGCGGGGGCGGCGGTGCGGGCTTGGAGGCGGCCTTGGCCTTCGGTGCTGCGCCCGGCGGCTTCGGAACCGGCTTCTTCGCGGGAGCGGGGGCGTCGAACATGCTGTCGATGTCGGACTGGCTCGCCACCACGGGGGCGGCGGCCGGGGCATCGAACATGCTGTCGATATCCGCCTGACTGGCCTTGGCCGGAGCGGCCGCGGGTGCCGCAGGCGCGTCGAACATGCTGTCGATGTCGGCCTGGCTCGACTGGACCGGAGCGGCGGCCGGAGGGGGAGGCGGCGGTGGCGGGGCGGCGGTGGGAGCCGGACTGTCGAACATGCTGTCGACATCGGCCTGGCTGACGCCATGGCCGTCCAGCTGCGGACCGTTCAGCAGATGGGCATCCGGACGGGTGTCCGTCTGCTCTTCCTTGACCATGATGCCGGCCAGCCCGTCCTCGCCCCAGATGCTGATCATGGCCATGACGCGCTGCTCGATGTAGCGGAGCGCGTTGACGACCTTGCTGGTGCGCTGGCCTGTCAGATCCTGGAAGGAACAGGCGGTGAAGATGTCGTTCACCTGGGTGTCGATATCGCTGCAGATCGCCGGATCGGCGCCGCCGGCCCGCAGTTTGCCCGACAGATCCATCAGCCGCTCGGCGGCGTTCAGGATCTCGAAGGATGCGCGCTCCGTCGAAATGACGATGGCGTCCAGCTCATTGGTCGCCGACAGAATCTTGTCGCCCGAGCCGTCGGGGGGACGCAGCGCCGCCACCTCCCGCCTCGCCTGCTCGATCGAGGCGGCCATTTCCATCAGCTCGCGGCGCAGAACGCCGACATGCTTGCCGGCCTCCACCGCTTCGTTCTGCCGGCCCCAGGAGTCGCGGAACTCCTGAAGCATGGCGCGCACTTCCTCCGTCGCGGCCCCGAGGGACCGCCGGTGGAGCCGCCGCAGAAAGGCCCTGCCCTTCGCCGATCGGGCAATGGCGTCCTCGATCTGCTCGAACTCTTCATCGGACAGCT
>Ga0206117_101417_pt1 | contig 12221 bp, 8 predicted proteins | sample 3A5Ametagenome_FD_177997 | JGI IMG/M metagenome (GOLD analysis project Ga0206117, IMG submission 177997) | Enriched microbial communities from leaf-cutter ant dump, University of Wisconsin, Madison, United States - 3A5A | ecosystem: Environmental > Terrestrial > Nest > Insects nest > Nest dump... | reverse complement strand
GCATATTCGCGGCGATCGGCGCGACTACGACCATTGGCAGGCGCTCGGCAATCCCGGCTGGGGCTGGGACAGGATCGGCCCGCTCTTCGACGCGCTCGAAAACGACGGCACGGTCTCCGATCCGGGGCGCCGGAGCGGGCCGCTGCATATCTCCCATTCCGCGGTGATCCACCCGACGGTGCGCGATTTCATCGCCGCCGGGCGGGCCTTTGGCCTGCGGCACAACGAGGATTTCAACGCCGGCGATATTTCCGGCATCGGGCTGCTCAAGTTCAACATCCATGAAGGGCGTCGCCAGAGCAGCTATGACGCGTTCCTCTCGCCGGTGCGCGATCGTGCGAACCTGACGATCGTGACGCGTGCGCACGTCACCCGGATCGTCATGCGCGACCGCATCGCCGAGGGCGTCGAGGCGATCCTCGACGGCGGCGAAAGGGTGACGTTCAAGGCTGCACGCGAGGTTATCCTTTCGGCCGGCAGCATCGGCTCGCCGCAACTCCTGATGCTGTCCGGCATCGGCGATCCGTTGGAACTTCAGCGTCATGGCATCGACGTCCTGCATGCGCTGCCCGGCGTCGGCTCCAACCTGCAGGACCATTTCGTCTGCCGGGTTCAGTTTTCGGTCACGTCCGGCAGCTCCTACAATCGCGCCCTTCGCAGCTGGCGGAAATACCTCGCGGGCGCTCGATACCTGCTGACACGGGGCGGATATCTCGCGCTCGGCTCCTCTCCGGCGGCGGCATTTGTTAGGAGCCATCCCGACATCGGCTATCCCGATGTCGAGATCAGCTTCCGGCCGATGACCTTCGGCTATGACGACAACGGCGGCGTTGCCGTTCACAATTTCGATGCGATGAGCGCATCGGTCTACCGGGTGCGCCCGAGCTCGCGCGGCAGGATCGGGCTGCATTCCCGCGATCCGCGCGCGCCGGCGAAATTCGAGCCGAACTACCTTTCGACCGGGGACGATATCCGGGCGACGATCGCGGGTATTCGCACCGTTCGCGGCATCGCGGCGCAGAGCCCGCTGAGGGAGCGAGTAATCGCCGAGATGGTGCCCGGCCCGGATTGTGACGATGACGGCAAACTGCTCGCCTACCTGCAAAGGCAGGGGCAATGCGCGTTCCATCCGGCGGGAAGCTGCAAGATGGGGCCGGACGCGATGGCGGTGGTCGATTGTCGCTTGCGCGTGCGCGGGATTGACCGGCTGCGCATCGCCGACGCCTCGGTCATGCCGGTCGTCGTGTCCGGCAACACCAATGCGGCCGCACTGGTCATCGGTGCGAACGCGGCGCGAATGATCGCGGAGGATGCAGACCGCGTCGCCGTGGTGGCGTGACCGGAAATCGCTGAAGGAGAGTTGGACGATGTCGAAGATCGATGCGGATGGCGGGTTGAAAAGGGCGCGGGACTGGCTGTCGCGCGGACCCAAGCAGATCTACTTCGGCGGTGCCTGGCGGCCGTCCGCAAAAGGCGCCGTCTTCGAGGTGACGAACCCTGCCACAGAGGAGAAGCTTGCCGACGTTTATGCGGCCGATCCCGCGGATGTTGACGGTGCCGTGACCGCCGCCGAGTCCGCGCTCGACGATCCGGCATGGTCGGAGATTTCCCCGCATCGCCGGGCGGACTATCTCTTCGACCTCGCCAAGCTCGTGCTTGACCACCAGGCCGAGCTCGCGGCGCTCGAGACGCTCGACATGGGAGCGCCGATCAGCCTGACGACCAGATGGATCGCGCAAGGGGCGCAAGTGCTGAAGTATTACGGCGGCTGGGCGACGAAGGTCTTCGGCGCGACGCTTCCGTCCGACGGCGAGCGCTTCATCTACACGCTGCGCGAACCGGTCGGCGTTTGCGGCCTGATCACGCCGTGGAACGCGCCGTTCACCCAGGCGATCAACAAGATTGCGCCGGCGCTCGCGTTCGGCAATGCCTTCATCCTGAAGCCCTCCGAGGTTGCCTCTCTCTCCAACCTTCGCCTGTTCGAGTTGATCGAGATGCTGGACCTGCCGCGCGGCGTCGTATCGATCCTGCCGGGCAAGGGCCGCGTGGTCGGAAACGCGATCGTCCGGGACCAGAGGGTGGCAAAGATCGTCTTCACCGGTTCGAGCGTGGTCGGCCGGCAGCTCTATCGTGATTCCGGCGACAGTATGCGGAAGCTGACGCTCGAGCTGGGCGGGAAGTCCCCGAACGTGATTTTTGCCGACGCTGATCTCGACAAGGCCGCCGCCGCCGCCGTCAACGGATTCTGCCGCAATTCTGGCCAGGTCTGCTCGGCCGGCAGCCGAATCCTCGTGCAGGAAGATATCCTCGAGGATTTTGCCGAAAGGCTCCATGCTGCGGCGCGGAGCCAGGCCGTGGGCGATCCGCTCGATCCGCAAACCCAGATGGGACCGGTGGCGTCGCGGGCGCAGTTCGAAACGGTGAGAGCCTATCTGGAGCTTGCGGCGAGCGAACCCGGCAGCCGGATTCTCGGCGGCGAACCCGTCGAAGGGCGCGGCTATTTCGTCTCGCCGGCGGTGGTGCGGGGCGTATCCAACGATGCCCGGATCGCCCGGGAGGAGATCTTCGGGCCGGTGGCGGTGCTGATCCCGTTCCGGACGGACGCCGAGGCTGTCGCGCTGGCCAATGACACCGAATACGGGCTGGCCGCGGCGATCTGGACCCGCGATGTCGGCCGTGCGCATAGGTTGTCGCGCAAGCTGCGCTCGGGGCGGGTCTGGATCAATGCCTATGCGGAAGTCGATACGGTCATGCCGCTCGGCGGCTGGAAGCAATCGGGGATCGGCCGTGAACTCGGGCACGAGTCGGTCGAGACCTATACGCAGACGAAATCGATATTGATGCGGATTTGAGGATGCTGCCGTCGGCTTCCGGGCAGCCGGTGGATAGGGGTGGAAGATGATGGAACCATTTGAACTCTTTGCGATTCGCTACGCCCATTGCGGCATGCTGACCAGGGGCGAAACCCATCTTTTCGGCGACATCCACGAAAGCCATACCGGCCTCGACTATTACGTCTGGGTCGCTAGGAGATCGGACCGGGCCTTCCTGATCGACACCGGCATGGGCGCCGAGACCGCCGGGCGCCGGGGCGAAAGCTATCTGCGCACGCCCTCTGCCGCAATCGGCCTTCTCGACCTCGATCCGACAAGGCTCGAAGATGTCGTGCTCACCCATTTCCACTATGATCACGCGGGCATGCTCGACCATTATCCCAAGGCGACCTTCCACGTGCAGGAGGCGGAGATGTCCTACGTGACAGGCCCCTGCATGTGCTCGTCGCTGCTACGCCGGGGATATGAGATCGATGACATCGTGCATCTGGTGCGCTGCGTGCACTGCGATCGCGTCCATTTCCATGGAGAGACGTCCGAGATCACGACCGGTCTTTCGCTGCACCGGATCGGCGGTCATACGGCCGGAACGCAGGCGGTTAGGGTCTGGACCCGGCGCGGCTGGGTCGTCCTGGCTTCGGATGCCTCGCATCTCTATTTCAACATGCAGCAGGAGCAGGCTTTCCCCGCCGTCTATCGGGTCGATGAGATGATGAGAGGGTTCCGCACGCTTCATCGTCTCGCCGAAGGCTCCTGGGATCGCGTTGTCCCGGGGCACGATCCGATGGTGATGGAACTCTATCCGGCGCTGAACTCCGAGCTCGAAGGTATCGTCGCACGGCTCGATGTCGCGCCGCGCCCGTTTCGGCCGGCCTGACGGATGCGCGCGCCAAATAGTGGGAAGCTGGTTCTCAGGGGCGAATGTTGAGAAATGCCGACCGTCTGCTAGTGTTTCAAACACGACAATGCAGGTTATTCAAAGACATAGGGCCTGACATGTCGCGCGTGTGAGAGGAGCACGCGAGGAGGTGTCGGTCTGGGCTGCGCCGGAGCGCCGTTACAGGGCGCCCTCGCTTGATCGCGGCTGGAGGGCGTATTCCAGCCGGCCGCCCGATCGGAATCGAGACGAAACCTGGGAGGAAAACCATGCATCTCAAATTCAGGAGCGCTTTTTCAGCACTGGCCGGAACGGGCCTGGCGCTGCTGGCGGCGGCGTCGCCGACCCTCGCCGACGGGCCGAAGGTCGGCTACACCTCGTTCGGCCTGACCCACACCTATACCGTCGTGCTGGCCCAGCTCACCGAGAAATACGGCAAGGAGCTCGGGCTCGACATGCTGCCGACCGTGGACAGCCAGTTCGACGCCGCCAAGCAGGTGACGGATATCAGCACGATGATCGCTTCCGGCGTTCAGGGCATCATCCTGAACACCGTCGACAGCAGCGCGATCAAGGTGGCGCTGGACCGGGCCGAGGCCGCGGGCGTCAAGGTCGTCGCCGTCGACACCGGCCCCGACAGTGGACACGTGGCGATGATGGTCCGCGTGTCGTCCGTGACGCTGGGCAGGGAAGCCTGCCAGGATCTTGGCAAGCGGATGAACGGCACGGGCACGGCGCTGGAAATCCAGGGCTCCTTCGCCACCCAGGTCGGCGTGCTGCGCTCGCAGGGGTTCAACGACTGCATGGCAGCGAATTTTCCCGGCATCAAGGTGATCTCGAAGCAGGCCGACTGGGTGCAGGACCAGGCAACCACCATCGCCCAGACCGTGCTCAGCACCGATCCCAGCGTCACCGGGATATTCCTAGCCGGCGATTCTGTCTATCTCCCGGGCGTGTTGAACGTGCTGAAGCGGGTCGACCGGCTGGCCAAGGTCGACGAGGAAGGGCATGTCGTGATCGTCGGGATCGATGGCGACCCCTTCGCGCTCGAGCAGATCCGGGCGGGCTACATGGACTCCACCGTCTCGCAGCCGCTGATCAGCTATGCCGAATGGGGCGTGCGCTATCTCAAGGCGGCGATCGAGGGTGAGACCTTCGCGGTCGGCAAGACCGACCATAATTCCGAGATCGTCCAGGACGGAGACAATCTCGCCGATGTGCTGGAGCCCACCATCGTCGACAAGAACAACGTCGACGATGCGGGCCTGTGGGGCAACGTCAAGGCGCAATGAGCATGCCCGTTCGATCCGGGTATCCGGCGGAAATGCCGGATGCTTCCGGGGCAGCGAGGCAACAATGAACCGCTGATCGAGGTTGACAGAATGCCTATCGAAACTTCGACGGAGCGTCCGGCGGCCATGCCGGGCGTTCAGCCTCCGCAGATCGAAGTGCGCCGCGTCAGTAAGGCCTTCGGCCCGACGCGCGCGCTGATCGACGTCAGCCTGACGGTCCGGCGAGGCGAGACTCGTGCGCTTCTCGGCCGCAACGGCGCCGGCAAATCCACGCTCGTCGGCCTGCTGACAGGGATGCTCAGGCCCGATTCGGGAGAGATCGTGATCGGCGGCGAGGCCGCCGGGGCCGCCCGGTCGGTCTCCTGCGTCTATCAGCATTCCCATCTGGTCCCGGCCATGACGGTGGCCGAGAACATCGCCATCGGCAACTATCCCCGCCGACCGGGCCGCCGGATCGACTGGAAGGCGGTCCGTGCGCGCGCCGTCGATGCCCTGCGACCCTGGGGACTCGAGCATGTCGTCGACCGTCCGGTCGAGAAGCTCGAGCCGGTGCAGGTCAAAGTCGTCGAGATCTGTCGCGCCCTTGCGCAGAATCCGCTGGTGCTGATGTTGGACGAGCCGACCGCAGGGCTCGACCGGCAGGACGCGGAGCAGCTTTTCACCTTCATCGACACGCTGAAGCAGAAGTCGGTTACGCTGATCTATGTCTCGCATCACCTGGACGAGGTCTACCGCTTTTGTGATTCCGCGACGGTTCTACGCGATTCCCGCGTTGCCGCCGACGCTCCGCTTGACTGTTTGCCGAAGGCCGAGCTGATCGCTGCCATGACCGGGGAAGCGCAGGCTGAGAACCAGTCGAGGTGGACCGCCCCGGCAAGGCGCACGGCCGTTTCCGGGACGGCCGGGATCGGCCTGACCATCAAGAACCTTTCGGTTCCGGGTCGCGTCCACGATTTCAGCCTGCAGGTCGCCCGCGGTGAATGTGTGGGCGTCGCCGGGCTCGACGGCTCGGGCAAAGCCGAGATCGGCGCGGTGCTGTCGGGACTGCTCACCCCGGCCTCAGGGACGATCACGATCGGCGATCGCCGCTATCGCCCGCGCGACGTGCGCACCGCGATCGACGCCGGTATCGGCTATGTCCCCCCGAACCGCCACCAGCAGGGTATCGTTCCGCAGATGACGATCACCGACAATTCGACGCTGACGGCAGTGCGGAAGCTGTCGCGGAAGGTTGTGCCGGGCGTCTTGAGCGCGCTCTGGCCATCGGATTGCCGGCGGGTGTTCGAGCGTCTCGCCGCGCAATGGGACATCGTCGCCGCCTCGCCCGATCAGTTGATCTCGCAACTGAGCGGCGGCAACCAGCAGAAATGCGTGATGGCGCGCGCGATTGCCACCCACCCGGAAATTCTAGTGTTGCAGAATCCGACGGCGGGCGTCGACGTGGCGGCGAAGGCATCGATTATGCGGTCGCTCGAGGACATGCTGAGGCGTGGGCTCGCTCTCGTCGTGATATCTGAGGACGCGGATGACTTCGTTCTGGCGTCACGGATCGTCGTGCTGAACCACGGCCGCGTCGTCGATGAGCTAGGCGCCGAATGGACCGACCGCGAACTAGTCGCGACAATGCAGGGAGGACTTCAATGAACAGCGATCTGAACGGGACAGCGTCCGCCGCGGCGGCAGGGGCCAGGGGGGCTTCGCCCCGAATGGGGCTGGCCTTTCTGGGTAGCTTGCGCGAGCTGGTTCTGGTGCCGGTCATCGTTCTGCTCCTTATCTTCGGCAGCCTGGTCCATCCCGCCTTCCTGACCTGGAACAACATCGTCGGGAACGTCATGGGCGGCACCTCCGTTCTGGCGATCCTTGTCGTCGCCGAGGCGTTGCTGATCATCGCGGGCAAGTTCGACCTCTCCCTGCAATCGACCGTCGCGCTGGCGCCGATGGCTTCGGCAGTGCTGGTCGTGCCGACGGTCTACGGCGGCACCGGAGCGGAGCTCAGCCCCTTCCTCGGCATCGCCATCGTGTTTGCGGTCGGCCTTGCTGTGGGCATGTTCAACGGGTTCCTGGTCGCGAAGCTGAAGCTCAACGCCTTCATCGTCACGCTGGCGATGCTCATCCTCTTGCAGGGCCTGACCATCGGCATCAGCAACGGACGCACTATCGCCAACCTGCCGGATGCTTACAACTTCATCGGCATGACCCGCGTCCTCTTCATCCCGCTGGAGGTCTGGATCGCGCTTGCCGTTATCGCCGGCGCCGCCTACTTCATGCGCTTCCATGCCATAGGGCGCGAGATCTATGCGATCGGCGGCAATGTCGAGGCGGCGCGGGCGGCGGGGGTGCGGGTCGAGCGCGTCGTTTTCGGGCTCTTCATCCTGGCGAGCCTGCTTGCCGCGTTGGCCGGGCTCGTCCTGACGTCGCGGATCGCCTCCGTCTCTACGGGGCAGGGAGCCAACATCATCTTCACTGTCTTCGCGGCCTCGGTGATCGGCGGGATCGATCTCAACGGCGGGCGAGGACGGATTGTCGGTGCGGCCACCGGCGTGCTCCTGCTTGGCATCATCCAGAACCTGCTCGTGCTGCTCGAAGTGCCGCCGTTCTGGGTAACGGCGATCTACGGCGCGGTGATCCTCGTATCGATGATGCTCGGGGCCTTCGCGGGTTATCTCGGCCCACTGGTGGATGCGCTGAAGGCCGGTGGGGAGAAGACGCCGCGCCGCTGAGTTCCCGAAGGGCGCTGCCAAGACCCTCCCGTCCGCTGCGCCCGCGGGCATGATCCCGACCCTTGAATGTCGTGCGAGGGTCGGGATTTTCTTTCTTGGCCAGGCCCGTGCCGGCAACGGAAAACCCGCCTGGCCCGAAGGCCGGCGGGTCGGTTCGTGCGGCGGGATGCGCCAGCTTCAGATGATCCGGGCGCCGTTGACCTTGACGCGCACGAGATAGAGCGTGGTCGTCGCGCAGACATAAAGGAGGTTCCGCTGCGCACCGCCGAAGGCGAGATTGCCCGCCATCTCCGGCAGCAGGATCTTGCCCAGCAACGCGCCGCCGGGATCGTAGCAATGCACGCCGTCACCGGCGCTGATCCAGATGCGGCCCTCGTCATCGAGGCGCAGCCCGTCGAAAATCCCCTGACGGCACTCGGCCACGACCGCGCCGCCACCGAGCGTGTTGTCGTCCCGGACGTCGAAGGCGCGCAGATGGGCGGGATGCTCCTCGCCCTCGGTTCTGCCGCTGTCGACGACATAGAGGATTTTCTCGTTGCTGGAAAAGGCCAGGCCGTTCGGCATGATCATGTCGGTGATCACAGCCGTCACGGTGCCGTCGGCCGGATCGATACGGTAGACATTGCATCGGCCGATCTCGGAGTTGGCCCTAGTGCCCGACATGTCGTCCGAAATCCCGTAGGTCGGATCGGTGAACCAGACGGAGCCGTCCGACTTGACGACGACATCGTTCGGCGAATTGAGCCGCTTGCCGTTCCAGCGATCCGCGAGCGTGACGACCGTCCCGCCGTGCTCGGTCCGGCTGACCCGCCGTCCCGAGTGCTCGCAGGTGACGAGCCTGCCCTGCCGGTCGATGGTGTTGCCGTTCGGATGGCCGCAATTCTGCCGGAAGACGCTGATCGAGCCGTCGGTCTCGTCCAGCCGGAGCAGTCGGTCGTTGGGAATGTCCGACCACAGAAAGTAGCGCCCCGCCGCGAAATAGACAGGCCCCTCCGCGAAGAGACAATCGGTGTAAAGCGCCTTGACCGGCGTATGGCTGCTGATGAGGCGGCGGAAGACGGGATCCGCCACTTCGTAGGACGCGGACATGGCAGGTTCCTCCATTCTGTCGCTGCGGCCGGTCCGGTCAGGCGCGTAGGCCCGCGCCGGCCGGCGGAGTGTCGGACGTATAAGTATGGTTGATATAGACGCTCTTCTGGTAGAGGAAGCTCTCGACATGGCTCGGCCCACCCTTTCCGCCATAGCCGGAAAGCTTGCAGCCGTTCATGCCGACGCCCGCATCCATCCAGTCGTAGCAGTTCACCCAGAAGGTGCCCGTCCTGACGCCGTTGATCATCCGCATCGCCTTGGACAGGTCCTGCGTCCAGACGGCCCCGCCAAGGCCGTATACGGTATCGTTGGCCAGTCGCAGCGCTTCCTCCTCGGTGTCGAAGGGGATGACGGAGATGACGGGACCGAAAATCTCCTCGCGGGCGATGGTCATGTCGGGGCGGACGTCGCAGAAGATCGTCGGCTCGACGAAATAGCCTTGCGAAAGCGCGCCGCCGAGGCGTTTGCCGCCGGTGACGAGGGTCGCGCCCTGGGGGGTGGCGCCGTCGATGTAGGACATCACCCGATCGAGCTGCGCCTGCGATATGAGAGGTCCCATGTCGGTGTCGGGGGCGATCCCCGGTCCGACCCGCATGCCGCGCGAGAACCGGACGAGCTCGTCCACGAAGGCGTCATGGACCCTGCGCTCGACGAAAAGGCGGGTTCCCGCGGTGCAGACCTGCCCGCAATTGTTGTAGACGGCCATCGCCGCGCCGGGGACGGCAAGCTGCATCGGGGCGTCGGCGAAGACGATGTCGGGAGACTTTCCGCCGAGCTCCACCTGGACCCGCTTCACGTTCGAAGCGGAGGCCATGATGACCTTCTTCCCCGCTTCGACCGAGCCGGTGAAGACGATGCGGTCGACACCCGGATGTTCAGCAAGCGCTTGCCCGACCGTGCCGCCGCGGCCCGAAACGACATTGACCACGCCCTCGGGCAATCCGGCCTCGTAGAGCAGCTCGACGAGCCGCAGCACGGTCAGCGTGGCATATTCGGCCGGCTTCAGCACGATGGTGCAGCCGGTGGCCAGCGTGCCGCCCAAGAGCCACCAGAGGCCGACCAGCGGCACGTTCCAGGGCAGGATTCCACCCACGACCCCGACCGGCGCCTTGACGGTCATCGTGGTCACGCCGGTCCCGATGCTGTTGGGCAGAGTCTGGCCGCCGATATTCGTGGTCTGGGTGGCGAAATAGGTGATCGCCTTCAGGGCATACTGCTTCATGCCGAGCGTCTTGCCGATCGGCGTGCCGATGTCGAGCGTGGTGAGATGGGCCAACTCATCGAAGTTCCGCTCGATCGCATCGTGGATGCGCATGAACAGGCGATGCCGCTCCCACGGCAGCCATTTCGACCACGGCCCCTCGAAGGCCTGCCGCGCGGTCGCGACCGCCAGATCGACGTCTTCGACGGTGCCGTCCGGGATATGGGCCAATGTCTTTCCTGTCGCGGGATCGATGGCCGGCATCATCCTGCCCGCCGCCGGAGGCACGCTCCTGCCGCCGATCAGATGACCGAGCGCTTGGCCGAAATACGGATGGGTGAAGGCGGCGGCCGGAATTTGCCGGTTCATTTTCATCTCCTTCTCCCGGCGTCAGTGCGAGCCGATGCCGCAGGTGAGGCCGCCGTCGACGGGGATGACGACGCCGGTGAGGAAGCTCGCATCGTCGGTCAGCAGGAAGGCGATGACGCTGGCGACCTCTTCGGGCTGGCCCTCGCGGCCGATCGGGTGCTGGTTGCGGATGTTCTGGATTTTCTCGTCGGTCGTGAACATATAGGCGGTGAAGGGCGTGCGGATCATGCCCGGCGCCAGCCCGTTCACCCGGATGCCGCGCGGTGCGAGTTCCATCGCCATGCTGGCCGTGATGCCGCTCACGCCGTATTTCGAGGCAACGTAGGGCAGGCGGTTGGGTACGCCCCGGATGCCGGCGGCCGAGGCGAGGTTGACGATGGCCGCACTCTTTTCGTCCTCCTCGGCCAGCAGGCGCACGAAGTGCTTGCAGGCTAGGTAGGTGCCGCGCAGGTTGACGTCGATATTGCTGTTCCAGATGGCGTCCTCGGTGTCGAGCGTGCCGCCGACGCCCTTGATGCCGGCGCAGTTGACGAGGCCGGTGAGCTTGCCGAAGGCTGCCCTGGCACCCTCGGCGAAGGCCCTGACCTGCTCCTCCTCGGCGACGTTCACGGCGAAGGACCGGATGCGGTCCTCGCCACCCAGATCGCGCACCAGCCCGTCGAGACGCTCCTTGTCGAGATCCGCCGCGCCGATCCGCGCGCCCTCCGCGTAGAGCCGGCGCATGGTTGCATGGCCGATGCCACTCGCCGCGCCGGTGAGCAGCACGACCCTGTCTTCGAATCTCCGCATGTCCGTTCCTCCAAAACGGGACGGCCTCATGTGAGGGGCGTCCGATCTTCCTGTTTTCGATGGGGATATGCTGCCATCGGGCCTGGAGCCTGGTAAGGCGGGTCGATCATTCAGGCGCTATAGTTTATATCTATGGCGCCGGCCGAACGAGCGGCGGTGCCGGCAAGGGAAGGCGTGGCGAATGGACGAAGAGCGACAGGACCCTCATGCGGGCGCACAGGCTTCGCTGAAAGCGCAGTCGCGATGAACCGGCTGCGCCCGCCCCAGGTCGAGCTCCGGCAGCTCTATTATTTCCTGACCCTCTCGCGGCATCGCTCGATATCCGCCGCGGCGAACGCGCTGGGCATTGCGCAGCCTTCGCTCTCGGCCTGTATTTCAAACATGGAAAGCCGTCTGGATCTGCAACTCGTCGTCCGCGGCAGCGGCGGCATCCGGCTGACCCAGGCGGGTGATGCCCTGGCGTGCTACGCGGCGGAGGTCATCGAGAACACGGAAACGGCCTTGGATCGGATTCGCGAGATGGGCACAGAGGCAAGGGGCGCGGTGTCGCTGGGCATGCCGCCGTCCCTTAGTTCCATTCTCGGTGTGCCGCTGATCGAGACGGTCCATAACGAGCATCCGTCGGTGCACCTGACCATCGTCGAGGCGCTGGACGGCACGACCCTCGAGTGGATCCGGTCGGGCCAGCTCGATCTCGGCTGCGTCTACGAGCCGCCGGACCCCCTCGAATTCGTCTCGAAGCCGTTGTTCAAGGAGGATATCTTCTTCGCGACGGCCCCTGACAACTGGACAGGCGAGATCGGCCCGGACGGCTTCGCGACGCAGCCGATCGAGGCGAGCCGGCTTCAGGAATTGCCGGTGGCGATGCCGCGACTCGCGCACGGGTCGCGGCGAATGATCGAGAAGGCGATCAGGAAGCACGGGATCCGGCTGAATGTCGTCACGGAGATCGATTCACTGCTGCAGATGGTCGAGATGGTCGAGCGGGCGAGCTGCTATTCGCTGGTTCCGCAGAAGGCGGTCCTTTCGCAGCTTGCCGCGGGGACCGTT
>Ga0206117_101416_pt1 | contig 12225 bp, 9 predicted proteins | sample 3A5Ametagenome_FD_177997 | JGI IMG/M metagenome (GOLD analysis project Ga0206117, IMG submission 177997) | Enriched microbial communities from leaf-cutter ant dump, University of Wisconsin, Madison, United States - 3A5A | ecosystem: Environmental > Terrestrial > Nest > Insects nest > Nest dump... | reverse complement strand
GCCCAGCGCCAGGTGCAGCGGCAGCCACACCGACTGCTCGTTGGTCAGCGTAGTGCCGGGAAACACCTGCGCCAGCAGCACCGCCACGGCCCCCATGGCCGCCAGAATGCCGGCCGCCCGCATCCGTGGGTAGAGCTGCTGCTCGATCAGGTACATGGTCAGCATCAGCCAGGCGGTGATGGACAGCGCCGGTGCGAAGCCGAAATGCGCCGGGGGACTGAACAGCCCGGCCGCCAGGGACAGCAGGTGCAGGCCCCAGGCCGTGTACAGGCCGGTGCGGGCCTGGCCGGAGCGTTGTACGGAAAAAGCCGCCAGCAGATACGCCAGCATCGCCGCGATGGCCGGTGCCAGGGTCCAGAGAGAAGTGTGTGCGGAAAAATGGGGGTGCAGCGCCATGCCCGCCATCATATCGCTGGCACCGCTGTGCGGCGCAGGCTCCGGGGCCGCTGGTTGGGCCCCTGCAGGTAGAATTTACGGTTTTTGCTGGCTTCTTCCGGGGTTTTTGATTTATGGCTTCCGCACTTACCGACAAACTCTCGCGCCTGGTCAAGGAAATGCGCGGCCAGGCTCGCATCACCGAATCGAACGTGCAGGACATGCTGCGCGAAGTGCGCATGGCCCTGCTCGAAGCCGACGTGGCCCTGCCCGTGGTGCGGGACTTCATCGCCCGCGTCAAGGACAAGGCCCTGGGCCAGGAGGTGCTGGGCAGCTTGAAGCCCGGCCAGGCGCTGGTCGGCATCGTGAATGCCGAGCTTGCCGCCACCATGGGCGAAGGCGTGGTGGATATCAACCTTGCGGCCCAGCCGCCGGCCGTCATCCTCATGGCCGGTTTGCAGGGCGCCGGGAAGACCACGACCACCGCCAAGCTGGCCAAGCACCTGATCGAAAAGCGCAAGAAAAAGGTGCTGACCGTCTCCGGCGACGTTTATCGTCCGGCGGCCATCGAACAGCTCAAGACCGTCACCGCCCAGGCTGGTGCCGAATGGTTCCCCAGCACCCCCGACCAGAAACCGCAGGACATCGCCCGCGCTGCACTCGATTACGCCAAAAAGCACTACTTCGACGTGCTGCTGGTCGATACCGCGGGCCGCCTGGCGATCGACGAGCTGCTGATGCAGGAAATCAAGGATCTGCACGGCCTGCTCAACCCGGTGGAGACGCTGTTCGTCGTCGATGCCATGCAGGGCCAGGACGCGGTGAATACCGCCAAGGCCTTCAAGGAGGCGCTGCCGCTGACCGGCATCGTCCTGACCAAGCTGGACGGCGACTCGCGCGGCGGCGCGGCGCTGTCGGTACGCGCCATCACCGGCGCCCCGATCAAGTTCGCCGGGGTCAGCGAAAAAATCGACGGCCTGGAAGTGTTCGACGCCGACCGCCACGCCCAGCGTGTGCTGGGCATGGGCGACATCGTGGCCCTGGTCGAGCAGGTCACGCAGAACGTGGACATGGAAGCGGCGCAAAAGCTGGCCGCCAAGGTCAAGAGCGGCGACGGCTTCGATCTGAACGACTTCCTCGCCCAGCTGCAGCAGATGAAGCAGATGGGCGGCCTGTCCAGCCTGATGGACAAGCTGCCCAGCGAAATCGCCAGCAAGGCCGGCAGCATGGACATGGACAAGGCCGAAAAAGAGGTGCGCCGCAAGGAAGGCATCATCTGCGCGATGACGCAGAAAGAACGCAAGAACCCCGCCATCATCAAGGCCACGCGCAAGAAGCGCATCGCCGACGGCGCCGGCGTGCCGGTCCACGAGGTGAACCGCCTGCTCAAGGAGTTCGAGCAAATGCAGTCCATGATGAAAAAAATGAAGGGCAGCGGGATGATGAAGATGCTGAAGAAAATGGGCGGCGCCAAAGCCATGAAGGGCTTGATGGGCGGGGGCGGGATGCCCAAGCTGCCGTTCTGAGCAATCGGCCCAATGCGCTATAAAAATAGCTGCTTGCGCTGATAAATAAACAAACATGGATGTAAAGCACTATCGAAACGTTTATTTATCAGCGCAAGCAGCTATTGATTTATTTGATGAGCCATTGCCATAATGCCCCCATGCAGGAACCGGATACGCCCATCTCCCCCGCACGCCGCCAGGCAGGCCGTGACCTGGGCCGCCTGACCGCTGCGGCCTTGCTGCTGCTGGCCGGCTGTTCCAGCGCCCCGCCCAGGCGCAGCGCGGCGCGGCCTGCTGCGCCTGCTGTCCCGCCTGCCGGTGCGCAAGGCTTGCGCCTGCCCGCCGAGCAGCGCGAACCGCTGCTGGCCCGCACCATGCTGGTCATCAACACCCCCTACACCTACGGCGGCAACACGCCCGAAGGCGGCTTCGACTGCAGCGGGCTGGTTCAGTACGCCGTGCGCGGCATTACCAACAAGCCGCTGCCGCGCACCACGGCGCAGTGGGCGCAGGCCAGCAGCCCGGTGCGGGGCCGAGGGTTGGCACGGGGGGATTTCGTCTTTTTCAACACCCTGGGCGGGCGCTATTCGCACATGGGGATTTTTGTCGGCAACGGCCAGTTCGTCCACGCCCCGTCCAGCGGCGGCACGGTGCAGCGCGTGCGCATGGACAACCCCTACTTCGCCAAGCGCTTTACCGAGGCGCGCAGCATTTTTGCCTGAGAGTGCTACGCCGCAGGCGCGGTTTCCAGCGCCTGGGCGCAGGCATGGGCGCTGGACCAGGCCCACTGGAAGTTATAGCCGCCCAGCCAGCCGGTAATGTCCACCACTTCGCCGATGAAGAACAGGCCGGGCTGGCCTTTGGCCTCCATGCTTTGCTGCGACAGGGCCTGCGTGTCCACTCCGCCCACGGTCACCTCGGCCTTGGCATAGCCTTCGGTGCCGCAGGGGGTGAGCTGCCAGCCGCTCAGGGCCTGGGCCAGTTGGGCCAGGGCTTTGTCGCTGCATTGATTGATGGGGCTTTGCCATGCGCTCTGGCGCTGGCACCAGGCATCGGCCAGACGGCTGGGCAGCCATTGGGCCAGCACGTTGGGCAGCAGTTTCTTGGTGGTCGCCTTGGCCTCTTGCAGCGCAGCGGCCACGTCCAGTTGCGGGAGCAAATCAATGCGCAGCGGCTGGCCGGGTTGCCAGTAGCTGGAGATTTGCAAGATCGCCGGCCCGGACAGGCCCCGGTGGGTAAACAGCAAGTCTTCCTCGAAGGCCATGGCCTGCTTCTTCCCGCCGGTGCCGATGCGCACGGGCAGGGCCACGCCCGCCAAACCGGCGTAGGGCGCCCAATCTTCCCAGGTAAAGCGCAAGGGCACGAGGCCGGGGCGCGGGGCCACGACAGGCAGGCCAAATTGTTTGGCGATGCGGTAGCCCAGGTCGGTCGCGCCTATCTTGGGAATCGACAACCCCCCGGTGGCGATCACCAGGTTATGCGTCTGCACGATGCCTTTGGAGGTGTGCAGGCGATAGCGGCTTGCGCCCTGTGCGGCGTTTCCGGCTTCTATGTTTTCGATGGCGCAGGGTTGCCAGCGCTGCACGCCAGCCCGGTCGCAGGCGTCGAGCAGCATGGCGATGATGTCCTGGGCGCTGCCGTCGGCAAACAACTGGCCCTTGTGCTTTTCGTGGAAGGCGATGCCGCTGCGCTCTACCAGTGCGATGAAGTCCTGGGGCGTAAAGCGCGAGAGCGCCGAACGGGCAAATTGCGGGTTCTGCCCCAGGTAGTGCTGGTGCCCGGTGCGCACCTCCAGGGCGCGGTTGGTGAAGTTGCAGCGTCCGCCGCCGGAGATGCGGATTTTTTCGGCCACGCGGCTGGCGTGGTCGATCAGCAGCACTTTCAGGCCCCTTTGGCCCGCTTGCGCTGCGCAAAACAGGCCGGCTGCGCCTGCGCCAACTACGGCAACATCAAAATGGGGCATCGGCAGGAGATAAGAAAAAAAGCCAGTGTTCGCAAGGAAACACTGGCTTGGGTAGTGGTGGTCGTAGAGGGACTTGAACCTTCGACATCAGCATTATGAATGCTGCGCTCTAACCAACTGAGCTATACGACCGGGGAGTCGGGGTGGGGGTGTTTGGTGGTCGTAGAGGGACTTGAACCTTCGACATCAGCATTATGAATGCTGCGCTCTAACCAACTGAGCTATACGACCGAAGCCGCGCATTATAAAACAAAATTTCCGGCTTTTGCGGGGCGCTGCTTTACTGGTGGGTGAACTGCGCCGGGCGCTTGTTCAGGAAGGCGTCCATGCCTTCCTTCTGATCCTGCGTGGCGAACAGGCCGTGGAACAGGCGACGCTCGAACATCAGGCCGTCGGACAGGGTGCCCTCGTAGGCGCGATTGACCGATTCCTTGGCCGCCATCACGGTGATCTGCGAGAAGCCGCTGATGACAATGGCTGCGCCCAGGGCTTCTTCCATCAGCTTGTCCAGCGGCACCACGCGGCTGACCAGGCCACTGCGCTCGGCCTCGGCGGCGTCCATCATGCGGGCTGTCAGGCACATGTCCATGGCTTTGGATTTGCCGATGGCGCGTGGCAGGCGCTGCGTGCCGCCGGCGCCGGGGATGACGCCCAGCTTGATCTCGGGCTGGCCGAACTTGGCGTTGTCCGCAGCGATGATGAAGTCGCACATCATGGCCAGTTCGCAGCCGCCGCCCAGGGCGAAGCCGCTGACGGCAGCGATCACCGGCTTGCGGATGCTGCGGATGGTTTCCCAGTTGCGGGTGATGAAGTCGCCCTTGTAGGCATCGGCAAAGCTGTACTTGGCCATGACGGAGATGTCGGCGCCTGCGGCGAAGGCTTTCTCGCTGCCGGTGATGATCATGCAGCCGATGTTTTCGTCGGCGTCAAAGGCTTTCAGGGCGGCGCCCAGCTCGTTCATGAGCTGGTCGTTCAGGGCGTTGAGTTGCTTGGGGCGGTTCAGGGTGATGACGCCGACTTTTTCGGCTTCGACGCGTACTTCGATGGTTTCGTAGCTCATGGGGTGGGGTGCTCCTGTCGAGGAATCAGTGTTTGGTGGACAAAATTTGGACTATACCGAAGCAGGCGCTGGCAGCCACTGCGCCAGCAGGGGGTTATCGCTGGTACGTAGTTGCACGTTGCCGACCTCGGCATGAACCGGGTCGGGCAGCGCCAGCGGAAGGCGTAGCAGTTGCCTGTCCCGCGCCACCAGTGCGGTGACGGTGCGGGCAGCGCCAGCGTACAGCGGCAGTTCGTCGAGCTTGCCGATGCGCCAGCCTTGCGATCCGTTGTCGGTGCTCACTTCCAGGCCATACCACTCGTCGCCTGCCATCATGCCGGCCTGTTCGGCCAGCCCCCCGCGCAGCACCTGGCGAATGGCGATACTGCTGCCTTCCTGCACACGCAGGCCCAGTGCCTGGGCTGGGGCGGCGGGCTGGCTGTCCATGGCGACACCAAAGGCGGCCAGCAGGTCGGCCAGCGGCAAATCTTCGGTGCCGTGTACCCAGGCGGCGATCTCCGCCTGCCAGTGGCGCCCGGTCAGAGCCTGGAGGCTGGCGGCAATGCGCTCTTGCGTGACCTGCCGGTCGGGGCTGTGCTGCCACAGGTGGCGCATGAGGGCATCGAGGCTGCTGCCCTCGCGGCGCAGTTGCAGATCCAGGCACAGGCCGACCAGCGCCCCCTTGGTGTAGTAGCTGACGGTGCTGTTGGCGGTGTTCTCGTCCTGGCGGTAGTACTTCACCCAGGCATCGAAGCTGGCCTGGGCGACGCTTTGCACCCTGCGCCCGGGGGTTTGCAGGACCTGGTTGATGGTCTTGGCCAGCAGCTTGAGGTAGGCAGAGGTATCGATCAGGCCGGCACGGTGCAGGATGAGGTCGTCGTAGTAGCTGGTCAGCCCCTCGAAGAACCACAGCAGTTCGGTGTAGTTTTCCCGGTTGTAGTCGTAGGGGGCAAAGGCGGCCGGGCGCAGACGCTTAACGTTCCAGGTGTGGAAGTATTCGTGGCTGATGAGGCCGAGCAAGGTGGTGTAGCCGTCGGCCTGCTGCGCCGCGCCCTGCCGGGGCAAGTCGGCGCGGTTGCAGATCAGGGCGGTGCTATGGCGGTGCTCCAGGCCGCCATAGCCGTCGTGGGTGGCGTTGAGCATGAAAAGGTAATGGCTGTGCGCAGGCGCCTGGCCCTGCGGGTGCCACAGGCGGATCTGCGTTTCGCAGATTCTTTGCGTATCGGCCAGCAGTTGTGCTCCGTCGAACGAGGCCGGCGCCCCTGCCACGATGAAGCGGTGGGGCACGCCGCAGGCGGTGAAGCTGCCGCTCCAGAATGTGCCCATTTCGACCGGCGCGTCCACCAGTTCTTCGTAATTGGCCGCGCGGTAGCTGCCAAAGCCGTTATCGTCTGTTTTGATAGCTGTCAGCGCTGTTCCCAATTGCCAATTCAGATATTTTTCATTCTGAAATACTTGCAGGACATGCGGAAGGTGCTCCTGATTATGAATGCGCAACAGCAGGCTGGTGCCGTTGAAGAAGCCCCTGCGGTGGTCGAGCCAGGCCATGCGCACGGAGTTATCGTAGGCGCTGACCTGGTAGGTTACTTCGAGTGCATGGCCGGGGCGGCAGCCAATGCGCCAGCGGTGCTTGTCGCACTGCTCCACGGCGCAGGCCTGCCCATTCTGCCTGGCTGCAAGCTGGTGCAGGTTTTTCGCGAATTCGCGCACCAGATAGCTGCCGGGAATCCAGACGGGCAGGCTCACTTCCTGCATGGCGGCAGGCTCGGCGATGGTCAGGGTGACGCGGTACAGATGGGCATGCACGTCGTGCAGTGCCACTTCGTAGTGGATGGGGGCAGAGGCAGTGGAATGAGGCATGGCAAGGCAGCATTGGCCCTGCCGCCACGGGCGTGAGTGTGATGTGGGCGGGCGTCAGGGATGGGCTGCCGCCAGGTATTTTTCCACGTCGGGCGCCCGCAGGGCACCCGGCACGCGGGAGTCGTCGGCAAAGATGATGGTCGGGGTGCTGGTGATCTTGTACTTGTGGCTGAATGCCAGGTTGCGCTCCAGCGCGTGGGTGTCGCAGCTGGCGGCGGTGGTTTTCTCGCCCCGGATCATGTAGTCCTGCCAGGCTTTTGCCCGATCCTTGGCGCACCAGATGTTGCGTGATTTTTCCACCGAATCGGGGCTGAGGATGGGAATCAGGAAGACGTGCATCGTCACGTTATCGACGCTTTGCATGTCCCGCTCGAAGCGTTTGCAAAAACCGCAGTTCGGATCCTCGAACACGGCCAGTTGGCGTTCGCCCTTGCCGTGGACGATCTTGATGGCATCCTGCAGGGGCAGGTCCTGGAAGCGCACGGCGGTGAGTGCCTTGATGCGGTCTTCGGTCAGGTTGCGCCGGGCCTGGATGTCGATCAGTTCGCCCTGGATCAGGTAGTTGCCCTGGGGGTCGGAATAAAACACGTCCGTGCCCATGCGCACCTCGTACAGGCCCTGCATGGGTGTGGGGCGTACTTCGTCGATCTTGGCCAGTTGCGGGATGCGTTCGGCCAGGGTTTTGCGGATGGCTTCTTCCGGCGGCGCTGCCCAGGCGCTGCCCAGGGCAAGCGTGGCGAAAACGGCAGTGGCAAGCAGCTTCATGCGAGTGTCCAGTTAGTCATGTGATAAAGCAGGATTGGGCCATTGGCCCATGAAAAGGTTCCCAGCCGCATGGCGGCGGGCCGGGTTTACCGCAGCCCCATGGCCTGCTGGGTGACCCAGTGCTTCAGGGGGGCGCAGCGCTCGAACTGGTTCATCCCCCAGTTGCGCAGAACCTGAAGGCCCGGCTCCGTACGGGTAAAGAGCTGCTGGATGCCATCCATCGCCAATCCCAGGGGCAGCAGGGCCGCCTGCCGCGTGCGGGCGTAGCGGCGCAGCAGCCGCAGGTCGCCCGTGCCTTGCCATTCCTTGCGCTGCTGCAGGATGCGGCCCAGGGTCTGCACGTCGGCCAGCCCCAGGTTGAGTCCCTGGCCTGCCAGCGGATGCACGTTGTGCGCCGCATCGCCCACCAGCACCCAGCTACCCGTGTGGCCGCTGGCCTGTGGCATCAGGCCGCACCAGCGCTGGGCCGTGGCCTGCTGCAGGGGCCAGGCCACGCGCGGGCCTTGCAGCGTCAGCTCGCCCAGGGCGTGGTTGCTGATGCTGCCGAGAAGGTCGGTAAACGCTGCCGGGTCGGCCTGCAGCCATTGCGGTGCGGACGCGGCTGGGGCCGACCAGACCACCGCCACGTCATGCCCCTGGGGACCACTCAGGGGAAGAAAGGCCAGAATGCCCAGCGGGCTGAACCACTGGCGGGCCACCTGGGCATGGGGCAGGCTGCATTGCAGGCGGGTGGCAATGGCCGTCTGTTCGTAAGGGGTGATGTCGAACTCCACTCCCAGCTCGGCCCGGGTACTGCTGGCGCGGCCTTCGCAAATGGCCGTCAAAGGCGCGGCCACCGGGGCGGCCACCACTTCGATCAGCGGTTGGTAGCGCACGGCCTCGGTCAGGCGCTGCTCCAGGGCAGGCACGTCCACGATCCAGGTCAGCGCTTCCTGGCCCTGCGTTCGGGCGTTGAACTGCACCTGGCTGTTGCCATCGCCATGTACTTCCATGCGTTCGATGGCCGTGGCGTGCAGGGCGTCCGGCCAGGCACGCAGGCTGTGCAGCAACTGCTGCGATGCCGTATTGAGCGCATAGGCGCGTATATCGGCGGGATGGTCGGCTGGACGTTCCGGGGCCACCAGGGCGACACGCAGGCGTTCACGCGCCAGAAGCAAGGCTAAAGCGCGGCCAACGATGCCGGCGCCACGGATACAGATGTCAAAGGTTTGGGCCATGGCCCGATTGTAGAAGCCCGGACGGAAGCAAAAAATGCTGCTGCTCTGGCACAAAAATGCCTAAGATGCGCCCCGCTTCCCTAATGAACATGAGGAGATGTGAGGATATGAAGAAAATATTTCAATATATCGCCGCCATTGCCATTGCCGGTGTGCTGCAGGGGTGTGCCAATACGACCGAATCCGGGGCTATCGGCCTGCAGCGCAGCCAGTTGCTGCTGGTATCCAGTGAAACACTGAATGCCCAGGCGGCAGAGGGTTTTCAAAAGCTTACCGCCGATGCACGATCGAAGAAAAAGCTCAACACCAATTCCAAACAGACGCAGCGGGTGCGCAAGATCGGCCAGGATCTGATCGCCCAGACCCCGGTGTTCCGCGCAGATGCCAAGGACTGGGCGTGGGAAATCAACGTTTTCGATGCCGATGAGATCAATGCCTTCTGCGCCCCTGGCGGCAAGATCGGTGTCTATACCGGCATCATCAACCGCTTGAGCTTGACGGACGATGAGCTTGCCGCCGTCATGGGGCACGAAATCGCCCATGCGCTGCGGGAGCATTCGCGTGAGAAAGCCTCCCAGCAAATGGTTTCCAACCTGCTGACCTCGACGGTGTCTGCAGCCACTGGCGTCAATGGCGGCCTGCTCGATATGGGTACCCAGATGATGGTGCACCTGCCCAATTCGCGCGGCATGGAGCTGGAGTCCGACGTGATGGGCCTGGAATTGATGGCCCGTGCCGGTTATGACCCGCGCAATGCTCCCAACCTGTGGCGCAAAATGCAGAAAGTCAGCGGCGGTACGCAGGGGCTGGCATTTCTGAGCACCCACCCCACCGGGGATGACCGGATCGCAGCGATGGAAGACACCATCCCCAAAGTCGTGGCTCTGTACGAAGAAGCCAGGGCGCAGAAGGCCGCCAGCGTTCGCAAACCGGCGCCCAAACAGAAAAAAGCCAAGCAATAACCAGCAGCAGTTCCCGCTGCGGTACAGGTGCCGCCTGGAGGGCGGCGGCGCCTTTATTACAATGGGCAGAGACTTTTCAGGGCAGCAAGCGGGCTGCCCTCGCTTTTTTTCAAGGAATCCTTCATGAGCCTCAAATGCGGCATCGTTGGTTTACCCAACGTCGGTAAATCCACCCTGTTCAACGCTTTGACCAAAGCCGGCATTGCGGCGGAGAACTACCCCTTTTGCACCATCGAGCCCAATACCGGCGTGGTCGAGGTGCCTGACCCGCGCCTGCAACAACTGGCCCAAATCATTCAGCCCGAACGCATCGTCCCGGCCATCGTGGAGTTTGTCGATATTGCCGGCCTGGTTGCAGGCGCAAGCAAGGGCGAAGGCCTGGGTAACCAGTTCCTGGCCCACATCCGCGAAACCGACGCCATCGTGAACGTGGTGCGCTGTTTTGAGGATGAAAACGTCGTCCACGTCGCGGGCAGGGTGGATCCGATTGCCGACATCGAAGTCATCCAGACCGAGCTGTGCCTGGCCGATCTGGCGACGGTCGAAAAAGCGCTCAATCGCTACAGCAAGGCCGCCAAATCGGGCAATGACAAGGAAGCGGCCAAGCTGGTGTCGCTGCTCACCCCGATTCAGGAAGTCCTCAATGAAGGCAAGCCTGCCCGGCTGGTGCCGGTGTCCAAGGAAGATGCCCCGCTGCTCAAACCGTTCTGCCTGATTACCGCCAAACCGGCCATGTTTGTCGGCAACGTCGCCGAAGATGGTTTCGAGAACAATCCCCTGCTGGACAAGCTCACCGCCTACGCGGATGCTCAAGGTGCGCCGGTGGTCGCCATTTGCGCCAAGATCGAAGCTGAAATGGCCGAGATGGACGACGAAGACCGCGACATGTTCCTGCAGGAGATGGGGCTGGCCGAACCGGGTCTGAACCGCCTGATCCGCGCCGGGTTCACGCTGCTGGGCCTGCAGACCTACTTCACGGCAGGCGTGAAAGAAGTCCGCGCCTGGACCATCCATATTGGCGATACCGCCCCGCAGGCTGCAGGCGTCATCCATGGCGACTTCGAGCGTGGGTTCATTCGCGCCCAGACCATTGCTTTTGACGACTTTATCGCCCACAAAGGTGAACAAGGCGCCAAAGATGCCGGCAAGATGCGTGCAGAAGGCAAGGAATACATCGTCAAGGACGGCGATGTGATGAATTTCTTATTCAACGTCTGATTCTTTTGCTAGAATCCGCCGCTTCTCCAAGATGGGCAGCGCCGAATGCCGCTTATCTCTAGGTTTTGACCCTATCGTCTAGAGGCCTAGGACATCACCCTTTCACGGTGAGTACCGGGGTTCGAATCCCCGTAGGGTCGCCATACTGCCAGGAGCGGTAGTTCAGTTGGTTAGAATACCGGCCTGTCACGCCGGGGGTCGCGGGTTCGAGTCCCGTCCGCTCCGCCAGGAATTAGGAAGCCAGATCGCATGATCTGGCTTTTTTTGTGGCCGCACTCCGGGAATGGGTAAGCGGGCACCGATGTGGTGAATGCGTCAAAACTCATGGTTTCCATGGAATATTTGAATGCAGATTTTGTATACAGTTTATTTTCTCTTTCAACTCAAAAAGGTTCTGTGATGAAGAAAACACTCTTGGCACTTGGCGTCGCATTGGCTTGCCTGGGTACGGCACAGGCGCAAAGTTCGGTGCAGGTCTCCGGGTTGGTGGATATGTACGCCGGTTCGATGCGCATGGCCGGGGATGCTGGGCGTACCAACGTGGTGGGTTCCGGCGGCATGACTACTTCGTGGTTCGGTTTTTCCGGGACGGAAGACCTGGGCAATGGCCTGAAGGCCACGTTTGCGCTCAATGGCTTCATGCGTGCGGACACGGGCACTCCCGGGCGTTTCGATAACGATCCGTTCTTCTCCCGGGATGCCTATGTGGGCTTATCCGGCGGCTTTGGTGACCTGGCCTTGGGGCGTGGCAAGGCGCCCAATTTCTTGCCGACGATTTTGCTGAATCCGTTCGGCGATTCGTTCACGGTTTCGCCACTGGTGCTGCACGCCAACATGGATCCGAATGCCAGCTGGAGCTACCACAGCAGCCCAGCCGATACGGGGTGGAGCAACCAGATTACCTACACCACCCCGTCGCTGTATGGCTTGACGGCCAACCTGCACTACCAGTTTGGCGAACAGGCAGGCGATTCGGGCAAGCGCAATGTCGGCTTCAACGTGATGTACAACAACGGTCCGGCTGCGGTGATGGCGTTTTATGAAAACGCGGACATTAACAACCCCGTGGCTCCGAATACCGTGCGCAACCGCAAGACGGACTGGATGCTTGGCGGCTCGTACAACTTCGACGTGGTCAAGCTGTTTGCCACTTACGGGCAGGCCAAAGAGAAAAAAATCGACCTCAAGACCACAACCTGGTCCTTGGGCGCCGACGTTCCTGTGAGCAAGGCTGGTTCGGTGAAGCTGGCCCTGGCCCACACCAAGGCCGATCTGGCCGCCCCGGCTGCCGATGCCACGCGCAAGACGTACAGCGTGG
>Ga0206117_101415_pt1 | contig 12231 bp, 10 predicted proteins | sample 3A5Ametagenome_FD_177997 | JGI IMG/M metagenome (GOLD analysis project Ga0206117, IMG submission 177997) | Enriched microbial communities from leaf-cutter ant dump, University of Wisconsin, Madison, United States - 3A5A | ecosystem: Environmental > Terrestrial > Nest > Insects nest > Nest dump... | reverse complement strand
GGGCCAGGGCGCCACCAGCGTCGAATACACCCTGCGCCTGAACAATGCCGGCAGCTTTGCCTTGCCGCCCTCGCGCGTCGAAGCGCTGTACGCGCCGGAAATGTTCGGAGAAGCGCCCAATGACCGCTGGACAATCGGCGCACCGTAAATCCCCCATTCCCGTTTACCGCACCAAGGAGAACACCCCCATGCATTACCTCTTGACCTACCACTACAGCGCCGACTACCTGCAACGCCGGGGCGAATTTCGCAATGCCCACCTTGCCGCCGCCTGGGCCGCCCAGGGCCGGGGCGAGATGGTGCTGGGCGGCACCGTGGGCGACCCGCCGGACAGCGCGGTCTTCGTCTTCGACTGCGCGGACCCCGGCGTGATCGAGGCTTTCGTCCAGGCCGACCCCTACGTGCAAAACGGCCTGGTGCTGCGCCACACCATCCTGCCGTGGAACACCGTGATCGGCGATGCCGCCAAAACGCCGGTGCGCCCGGAATAAGGTGTTCTCGATAACGATAGCTTGTCCCGCTTGTTTAATAAGGATTTCAGTTATAAAAGTATCTGAAAACTTTTATATTCAAGCGGAACAAGCTATTTTTATTCAATCTTCCAACCACGCCATGCTCTGGCCGACAGGGGTGCCCGGGTGAAACGCAGCGCCGCCATCCTCATGCTGCTGGGCGGCCTGCTGCCCGGGGCGGCGCAGGCCTTGCCCAGCTACCGCGAAGTGGTGGCCGCCCACCGCCCGTCCGAAACCCTGGTGCTGGCCCACGATGGGCAGGAATTGCAGCGCGTGCGCACCAACCGCCTGGTGCGCCAGGGGGAATGGGTGGCGCTGGCAGACGTTTCCGCCGCCCTGCGCCTGGCCCTGCTGGCCAGCGAGGACCAGCGCTTTTACGCGCACAGCGGGGTCGATTGGCAGGCCGTATCGGCGGCGGCCTGGGGCAATTTGTGGCACCAGAAAACACGCGGAGCCAGCACCATCACCATGCAGTTGGCCGGGCTGCTGGACGAAGACTGGCGCACCCCGGCGGGCGGGCGCAGCCTGGGGCAGAAGCTGGGCCAGGCCGTGGCTGCCACGCGTCTGGAGCGCACTTGGCGCAAGGACGAAATCCTGGAGGCCTACCTCAACCTGGTGCCCTTTCGTGGCGAACTGGTCGGGCTGGATGCACTGAGCCGCACCCTGTTCGGCAAGGCCGCGCACGGCCTAGACGCGCAGGAGGCGGCCATTGCCGCCGCCCTCATCCGCGGCCCCAATGCCAAGGCCAGCGTCGTCGGCCAACGCGCCTGCGGCGTGCTGCAAAGCGTCGCTGCCATGCAAAAGCGTCCCCAGCCCGATTGCAGTGCCGTGCGCTGGCGCACCGAACAGGTGCTCGGCGCCCGGCTGTGGCCTGCCGGTGAAGGTATCGCACCGCACTGGGCGCAGCGCGTTCTGGCGCAGTGGCCGTCGGGGCAGCCCCTGCCCGGGCGCATCGTCACCACCCTTCATGCCGACGTGCAGCGCGTGGCCGTGGACAGCCTGCAACGCCACCTGCGGGAGCTGCAGGGGCGCAATGCCGAGGACGGCGCCGTCCTCGTCCTGGACAATGCCAGCGGCCAGGTGCTGGCCTGGGTCGGCTCCTCGGGCAGCCTGAGCCAGGCGCACGAGGTGGACGGCGTGCTGGCCCAGCGCCAGCCCGGCTCCACCCTCAAGCCTTTCCTGTATGCCCAGGCGCTGCAGCAGCGGCGCCTGACGGCGGCGTCGCTGATCGAGGATTCCGCCGCCCACATCAACACCGGCGCGGGCCTGTACATCCCGCAGAACTACGACCGGCGCTTCAAGGGCTGGGTCTCGGCCCGCGTGGCGCTGGCCGCGTCGCTGAACGTGCCCGCCGTGCGCACGCTGACCATGGTCGGGGTGGAGGATTTCCACCAGCAACTGGCGCAGTTCGGACTGCACCTGCCCCAGCCCGCCGGTTACTACGGCTACAGCCTGGCGCTGGGCAGCAGCGAGGTCGATCTGCTGCGCCTGGCCAACGCCTTCCGCGCCCTGGCCAACGGCGGGCTGTGGCAGCCCGTGGCCGGGCCGCTGCCGGACGCCGCCGCGCAGGCGCTGCCGCCGCCGCACCAGGCCATCGGCCCCCAGGCGGCCTTCATCGTCGGCGACATCCTGGCGGACAGCCTGGCGCGGGCGCCGACCTTCGGGCTGGACAGCGTGCTCACCACCCGGTTCTGGAGCGCCGTCAAAACCGGCACCAGCAAGGACATGCGCGACAACTGGGCCATCGGCTGGTCGCAGCGCTACACGGTCGGCGTCTGGGTCGGCAACGCCAGCGGTGCGGCCATGCACGACGTCAGCGGCAGCAGCGGCGCAGCGCCGGTGTGGGCCGACGTGATGAACCACCTGCACCGCCAGCAGCCCAGCCGCGCCCCCGCGCCCCCGCCCGGGGTGCAGCAGCAGTGGGTGCGCTTTGACGGGCAGGGGCTGGATGCCGACCGCCAGGAGTGGTTCGTCACCGGCTCGGCGCAGACCGATTTCTCCCGGACTGGGGCCGATGCCGGCCAGCCCCAGGGCTTTGCCCCCCGGATTCTGGCGCCCGCCTCGGGCACCATCCTGGCGCTGGACCCCGACATCCCCCCCGTCCAGCAGCGCCTGTGGCTGCGCTCCAGCAGCAGCGCCGTGCGCTGGCGCCTCAATGGCCGCATCCTGGGGGCCGGGGCGCAACTGGCCTGGCTGCCCATGCCCGGGCAGCATGTGCTGGAAATCGTCGATCGGCAGGGCCGCAAGCTCGATGCCGTCACGGTGCAGGTGCGCGGCGCGGGTATGGCAGCTGCGGCCCCACGCAAACCCTAGGCAAGGAATAAAACCTTATTTTTACAATGTGCCGGATCAATGTCTGGGTGCTGCTGGTCGGCATTGGACGGAATGTTGCTAGCCCGTTATTTTTTTCATCGTCTCGTGCTGTTGTCCTTGCTGGTATCGCTGGGCATGGGCGGGCTGTTGGCCCGCAATCTGTGGGCCATGCACCAGGATTTGCTGGACAACGCCGAGCAGGCCAGCCGCAATCTCAGCCACACCCTGGCCGTGGGACTGGAATGGGTGCTGTCCGACGTGGATCGGGACGTGCTGCAAATGCGCAGCACCTTGCAGCACGAGGGGCTGCAGGTGATCGATGCCCAGGCCATGCTGGCCATCTCGGGCAATGCCTTGCTCCTGCTCGATGCCCGGGGCCAGGGCGTGCGGGACATCGCCTTCGGGAAAGAGCAGATCGATCTGGCCCAGCGGGACTTCTTCCAGGCGCTGCAGCGCCAGCCGGACATGGGGTTGGCCATCGGTGTGCCCCAGGTGCTGGTTCAGGATGGCCCGCAGGTATTGCCGCTGGCGCGGGCCTGGCAGCAGGCCGACGGGCGCCTGGGCGGCGTCATCGTCGCCTTCGTGCCGCTGCAACGGCTGCAGCAATGGGTTTCGGGAATGCACATGACGCCTGGCAGCGCCATCAACCTGATCCGGATGGATGGCCAGATACTGCTGCGCTTTCCGGACCCGCAGGCGGCACTTCCGACGCTGGCCGGCAGCGAGGACCTGCAGCGCTACACCGCCAGCCAGGCCGGGGAATTCACACGCCCATCGGTGCTCGACGGTGTCGAGCGCATCCATAGCTTCGAGCATGTGACGGCCATGCCCCTGCTGGTCAATGTCGTGCAAGCCAGGGATGCCGTGCTGGCACCCTGGCGAAGCAGCGCCTGGACGCTGGGCGGCATGGCCCTGCTGCTGTTTCTGGGCAACCTGGGACTGGCCCTGCTGTTTGTACGCGAGTTGGAGCGGCGCCAGCGCACGCAAAAAGCCCTGCAGGTGGAGAAGGATCGGATGCAGGAAATGGCCCTGCACGACCCGCTCACCGGCCTGCCGAACCGGACGCTGCTCCAGGACCGTATCGAGCAAGCCATTGCGGCAGCGCAGCGCGATGCGGGCGCAGTCGGACTGCTGTACCTGGATCTGGACGGGTTCAAGGAAGTCAATGACCGCTGGGGACACGCGGCAGGGGACCATGTGCTCATGCACATTGCCCGGCAGCTGCAGCAGATGGCACGGATGAGCGACACCGTATGCCGGCTTGGCGGCGACGAGTTCGTGCTCCTGCTGCCTGGCTGCACCCTGGCAGACGTGCGCGAGGTCACCGCCCGCGTCCTCCAGGTGTGCGCAACTGCGTGCTGGTGGCACGGGGAGAACCTGCAGTCGGTGTACGGCGTCAGCGGCGGCGTGAGCATCTATCCGGAGCATGGCACCAGCTTTGCCGAACTGCTGCGCCATGCCGACGTAGCCCTTTATCAGGCCAAGGAAGCCGGACGCGGGCAGGTGTACTGCTACCAGTCCGCAGCACCGTCTTACCCGTCGTATTGAAGGTTGCCAGAGGGCCTCAGAACGTGTTTACGATCTCGGCGCGGGTGTGCCGTCGCGGTCTCGGGCGCTCTGCGGCGTTGCAAATCCTCGCAATAGCATGGCTATTGCTGCGTTTTGCGCCTAGCAGCCCATCCCGATCCGCATTCCGCACCCCTTCGCGCCGAGATCGTAAACACGTTCTCAGTGCAGCACCACCATGTTGTCGCGGTGCACCATTTCCGGCTCGGCGCTGTAGCCCAGCACCTGCACGATCTCGGCCGAGCTGTGTTTGCACAGCAGCCGTGCCTCGGCGCTGGAATAGTTGGCCAGCCCCCGGGCGATTTCCCGGCCCTGCACGTCACGCACGGCAATCACGTCGCCGCGCGAGAACTCGCCGCTGACGGCCACCATGCCCACGGGCAGCAGGCTTTTGCCGGCGGTTTGCAGCTTGGCGGCGGCTCCGGCATCGACCTGTACGGCCCCGGGCAACTGCAGATGGTCCATCATCCACTGCTTGCGGGCCTGGATTTTCTGCGTCGGTGCGATCAGCGCCGTGCCGATGGACTCGCCCTGCGTCAAGCGCAGCAGCACGTCCTTTTCCCGTCCCCAGGCAATGATGGTGGAAGTGCCCGAGCCTGCTGCCCGCTTGGCGGCCAGAATTTTCGTCAGCATCCCGCCCTTGCCAATGGACGATCCCGCGCCGCCGGCCATCGCTTCCAGCGCCGGGTCCCCCGCCCGTGCCTGATGGACGAACTCGGCATTCGGGTTGCTGCGCGGATCGGCGGTGTACAGGCCGGGCTGGTCGGTCAGGATGACCAGCACGTCGGCATCGACCAGATTGGCCACCAGGGCGCCCAGGGTGTCGTTGTCGCCGAACTTGATTTCGTCATTGACCACGGTGTCGTTCTCGTTGATCACCGGCACCACGCCCAGGCGCAGCAGGGTCAGCAGGGTGGAGCGGGCGTTCAGGTAGCGCTCGCGGTCGGCCAGGTCGGCATGGGTCAGCAGCACCTGGGCGCTGCCGACCTGGTGGTCGCGCAGCTTGGTTTCATACATCTGCACCAGCCCCATCTGGCCGACGGCAGCAGCGGCCTGCAGTTCGTGCAGCTCTTTCGGACGGGTTTTCCAGCCCAGGCGCTTCATGCCCTCGGCCACCGCACCGCTGGAGACCATGATCAGCTCACGGCGCACCCCGTCGCGGCCATGCACCAGGGCGGCGAGCTGGCGGGCCCATTCCTCAATGGCAGCTTCATCCAGCCCACGCCCTTCGTTGGTGACGAGGCTGGAGCCGACCTTGACGACAATGCGCCGGGCTTCTTGTAGAACAGACATGGCGGGGATGTGGTGAGAGTTCATGCGGGATGAATAATAAAGATAGCTTATCCCGCTCGTTATTATTGAATTTCAGACTTTTATATATCTGAAATCGTTGTATTTCAAGTGGAAGCAGCTATTGATTTATTCGCTACTTAATCGCCGTGCGCAAACCGGGGATCTTGCTGCGCCGGGTCGGGCTGCTCGGTCTGCTGGTCGCGGCGCACATGCTGGTAAATGTTTTTCGCCAGCAGTTCGGTGCCTTCGCGGGCCAGGGCCGAAATCTCGAACACCGGGCCTTTCCATTTGAAGCGCTTGACGAAGTCTTTGACCCGGGCGGCGCGTTCGCCTTCGGGAATCATGTCGATCTTGTTGAGCACCAGCCAGCGCGGCTTGCCGAACAGCTCGGCGTCGTACTTCTTCAGTTCACCGACGATGGCATTGGCCTGCTCGACGGGATCGACCCCGTCGTCGAACGGCGCCAGATCGACGATGTGCAGCAGCAGCCGCGTGCGTTGCAGATGGCGCAGAAACTGGTGGCCCAGGCCCGCGCCTTCGGAGGCGCCTTCGATCAGGCCGGGGATGTCGGCCACGACAAAGCTCTGCTCCGGCCCGACGCGCACCACGCCCAGGTTGGGATGCAGCGTGGTGAACGGGTAATCGGCAATCTTCGGACGGGCGTTCGAGACGGCGGTGATGAAGGTCGATTTACCGGCATTGGGCATGCCCAGCAGACCCACATCGGCCAGCACCTTCAGCTCCAGTTGCAGGCCGAAGCGCTCGCCTGGACGCCCCGGTGTTTTCTGGCGCGGTGCACGGTTCACCGCGCTTTTGAAGCGCAGGTTGCCAAAGCCGCCATCCCCGCCCCTGGCCAGCACGATGCGCTCACCCGGCACCAGCAGCTCGTGCAGCACCGCGCCCGTGGCCTGGTCGCGCAGGATGGTGCCCACCGGAAAGCGCAGCGTGATGTCCTTGCCCGCCGCGCCGAACATGTCCGACCCCATGCCGTTCTCGCCGCGCCCGGCCTCGTAGCGGCGGGTGTAGCGGTAGTCGATCAGGGTGTTCAGGTTGGGGTCGGCCACGCCGTAGACATAGCCGCCACGCCCGCCGTCGCCCCCGTCGGGGCCGCCGAACTCCTTGTATTTTTCGTGCCGGAACGATGCGGCGCCGTTGCCGCCGTCCCCGGCAACAATCTCTATGGTGGCTTCATCGACGAATTTCATGGTGGAGCGTGGCTTTCACAAAAAAATGCCGCTTCGTGCAGCAAGGCCCGCAGCATACGCCAGCAGGCCCGGAAAATAGCAAAGCCCCGACCAGCGGGGCTTTGGCGTCGTTCAGCAGTGCTTAGGCAGCAGGGCTGATGTTGACGGTTTGCTTGGACAGGGCGCCTTTGGTTTCAAAGGACACGTGACCATCGACCAAAGCAAACAGGGTGTGGTCGCGGCCGATGCCGACGTTGTTGCCCGGGTGGAACTTGGTGCCGCGCTGGCGCACGATGATCGAACCTGCGCTGATCAACTCGCCGCCAAAGGCTTTCACACCCAGCATCTTGGGCTTGGAATCACGTCCGTTGCGCGTAGAGCCGCCGCCTTTTTTCTGTGCCATGACTTAGCTCCTGACAAATTAACCAGCAATTGCCACGATCTGCAGTTCGGTGAACTGCTGACGATGACCTTGGTGCTTGATGTAGTGTTTGCGACGACGCAGCTTGAAAATACGCACCTTGTCGTGCTTGCCATGGGCAACAACGGTTGCCTTCACGCTAGCGCCGGACACCAGGGGCGTGCCAACCTTCAGTTCTGCGCCGTTACCGACAGCCAGAACCTGGTCAAGCACGATTTCCTGGCCTACGTCCGCAGCAATCTGTTCTACCTTGATTTTTTCGCCAGCAGCAACACGATATTGTTTGCCGCCGGTTTTTATGACCGCGTACATAAAACCTCTTTCAGAGTTTTGAATCTTCCACGTGAACCCATTTCCACGGGAACCGCAAATTCTACTGCGAATCCTGAAATTTTGCCAAACGCCGCGCCCAGCTTGCCCCTGCCAGCGGCGGTGGCCTTCCTATAATGGCCGGGCTTCTCATGGTGGCCACTATCTTGACTTCTCCAACTTCTTCTCCCTCCCCCCTCGCCTTGATCGCCAGCGACATGCAGGCGCTCGACCAAGTGATCGCCCAGCGACTGGACACCAGCGTCGCCATGATCGGGCAGGTTGCACGCTACATCATCGCCGCCGGCGGCAAGCGGCTGCGCCCGGCGCTGGTGCTGCTTACGGCCGGCGCCCTGGGAGTGGACAGCGCAGACAAGTACAAACTCGCGGCCGTGGTGGAACTGATCCATACGGCGACCCTGCTGCACGACGATGTGGTCGATGAATCCACGATGCGCCGTGGCCGCCCCACAGCCAACGAGACCTTCGGCAACCCGGCCAGCGTGCTGGTGGGCGATTTCCTGCATACCCGCTCCTTCCAGATGATGGTGGAAGTGGGCAGCCTGCCGATCCTGAAAGTGCTTTCGGACGCCACGAACATCATTGCCGAAGGCGAGGTCATGCAGCTCATCAACACCCACGACGCCGATCTGGATGAAGCCGGTTACCTGCACGTCATCCGCTCGAAGACCGCCAAGCTGTTCGAGGCCAGCGCCCAGATTGCCGCCCAGCTGGCCGGGGCCAGCGCCGCAGTGGAAGCGTCCTGTGCCACCTATGGCCAGGCCCTGGGGACGGCATTCCAGATCATCGACGACGTGCTCGACTACGACGGCGATGCGCAGGAAATGGGCAAAAACCTGGGTGACGATCTGCGCGAAGGCAAGAACACCCTGCCGCTCATCATCGCCATGCAGCGTGCCAGCGCCAATGACGCCGCCGTGGTGCGCAGCGCTATCCAAAACGGTAGCGCCGACCAGTTGCAGACCATCTTGAAGATCGTACGCAGCACAGGCGCTTTGGATGCCACGCGCGAGGTAGCCCACGCCGAGGCACTGCGGGCGATCGAGGCCCTGGCACCCTTGCCGAAAAACGCCCATGCCGAAGCCATGCGGCAACTGGCCAGCCAGCTTTTATTGCGCCGAACATGAAACTTGTCGTAGAATAGTTGGCTTTGGTGGATGACACCAATAACGGGGTGTAGCTTAGCCTGGTAGAGCGCTACGTTCGGGACGTAGAGGCCGGAGGTTCGAATCCTCTCACCCCGACCAGATTTCTCCTTGTAAGTCAGCGACTTTTCGAAAGTCGAAGGTCTTGCAAGAGGGCCACAAGTGGTAAATCAGTGGCGCACACGATTCGGAATTCTTGCAAAAGAGCGAATCATCCCCCTTCCTGTTTGCCTATACGAAGTTCCCATCACTAGGAACTTCACGCATGGCATCCATCGAAAACCGCTCCCGCATAGCAGTCAAAGTCAAAAATCGTCCTGACTTGACCCGTCTTTTCCCACACGACAAGCCCACTGACGCCAAAGGCTACGTTGCCGAGTTGCGCATCGCCGGGCACAAGCCGGCTGTTTCGATCCTTGACGAAGCTTATCTCGTCCGCTTCAAAGTCAACGGCAAGTGCAAGAGCTTCACTGCAACCACTGAAGCAGAAGCGCTGGCAATCAAGCAGCGCATCGAATCTGAACAGCACCACGGGATCTTCGTCGACTACACGAAAGCTCATCAGACGACACTCTCTGATCTGCTCATTCGATATCTTTGCGAGGAAGCCCCGCGCAAGAAGGGGTTCATGGTGCTCGCCTACGCACGGAAATCACCGCCATGTGGCAGGACTTGCTGGCGTGGATGGACAAGCATCTGCCAGTGCAAAGCGATAAATAAAAAATAGCTGCTGCCGATTGCTCTTAATGTATTTCAGCGTGTTTTCATCATGAAATCCATTATCAGTAAGCGGTAGAAGCTATGTTTTCTGGTTGATGCGGGCGCAATGGCGATCTGCTCAGGCCTGGGCGCAGGGCGTGTGCGGCCTGCTTGTTGTTATGATGCGGCGGCTGAAAGTTTCCCTTCACACCACGTCGCATCATTCCATGGCCCGCTCCTTACTGGGTATCCAACCGGCCACTGCCATACCGCTTCGAGCGCAGACCGCCACCACGCCCCGGCTTGCCGGGGCGCAACTGGAGGCGCGGCTGCGCAAGAAACGTTCCGCCGCCTATATCCGGGCCGTCACGCAACTGGATGCGGGCGGGCATGTGCATTCCCCGGCCAGCGTGCAGGCGCTGATCGAAGCCATCCGCCAGGAGCTGCCGGACGTGCAGATCGACGCCTTGCCGCTGGGCATCGTCTTATCTTTTTTATAAATTAAATTCCGATGCAAAGCTGCTGAGGAAGGTCTTGATTCTTTTGTCTTGAAAAACCGGTTCCGTGGCCTGCCGGTCGAAGAAGGCAGGGTCATTCAATGCCGGCCCATACCACGTATGGTAAACAACGGCAGCATTCAGATGTTTTTCAAGGTGCTGCTTCACAAAATCATAATTTTTTACATCAAACGATACGGCCTGAATGGCTTGGGATTGGACTTGCTTCCCGATCTCAGACGCCAGCGCGGCCAAGGCGGTTTCGTCGTTGCGCTGTTTCAAATCCAATATTTTCTGGGTGGGCAGGTAGTATGAGGTGTGCCACCCGTGTTGTTGAAATACGGCAAAGTCTTGGTGCGTCCAACTGGATTCAATGATCACCTTGTTTTTTAAATCCAATATGGTATGCAAACGCTCCAGCTCCGCCAGAATTTGGGCGTGATTGGTGTCGTTGATATTTTTAATATCGAGCCAGATTTTCTTTATTAACCCAGCGGGAATGCTGGCCAGGAAATCTTCTAGGCGGTGCCCCATTGTGGCTTCGTGCGGGTTATGTCCGGTGCGCAAGGTGCCATTGTCAAAAATCACATCCACCTCAAAGGCACGGAAACCCAGCGCCCATGCTTCCTTTAATTTTCCGGTCGAATTGATGCGGTGGGGAAAGAACTTTGTATCCTGCTGCGTGTCGATCAATTCGGCCGCATTCCGGTTTTGCCAATAGAATTTATTGTTCTTAGCGGTATAGGAAACCTTGCCGTGCAGAGTTTTCATATCTTCGGCATGCATGGCATATTTTTCATGGCCTAAGTCAAATTCTGGGCTGTAAATGTCCGGGTCAATGTCAATCCCCATAATGCCGATCAAGGTGTCAAAAATTCTGTCGTTCGAGAAAAAAGCATTGCGATGGCGCTGCAACGTCTGGTAGGTTTTTGCATAATAATGTTGGTATTCGTCCGACCCGTAGAACAGCATGGGGATTTGGGTCATGTCAAAAGTGAATAAGCCGGAATTATGGCCGACATGCTTGAAAACATCGTCCGCATGGTCGGAGAAATACAGCAGCGATCGAATACCATTGGATTGATCCAAGCGGCTGATGAGTTGCGCAACGATAAAATCGTTGTAAACAATACTATCGTCATAGCAATTGATGTTCTCTAGGAATTTTCCTTTTTTGTCTTTGTTTAATTTGGTGCCGAAGTCAGCGTGCGGTAATTTTCCATAAAACGTTGCAAATTTCTTTGGGTAACGCTGGCAGTAGGTGTTGTGGTTGCCCATCAAATGCACAAAGATGACTTTTTTGCGCCCCTCTTTGGCAAGCATCTCGTCAAAAAAGGGTAGCAATGCGCCGTCAAATTGAGAGGTTCTGACGGTTTCTCCAGCATTTTTGTTGATGCTGTGCACCTCCTGCGCCTGGGTTGCGATCAGCGAGACGATATTGTCCCAGTGCCCATACATGTTTTGGTTACTCAGCCAATAGGTCTGAAAGCCCGCAGCATTGGCAACATCCATAATGGAAACGGAATCGAAATAATCCCTTTGATTGTTTTGATTGGCTTCGGTCAGCGCCATCGACAGTGTCGAGGTGGTGTGGGTGTGGTTGGCGAAGGTGTTGTTGAATTTGATGATTTTATGGCTGTCCAGCAAACTCTGAAGCTGTGGCGTGGTGGCGCGGGGGTAGCCATAAATTTGCATATGGTTTTTGTTCAGCGATTCGCCGATCACCACCACATGAATTTCATTTTTCCCGGCATCCTGGTGGGTGGCTGCAACGGTTTGGATTTTCTTTTTGTTCTTGAGTTGCTCAAATGTCTGGATTTCATTCAGGTAGGTGGTAAAAGAGCTGTACGTGTAGTTGAAGATGACGTGGCGCTTCATTTGTACGAAGGCACCTATGCCAAAAACAATCACCAGGCCCAATAAAATATAATTATTGACGGGCCGGATAGTACTGTTGCGGTGCCAGATGAAAATTCCAGAACCTACAAGAATGAGGGTGGCGACCAGTGCCAGAATGGTGCCGCCAACATAGTCCTGAATGTATTCAATGCTTTCATTCAGATTGGTTTGACCGACGGCGTGAATGGCATCATGACCCAGCGGGGTGTCAAACGACAGGTTGTAGGCCAGAAATAAAACGGGCAGTAATAAAATGCTGGTAAAGATACCGATAATAAAGATGTTTACGAACAGGCGAACAGTGCGTTGTGCGTTGTGCGTTGTGCGTTGTGCGTTGTGCGTTGTGCGTTGTGCGTTGTGCGTTGTGCGTTG
>Ga0206117_101413_pt1 | contig 12259 bp, 8 predicted proteins | sample 3A5Ametagenome_FD_177997 | JGI IMG/M metagenome (GOLD analysis project Ga0206117, IMG submission 177997) | Enriched microbial communities from leaf-cutter ant dump, University of Wisconsin, Madison, United States - 3A5A | ecosystem: Environmental > Terrestrial > Nest > Insects nest > Nest dump... | reverse complement strand
CCCAAAAATGTATTCAGATCGGAACCGCAGAATCCTACATATTTTATCTTGACGAGTACTTCCCCTTGTTTAAGAATTGGTTTTTCCCGTTCAACAATAGCGAGTTTATTCTCTTCTAATATCGTAATAGCTTTCATCTTACATTACATTTAACTGTTTAACCAAGTATCTCTGAAACGAGGTGCTAATATCGTTTGCACTTCATGTAGCAATTCTTCATCTAGGGCTTGTTTTACCCATACTATATTCTGTATAACAGCCTCCGGACGGGTCGTGCTGAACAATGTAGTTGCAATTCGTGGATTACTAACTGAATATTTTATAGCCAATTGTTCAATTGAGACTCCTTTCGATTTACAATGATTAACAGCCTTTCTGCACAAATCCTGCAATGGCTTTGGTGCGGGATGCCAATTGGGAGCTCCCCGCTCGGTTAGCAATCCCATCGAAAACGGAGAAGCGTTAATTACTCCGATCTTTTTTGTTTCGAAGTAGTCTATGTAATCGGTCAACGCATCGTCATTGAGGCAATAATGGCAGAATGATAATACACTTTCTACCGTTCCCTCCGGAACCTTATCAATTATATATTTAAAATGTCGTAAGGTAAGATTGGTTATACCCACATGTTTTACTATGCCCTTCTCTCTTAACTCGACAAGAGCCGGAAGCGTTTCATTACATACCATATCCAGGTCGGCAAACTCAATATCATGTACATTGATTAAGTCTATATAGTCGATATTCAAACGTTCAATACTTTCATAGACACTTTCGGTAGCCTTCTGTGCTGAATAATCCCAGTGGTTTACCCCATCCTTTCCATAACGGCCTACTTTAGTCGATAGATAATATTTATTACGGTCAATGCCTTTTAATGCTTTACCCAACACTGTTTCAGCTTTCAGATACCCGTAATAAGGGGAAACATCAATAAAATTAATGCCGCTTTCTATTGCTGTATGCACAGCTCTTATACCCTCTTCTTCTTTGATTTGATGAAAAACACCTCCCAATGATGAAGCACCGAAGCTAAGATTGGAGACTTTCATTCCGGTCTTTCCTATTTCTCTGTATTCCACTATATTATTTTAAATAATTGTTATTGTTCAAAAATATAACATCATGCATTTTCTTCAACCTTAGTAAGTATAAAATCGAACGCAAACCTTTGCGCTTAATTTGCATTTATGTATCTTTATTCTTTAATTATTATATACACTATGCAAAAGATAAGACCTATTTCTTTAAAAGATTTGGCTAAGGAATTGGGAGTATCAATCTCTACAGTATCTCGAGCTCTAAAAAATAGTCCCGAAGTGGGTAAGGAAATTACAGATAAGGTAAAAGCTTTAGCCCGAAAACGAAATTATCGTCCTAATCCCTTTGCTATGAGTTTGCTAAAAAACTCACCGAGAATAATTGGCATAATAGTTCCCGATATAGTCACCCATTATTATTCGTCTATTATTAGTGGGATCAATGATATTGCACGAAAAAACGGTTATTCGACAATTATTACATCTTCATATGAGCAATACGAACAGGAAAAGCAATGTCTCGAAGATTTGATTAACATCAGGGTCGAGGGCATAATTGCGTGTCTTTCACAGGAAACAACAGATTACTCTCATTTTGATGTTTTACTTGAGCAAAATGTACCTTTAGTGTTTTTTGACCGGATTTGTCTCAAAGAAAAATTCTCTTCTGTTATAACTGACAATGTCGAATCTGCACAAAGAGCTACAAACCATTTTTTTGAAACGGGTTCAAAGAGAGTCGCTTTTATAGGAGGAGCAAACCACCTTGAAATAGTTAAACAACGAAAACATGGATATCTTCAGGCTTTACGAGAAAATAAGATACCAATAGAAAAAGAACTCGTATTTTGTAAAAAAATAAGTTATGAAACAGGTTATGAAGGGACTCGCATATTATTGGCATTAACTAATCCTCCTGATGCAATTCTAGGTATGACAGACAGCTTGACTTTTGGAGCAATGAAAGCTATTAGGGAATGGGGACTAAGAGTACCTGAGGACATTGCTCTAATCGGGTATACAGACGAGATGCATTCCAACTACGTAGATCCTCCTTTAACGGCTATGACACACCAAACTTATAAAATGGGGGGAACAGCATGCAAACTGCTCCTTAGACAAATTAAAGGGAGTAATAAAGTTCAACAGATTATTATTCCTTGCATTTTGTCAATCAGGAAATCTTCTGTAAAAAACATATCAGGTTAGAACCTCTATCTTGAAATTAGCTAAAGAGTAACTCCTGTCTTAAATATTGCAATTTCTCTGTAATCTTTTTTTTCATTATTTACAAGCTCACCATTGGACACCTTTATTACATATTCGATAAAACGTTTACTTAGATCTTTCATCGTTTCGCCTTCGAGCAATGTTCCGGCATCGAAATCTATCCAATTTCGTTTATGTTTATACAAATTACTATTAGTAGATATTTTCATAGTTGGGACAAATGTGCCAAAGGGTGTTCCCCTGCCTGTTGTAAACAATATTATATGACAACCTGATGCTGCCAGAGCTGTACTTGCAACAAGATCGTTACCGGGCGCACTTAATAGATTTAATCCACTCTTTTTAAGGAGGTCTCCATACATCAAAACATCTTTTACTATTGACGTACCTGATTTCTGTGTACACCCGAGCGATTTTTCTTCTAAGGTGGATATACCTCCAGCCTTATTTCCAGGTGAAGGGTTTTCGTATATTGATTGCTTATTCTGTATAAAGTATTCTTTGAAATCGTTTATCAGATGAACTGTCTTCTCAAAAACCTCTTTATTCTGGCTACGTCCCATTAGTATCGTTTCAGCACCGAACATTTCAGGAACTTCAGTCAGGACTGTTGTCCCTCCTTGTGCAACAAGAAAGTCCGAAAATACACCTAATAATGGATTCGCTGTTATTCCAGAAAACCCGTCAGATCCACCACACTTCAATCCTATTTTCAATTCACTTAAAGGAACATCAACTCGACGATCTTTTGAAGCCAAATTGTAAAGTTCGCGCAGAATTTTCAGACCTTCTTCATGCTCATCTTTTACTTTCTGAGTAACAAGAAATTTGACACGATCCGCATTGTATTCGCCAAGCATCTCGCGAAAAGTATCAGGCTGATTATTTTCGCACCCTAACCCTACTACAAGAACAGCTCCGGCATTAGGATGTAAAACCATATTGCGAAGTATCTTACGTGTATTCTCATGATCGTCACCAAGCTGAGAGCAACCGTAATTATGCGGATAGGCTACAATTGCATCTATTCCTTTGCATCTGGTTTCAGTTTTCAAATCATTGACCAATTCTTTTATGATCCCGTTTACACATCCTACAGTAGGAATAACCCATATCTCATTGCGGATACCAACGGTTCCATTCTTACGACGATAACCCTTAAATGTAAGGATCTCATTTACAGATTCAGCACAAACATACTGAGGTTCATAATTATACTCTAAAACACCATCAAGATTAGTTCTTATATTCTTCTCATTGACAAGTGCACCTTGTTTGATATCTTTAAATGCATGACCAATAGGAAAACCATACTTGACAATATTATCTCCAATTGTAAAATTCTGTAAGGCTATCTTATGCCCTGTAGAGACATCTTCGAGTACTGTAAACGATATATTATCTATCGATAGCTTTTGACCTGCTGATATTGTATCTATAGCAACAATAACATTGTCGGCAGGATTAATCTTTATAAATTTACTCATCAAAGAATCTCCTTTACTACTTCTTTTATTCCTTTCTGCTGTATAGCATCAAGGTAACTTGTTACTTTATCGGTAAGTCCCGATACATTATTAAGGTTCTCGCCCCATATAAACTGTGCACCAAGAACTCCCTCGGCAACCTGACGTGTTGAGCCTGTTGCCCAAAGTCTTTGAAGCATATCTACAATTTTCGGTTCATCTTGAATAACAATAATATCCTCTCCACGCTTCCCTCCTTTATAGTAAGAGATGATTGCAGCTAGCCCTAATACGATACCATCTGGTAAGGAACCTTTACGGTTAGAATATGTTTTCAATCCTGGAAGATCTCGAGTTTTAAATTTAGAAAAAGAGTTAAGCATAATGCTCGTTAGTTGATGTTTTATATAAGGATTACGAAAACGGTCGAGCACATCGTTAGAGAACCGAATAAGTTCCTCTTTTGGCAAATTAAGAGTAGGAAGTAATTCTTCAAACATTACTTTTTGAACATAAGCACCTATAACTTCATCCTCTACACATTGGCGAACAGTATCTAATCCAGATAAATATCCGACCGGAGAGAGTACAGTATGAGGACCATTTAGCAATGTTACTTTACGCTCATGATATGGTTCTTCACTAGGAACAAACAAAACATTCAATCCTGCGTTATCGGCAGGGAACTCTTTTGCTACACTTTGTGGTGCTTCTATCACCCAAAGGTGAAATATTTCACCCTCATCTAGCAGACAATCATTATAACCAATTTGTTCTTTTATCTGAACTGCTGTTTCACGAGGATAGCCCGGAACAATCCGATCGACAAGTGTACTATATATATAGCAACATTGTTTTACCCATTCGGTAAATTCCTCTCCCAGACCCCAATGTTTGATATATTTATCGATACACTGTCTTAATACTTTTCCGTTGTCAAATATCAATTCGCAAGGGAAAATAATAAGACCCTTATCTTTTGCCCCATCATATTTTTTGAAACGGTGATACAGTAATTGTACGAGTTTTCCTGGATAGCTATTTGCAGGTTTATCTTCAAATTTATTATCGGGGTCAAATGATATGCCTGCTTCTGTAGTATTAGATATTACAAAGCGTATATCTGGATTGACAGCTAGCTTAAGATATTCCTCGAATTGGGTATATGGATTTATGCCACGACTGATAACATCTATCAGTTGTGTGTTATGTATAGCTTCGCCATTGCATAAACCTTTCAGTATAAGGTGATATAAGCCATCCTGAGCATTAAGGGTATCCACCATTCCATTAGGAATCGGTTGTACTACTACGACATTGCTATCGAAATCAGTTTTTTCATTCATATTCCATATAATCCAATCCACAAAAGCGCGAAGAAAATTACCTTCGCCAAATTGAATAATACGTTCCGGACGACGCCGATTAGAAGCTGTTTGCCTATTTAAGTCTCGCATAAATTTTATTGAATTAACAAACCTATTATACAAATATATTTTCAAAAACCTAATCTCATCAATAGACAATTGAAAAAAGATACGCAAAGGTTTGCGCTTTAATAAAAGCAGGTGTATTACCTGTTTTATAATTAGGTATTCATTTATAAAATCAGTAAAGTAAGGCTCGTCGTTTCATCACCAAACATCAAAATTCAGGCATGAGCCTAAAACGAGAGAATTTATTTTTCACAGACTCTATTAGTATATGAAAGTTTATAAATAATACATTATCAACCAATTTTTCTATATTTTTTTGCTAATTTTTCATAAAGAATAGAAATAATCAATATTCTATTATTTGCTCTGTCCATGTAGGGCCATTAATGTAAAACATACCATCTCTGTAATGTACAGGTTCTATACCTAATTGCGGAGTCTTTTCCCAATCCTTCAAGTCGGTACAATATGGATAAGGACGCTTGTCATACATCAAATAATGGCATGAAGTCCAAATATTTTCATCCGGACCTATGAATAATGCATTATGTCCTGTTTCGCAATAAGGGTCTTCCGAATCTTGAAATTTCAGATGCGAGTATCCACCTTCGATGGCTAGTTCTGGACGATAACCTTTCTTTCTGGTTCCAAAAATAGGTTCGCGAGAAACCATCTCCCACGGTCCTAGAGGAGTCCTTGATTTCAAGAGACCAACTTCATAGCCGCGAGTCCAGGATGAAAAGAACATAAAATATATGCCATCTCTTTTTATAACAAAAGGACCTTCTATACCACCAATCATCCAATCGGGATTATCGGGAGATCTCTTGTCCAAGAACTTTTCTGCACCTCCTATTAATGTTCCTGTACTTAAATCTATTTTTGCCTGAAAAAGCCCGTTTCCACTGCAATAAAAATATGTTTGTCCATCCTCATCTTCAAACAAGGTTGCATCATTATTATACTGGGGGGTTAGAGGTCCATTCACTAACGCATATGGTCCTGTTACATTATCAGAGGAAAACAACCAAACACTATGTGTACTCATCCCTTTAGGATCTTCTTCTGTAACCTTACCACTGTTTACCGTCAGCCAGTATTTGTTTTGTATGAAATGAATTTCGGGAGCCCAGAAGCGACCATTATAGGGACAATCTTTGGGTAACTTTTCGGCATCTATCAGCCATGAATGATGCTCCCAATTGATCAAATCATCAGAGACCAACAGCCGCACACCTGGGTTTAGTCCTGTCCAAACAGGATTGGATGTCCCAGTACAATACCATTTATCGTCAACCTTAATAATACAGTGGTCACGCATCGAGATCATTGTATCTCTTGTTAGAGGATTAGTATAACGAAAACTTTGTGTTGTTTCTTTCGTTGTACTATCGTAGCTTTCTTTATTGTTTTTACTATTGCACGATCCCAATATAATTAGAAACGCAAATACAATATTATATATCTTCATTTTTCAACAATAACTTTTTATTATTTTCGACTTTTACCGCCGACTTTTACCTCAGCCAAACCAGCTTTATTAGAAATAAATGTTATTCGGAGAAAGGCAATATCACAGCCAAAGTCGCCATCAAAAGTCCGAATCTTGGAATCTTTCTCTGCTGCCCGGTCGGCTATAACCTCTTTCCAACTGACATCATCTGTAGACACTTCTATTTTGTATCGATAGACAACCTCTCCCGGAGGTAATTCAACTTGTATTTTGTTGATACAATATGAAGCTTCAAAGTTTAACTTCCACCATTTATCCTTATCCTCATCTGTTGGTCTCCAAACTGTATAGGAATCATTGTCATTCACATTGGCTTTGCTGGTTCCAGTCAAAGACGAACTTACCCAAGTCGGTCTATATGTAGCCAAAAGCATTTCTTGCGTACTCAATTCCTGCACCACGGATTCTATTTCATATCTTTTATACGGACGGTCTACCACAGGAAGGGTAACACCTTCAATCCATGTAGGACTTCCTTTTGTCGTAATCTCAATAGTTGCAGATCCCAATCCTTGAGACGAGGCCTCGATAATCGTTTTTCCGGCATGATATGAACGAAAAGTAATAGCAGCCTGCCCATCGCGGATAAAAATATCAGAGGCTTCGTCTTCAGATGGTGGCATAAAACGGATAACTCGTCCGGTAGGAAATTCTCCGGGACCTGAGATTATACGAAACTCAACCGGAACATTATTACTTATATGTTTGCCTGATGCATCCAATACTGTAACAATCAACTGAGCGTCGTCTGTTCCATCTGTTGAAGTAATGATTTTATTGCTTGCCTTCAGACTTAGTTTCGCAGGGATTCCTTCTTTAGGCCATTCAGGCTCTACCGGGTTTCGGTTACCTTTCTTTAGGGCTTCTACATACCAATAATACTGCCTTTTAGGTAAACGAAAATAGTCTATCATACCCATTGTTGCCAACCATGTCCCAAAAATAGTTCCATGATCGAAACCGCACCATATAATCTGTCCGCTACGCCATGCCGGAGGATTCCATGGGTCTTTACTTTCCTGCGGAGATTTTTCGATATCACCCCATCCGGCAAAAAAACGCCCCGGACGATAAGCCGTAGTACTTCCATATTCTGAAACCAGATTGGGAACTCCCGGATTCTGAAATTCCTCACGAGACGCCCCGTCTCCATTATAGAATGCAATAGCATTATTTCCCAATCGGTCTATTTCTCCGCGTTGTGCTCCACCTATTGCTGCTTCACGGGTTGGGTCCCATATGCGTGAACTGTCAGTAGCAACCCTCAGCAGATTTTTCATCGTTCCGTATGTTTCTCCGTCCGAGAAGAATGGTTCGTTAGACATGCTCCATGCAGCAATAGAAGGACTGTTTCTATGTATTTTAATCATTTCTTTCAATTGCTTCAAGACGCTTTTATCATAGTTTGCCCTATATGCCGGATTGTTAGGATAGCCACTGGATGTAGGAGGGGTCCAACTGAAACGATCTCCATAAGCACCACCTGTTCCCCAAAAAGCATTTTCCTGAAACAGAATAAGCCCTATCTCATCGCAAGCCTTAGAAAAAGCCGGATCGTGTGGATAATGAGAGCCTCGTATACAATTGAATCCGGCATCTTTTATCATTTGTACATCCCTGCGTATGGCACCATTGGTAACGGCATCTCCCCATCCGGCATGATCTTGATGAACATTAGCTCCCATAAGATAATAATGCTCACCATTGAGGAAAAAGCCTCTGTCGGATGTCCATTCAAACCAACGTATTCCAAAAGGAGTTTCATAACGATCTATTTCTTTCCCCTCTATCAAAACAGTTGTGATTGCTTTATATAGTTTCGGGGATTCGGGACTCCATAGTTCCGGCTTTTTTATTTCAGGAAGAATTTGCTTAATCTTTTTCGTTTCAGCTCCATTAATCGTCTCCACAGATTGATTTTTGGCAACAATTGTACCTTCGTGAGAAAAGACTTCTGTCTTTATTGTACAGGTTTTATCTTCTTTATAATTATTACAGATATCAGTCTGTACTTCGCAAAGAGCCCGTTCTTTATCGACTAAAGGTGTGTAAACAAATGTGCCATAAACATCTACATGAACTTTATCTGTAATATTCAGGTATACGTCTCTGTATATTCCTCCGCTAAATTGATGATCTCCGGCACGTGGTGCAACATCCGGCTTCCACAGGTTATTTACCCGTATTGCAATTACATTTTTACCGGGATTTAGATGCTTTGTAATATCAAAATAAAATCCGGTGTAACCTCCTACATGTTTTCCTAAATAATCACCGTTGACGTAAACCTCAGTTTCGATAAAAGCTCCTTCAAATTCCAGAGAAATATTTTTATCACTCCAATCTTGGGGAATATCTACCGTCTTACGATACCATCCATATCCGTTATAAACTTTATACCACATAAAATATGGAATGGAAAATGAATGAGGCAGATGTATATCTGTCCACTCTTTTGTATCTAATCCTACTGATTCTCCTCCGGAAATATCAGAGAGAATAAATTTCCATTCACGGTTGATATTCTGTTTCAATCTGGGAGGATTTTTCGCTTCGGATGATAATATAGAAACTGAACAAAATGCAATAAATAAAAGAATTTTAATCTGATTCATATTCAATATGCCTTATTATCACTTTTCTTATATTCAAAGAAATCCACATCAATATATCCTCCATTGGCCTTGGTTGCATAATTGAAGATAGCAAATTTAGTACCCATAAAAAGTTTCTTATAATCGAATATCATTTTAAAATCATCTCCTATTTTCTTCCACTCCTTATTGTCTAAACTGTAATAAAACGAAGCGATATCTTTATTTAGGTCAAAATCAGCATCAATACGCAGGTAAATAATATCTGAATCAAATTTCATACGTTCTTTTTCTTCTATATCTACACCAAGGATAGACTTGCTTCGATCTTCCAAGTTTACAACATTTGTAGACATTGCCAAATATTTCGTATTCCCATCTTTTGTAATGGATAAAATACCCGAATGTCCATTAAATGCACTAAATCCGGCAACATCTCCATCTTTCATATTTGCTATATCGATAGATACAACTCCGCGACATTGAGGTCCTTCCATTCTTTGTGTAATCGTATTAGGAGCAGCATATAGATTGTCTACAACTCTATTAGTTTTTAATCTTAAATATCCCGGACGCTCTATTAAAGACCAAGCTTCATCAATCGGATTATGATTCCATTGCCAATTAATCTTCAATTGCAAGCTTTTAAAATCGTCACTCTCAACTATACGTTTGCCTGTGTCATGCTTTGCCAGTGGAATTTCCCCTATTATAGGGACTTTTCCTGATTCATCACCTAGCATAGGCCATCCATCAACCCAACGACATGGCATTAAAAGAGGAACACGACCAACAGCTCCCCGATCTTGAAAAATGAGACCATACCAATTTCCATTTTTATCATCAATCAAACAGCCTTGTCCTGCATAAGGAAAACCTGCAAAGTTGTCCTCCAATATGACTTTCTTTTCATAAGGCCCGGTAATTTCATCAGCACGATAACAGACTTGCCGGCGAGGTTTTCCCCTAGGCCAAGAGATCATCAGCAGATAATATTTTCCGTTATATTTAATCACTTGACTGCCTTCCAGTAGTCCTGTTTCTTCTTCATCACGTTCAAAAACATGCATACTTACACCATCTTCTTTTACGCCCGAAAGATCACTCTTAAGTTCTTTTAATGAACCGGTACCCGAAAATACGTATACCCGTCCATCGTCATCGAAAAAAAGAGATGCATCATGAAAATGCTGAGTGCGTGAAACCAGTTCCCATTTTGTCGAAGGATCGTTTGTAGAATATATATAAGCTTTATATGGCTCATCATTAGGAGAGAACAAAACGTAATATTTCCCATTATGGTAACGGATCGATGAAGCCCATTGTCCTCGTCCGTAAACAGTACCTTCCTTCAGGTCATATTTGGGTGTGTCTGTTAGTTTATCAAAAACATAACTCACTATTTCCCAATTAACTAAATCTTTTGATTTCATAACAGGAGCACCCGGCATTAGATGCATAGTAGTACTTATCAGATAAAAATCATCTCCGACTCGGGTAGCCGACATATCAGGTACATCAGCCCACATTACAGGATTCGTAAATTTGGTTACTTTTTTATCGAAAGTTTTACAACCTCCAAAAGCAATTACAATAAATATAAGGAAAACTATCTTTTTCATTGATACTAAATACTAAAATTAAAAAATAGAGCTGAAAACTCTGTTTTATTTTTCTATAGAGTCTAAAGAATACTTTTTCAAAAAGTTCCAGATCTCCTCACTCGAATTGACACAATTGACATCTGTAGAATGCCAATGTCCTTTCCCTTTCAAAGTTAACAGAACTACTTCTACCCCGTTATCTCCAGGTCCCCAATAACTCTTTGTAGCGCATGAATTTTCTTTTTCTGACGGATAAGGACTGGTAATTTGCTCTTCCGAAGAACAGTTATTCCTTGCCGCCCAGGCCCTTACAGACACTAGACTACCATCATAAGGTACAACATCATCATCTGTTCCATGCACATGAATAATTGGTATCGGACGAGAACTCGCTGTATTAGGACCTCTCATCAAATATCCTCCAACGGGCGCAAAAGCAGCAATCTTATCTGCAATTTTAGTAGCTGCATAATATGTCATCATCCCTCCCATCGAAAAACCCGACAGATAAATTCGACTTCGATCAATTTTATAACGACTATACATCTGATCAATTATAGCGTCTATAAATTCAATATCCTTTGTTCCGGATATATCCCACCTTTTATTGATCCCTACAGGATAGACTACTATAAACTTTGCTGTATCTGCAATTGATTCATATTTAGCTTGGCTTTGCTGATAATTCGCATCTTGACCGGCTCCATGTATTGAAATTAACAAAGGTCGATTTTCAGGGATTTTGTGCGGAGCATAAACTATCAGTTTTCTATTTATTTCCCCAACTCGAATACTATCGATCTGCCCTCTTAAATCTGAATGAGTTATCATACAGAAAAAGAATAATAAAATTAAGCTATAACTCTTTCTCATATTAAAGTCATTTTACAAGGAACGTTTTTGTAAAAAAGTATATTTCTTTCCTGCTTGGGTAGGAACGTCATATTCAAATGTTTCTTTTAGTGAAATTCCTTTTAATGAAGCCTCTTGAGATATAATAGGCTTTGCTATATCTGCCGGAGCAAAAAAAAGATTAGAGTTATTACCTTCCGCTATTTTCAATTCTTTTCCAGATAATCGAGTATGCGAACGAATACGCAAATTACCACCAAGTTTCGACAGTATTGAAATTTCTGCAACCTCACCGTTCTTCCATTTCATAGATATTTCAAAGCCTCCGCGCGCCATTATGCCTGATACTGATCCGTCTTTCCATATATCCGGAAGAGCTGGTAACAGGTGAATAGCTCCATCATGACTTTGAATGAGCATTTCTGCAATACCTGCTGTTAACCCAAAATTCCCATCAATCTGGAAAGGAGGATGGGCAGTAAACATATTAGGGTATGTCCGTCCATCTTCATTCCCTTTACCTG
>Ga0206117_101412_pt1 | contig 12274 bp, 11 predicted proteins | sample 3A5Ametagenome_FD_177997 | JGI IMG/M metagenome (GOLD analysis project Ga0206117, IMG submission 177997) | Enriched microbial communities from leaf-cutter ant dump, University of Wisconsin, Madison, United States - 3A5A | ecosystem: Environmental > Terrestrial > Nest > Insects nest > Nest dump... | reverse complement strand
ATGGCCGGGCTCGATGCCGATCTGGCCGCGGCGGGCGAGGGGCTGGCGCCGATGCGCACCCAGTTGAAGGCTGCCGTTGCGGCGCTGACCGAGGCGACCGACTGGATGTTGGACCGCCTGAAGACCCAGCCGGACGCGGCGATGGCGGGGGCCACCCCCTATCTGCGGATGTTTGCCACCACGGTCGGCGGCTACCTGCTGGCGCTGTCGGGTCTGGCGGCGCAGAAGCTGATCGCAGGCGGCGACGACCGGCCGTTCCTGCGCAACAAGCTGATCACCGTGCGGTTCTACGCCACCCAGATCCTGCCGCAGGTTGGCGGTCTTCTGATACCGTCGACCGGCGGCACCGCCGAACTGGCCGAGGTCACGGCCGAGGCGCTGGTCGCCTGACCCCACGGGGCGGAATGACGGCCATGCAGTGCGGCGGGTTGACGCAGGCGTCTACCCGCCGGTAACTTTGCTGCATCGCAAGAAAGGTTGCCCCGTGAACCATATGCTTCCCGATCTGGTCTATCCGCTCGACGGTCGCCCCGCCGATGGCGAGGCGATGGCGGTGGCCCCAGGCGTATTCTGGGTCCGGATGCCGATCGCCATTCCCGGCCTCGACTTCATCAATCTCTACCTGATCGAGGACGGTGACGGCTGGACCGTGGTCGACACGGGGCTGCGCGGCAAGAAGATCGAGGAACTGTGGCGCGTCGTGCTGGGCCGGCCCGGTTTCGACAAGCCGGTCAACAGGGTGATCTGCACCCATTTCCACCCCGACCATATCGGCCAGGCCGGCTGGTTCGAGGCCGAATTCGGCGCCGAACTGTGGATGACCTGGGGCGAATGGACCTTCGGTCGCCTGCTGGCGCTGGAATCGATGCCCGAACCGCCCCAGCCGGTGCTGGACTTCTACAAACGCGCCGGGCTGGGCGACGAGGCGCTGGCCGCGATGAAGGCGCGCGGCTACGGCAATTTCGGCAAGGCGGTCACCCCGATTCCGCGCGCCCTGCGCCGGATCGTCGACGGCGAGGTGGTCAGGATCGGCAGCGGCGGCTGGAAGGTCATCGTCGGCCAGGGCCATTCGCCCGAGCATGCCTGCCTGTATAATGCCGAATTGAACGTGCTGATCTCGGGCGACCAGATCCTGCCGCGCATCTCGCCCCATGTCGGCGTCTATCCCGGCGAGCCCGAGGCCGATCCCCTGCGCCTGTACCTGTCGTCGCTGCATCGCTTCGACCCGCTGCCCGACGACGTGATGGTCCTGCCCGCTCACGGTGATGTGTTCCGGGGACTGAAACGCCGCGTACGCGACCTGCAGTTGCATCATGACGAACGTCTGGATGCCCTGGTCGAGGCGCTGGCCACCCCGAAACGGGCCATCGACACGCTGCCCGTGCTGTTCCGCCGCGAATTGAAGGGCGAACATGCAATGCTCGGTCTTGGCGAGGCGATCGCCCATCTGCACCTGTTGATGAACGAAGGCCGGGTCACCCGGTCGCTTGGCCCCGATGGTGTCGATCTCTATGCTGCTGCCGCATAAGCGGTAGCAACATCGGAGGGCGGCGATGGAGACCCTGAAGGACAAGACCCTGTTCATCACCGGGGCCAGCCGCGGCATCGGCCTGGCCATCGCCCTGCGGGCCGCCCGCGACGGCGCCAATATCGTCGTCGCCGCCAAGACCGCCGAACCCCACCCCAAGCTGCCCGGCACCATCCACACCGCCGCCGCCGAGATCGAGGCGGCCGGCGGCCGCGCCCTGGCCCTGGTCGTCGACGTGCGCGAGGAAGACCAGGTCCAGGCGGCGGTCGAGCAGGCGGTCGCCACGTTCGGCGGCATCGATATCTGCATCAACAACGCCTCGGCCATCTCGCTGACCGGCACGCTGGACACGCCGATGAAGCGCTATGACCTAATGCACCAGATCAACGGGCGCGGGACGTATCTAGTGTCCCAGAAGTGCCTGCCGCATCTGCTGAAGGCCCGCAACCCTCATATCCTGAACCTGTCCCCGCCGCTGAACATCGAGGAGCGGTGGTTTGCGCCGCACGTCGCCTATTCGATGGCGAAATACAACATGAGCCTGTGCGTCCTGGGCATGGCCGGCGAATTCCGCGACCAGGGCGTCGGCGTCAACGCGCTGTGGCCCAAGACCGCGATCGACACGTCGGCCATGCGCATGCTGGGCGGCGACCAGGCCAGCCGGAAATGCCGCAAGCCCGACATCATGGCCGATGCCGCCCATGTCATCCTGACCCGCGATGCCAAGGCCTTTACCGGCAATTTCTGCATCGACGAGGAAATCCTGCGCTCGGCCGGCGTCACCGACTTTGCGGTCTACCGGCATGACGGGGTGCTGGAGCAGGAGCTTTTGCCCGATTTCTTTGTGTAGTATTTCTGCTATTCCGCCATTGCATGGCTAAACAGGGTTGACGCTACTGGTTTGGTAGATAAATATGAGTGCACCGCAGCAACGCGGTCGGGTGGCCCCGATATCGGCCCGCGGGATTTGATCGGAGCAGCTTGCGCCGCGTGATCAAGAGCTAAAGCGCCACGACGCGAGCCGTGGGTTCCGACAAGTTCGGTTCTAAGGAGACCACGAATGCTCATGTGCTGTTGCCGCCGCGTCCTCTGAGCCCCCGGGGCTTTATTCCCATCGACATCTGAAACTTCGGCGCCGCGCCTGACGCGCGGTCATGAGGTGCATTATGACGTCCATCGCAAACGGCGCCGCCAAGGCGTCGCCGCCGATGATTGCCCTGTCCGGCCTGTCCAAGGTCTTCCAGGGCCCGAACGGCGCAGTGACCGCGCTGACCGGGATCGATATCGAGATCGGCCGCGGCGAGGTGTTCGGCGTGATCGGCCGTTCCGGCGCCGGCAAGTCGACCCTGCTGCGCTGCCTGAACCTGCTGGAACGGCCCAGCACCGGCACCGTGACGGTCGCCGGGCGCGAACTGACCAGGTTGGATCGTGACGGCCTGAACCAGGCGCGGCGCGAGATCGGCATGATCTTCCAGCATTTCAACCTGCTGGCCGGCCGCACGGTCTATGACAACGTCGCGCTGCCGCTGGAACTGGCCGGGGCCGACAAGGCGACGATCGCCCGCACGGTGCCGCCCCTGCTGGACCTGGTCGGGCTGACCGAACGCGCGAACTACTACCCGCGCAGCCTGTCGGGCGGGCAGAAGCAGCGCGTCGGCATCGCCCGCGCGCTGGCGACGAACCCCAAGGTCCTGCTGTGCGACGAGGCGACCTCGGCCCTGGATCCGGAAACCACGCTGTCGATCCTGCGCCTTTTGGACAAGCTGAAGCGTGAACTGGGGCTGACCATCGTCCTGATCACCCACGAGATGGCGGTGATCAAGGAAATCGCCGACCGCGTCGCCGTCATCGACGGCGGCCGCATCGTCGAACAGGGCCGGGTCTATGACGTTCTGAGCCGCCCGCGCGAAGCCGTCACCCGCGCGCTGGTCGGCGAGGTGATGGGCCATCTGGTGCCCGACGACCTGGCCGAACGCCTGGCCGGCCGCGTGCCGGGCGGCGCGCTGTGGCGCATCCTGTTCATCGGCGAGGCGGGTTACGAACCCGTGCTGTCGGAACTGGCGCGCCGCTTCGACATCGATCTGAACCTGGTGCATGGCCGGATCGAGACGATCCAGGGCGAACCCTTCGGCAGCCTGATCGTCAATGTCGTCGGCTCCGAACAGAAGCGCCGCCAGGCGCTGGGATATCTCAAGATCCGCAATCTCGACGTAGAGGAGATCGGCCATGTCGTCCGCGATGACCGCGCTGTTTCTTGACGCCCTCTGGGAAACGCTGGCCATGGTCGGCGCGGCCGGCCTGATCGCCACCGCCATCGGCCTGCCGTTGGGCATCATCCTGCTGACGACGGCGCCGGGCCATATCTATGCGAATGCCTGGGTCAACCGGGTGCTGGGGCTGGTCGTCAACGCCACGCGCTCGACCCCCTTCGTCATCCTGATGGTGGCGATCATCCCGTTCACCCGCCTGGTCGCCGGCACCTCGATCGGCACGGCGGCCGCGGTGGTGCCGCTGACCATCGCCGCGATCCCGTTCATCGCCCGCCTGTTCGAACAGGCGATGCGCGAGGTCGATCCCGGGTTGATCGAGGCGTTGCAGGCGATGGGCGCCACCCGGCTGCAGATCGTGCGCAAGGTGCTGATCCCCGAGGCGCTGCCCGGCCTGGTCGCGGCCGTCACCGTCACCCTGGTCAGCCTGATCGGCTATTCCGCGATGGCCGGGGCCATCGGCGGCGGGGGCCTGGGCGATCTCGGCATCCGCTACGGCTATCAGCGGTTCCTGCCGGAAGTGATGCTGGCCGTGGTCGCCGTCCTGATCGTGCTTGTCCAATTCGTGCAATCGGCTGGCGACGCGCTGGTGCGCCGCTTCAGCCGCAAGTGATCCAGTAGAGTAGAAGGAAACTTTCCGATGTTTGCCTACCTGCGCAAGACCCTGGCCGTCGCCGTGTTCGCCGGCGCCGCCTTTGTCCAGCCCGCCTTTGCCGCCGACGAGACGCTGAAGATCGGCGTGACCGCCGGCCCCCACGCCCAGATCCTCGAGGTCGCCAGGGAAGTGGCGGCCAAGCAGGGCCTGAAGATCAACATCGTCGAATTCTCCGACTACATCCAGCCGAACGCGGCGCTGGCCCAGGGCGACCTGGACGTCAACATCTACCAGCACCGCCCGTTCCTGGACCAGCAGGTCAAGGACCGCGGCTACAAGCTGGTCGCGGTCGCCGACACCGTGGTCTTCCCGATGGGATTGTATTCCAAGAAGATCAAGAAGCTGGACGACCTGAAGTCGGGCGCCCGCATCGCCATCCCCAACGACCCGACCAACGGCGGCCGTGCCCTGCTGCTGCTGGAAAAGATCGGGCTGATCAAGCTGGCGCCGGGTGCCGGGCTGAAGGCCGGGCCGGCCGACGTGACCGACAACCCGCGCAAGCTGAAGATCGTCGAGCTCGAGGCCGCGCAGCTGCCGCGCGCGCTGGACGAGGTCGATGCCGCGGCGGTCAACACCAACTACGCCCTGCCGGCCGGCCTGGTCCCCACCCGCGACGCCATCGCGATCGAGACCCCGGAATCGCCCTACGTCAACGTCATCGTCGTGCGCCAGGGCGACGAGAACAAGCCGGCGGTCAAGGCACTGATCGCGGCCTATCATTCACCCGAAGTTAAGGCCTTCGTTGAGAAGACCTTCCAGAATTCGGTCGTTGCCGCCTGGTAATCAGATACCATTTATTGTGATCGCCGACAATGCCGCACCCAATTGCTTAGGGTGCGGCATTTCTTTATCTTGCGGGCCTGTTTAGATCGCTGCAGGGCAGGCCAGAACAATGACCGAAACCACCAGGCCGGACTTCATCAACCGGCTGATCGCCGGCTCACGCATCTTCCGGACCCAGCATTACGAGCTGCATCCGGAACAGTTCGCGCCGCTGAAAGACGGGCAGGCCCCGCCGGCGCTGATCATTTCATGCTCGGATTCGCGCATCGATCCGGCCCTGGTGCTGCAGACGCGGCCAGGCGACCTGTTCCTGGTGCGCAACGTCGCCAACCTGGTGCCGCGCTACAATCCCGCCAACATCGATTCGACCTCGGCCGCGGTCGAATACGCGGTGCGCGACCTGGGGGTCAGCCACATCATCGTGCTGGGCCATGCCAAGTGCGGTGGCATCAAGGCGCTCGGCCTGTCGATGCAGAGCCAGCCGATGCAGCGCGATTTCATCGGCCCCTGGGTCGAAATCGCCGACATGGCCTGCTGGCACTACCTCAAGGCCAATCATTCCGAGGATCGCGAGCATATCGACCAGACCCAGCTGGAACAGTGGTCGATCCGCAATTCGCTGGACAACCTGCGCACCTTCCCCTGGCTGGCCGAACGGGTGGCCGCGGGCAATCTCAGCCTGCACGGCTGGTGGTTCGACCTGGATCATGGGCAGTTGTGGGGCCTCGATTCCGAGGGTAAAGACTTCGTGCGCCTAGCCGCGGGGTGACATCAGCGGGCGGCGCGGGAAACCGGGTCGCGAGTGTCGCATGAGTATGACGGAAGAAGCGCCGGATCCGCTGTGGCTGCGGCTGGCGGGTCGCCTGTTGGCCGCTGCCATCGTGCTGGCGGCGGCCTGGGCCGTCTATCTCGTCAATGTCGATACCTTCAGCTATCCCCGTACCGACGATGCCGTTGTCCGCGCCAATGTCATCGGCATCGCGCCCGAGGTCGGCGGCCGGCTGATCGCCCTGCATGTCCAGGACAACCAGGAGGTCGCGGCCGGCGCCCTGCTGTTCGAGATCGATCCCGCCCCCTATGAGGCCGAACGTGCGGTGGCCGAGGCCGAGCTGGCCCTGGCCCGGTCGACCTCGGGCGGGCAGGAGAACGCGATTGCCGCGGCGCGGGCCGACATCGTCAGGCTGGAAGCCGAACTGGCCGCCGCGACCGAGACCGTCAACCGCTATCGTCCCCTGGTGCAGAAGGGCGCGGTGGCCCAGCTGGCGCTGGACGATGCCATCGGCCGCATGCGCTCGTTGCAGGCATCGGTCCAGCGTGGCCGTCATCAGCGGGACGAGGCGATCAACCGCCTGGCCCTGCAGGGCGGTGTCGATGCCCGGGTCAAGGCGGCCGAGGCCAGGCTGCAGCGCGCCGAACTGAACCTGGGCTATACCAAGGTGCATGCGCCGTTCCGCGCGCGCGTCGCCAACCTGAACCTGGCCGTCGGCGCCTATGCCCATCCGGGCCAGGCCCTGTTCAGCCTGATCGACCTGGATCACTGGTGGGTCGTGGCGAACTTCCAGGAAAGTTATATCGACCGCATCCGGCCGGGCGATCGCGCCGGGGTACGGCTGGTCACCTATCCCGACACGGTGTTCGAGGGCACGGTGCAGGATGTCGGCTGGGGCATCGCGGTCGGCGGCGGCGCCCCGGGCGCGCCGCCCCAGGTCCCGGCGATCACCAACTGGGTGCGCATCGCCAACCGCCTGCCGGTGCGCATCGCGCTGCCCCCGCCGCCGCCGGGCCAGCCCTATCGCATGGGGCTGACCGCGACGGTGACGGTGCATCGTGCGGATTAGGGCCGCCGCCGGCCTCGGCCTGCTGCTGGGCCTGTCGGCCTGTCTCGATCCGGTCGGGCCGACCTACAGCCGGCCGGAACAGCCCGCCATCCCCGCGGTCTATCGTGACGCGCCGCCGATGCCCGATGCCGCCTCGATCGCCGACCTTGCCTGGTGGCAGGTCTTCGACGACCCGGTGCTGGCCGGGCTGATCCGCGAGGCGGTCGCCAACAACCTGGACCTGAAGGTCGCGGCCGCCCGGGTCGAGCAGGCCCAGGCCCAGGCCCGGATCGTCGCCGCCGACAACCTGCCCCAGCTGGGCTACCAGGCCGAGGCGAGCCGCGAATCCCAGGCGCTGCTGGGCGAACCGCTGCCCGGATCGTCGCGGCGCCCGTCATCGACCTATCTGCTGTCGCTGCCGATCACCTGGGAAATCGATCTATGGGGCCGGCTGCGCCGCGCCGACGAGGCGGCCCGGGCGGAAATCCTGGCATCACGCGAAGCGCGGGCCGGCGTCATGCTGACCCTGGTCGGCAATGTCGCGGGGGCCTATTACGCGCTGCTGACGCTCGATCGCCAGCGGGCGGTGGCGGTGGCGACGGCCGAGGCCTATCGCCGCACGCTGGATCTGTTTACCGTCCGGCGCGAGGGCGGCGTCGGCACCGATATCGAGCGCCGGTCGGCCGCCGCGCAATATGACCGCGTCCGATCCCAGGTGCCGCTGTTCGACAAGCGGATCGCGCAGACCGAGAACCAGATCAGCGTGCTGATCGGCCGCCCGCCCGGGCCGGTGCCGCGGGGCCGGCCGCTGGAACGCCAGGAAATGCCCGCCCGGATCCCCGCCGGCCTGCCGTCGGCCCTGCTGGAACGCCGCCCCGACCTGCGCCAGGCCGAGGCGCGGCTGCGCGCGGTCAATGCCCGCATCGGCATCGCCGAAGCGAATTTCTATCCCCAGTTCAGCCTGACCGGTGTGCTGGGTTTCGTCGGGTCCGATATTCCCGGCATTCTGAACGGCACCGGCAACATGTGGTCGCTGCTGGGCGGCATCACCGGGCCCTTGTTCACCGGCGGCCGGCTGGATGCGGCAAAGGCGCGCGTCGAGGCGGAATGGGATGCCGAGCGCGCGACCTACCAGCAGACTTTCCTGGTCGCCCTGCGCGAAGTGGCCGATGCGCTGGTCGAGCGCCGCGCGGTCGATGCCGCCTGGGCCGACCTGGCCAGTTCGGTCGGCAATTACGAGGCGGTGGTCGAACTGTCGACCGACCGCTACCTGAACGGCCTTTCGCCCTATTATGAAGTGCTGCTGTGGCAGGAACGGCTGTTTCCCGCCCAGCTGGAACTGGCCGACGTCGAGGGCCAGCGCTACCTGTCGCTGGTGCGGCTATACCTCGCGCTGGGTGGCGGCTGGCGCCTAGGTGCCGACCAATGGTCGGGCCTGGACAGCGTCGAGCGGCGCTGAATCCGGGCGGTGCACCGTCAGCGCCAGGAAGCGGCGCTGCGCCTGGTCGATCTCGCGCCCCAGGGCCGCCAGTGCGGTGCGGTCGGCCGGCCGACCGCTCAATTCCCAGCGTGCATCCTCGAACTGGGCCACGGCGGCGGCCAGGTTGCGATGGACCGCGACCGTTTCGGCCGCGCGGTCCTCGGGCCCGGCCGCCAGCTTGTCCAGGCCCTTCTGCGCCGCGGCGAGTTTTGCCGCGGCGGCCGCGCGGGCGCTGACCGGCCACAGGAAGGCGTCGACCACGGTGGCGATGGCGATGCCCAGCAGGATGCCCAGCACGCGGTCGATGCCCGGGGTCAGGTTGCCGCTGATCGCCTGGCCGTCCAGCGCCACCAGCCCGAAGGCCATCGCCATCTGCATCCCGGCATAGCTGATGCGGGTCGACCCGGTGTTCAGATAGGCCGAGGCGCCGATCGCGATCGTGGCAACCATCACCAGCGGACCCAGGCTGTTCAGGCTGGGGCCCAGCAGGGCCAGCGCCAGCAGGCCGAACAGCGCGCCCAGGATCGCCCCGGCACTGCGCAACCAGGCCTTGCGCACCGAGGCGCCGCGGCTGGGCTGCATCACGATGATCGCGGTGACGACGCAGGTGGTGATGCCGGGCCACAGCAGGATCTGATAGGCCAGCCCGCACAGCGTCAGGGCGATGCCGCCCTTGATCGCCAGGCGCATGGCATTGGCATCGAACTTGGCAGCGGTGCGAAAGCGCGGCAGGTGGCCCATCGGCGGGCGCGGCGGCTGGCGATGGGTCAGAATGTCGAGGAACCCGGTCAGGCCGGGCAGGTCGGCGGCGATCCGGTAAAGCTGGGCGATGACCGGCCGGACGGCGGCGTCCGCGGGCAGGGCGGGCATCGGCCGGTCGTAGATCGCGCCGCGGGCCAATGCGGCCTGCATCTGGCGCAACGCGCGCGCCAGGTCGTCGACCGCGGCGATTTCCGCGTCGCTCAGGGCCTGGTCGCGGGCCTCGCGCCGCAGCAGGATGATGGCCGCGATCAGCCGGTCGATCTCGGTGATCAGGCGCAATTGTTCGGCGTGGCGCTGGCGCAGCCGGTCGTCCAGCGCCTCGGCCCGGTTCAGCAGGTCCAGTTGGCGCACCATGCCCGGCCCCAGCATCTTGACCCGCAGCACGACCGGCATGAACGGCCGGCGCACGACGGTATGGTCCAGGGCGACGACGGCATGGCCCAGCCGTTCGGCCATGTCCTCGATCAACTGGCGTTCGGGGTTTTCCGGCCACAGCGCCAATTGGGTGAACGCCCCGATGATCGACCCGATGGTCAGCATCAGGATGCGCAGGATCGCCATCTCGATCGCGCGGGCCGGATCGGCGACCTGGTCGGGCACCGCCACCAGCACGGTGACGCCGAACAGCAGGAAGACATAGGAATCGGCCTGGGTGCGCGCCAGATACAGGCCGAAGGCGACCCAGCAGGCGATGGCGATCAGCAGCAGTTCCTGCTTGCCCGACAGCAGCGCGACCATGACGATCGCCATGCCGCCGCCCATCAGCGTGCCCAATGTGCGCTGGACCGCCTTGTCGAACGATGCCTGGGCGTCGGCCTGCGAGACGACGAAGATCGTGACGATCAGCCAATGGATTTCGGGCAGGTGCAGCCCGATGGCGATGATGATCGTCAGCATGCAGGCCAGGGTCAGCCGCATGGTCGCCCGCACCCGGCCGGGCGTCGGGCTCAGTTCGTGGCCCAGCGCGGCAAACAGGCGCCGCTCCCAGGCGATCATCCCCGCCTCACCGGAACAGGCCCAGCCACATCACGCAGGCGATCAGGATGGCCAGGGCCGGATAGACGATCAGCAGCGGCGCCATGTTGCGTTCCAACCCCGCCCAGGCCAGGACCGGGCGCACGAGCAGCACGCCGACCGCACCGACGATCAGGCACAGGACCCAGGCGGGAAACAGCGCGCCATAGACGTTGATCGTCGGATCGCACCCTGCCAGCAGCAGCGCCGCTGCCGGCAATGCCGCGCAGCGCCGCATCGTCAGGCCGCGGCCCGCGTCAACCCCAGTTTGTGCCAGACTTGGCCGAGGGCATCGACCAGATGGTCCATCATCGCATCGTCGTGCAGCGGCGACGGGGTGATGCGCAGCCGTTCGGTGCCGCGCGCCACGGTCGGATAATTGATCGGCTGGATATAGATGCCGTGATCGGCCAGCAACAGGTCGCTGGCCGCCTTGCACAGCGCGGAATCGCCGACCATGACAGGCACGATATGGGTGACCGAGGTCATCACCGGCAGGCCGGCCGCCGTCAGCCGGCGTTTCAGCACCGCGGCGCGTTCCTGGTGGCGCAGCCGTTCGGCCTGGCTGGCCTTCAGGTGGCGGACCGAGGCCAGCGCGCCGGCGGCGACCACCGGGGGCAGGGCGGTCGTGAAGATGAAGGACGGTGCATAGGACCGGATCGCGTCGATGATCGCCGCCGATGCCGCGACGTAGCCGCCGACCACGCCATAGGCCTTGCCCAGCGTGCCGTTGATCACGTCGATGCGGCCCATCACCCCGTCGCGCTCGGCCACGCCGGCGCCGCGCGGGCCGTACATGCCGACCGCATGGACCTCGTCCAGATAGGTCAGGGCGCCGTAACGTTCGGCCAGGTCGCAGATCCCGGCGATCGGCGCGATGTCGCCGTCCATCGAATAGACCGATTCGAAGGCGATCAGCTTGGGCCGGTCGCCGGCCTCGATCAGCAGGCTTTCCAGATGGGCCAGATCGTTGTGGCGGAATACCCGCCGCTCGACGCCCGAATGGCGGATGCCCTCGATCATCGAATTGTGGTTCAACTGGTCGGACAGGATCAGGCAGTTCGGGATCAGCTTGGGCAGGGTCGACAGCGACGCTTCGTTGGCGATGTAGCCCGAGGTGAAGACCAGCGCCGCTTCCTTGCCGTGCAGGTCGGCCAGTTCGGCCTCCAGCCGCACCAGCGGGTGGTTGGTGCCGGAGATGTTGCGGGTGCCGCCGGCGCCCGCGCCGTGTTCGGCCAGGGCGGCATTCATCGCCTCGAGCACCGCCGGGTGCTGGCCCATGCCGAGATAGTCGTTGGAGCACCACACGACGATCTCGCGGTCGCCGGGGCGCGAATGGTCCACGGCACGCGGGAACGCGCCGACCTTGCGGGCCAGCGGCGTGAAGACGCGATAACGCTGCTCCTGCATCAGCCGATCGATCGCGTCGGTGAAGAAGCGCTGATAGTCCATCGCCGGTCCTCGAATAGTGCTCGGGCAACAATTGCCCCCATATATCCCAATTCGGCCGGGGGTGCGCCAGCCTAGATGTCGCAGGGGCGGGGCATACTGAAGTTTCAGGTCGCGACCGGTTCGCATGTCTGGGGAATTGGTTCTGGCCTCGCGTACTCTTTTGCCACATCATCGGCGCCGAATCAGCGATACGGACCAAGACGTTTTAGCGACATGACGCGCTCATCAGGGTTGCAGTACGTCACTGTCATGGTGGTCGAAGACAACGCGAACATGCGCAATGTCCTGCGCACCGTTCTGCAACTTATTGGTGTTGGAAGTATCCTGACTGCCAGCGATGGGCGAGAGGCCCTGGAGCTGCTGCGCACGCGCGCGGTCGACATCCTGATGGTCGACTGGGAGATGAAGCCGCTGGACGGTCTTGAACTGACCCGGGCGATCCGCATGTCGTCCGATCATCCCAACCGGTTCACCCCGATCATCATGGTGTCGGCCCATTCCGAGGTCGAACGGGTC
>Ga0206117_101411_pt1 | contig 12287 bp, 9 predicted proteins | sample 3A5Ametagenome_FD_177997 | JGI IMG/M metagenome (GOLD analysis project Ga0206117, IMG submission 177997) | Enriched microbial communities from leaf-cutter ant dump, University of Wisconsin, Madison, United States - 3A5A | ecosystem: Environmental > Terrestrial > Nest > Insects nest > Nest dump... | reverse complement strand
CCCTGTTGTCCATCGACCTGCTGATCGCGCTGGCCCTGCGCGGCCTGCTGCGCCCGCCCAGCCTGCGGCGTGGGGCCGGCGGGGCGGCGGCCGGCCTGCTGCTGGCGCTCGCCCTGTCGTCGGCACCGCAGCCCGCCCGCGCGCTCGATCAGGACAAGGCGGTCAAGGTGACGGCGGAGACCTACCTCGCCTATGTCCAGACCGGCGACAGCAGCGTCGACGACACAGCCCGTGCCGGGCTTGAGGGGCTGGTCAGCGTGCTCGGCCTGCGCACCGCCGTCGAAGCGACCGGAGCGGTCGGCGTCGATCCCGAACAGGATGAGCTGGCCTTCTATCCCCTGCTCTATTGGCCAGTGTCGGATCGGCAGAAAGCGCTGTCCGATCAGGCCCGCCAGCGGGTGAACGAATATATGCGTAGCGGCGGCACCATCCTGTTCGACACCCGCGATCAGGCGCCGGGAGGCGGCCCTGCCGTTCTGCAACGGCTGGTGGAGGGCTTGGACATTCCGCCGCTGGCCCCGGTGCCGCAGGACCATGTGCTGCGCAAGTCCTTCTATCTGCTGACCGACTTCCCCGGACGCTATGCCGGCGGGCAGCTGTGGATCGAAGCACGCGAAGGGCCGGCGAATGACGGCGTGTCTTCCGTCGTGATCGGCGGCAACGACTGGGCATCGGCCTGGGCGGTCGGCCGCAACGGCCAGCCGATGTTCGCGGTCATCCCCGGTGGCGAACGTCAGCGCGAGATTGCCTATCGCTTCGGCGTCAACCTCGTGATGTACGCGCTGACCGGCAACTACAAAGCCGATCAGGTCCATGTGCCCGCCATCCTGGAAAGGCTAGGCCAGTGATGCCCGTCGATCTGCTCTCCGGACTTTCCGTGGCGCTGGCGCCCCTGCTGCCCTGGCCGGTGCTGGGCGCCCTGATCGGCTTCGCCCTGCTGGTGGTGCTGATTGCCGTGCTGCGCCGGGCGCGCGGCACATGGCTGCGCCTGCTGGCGGTGGCGGTGCTGGGGCTGGCGCTGGTCAACCCCTCGCTGGTCCAGGAGAAGCGCGACCCGATCAAGGATGTCGCCGTCGTTGTGATCGACGATTCGCCGAGCCAGGCGATCGGCGACCGCCGAGCCCGCACAGAGCGGGCAGCCGAGCAACTGACCGAGCGGCTGAAGCGTTTCAACGATCTGGACGTGCGCGTCGTCCGCAGCGCCGACGGCGGCGAGACCGGCGGCACCATCAACGAGACCCATCTGTTCGATGCGCTGAACCGTGCCATGGCCGATGTGCCGCGCCGCCGCATGGCCGGCGCCGTCTTCATCACCGACGGTCAGGTGCATGACGTTCCGCAGGTTCCGAGCAAGCTGGCAGACATCGGTCCGATTCACACGCTGCTGACCGGCGACCGCGACGAAGGCGACCGCCGCATCGCCATCGTTCAGGCGCCGAACTACGGCCTTGTCGGCAAGCCGGTCGAACTGACCATCCGTGTCGACGACATGCCCGGCCGCCAGTCGGCCGACGCCGCGGTGACTCTGCGCCAGGACGGTGGCGCGCCCGGCACCATCCGCGTGCCGGTCGGCCGCGACGTCCGCGTCGATCTGCCGATCACCCATGGCGGCCAGAACGTGCTTGAACTGGAGGTGGAGCCGGCGAAACAGGAGCTGACTCTCGCCAACAACCGTGCAGCGGTGGTGGTGAACGGCGTGCGGGACCGGCTGCGCGTGCTGCTGGTTTCCGGTGAGCCACATGCCGGCGAACGCACATGGCGCAACCTGCTGAAGGCAGATCCTGCCGTCGATCTGGTCCATTTCACCATCCTGCGCCCGCCGGAGAAGCAGGACGGCACGCCGATCCGCGAACTGTCGCTGATCGCCTTCCCGATCCGCGAGCTGTTCGAGGTGAAGCTGGACGAGTTCGACCTGATCATCTTCGACCGCTACCGCCGCCGTGGCGTGCTGCCGCAGATGTATCTGGAGAATATCGCCGACTATGTCCGCAAGGGCGGAGCCCTGCTGGAGACTTCCGGCCAGGGCTATGCCGGACCGTTGTCTCTCTACCGCACGCCGCTGGGGTCGATCCTGCCGGCGGCGCCCAGCGGCCAGACGGTGGACAGCCCGTTCCTGCCGACCGTCACCGATGTCGGCCGCCGCCATCCGGTGACCGCCGGGCTGCCCGGCGACCGGCTGGACGCGGCGCCGAGTTGGGGTCGCTGGTTCCATCAGGTGGATGTGACGCCGAACAGCGGCACCGTGGTGATGCAGGGTGCCGGCAACCGACCCCTTCTGGTGCTGGACCGTGTCGGCAAGGGCCGGGTGGCGCAGCTCGCCTCCGACCAGATCTGGCTATGGAGCCGCGGCTTCGAAGGCGGCGGTCCGCAGGCGGAGCTTCTGCGCCGTCTCGCCCACTGGCTGATGAAGGAACCGGAACTGGAGGAAAACGATCTGCGTGCCCATGTGGACGGCAACCGCATCACGGTCGAACGCCGGTCCCTGACGCCCGATCCGCGTTCCGTCACCATCACCGATCCGTCCGACCGGACCAGCACGCTGCAACTGACCGACGACCGTACCGGCCGTGCCGTCGCCACGGTGACCGCCGCGGCCCCCGGCATCTATCGCGTCTCCGACGGCGAGCGGACGACGCTGGCGGTGGTGGGGGCGGTGAATACGCCGGAACTGGCCGACGTGCGGTCCACCGGTGACCGCATGAAGCCGGTGGCCGAGGCGACCGGTGGCGGCATCCATTGGGTAACCGACACCGACAACGGTCCGAACCCCGGCATCGACGTGCGCCGCACCCAGCCCGACCGTAGCCAATCCGGTTCCGGCTGGATCGGCCTGCGTGCCAACGGCGACTACACGGTCACGGGCGTGACCGACGTGCCGCTGCTGCCGGTTGGCGCGGTGCTGGCCCTGGTGCTGGGCGGACTGTTGATGGCATGGCGCCGGGAGGGCCGCTGAGGGGCTTTTCGTAGGCCCGATTGCCTGCGAAAATTTTCTGAAAACAGCCTGTTGCGTTCGGCCGGGCTTCCGATTATGGTGCCGCTCCTTCCGGCGATACGAGAGATCGCCGCGCCGGTTGGGGCGTCGCCAAGCGGTAAGGCAGCGGTTTTTGGTACCGCCATTCCCAGGTTCGAATCCTGGCGCCCCAGCCAATTTTCATGATATTCAATCAATAAGCTTCAAACCCGCTTCTAGGCGGGTTTCTGTGTTTTTGGCAGTCGCAACCTTGCCGATGCCTCCAAATGCGGCTCCGGCCATTGGTGAACGCGATCCGTTCTATGACAGAGTGTCGGGACTGGACTCAGATGGCTCGGGGGCACTAGCCTTGGCCAGCCTCCCGAGCCATTCGATCGATATTTAAAAAGCCGCTGCCAGAGTCGTGGAACCCTGGTCGGTTGCCAGGAATTGTGCGGAACGGCTGGTTGTCGTCGTCAGCGGTGCGGCGGTCCGCCCTTCACGATACCCGGACGTCACAAAATGCGTCGCAGCACCCAGCTCACTGGTGCCGAACAACCAGCGGATGTCCGGATAGCGTGCGAGATAAGCGGATGCATTGAAAGTCGTCGATCTCCCTTCAAGTCTTCCGGTGGTGGCGTAATGCAATGCCGCAGAGTTCTTGTCCGCTCCGAAGGCCTGGATAAGATCGGGATTAGCGGCGAGGTAGCTCATTGCGCTGAAGCTGGTGCTGCGATGTTCCAGACGGCCGGCATTTATGTAATGCTGAGTGGCCGCATCAGTATTCGCGCCGAATGCCGCGGCCAAATCGGGGTTGGCCGCAAGGTAGCCCGCGGCATCGAAGGTCGTCGGCCGATGTTCGCGGATGCCGGTGCTCAGGTAATGGCCCAGCACTGGCGCAGTATTCCCTCCAAACGCTGCCGCAAGGTCGGGATTGGCCGCCAGATAAGACAGCGGATCCAACGCGGCAACGCTGGACGTGGCGATCGTACGGTTGCTGAAGCGGATGTATTCGACTCCGATCAACTGGTCGTAACCGCTCGAATCGTACACATAGACGGACCCGCCATAGCTGAAGGTGGTGTTGGTATCGGTGCTTCCGCGGCGTTCGGCGGTATCGACGCCGGCACCACCGTCGATAACGTTGGTTCCGTAACCGCCATCCAGAAGGTCCGATCCGCCGCCGCCCAAAATAGTATCGTTCCCGGTATACCCCCGAATCGTATCGTTGAAATCCGACCCGAACATCGTGTCCGACCCCGACAGGATCGAAGACCGTGCACTGCTGCTATCGCCACTGGACAGCCACGCAAGGAAGGTGGTCGCGGGAACCGACAGGTTCTCGACGGTGTAGGTCGGCTTGCCATTCGACAGCGAGCGGATGGCGGAGATCGTTCCACCCACCACATTGGTACCCGTCGAATTATAAGCGAAATTGCCATAAAACTCGGTTACGGCACCGCCACCATAGCTTGCCGAAATGTAGGTGCTGTTTGCGCCGGTTATCTGCGCGAACAGCAGATCGGCGATATAGATATTGTCGGTGTTAACTCCGGCTGTACCACCCGCAATAAAGCGCGCCATAGGCCTTCCCCTGATTTCTTGTTGTGCTCGTTTGCAGCTCGATGCGTGTTATTCGCATGATATTTTTAGGGTCGCTCAAGCTGAACGAAAACGCCCCTAGAGTAACACAACCTCAGGGTTTGGAGAACATGCGATTGCATTTTCCCGCAAAGGGGTATGGCTGAAAATTTCAAACCAGCCTTCCGGAATTCCGACTTGCGGTATCAGACGGAAAAGGACTGTCGGACCGGCAGGCTTCTTCCTGACGGTCCGCGACCTCATTCGCAGCCGGCTCGACCAGCATGACCAGTGTAAAGGCGGACCGGTCCCCCGGGCGCAGGGTCACCTGCTCCAACGTAAGCGCGCCATCCAGCGGATGATTGAAGCGACGCAGCCCCCCTTCGCGCTCAAGAACCCCTTGATCGTTCCAAAACCGGGCGAACATCGGGCTGGCCTGCCGCAGCCCATCGACCAATTGTTGGAGCGTCGGGTCGTCGGGGTAGCGAGCCGTTTCCGCACGAAACTCGGCCAGCAACCGGCGACCGCGATTTTCCCAATCCTGGATGAACTGGCGGGCCGACGGGTCGAGAAAGACATAGCGCAGCAGATTGGCTTCGGGACCGGCAAGCCAACCGGAAAAAAGCCGTGCCGCCCCGGTATTCCAGCCGACAGCGGTCCAGGACCGGTCGAGCAGATAGGCCGGTGCGGTCATCGCCGCCAACGCGGCCAGCAGCGGCGGCGGTGGACCATCCGCCTGTCCCGCGGCCGGCATGTTCGGGTCACGCTTGCGCGTCAGTTCGAAAAGATAGGTCCGTTCAGCCGGGGTGAGGTGAAGCGCGTCCGCAAGACGAGCCAGTGCTGCCGGAGAAACCGAAACGTCGCGCCCCTGTTCAAGCCAGGTGTACCAGGTTGGACTGATGCCGCAGAGCTGTGCCAGTTCCTCCCGCCGCAGGCCGGGCGTACGCCTGCGGACGGAACCGGTTCGGACACCGGCCTCTGCCGGGGTCAACCGTTCGCGGTGGCGACGCAGAAAGGAGGCAAGCAGGCGGCGACGGTCGACGGATGGATCGATGGGTGCCTGACCGGCGGGGATGGTTGTGCGGGTCATGATGGGAGTGTTTATACCAGGATAACCACCTGCCTTGTACCCGGTTACGAATGGCGCGAGGCTCGCCCCATCAGCCACCCGGTTAAAAGGAAGCCCTCCATGACCCAGAACCACCATGGCGTCGTCGCCGAGAATTACGGTCCGCGTGCCGATGCCTATGTATCGAGCGCCGTTCATGCCGGCGGTGCCGACCTGGACCAGATCGAACTGGCCTTGCGCGGCAGGCCCGACGCGCGGGTGCTGGACCTGGGCTGCGGTGGGGGCCATGTCAGTTACCGCGCCGCACCGCAAGTTGCGGAGGTCGTGGCCGTCGACCTGACGCTGGAGATGCTGGAGGTGGTCGCCCGCACCGCCGCGGAACGGGGATTGCCCAACATCGTCACCCGTCAGGCACCGGCCGAACGGTTGCCTTTCGAGGATGGACGGTTCGATGTCGTGCTCTGCCGTTTCACCGCGCATCATTGGCATGATTTCGAGGCCGGACTGCGGGAGGCGCGGCGGGTGCTGGCACCGGGTGGGATTGCAGTGTTCATCGATTGCATCGCACCGGCCGCGGCTGTGCTGGACACCCATCTGCAGGTGGTTGAGGTGCTGCGCGACCCGTCGCATGTCCGCAACTATACGGCGTCCGAGTGGATGGCGGCGCTGGCGCGGGCGGGCTTCGCCGTCCGGTCGCTGACACCGCGGCGCCTGCGCATGGAATTCCCGGTGTGGACCGCCCGCACCCGAACCCCGGATCTCCATGCCCAGGCCATCCGCTCGCTCCAGCGCAGTGCCGCGGCGGAGGTCCGCACCCATTTCGACATCACCGAGGACGGCAGTTTCCTGCTCGACACGCTGACGCTGGAGGCGGACCCGGTCTAGCAGGTTGCCGGAATGGTCATCGCCCGGCGGGCGGTCTCCCGCCTGTCGAGCGTGCCGCTCACCAGCGTCAGAACCAGACCGCCGAGGACGAAGAGCCCACCGACCCATGGCGTGGCACCAAGGCCGAGCGGGGAGGACACCACCTGCCCACCGAAGAAGGCGCCTGCCGCAATTCCCAGGTTGAAGGCGGCGATGTTCAGCGCCGAGGCCACATCGACGGCCCCCGGCGCATGACGCTGGGCCAGCTGGACGACATAAAGCTGAAGTCCCGGCACATTGGCGAAGGCCAGCGCCCCCATGCCGGCCAACGTGACCAGCGCCGGAACCTTGGCGTCAGCGGTGAACGTGAAAATGATCAACACCAGCGCCTGCAAGGCGAACAGCCAGGCCAGCGCCCGAACCGGCCGGCGGTTGGCGAGCCGGCCGCCGACGACATTGCCGACCGCAATGGCGGCACCGTACAGCACCAGGACGAGACTGACGGTGGTGCTCGAGAATCCGGTGATCGTCTCAAGGATTGGCGCCAGGAAGGTGAAGGCGACGAAGGTGCCGCCATAACCGAGCGCAGTGATGGCGAAGGCCAGCAGAAGCCTCGGCTTCGCCAGTACGCCCAACTGCGCGCCCAGCCCGGCGGCCGGCGGCTGGCTGAGCTGTGCCGGCACGAGCGCCGCGACGCCCAGCCCACCGATGACGCCAAGCCCTGACACCGCCAGGAAGGTGGCACGCCAGCCGAAGGTCTGACCGATCCAGGTGCCGAGCGGCACGCCGGTGACGATTGCGATGGTCAGGCCGGAGAACATCATGGCGATGGCCGAGGCACGCCGGTCCTGAGGTACCAGATCGGCGGCGATGGTCGAGCCGACCGAGAAGAAGACGCCATGGGCGAAGGCGCTCAACACCCGTGCCACCAGAAGCGTCTCGTAATTCGGGCTGATACCGGCCAGCAGATTGCCTGCGACGAACACGCCCATCAACCCGAGCAGAAGCGGCTTGCGCGGCACCCGGCCGGTCAGCGCGGTCAGAACCGGTGCGCCGAATGTGACGCCGAGCGCATAGACGCTGACGACCATCCCGGCCAGCGGCAGGCTGACGTTCAGATCGCCCGCCACGGTGGGAAGCAGACCGACGACCACGAACTCCGTCGTCCCGATCGCATAGGCGCTGATCGCCAGCGCCAGCAGTGCAAGTGGCATTTCCAAGGTCTCCATTCCAAGAAGGACTGTGCTGGGGAGACGATGTGCGCCATAAGGTTGGGAACGGGAATACCAGCCCAATTCGGATGATCTTGTCATTCAGAGACAAAGCAGGATTGGAGATGCCGGAATGAGCGATCCGCGCGCCTGGGAAATGCGGGTTTTCCTGCGGGTTGCGGCCCAGGGCAGCTTCAGTGCCGCCGGACGCGATGTCGGCATGACGCCGTCCTCCACGGCGAAGCTGGTCGGTCGATTGGAGGAGCGGCTTGGCGTGCGGCTGGTCGAACGCTCCACCAGGAAGCTGCGCCTGACCGTCGAGGGAGAGCTATACCGGGAACGGGCACAGACGCTGCTGGGAGAGCTGGATGCGCTGGATGCCGAGATCGCAGGCGGGGCCCGCGCGCCGACCGGCCTGATCCGCGCCAACGCCTCGGTACCGTTCGGCCAGCATTGTCTGCTGCCGCTGCTGCCAGAATTCCTGCGCGACCATCCAGGCATCACGATGGATGTGACGATGACCGACGAGGTGGTGGACCTCTATGCCGCCCGCGTCGATGTCGCCTTCCGCGCCGGCCCTTTGAGCGATTCCGCTCTGCTGGTCCAGCGGCTTGGCGTCGTCCGCCGGAGAATCGTCGCCTCCCCCGACTATCTGGAGCGGAAAGGCGTGCCTATGACCGCCATGGATCTGGAAGCCCATGATTGCCTGGGCTTCAATTTCCGCCGTGCCGCCGCGGTCTGGCCGCTGAAATCCGGCGGACGGCTGGTGGACCGCGAGGTGCCGACCCGCATCCTGGCCAACAATGGCGAGACTGTTCGCCATATGGCGCTGCTGGGGCTGGGGCTGGCGCGGCTGGCCGAATACCATGTCCGCGACGATCTGCGCGCGGGACGGCTGGTCGCGGTGCTGGACGACACGCTGGTCGATACCGAGGAAATCCACGCCGTCTATACCGGCCGTGACCGTGCGCCACGCCGGGTTCGTGCCTTTCTGGACCATATGGCCCCGCGCTTGCGTGCGATGCTGGCGGGTTGACCGCCGGACCCCGAAAAAGGCATCGGCCGGATGACGGGCATCCGGCCGATGGAACTCACCGCTTTAACGGCGTGCGTCAGAACGGGATCTCGTCATCGAGATCCTCGTGACGGGGCGGAGCACCACCGCCGCCACGATTGCCGCCGGAAGAGCCGCCACCGTAGTTGCCGCCCCCGCCGCCATAGCCACCGGCGCCGCTGCTGCCGCCACGCGATTCGTAGCCGCCGCCCCCGCTGCCAAAGCTGCCGCCGCCCTCTTCACGGGCGCCGCCGGTGAAGTCGATTTCGGCCACGCGCACAGACAGGCCGGCACCGCGGGTGCCGTCACGCTTCTCATACTCGCGCAGGGTGACTTCGCCCGAAACGACGACGCTCTTGCCCTTGGTCAGGTGCGGAGCGAGCGACTCGGCGCGGCGGCCCCAGATCGAGCAGTCGACCCACTGGGTCGTCTTGCGATCGCCAAAGCCGACATCGTTGGCGACGCGGAAACCCAATACCTTCTCGCCGCTCTGGGTCGTGCGCAATTCGCCGTCCGCGCCCAGGCGTCCCGTAAACGTCCAAACATTCATCGCTCGTTGCTCCTAAGCGCGAGTGTCCCAGCATCCATGCCGACCCGTCAGGATGCCCGGCGGAGGCACCCAGATGCCGAGGGTTCCCATTCGCAGGGCCGGCTGTTCAATGGCGACCATCCCCCCGGTCCCGCGCAACGAAGCACGACGGACCGACGCCGGTCAACCGCCGTCGGAAATGCTCCGGCGATGTTCGGACCGGCGCACTCGCCCTGCCGTTCCGCACCAGAACACTCCATGAACAAATATAGCAGAGGAGCGGGCTCGGGAAAACCGAATCCTTCGGCTTAGCGCAGGAAACCCGGTGTTCAGCACTGAGATCAGCGCAGGCGGCGTGCCGCCAAATCCAAGGCGATCTTCAGCTGCGCATGCGAAAAGGGCCTATGCACCACACCCAGCGGATAGGTTTCGGTGATGCGCGCCATTGTGCCGTGGTCGCTGTTGCCCGACAGGAAGATGGACCGCAGTCCGTGATCGAGATTCAACCGGCGTGCTACGGCAATGCCGTCCCCGCCACCGAGATGCGCATCGGTCATCGCCAGATCCGGACGTTCGCGGAGTGCCAGATCGACCGCCTCGCCCTCTGTCCGGGCAATGCCGCAGACTGTGTGTCCAAGGTCCGCCATCACCATCGACAGGGCATCGGCGATGCCGGGATCATGCTCCACCAGCATAACGCGCAACGGCTGCCCTGGCGTGCGGGTGCGATGGGGCAGATGCGGCTTGGAGATGGCGTCGATCCGGAGCATGTGACCGACCTCGGACGTTGCAACTGTTGCGCGGTATGCGGCGAATCTTGGTAAAATTTCATTTACCGATACGCCGTTTGTACTAGAACACCCTCGAATTTGCAAGATCAATCGTTCAGAATCTGACCTTTTGCGTCGGGCGCCAAAAAGGTGTGGGCGCTGCGAGTCGCCGTGCCTCTCCAACGTCTGCCCAAATCGTGCTTTTGCTGATGTCAGCGTCCGGCCGGACCCAGCCAGTCGATCCCACCCTTTGGCCTTTGACCACCGGTGGCGCTGGCCCGCACCGTTGCCGCACGGGAGGGCGGCGGTGGCGGAACAGGCTCGCTGGCGAGCCAGGACGCCTGCCCTTCGGCGGTTCGGACCGGCAACTCAACCGGAGCCGACGGCGGCAATGCTGAGCGGGATGGCTCTGTCGGAAAAGAATCCGGTTCCAGGGGGCCAGGAGAGGAAGAAGCTTTCGACATTGGCGGCGCCAAAGCCGGATGGGGAACACTGGCCGGCAAGTCGACCGGACGTGGCGGAACGCCGTGGGTCTTTAGCGGTTCGTCGTCCCTCCGCAGCGGGTCGTCGTCGCCCCAGCCGTCGGACGTGCCGGCATTGTCCGGCGCACTCCAGGTCTTTGCGGCAGGCTGTCGCAGACGGGGGGAATCGGCGGCTCCCAGCCAGGAGGGACGCTCGTCATCCGACAGCGGCCCGGTTTGGGTGTTCAACTGCCGGGCCTGCTCGCGAATCTCCAGCAAAGTTGTGACGGCCAATTGGAGCAGCGGTGCCAACACCATCGGGTCGGCCATTTCCTCGGCGGTCAGTGCGGCAAAACGGTCTCGCACCGTCTCCACTGCCTGTTCCACGCCATCACGCAGGGCGCCGGCCTCATGGGCCAGCCGCTCCAGATCCTCGCGCAATGCGGAGATCTCGCATGCTTGCCGCAACTCGTGAAACCCGATGCCCGCACCTGGAATGGATGCGGATCGCCGGTCACGTGACGAACCAAAATCGTGAGGCATCTTGGCCTTACCCCGGTTCCAAGCCCATCCCGATGAAGACATCCGACCCGTGCGATACGGGGGCGTCCACACTCATGGCAACCCGCGCAACCGACAGGCGGTTCCAAAAGCGAACGTCATGGCGCCATTTCCCGGAGCGTCGGCGAAGTTGCCCGGCGTCACCGATGGGTTCCCGATCGGGCAACACTGTTTAGCGTCGTTGATGTCGTTTGGAAACCGTTTGCGCGTGATGGCCGCTTGTACTATTTTTTCGGCCTCAGGGGAATGGATTCCTTGCAATCCAACATCCAGGCGCTTCCCCGTCGCCATTTCATCTTGCCGGAATCCCATACGGTGTCGATCGACCGCTCGGAACTTGAACGGCTCCTTGCCGATCGCCCGGCTGGCAACCGCAGCGCCATGCAGGCGGTGCGCGAAAGCTATGCCGATATCGGGCTGATGCGTGAGCGCGGCCTGTCCTGGGCTGAAATCTCCGATCTGCTGGCCAAGCTGGGAGTAACTGCCCGCGACAATCAGCCGATCTCGCCCGTCACTCTGCGTTCCGCCTTCTTCCTAGTCGGAAACGAAGGACGTGGCGAGGCCGTTGGAGACCATGGCGCCGCGGCCCTTGCTGCGGAAACCCTGGCGGCCGTCCATGAGGCCGCCCTGTCCGCCGGCCGTGAGGAAGAGGCCGAAGATGCGGATGAGGACGGTTCCGAGAAGGATGACGAAAGCGACTCCGTCGTCGAGCCCGTAACGGATGCCACCGACACCGAAACGGAACCGCAGGCGGAGACGGCCGAGCGTGCTGGCGACGATGCTCAGAACGCCGTCGCGGAAGAGCTGCTGTCAGAGACTCCAGCGGCCGAAGAGGGCGATCCAGCCCCGATGGCCGTTGAGGACGCCTCCCAACCTGACTCCGCTCCCCTGGATCTGCTGGCACCTGTCACCGTCCTTGCCGAAGACCGGTCGGAAGAGACCGAGGCCGGAAACGGGGTGGATGAAACGCTCCCCGAACCCGCAATGACCAAGCCGGAACCACAGCCGGCTTCCCATCGGACGTCCGCGGCGGTTGCGCCGGGCACCGGCTCTCCTGTATTCCCGCCGATGCCTGCCACGATGACCCAAGACGACTCAACAAACGCATACTGGAAAGGCGATCGCATGCTGGGCACGATCTTCGTCCTCAATGACCGCGGCGGCGTCGGCAAGACGCTGCTGTCCCATCACCTGATGGCGACCGCCATGCTGGAAGGCCTGCAGCTGAAGGTCGTCG
>Ga0206117_101410_pt1 | contig 12287 bp, 8 predicted proteins | sample 3A5Ametagenome_FD_177997 | JGI IMG/M metagenome (GOLD analysis project Ga0206117, IMG submission 177997) | Enriched microbial communities from leaf-cutter ant dump, University of Wisconsin, Madison, United States - 3A5A | ecosystem: Environmental > Terrestrial > Nest > Insects nest > Nest dump... | reverse complement strand
GCCTGGACGGCGTCATCGCCACGGTCGATGCGGCGCACGGCTCGCTCCAGCTCGACCGCCAGCCGGAAAGCGTGAAGCAGGCCGCCGTCGCCGACCGCATCGTGCTGACCAAGACCGACGTCGCCACACCGGCGGCGACCGTCGCCCTGATGCAGCGCCTCGCCGCGATCAACCCGGCCGCCCCGGTCATCCCCGCCGCCCATGGCGACATCGATCCGGCCAGGCTGTTCGACGCCGGCCTCTACAATCCGGAGACCAAGAGCCCTGACGTCGCCCGCTGGCTGCGCGAGGAGGCTTATCGCGACGAGCAGGCCAAGGCGCACGGGCATCATGACCATGGGCACCATGATCATGGGCATGGGCATAGGCATAACGACCATGACCACCATGGGCACGATCACGACCATGGCGATCATTGTGGCCCCGACTGCGGCCATGAGCATCACCACCACGACGCCAACCGACATGACGACCACATCCGCGCCTTCTGCATGGTGATCGACCGGCCGATTCCCTGGAACGGCTTCGTCGATTTCATGGAGGCGCTGATCGCCCAGGCCGGCGAGAACCTGCTGCGGGTGAAGGGGTTGCTGAACGTTCAGGAAAGCGAGCTGCCCGTGGTCGTCCATGGCGTCCAGCACATGTTCCACCCGCCGGTCCGGCTGGAGGATTGGCCCAGCGAAGACCACCGCACCAAGCTGGTCTTCATCACCCGCGACGTCGGCCAGACGGTGATCGAGCCTCTGTTCAACGGTCTGGTCTGGGGCGAAGCGAAAGAGGGATAAGGTCGAAGGCGGGGCGCCACATTGGCCGCATGAGTGGCGCCCGCTCCCTTTTCTACCGCCCAACCACCCGGCGCAGCGGACTGTCCCCGGCGGTCCACACGCCGCGGTCCACCGCCTTCGCTCCTTCGAACACCAGCCAGCTCTGCCGTCCGTAATGCGGCAGCGGCCGGACCAGGGCGCGCAGCGCCTCGGCGTCGGTGCCTGACACCACCAGCGCCGTCCGCCCGTCCGGCGCACGCGACACCCACACCCTGGCGCTGCCGCGCCCGGCCAGTTCCGCCGGAACCGGGGACAGACCGCGTTGCGCCAGTTCCTGTGCAACCGCCGCGTCGGTCCCCACCAGCAGCACCGGCGCAGCCTTATCGCCGCCTTCGTTCCCAGTACCGTCCATCAGCCGGCCGGCCAAAGTCCGCGCCACGTCCGCCGCGTCACCATCCGCAGCGATCACCCGCTCGGCACCCGGCTGCAGGGTGACATCGCGCAGGATCGGCGGCGCCTCCCCTGGTGCCAGACGGCGGAACAGGTCGAAATCCGGATCGACCGACACCCCACTTACCGCCGCCTTGGCGGGCAACCGCAGCGTCGCCTGCCGACGGTCGAGGTGGACGATGTGCTCCTCCACCCCGGCTGCCGTCTCCAGCCGCACCGGCACCGCCAGGGCATAGGGTTCGTCGGCCTCCTGCCGCAAGGTCAGCAGCACACCGTCGCCCTCGGCGCGGGCATCGGCCAGGGTCAGCAACGGTGCACCCCGCCGCCCCAGCCATTGGCTGAACAGCCCGCCGAGATCGCGGCCGGACGCCGCCTCGAAAGACCGGCGCAGATCGGACCAGCTGGCAGTGCGAAAGGCAAAGCCGCTCCAGAACTTGCGGATGCCGGCGTCGAAGGCGTCGCGGCCGATCTCCGCCTCCAGCATGTGGAACAGCATCGCCGCCTTGCCGTAGCCGACGATCTGCGAGGCATCGTGCGTCTTGGACAGGAATTCGGTCAGCGGCCGGTCGCGCTCGGTCGGCAGGGCGGCATAGTCGCGCAGCCAGTCCAGCCGCATCGCCCGCGCCGCGTCGGCGCCGCGCGCCTGGGCGGCGGCATAATCGGCCATGTAGGTGGTCAGCCCCTCTGCCCAGTTGCCGCCCTCGCCCACCCGGACGCCGTTGCCCCACCAGTTGTGCATGATCTCGTGGGTCAGCGACTGGCTGCGGATGAAGGGCAGCGGCAGCACGGCGCGGCCGATGGCGGTCAGGCCGGGAAAGCCCAGCCCGACCGGCGGCGGAACCGAGACGATGCTGAAGCCGTCGAAGGGATAGGCACCGATGCGCGCAGCCCCGGCGGCAATCGCCTGCTCCGACAAGCCGAGATAGCCGTCGGCCAGCCCCGTCTGTTCCGGATGTCGATAGAGCCGCAGGCGCATGGGGCCGGCCAGACGTTCATCCACCGTCCAGGCCCCGGCGAAGACAGAGGGCTCCTCGACGCTGCGATCCTCCGCGAACACGGCGCGAAAGCTGCCGGCCTCGCGCTCCTCCTCCACCAGCCGGCCGGTGGCGACCGCGACATAGGGCGCCGGCACCCGCACCGACAGGCGCCAGCCCGGCGGCTCGTCGGCAGCGGTGGCCGGGTCGGGCAGCCAGCCTCCCAACCCCGGCAGGAAGGCGCCCTCGCCATCCAGCGCCAGACCGGTTCCGGCGGCGAAGCCCGGCAGCCGCCCGCCATAACGGATGGTCACCGCCTCCGCCCCTTCCGGCACCACCATCCACAGGCGGTCGCCGCGCCGGTCCACCGGAACCGCCAGATCGCCGGCCCGCACCTCCTGCACCGCCAGGGCCGGGTCCAGCCGCAGGGACTGGGCACCGGCCGGGAGGGTCAGCCGGTCCACCGCCTCAATCCGGCCGGCGGCGGGATCGAGCGTGAGGTCGATGTCGTGATGAAGCGGTGCGGCGCTGGCCGGGGTGATCACACCCAGGACAAGCACCGCACCCGCGAAGACCAGGGCAGGAGTGCGAAGGATCGTCATGCCCATGAAGATGGTCGCCCGAACCGCGGAGCGCCAGCGCGTCGTCACGCCGCGCGGATGCTTTCCAGGAAGCCATCCACCTCGCTGCGCAGACGGTCGGCGACACTGGTCAGGCGGCCGGACTCGTCGAGCATCGTGTTGGCCTTGACGCCGGCATCGGTGGTTGCCTCGCTGGCGCCGGCCACATTGACGGAGACCGCCTGCGCGCCCTGCGCCGCCTGCTGGACATTGGCGGAGATGTCGCGCGTCGCCGCCCCCTGCTGCTCCACCGCGGCGGCGATGGCGCTGGAGATGCCGGTCATCTCGCCGATGACAAGGCCGATGTCGCGGATGGCCACCACCGCCACGTTGGTCGCCTGCTGAATCTCCGCGATCTTCCGCTGGATGTCCTCGGTGGCACGGGCGGTCTGGTTGGCCAGTCCCTTCACCTCCGAAGCGACGACGGCAAAGCCCTTGCCGTGCTCGCCGGCGCGGGCCGCTTCGATGGTGGCGTTCAAGGCCAACAGGTTCGTCTGCCCGGCGATGGAGTTGATGAGGCTGACCACTTCGCCCACTTCGTTGGCGGCACGGACGAGGCCGTTCATCACGTCGTTGGTCCTGGTCGCCTCGGTCACCGCCTGGTTCGCCACCTCGTTGGAGGCGCTGACCTGCCGGCCAATTTCACCGATGGAGCTGGACAGCTCCTCCGTCGCGCCGGCAACGGTGTTGACGCTGACCGCCGCCGCCTCCGCCGCCTGCGCGGCGGCGCTGCCGCGGGTGGTGGCGGTGCCGGTGCTGGAGGTCAACGACTGGGCGGTCTGGCGCATTGTGCCGGCCGACGCCGTCACCTGCCGAACCACCTCGCCGATCGACCGTTCGAACCCGTCGGCCAGACGGGATAGCAGGGCGACTCGCTCTGCCTCCGTCTTGACGCGCATCTCCTCCTGCTCGGCGCGCAGGCGGCGGTTTTCCAATCCGCGCTCCTTGAACACGCCGACCGTCACGGCGATCAGGCCGATCTCGTCGCGCCGACCGGTGTCGGTGATCTCCACATCCAGATCGTCATCGGCCAGTCGGCGCATCACCCCGGTCAGCCGCGATAGCGGTTGCGTGATGGAGCGCGCGATCCACAGCGACAGCAGCAGCGCCGCTATGCCCAACCCGCCGCCCAGCAGCCCGGCCTCCACCGCATGGCGGCGGAAATCGGCGTCGATGTCGTCGACATAGACGCCGGTCCCGACCATCCAGTTCCAGCCCGTCATCAACTGGGCATAAGCGATTTTCGGACTGGGCGCCGTCTGTCCGGCCTTCGGCCAGGAGTAGGAGACGTAGCCGCCACCTTTACGCGCCTTTTCCACCAGAAGCTGAAAGAAGGGAACGCCGTTCGGATCCCGATAATCGCCCAGGTTCCGCCCTTCGATTTGCGGCTGGCCGCCGTGAACTTCGATACGGCCGTCCAAGTCTGTAACGAACAGATATTCATTTCCGGAATAGCGCATCGCCCGCACAGTGTTCCTGGCAGTGTTGCGCGCAACCTCCTGCGATATTTCCCCCCTGGCCGCCCGCGCTTCGAAGTCCTTCATGGTGCCGATGGCCACCTCGACGATGGATTTTGCCTTCTCCTGCCCGCTTTCCTCTTGGGTATCCCTTAGAGAAGCCAGAAGAACAGCAGAAACACCGATGATCGCGCAGATCATAACCACGGAGATGGTGAGGAATTTTATTCTTATACTAATGTTTTGCATTCAAACGACCTCCGGGACAGACGGTTCAATGTCTATGCACCCGATCGATCAAAGCCACAACCGCACAATTAAGACACCGGAGAGCGACAAATCGCCTCTGAATGTTACAGATCGATAAGATGATTACGGTAAATGATCACTTTTCGATGAAAGGAACTGCTGAAGCAGACAACAGACTTAGGTCAACCCGGATAACCGCGGACCTGATCATACAACTTTGACAACCCCGGATCGCAAATCCCCAACTCCTTCAGGTGCTCAACCGTGTTAGCCAAGTAATCGATATTGGGCCCGCGTTGGCCGTGGCAGCCGGCGATGCGACAAACGACCGCGGCCTCATCAAGCCCGCGGCAATATTGCGGGTGGTTGCGGTCGACCACGAAGCAGCAGGCGTAGACCGGCTCCTCCCCTTCGACCGCCCCGCCGTCACGCAGGCGCACCCGCAGCATCCTCGGCAGATAGACACGGTTGTCCATCTCCCGCTCCCACAGGTAATCCAGCGTGGCCGGCACGTCCGCCGCCGCCACCCGGAAGACGATGCCGCGGCAGGATCCGCCGCGGTCGAGCCCCAACACCAGCCCCGGCCGCTCCGGCGTTCCGCGGTAGCGGTGGGAGGCGACGCAAAAGCTGCGGTGGTATCCCGGCAGGGTCGCCGCCTGCCGCTCCACGAAGGCGAAACCGGGGTTCCACATCAGCGAGCCATAACCGAAGACCCACAGGTCGGTGCCGGGCTTGACCGTGAGGTCTTGCGTCCAGGCAGAATGCGGAGGCGAGGAGTCGGGAGTCATGGAAAGTCGCTAGGAAAATTCGCAGGAAAAACGGAACCGGATCGGCAGCCACCGAGCCTAGCATGCGGGTTCCGGGGTCGCTATAACGGTACGGAGATGGAACGGACATGCCACCGATGCAACCCAACCCCCTTTCGCCCACGCCGCGCCGCCGGCTGACCGGCCGCCGGATCGCGACCATCCTGGTGCTGATGGTCCTGCTGCTGCCGGCCGTGGCCTATTCGCTGTGGTGGTGGCAGGCGGCCCGCACCGTCCGCGACGGGCTGGAGAGCTGGGTCGCCGACCAGCGCGCCAACGGTGCGGTGGTGGAGCATGGCGGACTGACCGTCCATGGCTTCCCCTTCACACTGCGGGCGGAACTGGACAAGCCCCACCTCGCCACGCGCGGCGCCGAGTGGCAGGGCGCGCAGTTGGTGGCGGAAGCCGCGCCCTGGAACCCCACCCGCATCGCGCTGGCCTTTCCCGGCGAACATCGCCTGTCCGTCGTCCAGCCCGGCCAGCCGCCGGTCGACATCCTGGCCCCGAATGGGGGAAGCGGCGACCTGACCATGCGGATGTCGGGCACGCTGGAGCGGCTCGCCCTGCGCTTCACCGGCCTGACCGCACAGGTCGCAGGCCAGCCGGTACCGGTCGCAGCACTGGACGTCGGCGCCGCCCAGCCGGAACAGCCGCCGGCCGAACGCGGTGCCGCCGGCCTGACCGTGACGCTGACCGCCGACGGGCTGACCCTGCCCGACGGCATGCCGCCGAACCTGGGCCGCGAGGTGAAGCGGACCGAGCTGACCTTGCGCGTCATCGGAACCCCGCCGCGGCCTGAGCCGGCCAGCCTGTCGGCCTGGAGCCGCGACGGCGGCACGGTCGAGGTCGACCGGCTGGCGTTGGACTGGGGTCCGCTGGCGGCGGTCCTGTCGGGCACGCTGGCGCTGGACGCCCAATTGCAGCCGCAAGCGGCGCTGACCGCGGAAATCCGCGGCGCTCCTGCCGTTCTCGATGCGGTGAGGCCGATGTTGCGCCCGAACGAGGCGGCCATCGCCAGGACCGTGCTGACCATGCTGGCGCGTCCGACCGGCCCGAATGGCGAGCCGGTGGTCACCGCCCCGGTTACCGTGCAGGACCGGTCCCTCTTCGTCGGCCCGCTGCGCGTCGCCGCCCTGCCCAAGGTCGTCTGGTGACAAAGACGGGGCAGAAACTGTCCAAACGGCGGAAATGCAACACCTGCCGGGGCGCATGACGGTTCCGTGACCGGCACATCTTGTTTCACACGGCGCATCAGGTCAAATTGACGCAGTCCTTGTCGCGGCTGCCATGGTGCGTCGGTCGATGTGTCGGTTTCTTGCCTATTGCGGCGAGCCTGTGTTCCTGGAAACGCTGGTCTGCACGCCCTGTCACTCCCTGATCGAACAGTCGATGCACGCCGCGGAGGCGAAGACCGAGACCAACGGCGACGGTTTCGGCGTGGGCTGGTACAGCGAGCGGACCGAGCCCGGCCGCTATTGCGAGATCCGCCCGGCCTGGTCGGACGAGAATCTGCAATCGATCTGCAGCCATGTCCGCTCCCACCTGTTCTTCGCCCATGTGCGGGCGGCGACCGGCACGGCGGTCAGCCGAGCCAACTGCCACCCCTTCAAGGCCGGGCGTTTCCTGTTCATGCACAACGGACAGGTCGGTGACTGGCCGCGCCTGCGCCGCCGGGTCGAGGCGATGATCCCGGACGAGCTGTACAGCACCCGCACCGGCACCACCGACAGCGAGGCGATCTTCCTCGCCGCACTCGGCCAGGGGCTGGAACGGGATTCGGTCGGCGCCTTCCAGCGCGTGCTGCACGCCATCCGCGACGAGATGCGGGCGCTGGACATCACCGCCCCCCTGCGTTTCACCGCAACTTGGACCGACGGCGACCGAGTGTGGGCGGTGCGCTGGGCCTCCGACGACAAGCCGCCGAGCCTCTATTGGCGCCGCGGCGAGAACGGGCTGATCGTGGTGTCGGAACCGGTCGATTCCCAGCGTGACCAGTGGCGCCCGGTGCCGCCCAGCGGCGGGCTGGTGGCGCGCGTCGGCGCCGCGCCGGAGATGTTCACCTTTCATTGAGCCGGGGGACAGGAGCCGGGGGCACGGGGGTGGCGCGTCCGGCGTCCGCCCCCTCCCTTACAGCAGCCGGTCCTTCGGCAGCAGGATCGTCACCGCCGTCCCTCGGCCCGATACGCTGTCCAGTTCCACCCCGCCGCCATGCAGCTCGGCGAAGCGCCGCACGATTGGCAGGCCGAGCCCGACCCCTTCATGCTGGCGCACCAGCGAGCGTTCGGCCTGGGTGAAGGGGTTGAAGATGCGCCCCATCAGTTCGCTGGGGATGCCCGGCCCGTCGTCGCGCACGGTCAGCCCGACGAACTCGCCGCGATCCTCCACCGTCACCCCGACATGACCGCCGGACTGGGTGAACTTCACCGCATTGTCGAGCAGGTTCAGCACCATCTCACGCAGCCGCCGGCGGTCGATGCGCATGCGGAAGGACGGACAGGGCTGGACGGTCAGCGACAGCTGCTTGCCCGCCGCCTTCGGCGCCAGCATGTCGGCACAGCCGGCCAGCAGCTGCGGGATGTTGACGTCGCTTTCCTGGATCTCGATGGAGCCGGTGGAGCCGCGCGTGTAGTCGAGGATGTTGTTGACCATGGTCAGCAGCGACCGGCCGCTTTCCTCGATCAGCTTCACATATTCCAGGTAATCGGGATGGCCCAGCTTGCCCATCCCCTCGGCAGCCAGCACGTCGGCGAAGCCGATGATGGAGTTCAGCGGCGTGCGCAGTTCGTGGCTCATCACCGCCAGGAAGTCCAGCTTGGCGCGGTCGGCCTTCCGCGCCGCCTCCAGCGCGTCGGACAGTTCGGCGGTACGCTCCGTCACCCGGCGTTCAAGCTCGCGGTTCTGCTCGGCGGCGCGGCGGTAGAGCTTGCGGATCTCCACCATGTTGCGGACCCGGTGCAGAAGCTCCCAGGCGATGAAAGGCTTGGTCAGGAAATCGTTGGCGCCCAGTTCCAGCGACTTGCGCCGGGTTTCCTGATCGGTCTGGGCGGTCAGCACCAGGATCGGCACGTAATCGCCGTCAAAGACCGGTTTCAGACGTTCCATCAGGTCGAAGCCGCTCATGTGCGGCATGCGGATGTCGATCAGCAGCAGGTCGAACGGATCGGCAGCGCAGAGGTCCGGCACCTTGCGCGGGTCGGTCTCGCCGCGGACCCGGCTGTAGCCGTCATGACTGAGGATTTCCCTCAGGAGTTCTACGTTGGACGGGTTGTCGTCCACGATCAGGATGCTTGCGTCCTTGACCTGCTGGGCGAGCGCCGGGTCGATCTGGCTCCTGTTCATTGGAGCATGCACCTTTGAACCGTCCGCGTAGGCAATCAATTTTGCCTTTGAACGGATCGAATGCAATGGAAATGAACGGAGACCTGCAGGAGACCACCGCTCAGGCCCGCTTTTCCCAGCCGCCGCGGTCGGTCTGCTGCCAATAGGTCAGGCTGTGGCCGGCGGCCTTGCAGGACTTCCAGCGCTGGCGGGCGGCCAGCACCGCCTCGTCGTCATTGCCGTCGAACAGGTCGCAGACGAGGTCGTAGCCATCCATCCGGTCGCTGACGCAGCCGTCCACCGTGACCAGCACGGTGGCATTGTTCGGGTTCTCGTCAGTGTCGGTCAGCCACACCGGCTGGCGCTCGGCGAAGCCGTCGCGCGCAGCCCCGTGCGGTAGGAAGGAGCCGGGATCGTAGGTCCACAGATGCTGGTTCAGCATGTCCACCCGCTCGGCCGAGCCGGCCAGCACGACGGCACGCCAGTTCCGCTCAAGAACCTTCTCCAGGATCTTGGGCAGCGCCTGTTCCATTGTGCGCCGTTGCAGGTGGTAGAAGCGGACTTCGGTCATGGCCCCTTCACGCACGCATCAAGCCTTTGCCATCAGGCTTCGTGGAAGTCGGCCACGAAGCGGTCGAGCAGCCGCACGCCGAAGGCCGACGCTCCCTTCGGAACGGTGGCGCCGTCTTTCTTGGCCCAGGCCACGCCAGCGATGTCGATGTGAGCCCACGGCGTGTCGTTGACGAAGCGCTTCAGGAACTGCGCGCCGACGATGCTGCCGGCGCCGCCGCCCGAGCCGGTGTTCTTCATGTCGGCGGCCGGCGACTCGATTTCCTTGTCATAGGCGTCGTTCATCGGCATGCGCCACACCGGCTGACCCACCTTCAGGCCGGCGGCCGTCAGGTTCATGGCGAGATCGTCGTTGTTGCAGAACAGGCCGGCATGCTCGTGGCCGAGTGCAACGATGATGGCGCCGGTCAGGGTGGCGAGGTCGACCATCAGCTTGGGCTTGTAGGCGTCCTGCGCGTACCACAGGCAGTCGGCCAGCACCAAACGGCCTTCGGCATCGGTGTTGATGACCTCGATGGTCTGGCCCGACGCCGAGGTGACGATGTCGCCCGGACGCTGCGCGGTGCCGGACGGCATGTTCTCCACCAGCCCGACGATGCCGACGGCATTGACCTTCGCCTTGCGGGCGGCCAGCGCGTACATGGTGCCGATCACGGTGGCGGAGCCGCCCATGTCCCACTTCATGTCTTCCATGCCGGCAGCACCCTTGATCGAGATGCCGCCGCTGTCGAAGGTCACGCCCTTGCCGATGAAGGCGACCGGACGCTTGTCGTCGGCTTCCGGGTTGCCGTTCCAGCGCATGACGACGACGCGCGGCTCGCAGGCGCTGCCCTGGGCGACTCCCAGCAGGGCGCCCATGCCGAGCTTCCGCAGCTTCTTCTGGTCGAGGATCTCGACCTCGACGCCGAACTGCTCCAGCTCCTTCGTCTTCTCGGCGAGGCTTTCCGGATAGATGACGTTGGCCGGCTCCGACACCAGATCGCGGGTGAAGCGGATGGCGTCGGCCAGCGTGTCCAGCTTCTTGAAGGCCGACTTGGCCGCACCGTCGTCCTCGACCAGCAGCGTCAGCTTGCGCAGGCTGGGCTTCGGCTCCTTCTTGTCGGATTTCCTGTCGTTGGTGCGGTACTTGTCGAACTTGTAGCTGCGCAGCTGCGCGCCGAAGGCGATCTCGGCCGCGGCGGCAGCCGGCGACAGGGCGATGCCCTCCGGCAGTTCGACCAGCAGCGCGGCCTCGTCGACGGCCTTGTCGAGCTGCACGGCGATGGCGCCGCCGGCGGACTGGAGAACCAGATCAGTCAGGTCGGTGCCCTTGCCGATGCCGACCAGCAGGATGCGGTCAAGCTCGGTCCCGGCCGGGGCGAGCAGCGTCAGCGTCTCGTCCTTCTTGCCGTTGAAGCGGGCGGCGGCCATGGCGCGGGCCAGCGCCCCGCCGGTCTTCTGATCCAGCTCGCGCCCGATCGGGCCGAGGCTGCGGTCGGCGGCGACGGTCACGGCGAGCACGCCGGAGGCCGGCAGGGACAGCTTGGCGAAGGAGAACTTCATCTGGTCCTCTTGAGGGGTGGGGCGGACGCGCCCGGATGGTCTCAACGGCGGAAAGCCTACCCCACCGATAAGGAGCGCGCCACCCCGGCTATCAAGGGCGGGGAGGGGGAGACGTCCCCTCCCCTGCACTCACGCATCGATCGCCTTGCCCAGTTCGACCGGATCGACCTCGCCCTGCTCGATGCCGACGTCGGAAACACTCTCCTCCGACACCGTCTCCTCGGCGCGGCGTTCCAGAACGGCGGCGAAGAAGCCGTCGGTGTCGTGGCGGGCTGGCGTCAGGCGCAGGTACGGACCGTCGACCGGCGGCGGTGCGCCGGCCTCCTCCTCCGCCCACACCTCGGCGACCGGCTTGACGATGAAGTCGTGGTGGGTCTGCAGGAAAGCCTCGACCTGCGCCTCGTTCTCGTCATGCAGCATGGAGCAGGTGGCGTAGATCAGCCGTCCGCCCGGCTTCACCAGACGCGCCGCGCTGTCGAGGATGTTGGCCTGAAGCGGCAGCAGCTGCTCCAGCCCCGGCCCAAGCTGGCGCCAGCGGGCATCCGGGTTGCGCCGCCAGGTGCCGGTGCCGGAGCACGGCGCATCGACCAGCACGCGGTCGAACTTGCGCTTGTGGCGCTTCACCCAGGGGTCGCGCTCGCTGGTCAGCGGATGCGCCTCGATGTTGTGCAGGCCGGCGCGGCGGAACCGCTCGGCGGCGCGCTTCAGGCGCTTGTCCAGCACGTCGCAGGCGACGACGCGGCCCTTGTTCTTCATCAGCGCCGCCACGGCCAGCGTCTTGCCGCCGGCACCGGCGCAAAAATCCACCACCTGATGGCCGGGCTTCGGCGCCACCGCAAGCGCCACCAGCTGCGAGCCCTCGTCCTGGATCTCGACCAGCCCGTCCTTGAAGGCGTCGACGCTGCCCAGCGGCGGACGGCCCTTCACCCGCAGGCCCAGCGGCGACCATTGCGTGGTCTCCGCCGTGATCTGCGCCTTGGCCAGCGCCTTGATGGCACTCTGTTGGTTGGCCTTCAGCGGGTTGATGCGCAGGTCGAGCGGGGCCGCCTCCAGCAGCTTCTCCATCTCCACCCCGAAGCGGTCGCCCAGCGAGGCGCGCATCGGCGCTTCCGCCCAGTCCGGACATTCCACCCGCACCGTTTCCGGCATGTCGGGATGGTCCATCGTGTGGCTTTCCAGCTTGCCGACCATCGCCAGCTCGTCGTCGGTCAGGCGGGCCGGAGCAAACTTGCCGCCGCTGAACATCTCCAGCACCACGCCGGCGTTGCGGTTCTCTTCGAGCAGCAGATAGGCCAGGACGCGGGCGCGCGGGGTGGCACGCTCATAGCCGCCGCGCTCGATCCACCAGCCGAGCCGTGCATGGCGGCGCAGGATCGCGTAGGCCATCTGGGCGATGGCGGTGCGGTCCTTCGAGCCGATGTAGCGGCGGTTGCGGAAATAGGCGCTCATCACCGCGTCGGCGGGGCGAGGGGTCTCGTCGATCTCGGTCAGCAGATCGATGACCGCCTGGAGGCGGGCGGCGGGTGTCATGGCGTCT
>Ga0206117_101408_pt1 | contig 12319 bp, 10 predicted proteins | sample 3A5Ametagenome_FD_177997 | JGI IMG/M metagenome (GOLD analysis project Ga0206117, IMG submission 177997) | Enriched microbial communities from leaf-cutter ant dump, University of Wisconsin, Madison, United States - 3A5A | ecosystem: Environmental > Terrestrial > Nest > Insects nest > Nest dump... | reverse complement strand
CGTGACGCCTGATGGTGACAGCACGCAGCCCCCGACGCCAAGCCTGGATGTGACGACGCCCGAGGACACACCGATCAAGGGCCGGATACCGGGCTCGACGCCTGGCGGCGACCCGGACTACGGCCCCGGCCCCAAGGGACCGGAGCACGGCACGGTGACGATCACGCCCGACGGCGGCTACATCTATGTGCCCGAGCCGAACTACCACGGCCCCGATACGTTCGAGGTGGAGGTGCCGGACGGCAAGGGTGGCAAGACCACGACCACGGTGAACGTGGATGTGACGCCGGTGAACGACAACCCTGTGGCGCCGCCGGTGCGCGTGACGACACCCGAGGACACGCCGGTGACAGGCATGGTGCCGGGCAGCGACCCGGACGGCGATACGCTGGAGTACACACCCGGCCCGAAGGGACCGGAGCACGGTACGGTGACGATCACGCCGGACGGCAAGTTCACCTACACGCCAGACCCGGACTACCACGGCCCGGATACCTTCGAGGTGGTGGTCGAGGATCCCCATGGCGGCAAGACCACGACTACGGTGACCGTGAACGTGACGCCGGAGAACGATGCGCCCAAGGTGCCGGACGTGAAGGTGACGACGCCCGAGGACACGCCGGTACAGGGCCAGATTCCCGGCACGGATCCCGATGGCGATCCGCTGACCTACGGCCCCGGCCCCAAGGGTCCGGAGCACGGCACGGTGACGATCACGCCCGATGGCGGCTACACCTATGTGCCTGAGCCGGGTTACCACGGCCCGGATACCTTCGAGGTGGTGGTCGAGGATCCCCATGGCGGCAAGACCACGACCACGGTGACGGTGGACGTGGACGGCAAGCCCACGGCACCGCCCACGTCGGTGACGACGGATCCGGGGGTGCCGGTGGTTGGCAAGGTGACGGGTTCCGACCCCGACGGCGATCCGCTGACCTATACCGTTCCGACGCAGCCGGAGCACGGCACGGTGACCATCGACCCGAGCACGGGCGAGTTCACCTATACGCCCAAGCCCGGTTATGACGGCCCCGATACCTTCAACGTGATCGTGGACGATGGCCGTGGCGGCAAGACCACGACGACGGTGACGGTGACGGTGCGGCCACCGGTGAATCCGAGCCAGGGTGGGCGGAGCCTGCCCCCACCCTTCCTGCCGCCTGAAAGCGACGCAGGGCCGAGCGCACCGGATCCGACGGGCAAGAAGTCGTCGGCGGGGACGGCTGACGTGAGTGGTACGCCGGGCGTGTTCTTCTACTGGAACGACCAGAACCGCGTGGCACGCATGGATGGCCCCTTGCATCCGACCGTGTTCGTGGCGCCTGCAGTGTCCGACAGCCAGGCCGAGCAGGCGCAAGCCCAGATGCTGGGATCGGATGTCGGCTTGAACGAGCCGGGCCAGGTGCGAGCCGGGACGATTGGCGCCCGTCTGGGGCAGGACCCGACGCTGTATGTGCAACACGCGGTGCGTGGTGCCCAGCAGGAAGGTTCGCTGTGGGAGCGTATGGCACGCAAGCTGAAAGGCAATTTGTCGCCCCAGGCTCCGGAAATCACCCCGAACGTGGCCAGCGATGCCGGTATTCCCGAATCCCTGCAGGCGGTGCCGCCGTCTGTGCCGGGAGCGCCTGCCGCCCAGCCCCAAACCGATACCGATACTGGTGCCGGTGCCGATCCGAAGGCCAATGCCGCCGCCGAGGCCCAGGAGGCGGAAGCGCTCCAGGCGCAGGCTGCGCTGTTGCAGCGCTGGGTGCAGGAGGCCGAGCAGCCCGCAGCCGAGGCGGCCCGCCAGCAGCACGCGGGAGGGAGCTTCCACCAGCAGTTGCAGGCACAGGCCCGCAAGTTGCCCAGCCGTGTGAGCTGATGGTTTCACCCACCCCTTTCTGCCAGCGTTGGCTGGCGGGAGGGGGCTGGTTTGATATATGCCGGTTGATTTTTTGCTTTTACAACTTTGAACTTCTATTGTGAAGAAAGAGACATTTCCCATGAACTACCGCATTCCTCCCTTTGCTTTGCGTTTGACAGTGGCGTGCATGCCTTTGGTCCTGGCTGCCTGCGGGTCGGTCAGCCCGAAACCGTTTACGCAAGAGGAAATCAGTGATCGGGTCTCGAAGGATATTGCGTCCATGTACCAGAACCAGGAGGTGATTGCCGAGCCGATCGACTTCCACGAGGCTGCGGCACGCGCACTCAAATACAACCTGGACTACAAGCTCAAGCTGATGGAGACGGCGCTGTCGCGCAACCTGTTCGAGGTTTCCACCTACGAGATGCTGCCGCGCCTGGTGGCGGGCGCGGGCTATGCCAGCCGCGACAACGATTCGGGCGGTACTTCGATTGGCATCGAAGACCGGCAGATTTCCCTGCGCCCCTCGACCTCGCAGGAGCGCGACCACACGATGGCCAACCTGTCGTTCTCGTGGAATGCGCTGGACTTCGGCGTGTCCTACTACCGCGCCCAGCAGAAGGCCGATCAGGTGCTGATGGCCGAGGAGCGCCGCCGCAAGGTAATCCAGAACGTGCTGCAGGACGTGCGCAACAGCTACTGGCGTGCGCTGGGTGCGCAGAAGCTGCTTACCCGGGTGGACACCTTGCTGGAGCGGGTGAACAAGGCGTTGGCACGCTCCAAGGAGATCGAGAAGCAGGGCATCATGCCCCAGGCCCAGGTGCTTGGCTACCAGCGTGCCCTGCTCGATGCGATGAGCACCCTGACCCTGCGCCGCCAGGACCTGGAGCTGGCTAAGGCCGAGCTGCGGGCGCTGATGTCGGTCGAGCCGGGCGTGGAGTTCACCCTGTCGGACCAAAGCGAACTGGCCTTGCCGCGCGTGCCGGTGAATGTGGATGCGCTGGAGCGCCTGGCCCTGGAAAAGCGCCCGGAGATCATGGAGGAGTGGTACCGCAAGCGCGTCACGGAAAATGACATCAAGGCCGCCAAGGTGCTGCTGTGGCCCAACGTCAGCCTGGATGCGGGCTGGCAGTACGACTCGAACAAGTACAACTACAACAGCAGCTGGTTCGATACCGGCATCCGCGTGTCGTGGAACCTGCTGAAGCTGACCCAGTACCCCGCGCTGAAAAAAGCGCATCAGGCCCAGAACGATACCGACGACATGCGTCGCCTGGCCCTGTCGATGGCCGTGCTGACGCAGGTGCGCGTGGGCTTGCAGCGCTACAACCTGTCGCTGCAGGAGCTGAAGTTTGCCGAGGAAAGCCTGGGTGTGGATCAGCGCCTGCTCAACTATGCCGAAGCAGCGGCCAAGAGCCAGTTTGATTCCGAGCTGGAAGTGATCCGTACCGAGGCGCGTGCCCTGCTGGGCGAGTACCAGCGCTATGCGGCCTACTCCAACGCCCAGGCGGCGTGGGGGCGGTTGTACAACTCGGTGGGCCTGGACATCCTGCCCGAGACGGTGGAAGGCCACGACGTGAAAACCCTGGCCGTGGCGATGAAGGACACCATGAACCAGTGGCAGCAGACGGTGTTTCAAGCCGCAGCGCAGCAGCAGTAACTGCCGATGAGTGAGAACCGGCCTCGATGAAAAAAATGAAGCTTTTCCCGTGGATGGCAGCTTGCGCTGCCTTGTACATCGGTGGTCTGGCCCAAGCGCAACAGGCAGCGCCTGCCGGTCAGGTTTCTTTACCAACCGTGCCAACCCCGCCAGCCTCGGCCGAAGTGGTGTCCAGGCCGCCTGCGGCGACAGACCCCCAGGCCATCCGGGTGCTGCTCAGCCCGGAGCTGGAGACGGTGCTGGCCTCGCAGATGTTGGGGCGGGTTGCCAATGTGCATGTCGGCCTGGGCGAGAAGGTGAGCAAGGGCAAGACCTTGCTCAGTTTCGATTGCAGCGAGGCCAATGCCCGCTTGCGCATGGCCCAGGCGGAATATGCCAATGCCAAGGAGTCGCTGGATGCCAAGGAGCGCCTGCGCAAGCTTGATGCTGCCGGGGATACCGAGGTGATGCTGGCCAAGACCATGGCCGACAAGGCCAAGGCTGCCATCAGCCTGAGCCAGGTGCAGACCGGCCAGTGCGTGGTCAAGGCGCCGTTTGCCGGGCATGTGGTGAAGCTGCACGTCAAGCCGGCCCAGGGAGTGAATGTCGGGGTGCCGCTGCTGGAAATGGTCAGCGATGGGCCTTTGAAGCTGCGATTGAACGTGCCCTCGCGCTGGCTCCATGCCCTGAAGGTAGGCACGGCCTTCGAGGTGGCGATCGACGAGACGCGCAAGACCTACCCGGCCAAGGTGACGGCCATTAACGCCCGTGTGGATGCCGTTGCCCAGACGGTGGAGTTGGAGGCGCATATCGAAGGCCAGCCGGCCGAGCTGCTGGCCGGGATGAGCGGTGTGGCCCGGTTCCCCGAGTCTGTTCAGCAATAGGAAGGCGGCGCACAGACCATGAGTCAAGCCAGTCCTTCGGCGGCCAGTCTGGTCGCTCAGTTGGAGGCGCGTGCCCGCGCCGCAAATACGCCAGCGGAGCTGGCGTTTTCGATTGCCAACGACACTTTGCCCCTGGTCGGCTTTCGTCAGGCGCTGGTGTTTGCCGGCAGTGGCAGGCAGGCGCGGCTGCAGACCATCTCCGGACTGGCCCTGCCTACGGAAGACAGTCCTTACCTGATCTGGCTGCGCCGTTGCTGGCCCTGGATGCAGCAGCAGGTTGGCGAGGCGGGAGGGTGGCTGCCCGCTCCCGAAGACGGCGGCGCATCTGCGGCCTCTGATTCGCAGACGGAACCTGTGCCTGCCGAGGTGTTCGACGGTTGGGCCGAATGGTGGCCGCAGGGCTTGTATGCCGTACCCCTGCGCCGCCGCGATGGTGCCGTGCTGGCATGGGCGGCGTTTTTGCTGGAGCAGCCGCCGACGACCTTGCAGCAGCAGGCACTGGCCCATTTGGCGGTCCAGTGGGGCTACTGCTGGGAAATGCTGGGCGGCAAGCCGCGCATTGGCCTGCGCCAGCGTTGGCAGGCTTTGGGGCGCAAGCGCCATGCGGTCTGGCTGGTTTTGGCGCTGCTGATGGTCATGCCGGTGCGCCAGTCGGCCTTGGCTCCGGCAGAAATCGTGGCTCTGGATGCGACGACGGTAGCGTCCCCTCTCGATGGCGTGGTGAAGACCTTTCATGTGCGACCCAACCAGGCGGTGCAGGCGGGGGATTTGCTGTTTTCCCTGGATGAGACGACCTTGCGCCACCGGCTGGAGGTGGCGATCCAGTCCGTGGCGGTGGCTGACGCCGAGTGGATGGCCGCCAGCCAGAAGGCGTTCGACAATTTTCAAAGCAAGGGTGAACTGGCGCTGCTGCAGGGCCGCGCCCAGGAAAAACGCGCCGAGCTGGCCGCCGTGCAGGCACAACTGGCCCGTATTGACGTGCGTGCGCCGCATGATGGGATTGCCGTGTTCGGTGCCGTTGACGACTGGCTGGGCAGACCAGTGGTCACGGGCGAGCGGATTGTGCAAATGGCGAATCCGGCCTCTGCTGGCGTGCTGATTTATCTGCCGGTGGCCGATGCCTTGGTGCTGGAGGAGAACGCCCCGGTCAAGCTGTTCTTGACGGTACGTCCCCTGTCCCCATTGAACGCCCACGTAACCGAAACCAGCTACCAGGCCAGCCTGTCGCCGGACAGCGTGGCCAGCTACCGTTTGCGGGCCACGCTGGATACGCCTGCCGACCAGGCCGATGCCCGCATCGGCCTGCGTGGCACGGCAAAAATCTCTGGCGGCTGGGTGCCGCTGGCGTACTACCTGTTGCGCCGCCCCCTGGCTACCGTGCGGGCTTGGAGCGGGTGGTAAGGGCCGGTGATGGAAGCAATGCCACAGATAACCCTGCCTGTACCGGCACTGCCGCCATCGCCTGTTGCGGGCGCGGCGGCTGCAGCGCCAGAGGCTGGCCCGCCACCGCCGTTGCGCCAGGATCTGCGCCTGCATCCCGGCACCGCGTTTGCCGATGGTTCCCCGGCCTGGGCGATTCAGGATCCGGTGACCAACCGTTTCTACCGTATTGGATGGCTGGAGTACGAATGCCTGCTGCGCTGGCATTGGCCCTTGGCACGTATTGCCGAGGATATTTCCGCGCATACAACGCTGGAGGTTGATGTCGAGGAAGTGCAGGCGTTCGTGCAATTTCTCGACCAGCATAATTTGCTGCGGGCCTCGCCCCAGAAGGTGCAGCAGCTACAGAAAAAAAGCGGGCAGACTCCCTGGAAAAGCGCCCAGTGGTGGCTGCATACCTATTTGTTCATCCGCATTCCCCTGGTGCGCCCCCAACGTTTGCTGCAGGCGCTGCTGCCGTGGGTGCAGCCGCTGTTCAGTTGGGCGGCGCTGTGGCTGCTCCTGGGGGCGACGGGGTTGGGGCTGGTGCTGGTGGCCCGCCAGTGGGAGACGTTTACCCACAGCTTCATGGACATGCTCTCGCCCTCTGGGCTGGCCGGATTTGCCCTGGCCCTGATCGTCTCCAAGACCCTGCATGAAATGGGCCACGCCCTGGTGGCGACCCGCCTGGGGGTGCGCGTGGCGCACATGGGGGTGGCCTTCGTGGTGCTGTGGCCCATGCTGTATACGGACACGGGCGAGTCCTGGCGCCTGACCAGCCATCGTCAGCGCCTGGCCATTTCGGTGGCCGGAGTGGCGACCGAGCTGGCCCTGGCCGGTCTGGCCACCCTGGCCTGGGCGTTGCTGGATGACGGCGCCTTGCGCCAGTCCATGCTGTACCTGGCGACCACCGGCTGGGTGCTGTCGCTGGCGCTGAACGTCAGTCCATTCATGCGGTTTGATGGGTATTTCATCCTGTCGGACATGCTCAACTTCCCCAACCTGCACGAGCGTTCCGGTGCGGTCGCCAAGGCCTTCATGCGCCGTACCCTGCTGGGGCTGAACGACCCCGAGCCGGAACCGTTTGCCCCTGCTGTGGTGCGCCGCTTGCGGGCCTTTGCCTACCTTACTTGGCTGTACCGGCTGACCGTGTTCCTGGGGATTGCCTTTGCCGTGTACCACTTCTTTTTCAAGGCCCTGGGGATTTTCTTGCTGTTCGTGGAGCTGTGGTGGTTTGTCAGCAAACCGATTTGGACGGAGATCATGGTCTGGAAAAAACGTTGGGCCGAAGTGCCTTCGGGCAACCGCATGGGCGTGTGGGGCGCAGTCCTTTTGCTGGTGGTGGTGCTGGCCTTTCCCTGGTCCAGCGAAGTGAGTGCCTACGGAGTCGCCCGTGCCGAGCGCCAGCAGGTCGTCTTCAGTCCGCAGCCGGCGCAGGTGCTGCAGGTGCGGCCTGTGGGCAGAGTGCAAACGGGTGAATCCCTGGCGCTGCTGGACATGCCGGACTTGCACGCCCGCCGCGCCCGCACCCAGGCCAGCGTGCAAGCCCTGTCGCGCCAGTTGCCGGGGCTGATGGACATGGAAAAAGGGCTGGACGTGCAGCAGGCGACCATGCGCCGCCTGCAGGAGCAATTGGCCGAAGCCCAGGCCATCGACGCCGAGGCGGCACGGCTGCAGCTCAAGGCCGAGTTTGCCGGAGATTGGCTGGATGTCGATCCGCACCTGCACTCGGGCGCCTGGGTCAATCCCCGGATCCCTCTGGGGGTGCTGGTCGATCCGGCCAGCTGGGTGGTCGATACCTATGTGCCGCAGCAGGAGATCGAGCGCATTCGCGTCGGTGCTGCAGCCAAGTTCTGGCCGCAAAGCTGGGCGCAGCCGATTGCCGCCACCGTCATGGCCGTGGATGGCGCCCGTACCCAGCAACTGGCCTACCCCATGCTCGATGCCCGCTTCGGCGGCAAGATCGCCACCCAGGCGCATGAGAAAGAGGCCATTCCGGCCTACCCGGTGTACCGCGTCCGCCTGCAACTGCAAGCGCCCCCGCCCCAATTGCGCGAGCTGCGCGGCACCGCCCATATCGAAGGTGAACGCAGCAGCTGGCTGGGCGAAGTGCTGCAAACCACTTTGGCGGTGCTGATCCGGGAGAGTGGGTTTTAGCTTGTAGCTAAATGGAAGGCGTTAAACCCATTTCCCGCCCGTACCGTGGCTCTGGCCTGCATCAGCGGAGCGTATGTGAGTTTTGGCGTTGCCCAACGACGGCCAGGACGTTGATGACCTGCTCCAGATCATTCACTTCGTAGAGGATGTTTTGTCCGATGGTGCTGATTCGGCGCACGCCCTCGCCATAGCGCGAATCTGCCTCGTACAGGCGTGGAAAATCGGACAGACGGTCGGTCGAGGACAGCACGCGCTCGGTGACGTACTCGGCGTCCCACAGCGATGCTTTTTCAGCCAGGTATTCAAAAAGCGCCAGCACGTCCTCGATGGCCGAGGCGCTCCAGTTCACCCTATAGGGCATTACGCAAATCCTGAGCGCGGGTTGCAAGGGCATCGCGTAGCAGGCTGGTACTCATGCCGGGGCGTTTGTCGGCACGGGCGGCGATCACTTTGCGGCGTACCTGGTCGTCGTATTCGGCCTGGGCTAGCTCCTCGTCGGCTAGCCGTTGCAGCAGTTCTGCCTTTGCGGCACCTTTGCCGGGCAGGATGTGCGGCAGGTTTTCGGCCAGCTCACGAAGGAAATTGGCGTTCTCGTAATGAAGTGTGGAAGTCATTGGATTGCCTTTCTGCCCTGCCGGGAGGTTATGAAAACGGTTGTGACCACAGCCAGGATGATACGGGGTGGCACCTCGCGCCGAATGTGCTGGCTGGGGTGGTCAGCCCAGCGCCGCCAGCAGCGCCTGCGCCGCCGCTTCCGGATTCGGTGCATTGACCAGGGCCCGCACCACGGCAATGCTGCCTACGCCGGTGGCCCGCACGGCAGCGAATTGTTCGGCGCCGATGCCGCCGATGGCCACCAGCGGCGTGCCGTGCAGCAGTTGGGCATAGGCGGCCAGCCGGGCCAGCCCTTGTGGGGCGGTGGCCATTTTTTTCAGCGTGGTGGGAAAGACGGCGCCCAGGGCGATGTAGCTGGGCTGCACGGCCTGGGCCTTGCACATCTCGAAGTAGCCGTGGGTGCTGACGCCCAGGCGGGTGCCGCTGGTGCGGATGCGTTGCAGCGCTCCCGGGGGCAGGGCGTCCAGATCTTCCTGGCCGATGTGGATGCCGTAGGCACCTGCGTCCAGCGCGGCTTGCCAATGGTCGTTGATGAACAGGCGGGCGCCGGTGCCCTGCACGGCGGCGACGGCGGCTTGCACCTGGGCGCGGATGGCATCGGGGTCGCCGCTTTTGAAGCGCAGTTGCACCGTAGGCACGCCGGCGCGGGCCATGCGGCCCACCCAGTCGGCATCGGGCAGCACGGCATACAGGCCCAACTGTTGCGGGCAGGGGGCGAAGGCGCGGGCCGGGTCGGGTGCGGCCAGGCCGAAGTCCGACGGGTGGTGGGGCCAGAGGGTGGCGTCGAAGGCGCCCAGGCGTTCGCTTTGCCGCTGCCAGGCCAGGGCCAGCGTTCGGGCATCGCAGGCGATGAAGCCCAACTGGCTGCAGGCGGCCAGGGCGGCCCGGTACACCGGATCGGGGGTGTCGTCCGCTGGCGTGGGCTGGGCGGGCAGGCCGTCCTGCCCGGCAAAGCGGGCGCTGTGTGCGGCCAGGATGGCGGCCCGCATGGTGTCGATGGCTGCGTTCATGCGTCGTGGTGCCAGAAGGGGGTGCCCAGGGTGGGCGTGCTGGGCTGGGCGGCGGTCTGTTCGGCCATCGCACCGGCCAGATGGGCGGCGCGGCCCGCCTGCACGGCATCAGCGAAGGCACCGGCCATCTGCACCGGGTCTTGCGCCAGGGCGACGGCGGTGTTGAGCAGCACGCCGTCAAAGCCCCATTCCATGACGGTGCAGGCATGGCTGGGGCGGCCCAGCCCGGCATCGATGATGAGCGGCACTTCCAGCCGCTGGCGCAGCATCTGCAGGGCGTAGGGGTTGGCCGGGCCTCGGCCCGTGCCGATGGGCGCGGCCCAGGGCATGACGGCTTGGCAGCCCACGTCCACCAGGCGCTGGCACAGCACCAGGTCTTCGGTGCAGTAGGGCAGGACGTTGAAGCCGTCCTTGACGAGGATGTCCGCCGCCTGCACCAGATTGAGCGTGTCGGGCTGCAGGGTGTAGTCGTCGCCGATCAGCTCCAGCTTGATCCAGGGCGTGTCGAAGACTTCGCGGGCCATCTGCGCGGTGGTGACGGCTTCCTGCAGGCTCATGCAGCCGGCGGTGTTGGGCAGCACGGGCACATCCAGTTGCCGCAGCAGCTGCCAGAAGCTGGCCCCGGCATCCTGCACCTGGGCGGTGTTGCTGCCCTGGCGGCGCAGCGAGGCGGTGACCATGGCGGGCCGGGCACGGCGCACGGCGGCTTCGAGAATGGCGGGCGAGGGGTAGCGCGAGGTGCCCAGCAGCAGGCGGCTTTCGAAGGTGTGGCCGTAGAGGGTGAGCGGCGTATCGGATGGGATGTCAGATGGGGTATTGGTCATGGTATTCAATAAAATAGGAGCTTCTTCCGCTTGTATTTGAATCATTTCAGATATTTTTAATGCTGAAATCCATTGTTATCAAGCGGTAGAAGCTATTGTTTTAGCCCCCCGTGACCGGGGCAATGATTTCCAGCGCATCCCCGGCCTGCAGCCGCTGGCTGGCGTACTGGGTTTTGGGAATGAAGCGCATGTTCAGCGCCACCGCGTAGGGCGGCTGGGCGTTCCAGTGCGCCAGGGCATCGGCCACGGTGGCGCCATCGCTATCGGGCAGCGTGGTTGGCTGCTGGTTGATCAGTATCTGCATGGCGGCAAAGTTTAGCCGTGCAGCACCGGCACTTGCATCTGCGCGGCCAGGGCGCTGTGGCCGCCCTCCAGCACCTGCAGGGCGATGTCGTGCAGGGTCGGGGCAATCATGAAGCCGTGGCGGTACAGGCCATTGACCTGCAGCACGCGCTCGCCCACCCAGCGCAGCGCGGGCAGGTTGTCCGGCAGGGTGGGGCGGCACTGGGTGTTCAGCTCCAGGATGCGGGCCTCGGCAAAGCCGCTGTGCACGGTGTAGAGGGCGCTGAGCAGCTCCATGGTCGAGCGCAGGCTGGCCGGGCCCATGTCGTCCGATTCGATCTCGGTCGCGCCGATGACGAAGACATGGTTTTCCTTGGGCGCGATGTACAGCGAATAGCGCGGGTGGATCAGGCGCGTGGGGCGCTGCAGCGTCACTTCCGGCGCATGCACGCGGATCACCTCGCCGCGCACGCCGCGCAGTTGCGGCCAGGCGCTCTTGGCGCCCAGGCCCCGGCAGTCCAGCACCAGGTCGGGCTGGCCCTGTTCACCTGTTTTGCCGGGGGTGAAATCGGCCAGCTCCTTCGGGGTGTGCCAGTGCAGGGCCACGCCCAGGGCTTGCAGTTCGGCGATCAGGGCAGGCAGCAGTTGGCGGTTGTCCAGCTGGCCCTCGCCAGGCAGCAGGATGCCCGCCTGAAAGCGCCCCTGCAGCGCAGGCTCGACCTCGCCCAGGCGCTGGGCGTCCAACTGCTCGGGGCGCGGAAGGGTGGTGTTGAGGTGGTAGTTCTTGTCGAACAGGCCGGACAGGCGCTGCGCGTCCGCCGCGTCCTGGCGGTGCCAGACGATGAGGGTGCCGTTGCGCTGGAAATACACCGGGGCGCTCAAGCCCTGCAGCAGCGCGGGCCAGCGCTCCAGGCTGTGCTGGCCCATGCGCACCACGTTCGGCTCCGTCACCGCCGATTCGGCCAGCGGGGCCAGCATGGCGGCGGCCACCGGGGCGGCAGCGCCATCGCCGCTGGGGCCGTGGGCATCGAAAACCTCGACCTGGTGGCCCTGGCGGGCCAGGCTCAAGGCCAGCAGGCGGCCCATCAGGCCTGCGCCCAGAACGGTGATGCGGGAGGGATTGGTCAGTGTGAACATGGCAGGGTGCGGCTCCAGAGTGTCAAGGACAAAACCAGGACAAAACCGGGCGCAATGGCGCCTGCTGATGGAAACTCCCCACGCCAGCATGATCTGGATCGGGTCTTTGGAGGCGTTGCCTCCAGGGTATGTTCTCAGTCGCGCGGCTGTTTTTGCAAACAGCGGGACACCCCTGTTTCGTCCGTAGAGCGTGCATTACAGCACAGCGGCTGGGCGCCGGTGGCTGCAATCCGGGCAAAGCAGCACAACCTTTGGGCTAGATCAGAGCCGGGCCGGGCGGGCTGCTGCTGCCGGGTTCTCAGCAGCGCATGGCCGTGGTGGCCGATTCGCGCAGGCCTTGCAGTACGTTCAGATCAAGCCCTGCGTTGTTGTGCTCCAGCACGCGCTCGGCGCGGTAGCTGGAGCGCACCAGCGGGCCGGAGACGACTTCCAGGAAGCCCAGCTCCATGCCGATGTCGCGGTAGCGCAGGAATTCCTCGGGGGTGACGAAGCGCTGCACGGGCAGGTGG
>Ga0206117_101407_pt1 | contig 12349 bp, 13 predicted proteins | sample 3A5Ametagenome_FD_177997 | JGI IMG/M metagenome (GOLD analysis project Ga0206117, IMG submission 177997) | Enriched microbial communities from leaf-cutter ant dump, University of Wisconsin, Madison, United States - 3A5A | ecosystem: Environmental > Terrestrial > Nest > Insects nest > Nest dump... | reverse complement strand
CGGCGGCCAGAGACTGCGCGCGGCTTCGAGGAAGAACAGCTTCTCGCGGGTGTCGCCGTGCCGGTCGAGGAAGGCGGTGATCGGCCCTTTCCCCGCCTCGTAGGCGCCCTTCAGGCCCTCCATGCCGGTATAGTCGAAGCGCTGCGCGGCGAGGATCGTGTAGGTCTCCACCACCACGGGGGCCATGATGTAGCCCGAGAGGATGATGGCCAGCGCGTTCAGCGCCATGTTCGGCGGGATGTTCTGCACGCCGATGGCGTTGCGCACGAGCAGGAACACGACCGAGAGCTTGATGAAGCTCGTCGCCACCACGGCGATGAAGGGAAACAGCGCGGCGGCCGCGACGATGAAGATGAGGTTGAGGGGATCGGCCACCGTGCGCCCGCCTACCGGCTGGAGGAAATGGTCGTGATCCGCACGCCGATGCGGTCGTCGATGCGCAGGATATCCCCGGTGCCGACGACATCGCCGTTGACGCGGATCGTCACCGGAACGGTGTCGGCGGCGGGGAACGGAAGCTCCAGCACCGTCCCCTCCGTCCAGGAGGCTATCGCGGCAAGCGGCAGATGCAGCCGGCCGAGATCGAAATCGATCGCGAAGGGGATATCGTCGAGGGCGGTGAGGGAGGGATCGTCCATGGCGTTTTCCGGGGGAAGAGGGCGGGAGAAGGCGGGTCGATGGCGCGGGCGCGACCGGGGTCCGGAGCACAGCCACCCGTCGTCTCCGGCAGGCTGGAACGCGAAGGTGACGTCGCCCACGCGCACCGTCACAGCGCCGTCGGCATCCTCCGGCATCACGGCGACGTCGCCCGGCCGCAGGCTGGCGAATTCGCGGCGGGTAAGCAGGATCGAACCGGCGGTGACGTCGGCGGCGACACGGATATGGCCGGTGAGCGGCCCGGCCGGACCGCCCGCCGGCAGGGAGGTGAGGGCGAGCACCCGCAGCAGCCAGTCCCGCGGCGCGCCGGCCAGCAGGGAAAGGGGCGCGACTCCGTCGATTTCCACGGCGAGCCATTCCATATCCGGGCGGGATGCGCCCGGCAACTCGCGCAGCATGCCCTCGCCGGTGATGGTGAAGGCGGCGGGAAGGCCGGCCGGCAGCAGGCCGCGCATGCATTCCAGCATGCCTTCCGTCACCGCCCGGCGCAGCGGTTCCGGCAGGCCGGCGATGTCGCTTGCGGAAAAGGCGACGCCGGCCACCGCCTCGAAGGGGAAATCGCGCATATGCAGGAAAAGGATTCCCTCCGGCGCCTCCACCTCGACCGCCGTGCACCAGGCGCTCCCCGCCGGGGGGCGGGCGAAGGCATGGCGCAGGCTCGCCCCCTCGCCGAGCGGAAACGGCGTGCCGGCGAGTGCTGCGAAGGCGTTCCACAATTCGAGCCGGACCCTTCGTCCGTCCGGCGTTCTTTCCCGAAACAGCGCGGGCACCCACGCCGTCATCGGCCGGCAGCCTGCGCGAAGAGCGCGGCGATGGTGTCCGGCGCGGCGTCCTGTTTGCCGCCGTCGTCCGCCGCCTCGAAGATGCGCACCAGACGGCGCGGGAAGCGATGCTGGAGACGGTCCGCCAGCGCCTGGGCGGCCTGCCGGAACAGGTCGCCCGCATCGGGATCGCTTGCGACGAGGGTGACGTCCAGTCCTTCCGGCGTCAGGGTCAGGGTGATGGAGGCGAGCCCCGTATCGGCAAGCCCGGCCCCTTGCAGGAGGAAACTGAGGGGTTCGCCGGACGGGTGCTGCCACTTGCCCGGCAGCGCCGCCGCGATCTGCCGCTCGACCGCCTCGATCCGGCCTTCCATGCTTCGCCCCTGCGGGATGACGGGGTCGGGCAACGGCATTGCCCCGGCGCTCGCCAGTAACCGGGCATCGGCCGCGCCGGGATATTCGCCGCCGGGCTGCTCGCGCTCCAGCGCGCTTTCGATACGGCGCTCGAAGGTTGCGGCCCGCTCCTCGATGTCTTCGGGCCGGCCGGCGGGGTCGAACCGTTCGCGATGATGCAGCATGCGCTCCTGCGGCTGGCGCAGGCCGGATTTCAGGCCGCCGTCGCGCGCGCCGGTGTCGGTGAGATCCGGCTGCGGGGACTGTTCCCCGGGCATGAGGCCTTCGCGCTGCGTGAGGCGGCCGATCCCGTTCATTCGAGGCTCCTCGGCGCGTGACGGAAGGTGTCTTCCATATCCACCTCCTCGCGATGGTCGCTCTCCCGCCGATGCGCCTCCGCGATCTCGTCGGTGATGATCTTGTACTTGTCGTGAACCATCGCCGCCGCCCGGTAGGCCGCATTGGCCGCGTCCGCCTCGCGCATCGCCCGCGCCTCCACGTGCAGCGCCCGCTCCCGGTCGTCGACAAGGACGTCGTGCTCCTTCTGGAGCCGCACCACCCGGCCGCGGGTTTCCTCCAGTTCCGCCGGGTCCACGACCCGCTGCAGGATGTCGTCGTAGATCCTGTCCTCGCGCGCGCCCATCGTGCGCCGGCTTTCGTCGACCGCAACCGCCGCCGCTTCGGTCACGGCCTGCGCCGCCCGCGCCGCGGCCTGGCTGACCTGGAACCGCCGCAGCGCCTCCTCCTGCCGGAGATGTTTTACGCGCAGGAGCATCGTCATCTGCGGGTTCATCGCGATGCCGTCGACACGCCCGCGCCGGGCGAGGGCATTCGATTGAGGCCGGCCGGAATCATGAGGCAGAATCTCCCCGCTCTTTTTGCGGCTGAGACTACGCCGCCGGCCATGCGGCTGCTGTGCCGAACGAAACTGTTCCGGCGCTTCGCCCCGTTGCGGGCAAGGTTGCGTTCGGCACAGCGATCCCGCCGCCGGATGGGCTATGGTCTTGCGGGGAACGACCCGGAGGAAACGGCATGCCAGCGATCGACACCACCTTCCTGCCCGGCATCGCCGTTCCGCTGGAGGGCGCCCGGGCCGCCCCGCTTGCCGGGGTCGGGGCAGATGCCGGCCCCGCGTCCACGGCGCTCACGGCCCTGCCTCCGGTCGCCGGCCACGGTGTCCCGGCGGCCGCGATCACGGGCTTGCGCGTGCCGTCCTCGCCGGGCGACATCAGCGTCCTGTTGGCCGAAACCTTCGCGGCGCTGGAGGAGAGCATCGGCGATGCGCGGGCGATGGGCGACAGTATGTTGCTGAACGGGCTGCTTCAGGCGCTGCATTCCGCCACACCGCAGGCCGCCGCCGCCGAGGTCATCCAGGACGACAAGGCGGAGAAGACGGAGGTCGATGCGTTGCTGGCGTCGATCATCGCCGGACGCGCTGCAGCTGGAGGCGATCCGGCCGCGATGGTGGCGCTCGCCCGCGCCTCGCTGACCGCGGCCGCCGGGATTTTCTCGGCGGAGGCCCTCCGTCTCGACGGCACCGCGCGGGGAGAGGCCGCCGCGGCGCAGGCCTTCGACCTGCAGGGTGCGCTGGCTGTCCTCGATGCCGCGACCCCTGCCGAACAGGCCGGCCTCGCCGCCGGGATCGTCTCCACGCTGGAGAGCCTGCTGGAGCAGAAATCCGGCGCGCTCCAGTCCGGCATTGAAACCGGCTCCCAAAGCCTCACGGCCGCTTCCATCGCGCTCAACGCGACCGTGGCGCGGGTATCGGCCCAGATTGCCAGCCAGCAATCGGCGCGAAACCTCGATGCGAGCCAGCGCGGGCTTCTGGTCGACGATCTCCTGAGCACGCTGATGCAGGCGGCGGCCCGGGGCGACAGGCCGGCGAGCCTTGCCGCGCGCCCGGCCGACAGCAGGCTTGCGGAGGACGATCCGGAAGGACTTCGGCGCATCGCTGAGAGCATCCTGGCGGCGGCGGCCGACCTTGCCGCGACGCTTGCCACGCTCGATCCGCTCGCCATGCCGGTCCCCGCCGTGCAGCCCGGCCGCAGCCGCGTGCGCCTCGAAATATGACCATGCGGAAGAAAATCTGATGCAGCGTTTCCTGCACGTCGTCTCCCGGCGGAACGACCTCTTCCTTGCCTTCCTGCTGGTCTGCATCGTCTTCATGATGATCCTGCCGCTGCCGATCTTCGTCGTGGACCTGCTGATCGGCGTCAACCTCGCGCTTTCCGCCATATTGCTGATGGTGGCGATCTACCTGAAGGACGTGATCCAGCTCTCCGCCTTCCCGTCGATGCTGCTGATCACCACGCTGTTCCGGCTGGCGCTGGCGATCTCGACCACCCGCCTCATCCTGCTCCAGGCCGATGCCGGCCATATCGTCGAGACGTTCGGGAAGTTCGTCGTCGGCGGCAATCTGGTCGTCGGCATCGTCATCTTCATGATCCTGACCATCGTCAATTTCATGGTCATCACCAAGGGCTCCGAGCGCGTGGCGGAGGTTTCGGCGCGCTTCTCGCTCGATTCCATGCCCGGCAAGCAGATGTCGATCGATTCCGACATGCGTGCCGGCCTGATCGAGCTCGACGAGGCCAAGCGCCGGCGCAACAAGCTGGAGAAGGAGAGCCAGCTCTACGGCGCCATGGACGGCGCGATGAAATTCGTCAAGGGCGACGCCATCGCCGGCCTCATCGTCATCGCCGTCAACCTGATCGGCGGCATCTCCATCGGCACGCTGCAGCGCGGGCTGGACGTCAGCGAAGCCATGCACGTCTATACGCTGCTGACCATCGGCGACGGGCTGGTGCAGCAGATCCCGGCCCTGTTCATCTCCATCACAGCCGGCTTCATCGTCACGCGCGTCTCCTCCGAGGAGAACGACAACCTCGGCAGCGACATCGCCGGCCAGCTCATCACCGAGCCGAACGCGCTGATGATCACCGCCGTCATCCTCTGCATCTTCGCGGCGGTCCCCGGCTTTCCGGCCGCCGTCTTCCTGCTGCTGGCCGCCATCGTCGGCGGCGGCGGCTTCCTGGTCATGCGCAGCCGCAGGAAGGCCGGCGCCCAGGCGCGCTCGACGGAGATGCCGGCCTTCGCCGCCGCCCTTTCGCCGCAGGGCAAAGCCCCCTCCTTCCCGCAGGACGACGACGATGGCCCGCCGGTCGAGGCCGTGAACTTCGCGCTGACCGTGCCGCTCATGGTCGACATCGCCGCCTCGGTGCGCAACGCGATCCGTCCTGACAAGCTCGACCGCGAGGTCGCGCGGGTGCGCAGGGCGCTCTATTTCGACCTCGGCGTTCCCTTCCCCGGCATCAATCTCAGGCTCAACGAGAACCTGAAGGACGGCGAGTATCGCATCCTCGTCAACGAGATCCCGGTGGCCTACGGTGCCGCGCGGGCGGGTTATTTCATCGCGCGCGAGACGGAAACCAACCTGCGCATGTTCAACATCCCCTTCGAGCGGGGCGACGATTTTCTGCCGGCGACACCCAGCCTCTGGGTGCAGATGAAGCATCTGCCGGTGCTGGAAAGGGCGGGCGTGCAGGTGATGACCCTGTCGAACATGCTGACCTATCATCTGGCCCATGTCCTCAAGGCGCATGCGTCGGAATTCATCGGCGTGCAGGAAACCATGTTCCTGATGAACCAGATGCAGAAGAATTTCGGCGAGCTGGTGCGGGAGGTCACCCGGCTCCTGCCGGTCACGACGATCACCGACGTGCTGCAGCGCCTCGTCGCCGAGGACATCTCCATCCGCGACATGCGCACGGTGCTGGAGGCGCTCGTCACCTGGGGACAGCGGGAGAAGGACCCGATCGTCCTCACCGAATATGCGCGCGGCGCGCTCAGCCGCTACATCACGCACAAGTTCTCGGGCGGCCAGAACATCATTCCCGCCTATCTTCTCTCCAAGGAGATCGAGGACGCCATCCGCGCCGCCATCCGCCAGACCAGCGGCGCCTCCTATCTCGCGCTCTCGCCGGATGTCCATCGCGAGCTGATCGCCGCCATGAAGAGCGCGATCGGCACGCCGGTGCAGCGGTCGATCGCGCCGGTCGTGCTGGCGCCGATGGACATCCGCCGCTTCATGCGCAAGGTCATCGAGCGGGATTTCCCCAATATCGCCGTCCTCTCCTATCAGGAACTGGCGACCGCCGCGAACATCCAGCCCCTGGAGCGCATCAAGATGCATATCCGGCCGCAGCTCGCGGCGGAATAGGCTGCGGCACGGCGGATGTGACATATGGCAACGGCCGCCGGGGCCTCACGCGTTACAGTCGGCAAGGCATTCAACGGCAGGAGACCTCACGACATGGCCAGTTCCATCCAGAGTGACGCCCCGCGCCCCGTCGGCAGCAACGGCGTCAGCGAGCGCCTGCTCGATCCGCTGCGGCTGGAGCCGAGGGAGGTGCAGGCGCGGGGCGAGGACGCGAAGGCGGATGCCCGGCGCGGCGACGGCATCGAGGCCTTCGCCGACTACCTGAACCAGGCCGGCATCACGGTCCTGGAAAAGACCGCGCCGGCGACGGCCTTCGATCCGGCCGCCGAGATCGAGGCGCTTGCCGTATACGGATCGCCGACGACGAAGCCGCTCGGCTGAATAAGCGATCCGGCGCGTTGCCGCACCGGATCGTCACGTCTTCTCACAAGGTGGAAGGGTCGATAGTCGCGAAGCGCCTGCCCGGATCGACGTGGATTTCCACGCCCTGCCGGCGGATGCCGAGATCGTTGCCGAGCTCGGTCTTCCGGATGTTGATCTGGTCGCGGATGTTCTTCAGGCCGTCGCGCTGGTCCTTGTCCAGCCCCTCCCTGCCGAGAAGGGTGCCGATCGAATCCAGCATGTCGTCGAGCCCGTGCGGCTTTGCCATGCCGGGGTCTATGGCCTTGCGCAGAGCCTCGAAATCCCGGACCCCGAAGCCGCCCTCGAAAGCCTTGGCGAGCTGCTCGCCCCGATTCTCGATCGCGGTGTTCTTGGGCTCGGTCAGGCCGGAGAGGAGCCGCACCGCGGCATTGTCCTCCGACGTCGCCTTCTTCAGGCTGGCCGTCACGCCCGGCACCAGGAAGTTCAGCGTGTGGTGCCAGCAGCGGTTGAGCGCCATGCCGAAGGTCGCCTTTTCCTCGGCGATGTCGCCGTGCCTGGCGTTCTTCCACGGCAGCGCATCGGGAACGCCGACGCTTTCCCACTTGATGAAGATCTCGCCGACGCCGTTGCCGTCGTCCTTCAGCCTTTCGAACAGCATCGTGCCGCCGTTCGAGGGGAACTTGTTGGTGAAGTCCTCGATGCCGTTCTGGAGGGACTGGCCCATCACCCAGCCGAGCGCCGGTGCCGTGACGCCTTGCCTGCTGCTGGCGGGCGCCAGCGCCGTGCCGCTCTCGGCCCGGCCGTGCTTGAAATGCGAGGAGAATCGGCCGTAGACATTGTCGGACGAGGCGAAGAACTTGTAGAGCTTGTTGCCGTCATCCTTCAGGATCATCGTGCCGCCGCCGAGCTCGGTGGCGGGCCGCTTGTCCGTCGCATTGTCCAGCATGGCCTGCGCCTGCAGATACCAGGAGACGGCGCGGATCGTGTCGAGATTGGCGGGAATCTCCCGCGAGACGCCGTTCGGGAGCGTGAATTCGAGCGGACCCTCGCCGTCCCAGTCGGCGATGGCGGCCATGATCTTCTCGCCCATCGCCACCCACGTCTTCATCTCGTCCTTGCTGGCGGCGGTGAAGCTATGCGTGGCGCCGGCGACATTGGTCAGCTTGTCGTGATAGGCCTCCATCAGCGTGTCGATGCCGACGCCGCCCGGATGATCCAGCGTCGCGATCCGCTGGTTGAGAATGCTGCCGGCGCCGGCATGGCCGAGCTCGCCGCGCAGGTTCGCGCGCGCCGTGGAGAGCCGGGTTTCCTGGGCCGCATCATGGGCCGGCGAGAAAAGCCGCTCGGCCGAGCGCATCCTGTCGGCAACCTTGTCCCCTATCTTGTCGAAGAGGCGCCGCACACGATCGACGCTGGCGTCGCGGACGGAGGCCGCGCCCTGCGGTATCTTTTTGATGGTCGCCGGAACGCCGAGCGCGGTATGGTCTTTCGCGAGTTGCACGTTCGCCGTCTTGCCATCCTGCATCTGGCCTATGGCCGTCTGGACGGTGTTGATCGCACCCAGGACAATCTTCATGGTCTCTACTCCTCGCTTGGCGGTCAGGCGCGAAAGGTCATCGTGGCGTGCATGTCGGGATCGGGGGCGGCGCCCGTCTCGACCTCGTTCTCCGAGGCGATGATCTCGGTCCAGATCCGCGCCGTTTCGGCGAAGGTCGACAGCAGGGCGGCCAATGTCTCGCCCGAAAGCTCTGCGGCCCGGCAGCGGTAGCAGAGGATCACGCCGAGCGTGGCGGAGTTGACGCCGAGCGTGGCGAAGCGCGTCGCCGACCAGTGGACGTTGGCTTCGAGCAGGAGACGGTAGAGCTCGATTTCGCGATGCCTGGAGACCGTGCCGACATTCGCCGCAAGGACGATGTCCTCGATGTCGGAGATCGTTTCGCCGGACAGCGTGACCGCCGTGCCGCCGAGGATGATTTCCAGCGGGCTTTCCGGCCGGCCGGCGAGCGGGAGCCCCATGTGTTCCGCCATCGCGCTGACGAGTTCCTCGAAACGGCCCATTCAACCCTCCTCATGGTCCTGGTGTCGAAGACAGTAGTGAACCAATGCGGGGCGGCGCGATGTGTTAAAGGCAACAGGGGGACGAGACTGGCGGCGCCGAAGACGTGTCCGGTGTGCCGAACGGCACCGCGGCGGCGTCAGGCGAAGGCGGATCGGGTGCTTGTCAGGCGCTGGAGGCAGGCGTCGATCCGGGGCAGGTCGAAGTCGGCCTCGTCCACGGACATCGCGAGGACGGCCACCCCGCCGGCCGCGATGCCGGCATGGAGGAAGGCGCCGTCGGACGGATCGGGCCCCGCGAGCGAAAGCAGGCTTCGTTCGCCCTCTTCGTCCAGGAGGGCGGGGCGCCAGGCGAGGCTGATCAGGACCCGCTCGTCCGACCCGGCGGTGAAGCTCAGGGTTCCGGAGCGCTCGAAGGCGAAGGCGTGGCTGCCGTCGGCCGCGGGCTCCGTCGTCAGGTTCAGCTGGGCGGCGAAGGCGCCGATCGTCCGGCGCGCGGCCGCGCTCAGGCCCATGACGATGCCTCGCCCTCTTCCGCCGCCATGGCCTCGTAGCTTTCCTCCTCCTCGACGGCGAGCGCGTCCAGCAGGGCCATGAGCACCGCGCTCTGCCGCAGCCGGGCCTGGGGCGAGGGCATGACCTCGTCGGGCAGTTCGAGATGCAGGCCGCGAAGGCCGGTGGCGAAGACCAGCCGCGTGGCGGCGGAGCAATCGGCATAGCGCGCGACGAGCGCCTGCCCGTCCGCTGCGCCGGCCGCCTCGCGCGCGGAGAAGGACAGGAGCCGCCCGGCGACATCGACCGCCGTGCCGGCAGGCCGCTCGCCGGGTTGCAGCAGGCGGTCGGTGCTCTTCACGAGCTGGCCGGCCATCTCGACGGCCGTCTGCGCCTTCTTCAGTTTGGCAAGCTCCGTGACGAGGCTGTGCAGGAAGTCGGGATCGGTGGAGGGGCCGGCCGAGGCGAGATCCCGCCCGGCGGCCTCCATGAAGATCGCGACGATCTCGTCGAACTGCTTGAGGACGTCGAAGCCGCGCAGGCTCTCGAACAGGGTGCCCATGTCCTTCGTTTCCACCAGCATCCGTCGGTAGGTGTCGCGCACGGCGGCCGGGTCCGTCTCCAGGGTCGCGGCGGCGCGCGCGGCAAGGCCCGCGACGGCGAAGCCGGCGCGCACGTCGCGGCCGAGGTCGCCCCTGACGAAATCGCCGTAGGCCTCGTCGAGAAGCGTCTGGAAGGCCTCCGGCGCGGCCTCAGCCGCAAAATGGTCGCGTGCGATCTCCAGCGCGGCGAATTCATGGCTCGGGTCCGGGTCGAACCGGGCGAGAGCGGCGAGGACGTCTTCCTTCGTCGGCGCCTCGCCGCCTTGCGAAAGCCGTTCCGACATCGCCTGCAGGTACTCGACCAGATTCTTGATCTGGTCTTCCCGCGGCATGTCGGGCAGCTTGTCGTAATAATCGGCGATCCGGGCGATGGCCTCGATGTTCGCGCCCTGTCCCTGGCGGACCTCCCGTTGCCCGAGCGTCTTGCGGTCGGCGCGGTGGGAGACGGCCATGCCCATCTCCTCCCGGGCGTCCTCCAGCTTGGAGGTCTCCGAGGAGGCCTGGACGGCTTCGCCGCGATATTCGCCGCGCGCCGCGCGCATGACCTCGGCGCCGACCGGCGAGGCGGCCGAAAGTGCCGCAACGTTCTGACGCAGCGTCTCCGTCGAACCGGAAATGCTCATTCCAGCCTCCCTGCCGATCCGTGCGGCGATCAGGCGACGTTGCGCGCGATCGACTTCAAGGTATCGCTGACGGACTTGAGGATGTTCGTGCGCAGGTTGCTGACGGCCGACCAGGTGTTCATCGCCATCTGCATCGCGAACATCTTCTCGGTGTCCGAAAGGTTGGCGTTGCTCTCGATCTCGCGGATGTCGGCCTCGATCTTGGCCATCTGGTCGCCGAGCTGCTTCTGCCGCCAGATGAGGTCGAAACCGTCCCGGTTCACATAGGCCGCATCCGTCTGGGCGTTCCACGTGCCGGCCTGGGATCCATCGGTCCACAGGCCCTGCGTGGGCATCGTACCGGCTTGAAAGGTCGCCATGTCCCTGTAACTCCCCTTGTAACGGCGAAAAGGGGTCCCTTATAGCGCGCCGGGCACCGGGCGACTGTGACGTATGTGACGCCCCGACCTTCCCGCGGCCGGCGCATCACCGCCTTGCCGAGAGCATCGCCCGGATGTCGCCGACGACGGCCTGCGCCGCCGTGACCGCCGTCTGCGCCGCCTGCAGCTGCGAGAAACGGGCCGGCGCGGTGCCCGCCTGGAGCTCCGCCCGCAGGGCCGCTTCGGCCGAATGGAGACGCGCCAGCACCGCGTCGGCGACGGACAGGCCGCCCGGCGAGAAAAGCGCTTCGGAAAGGTCCGTCATCAGGGCGAAGCCATCGTCCGCGGTGCTGCCGGGGCGGGATGGGGCGCCGGTCATCAGAGCCCTTCCTCGATCGACAGTGCTTCCAGCCGGCGACGGTTGAGAATGAGAATGGTACGGTCGATCGTGACGATCCAGCCCGAGCGCTCCCAGGCCTTCAGCGCGCGATTGACGTTGGAGCGCGCGCCGCGGGCCATCAGGCCGAGGTCCGTCTGGTTGACGAAGGCGCCGACTGCCTGCACCGTGCGCCCTTCGTGCTGCACGGTCGTCGCCAGGTCGTCGGCGAGGCGCAGGATCGCCTGGGAGAGGCGGCCCTGCAGCGTCTTCAGGCCGAGATTGCGCGTGAGCATGATATAGGACCGGTAGCGGCGCGCCACCGTGCGGGCGAGGGAGTGGCTGAGCTCCTGGCTGTCGGCGGCAAGCGCGCGAAATGCGGCGGCGGGAATGCGGAAGATCGAGGCGTTGCCGACCGTCGTCGCCATGTCGTGATGCGCGCCCGCCTCGAAGACGCCGAGCTCGCCGAAGCTGTCGCCCGGCGGCAGAATGCCGAACAGCACAGACAGGCCGTCTTCGAGCAGATAGGATAGGCGAATATGGCCGGACCGGACGAAATACAGGAACTCGGCGGGGTCGTCCTGGAGATAGATGAACTCGTTCGGTCCCAGCACCCTGATCTGGGCGATGCGGGCCAGCGCCGACAGCGTCGACCCCTTGACGGAGGAAAAAGCCGAACCGTCCCGGAACTGGAGCGGTTCGGCAAACTGATGTGTCTGCTTGTTCATCTTGCTTCCATTTCCGCATCGCACCGGAACGACCCCTGCCTGCAGCGGTAAGAGCGGCTGTTGCGAAAACCCCCGCTGGAACGGCCGAGGCATGACTTCCCCTTCTTCCGTCATCTGCGTCATCGACATGCCTTCGATCGGCGTGGAACGGCGCTGACGGCGCCGCAGCGCGACCGTCGTCATTTCCCGATCCGGTCCGGCCATTCACGCGGCGATTTGCCGCTTCCCTCTGCTTCGACCTCTATCAGCGTCCGGCGATGTGACTTGACCGTTCTTGCCCTTTTGTGCGGAATATGCGTGCCGACAGGCCATGCCGGTCTTCGGCATGGGGGACGTTGCATCGATGCCGAAAGACAGGCGCCCGGGCCCGGCCGGACCAGCGAAGCTTTTCCTGATCGCCCTTTCCGACAGCATCGGGCTCGGGCTGATCATCCCGTCGCTGCCCGCCCTCTACGGCAGGGCGGCGGGAACCGACGACGTGGCGATGGTCTTCGGTCTGGCGCTCGGCCTCACCGCGGTCGCCAACATGCTGGCCTTGCCCGTGCTCGGCGCGCTCGGCGACCGGTTCGGGCGGCGGCCGCTTCTGGTCCTGTCTCTCGTGGCCATGGCTGTCGACAGCCTTGTGATGGCCTTCGTCCCGGTGCTGCCGGTCCTCCTGGTCTTCCGCGTCCTGACGGGGCTGACCAATGCCACGTCGCCGACGCTCGCCGCGTCCCTCGCC
>Ga0206117_101401_pt1 | contig 12419 bp, 10 predicted proteins | sample 3A5Ametagenome_FD_177997 | JGI IMG/M metagenome (GOLD analysis project Ga0206117, IMG submission 177997) | Enriched microbial communities from leaf-cutter ant dump, University of Wisconsin, Madison, United States - 3A5A | ecosystem: Environmental > Terrestrial > Nest > Insects nest > Nest dump... | reverse complement strand
CGTCGAACAGCGCCGCCTTGACGTCGTCGACCGTGATGGCGCCGAGCTTGGGTACCAGATGGTCGCGTACCCGCACGTCGCGATAGAGGCTGTCGGGCGTATGGGCGATGCCGGTGTCCTTGATCTTGGTCAGGGCCACGGGGCTGAGCCAGTGATTGGCATGCACCAGCAGGCCGCGTTCGGGCTGGACCAGGAAGGTTTCGTCCGGCGCGCATTCGAAATCGAGCGTCACGCCGCCGCGATGGCTGATCATGATGTTGTTCGATGCCGATTTGGGCGTCGCGTAGACCGTCCGCATCGCCTCGGCCAGGTGGGGCGTTTCCAGCACCTTGCGCCGGATCAGCGCCAGCGGCAGGCCGAGCTGGGTATAGTCGCGGTTCGATTCCAGGTAGTTGGCGGTGATCGAGATGCCTGCCGCGTTGAACCCGGATCGCGCCAGCGCACCGGCCTCGGTGAAGGTCAGGATGTCCGGGCCGTCGTCGCGGCGGATGCGCAGGACCACGGCGGTCTCGGCGCATTCCATCTTCCAGTCCCAGTTCTGGGCGTGGATGACGTCGGCCCCGGTCGCCGCCGGCAGGGCGACCACGCCGGTGCAGCCGTCGGGCCCCTCGCGCTCCATCAGCCGCTTGCGCAGGTCGGGGCGCTGGCCGAGCTTGAGGATTTCGGTGCGGGCGTTCAGCAGCACGATATCCTCGAACGACACGCCCGCACCTTCGGCGATGCCGCGCATCTCCTCGATATACGTCGCGTCGAAGGCGGCAATGGTGGGCAGGAATTCGCCGACCAGGCCGGCGATCGCCGCCTTGTCCAGCGCCATGTCGCCCAGATGCGCACCGTACAGGTCGATGCCGCGGCGGATGCGCGCCACCGCGGCGGCGCCGTATTGACGGCCGCGTTCGCGCGGCGGGCCTGATATCTCGATCAGGGGGCAGGGCTCGACCATGCCGGTACTATCCTCAATGCAATTGCAGTCCATCAAACCGTAATGTATTTTGAGACATCATGAAACATGAAATCGAACTCGAACCCAGCCGATTGCAGCGCGACCTGCTGCCCCGCATCGTCGGGCTGTTGCGGCGCGAGGCCGAGACCGGTGGGGTGCTGACCGAGGTGACGCTGGCCGAAAGGCTGCAAGTATCGCGCACGCCGGTGCGGGCGGCGTTGGCCCGCCTGGCCGAACGCGGCGTGATCACCCGGCGGCCGCGCCAGGGCATCGTGCTGACCGGCGTCGAGGATGACGAGATCGACGACCTGGCCGAGCCCGAACCGTCCGAGCTGGACCGGCTGTTCCTGGCGATCGCCCGCGACCGGATGGCCGGCCGCCTGCCGACCGAGGCGTCCGAGGCCGATCTGATGCGCCGCTACGACGTCACCCGGTCGCTGCTGCTGCGGGTGCTGGCCAAGATGACCGAGGTGGCGCTGGTCGAGCGCAAGCCCGGCCATGGCTGGCATTTCCTGTCGTCGAGCGAGGATCCCGAGGCGCGCGCCGAATCCTATCGCTATCGCCGGATCATTGAGCCTGCGGCGCTGTTGGAGCCTGGTTTTCGCCTGGATGCCGGATGGGCCGCCGAAATGCGCCGCCGGCACGAGGTGATGATCGCGGCGCCGTGGCGCGAGGATCTGAGCATCGCGCTGTTCGAGATGAATGCCGATTTCCATGCCGGCCTGGCCGCCGCCTCGGGCAACCGCTATCTCGACCTGGCCGTGCAGCAGCAGAACCGCCTGCGCCGCTTTGCCAACTATGCCTGGGCCTTCGGGGTCGAGCGCGTGGCGATTTCCTGCCGCGAGCATCTGGAAATCCTGGATCGGCTGGAACGCGACGAGCGCGACATCGCCGCGCTGCTGATGCGGCGGCATCTCGATGTCGCCCGCGACTTGCCAAGGCTTGATATCTGACGAATTATGTAGTGTGAAAAACCAGATGACACTCGGTTATTACGATACCGGCGCCACGCCGTTCTTCGCCCTGGGCACCGACCAGCGGGTTTCCTATTGCCTGCATGTGCCCGAAACCATCCGCACCGAGGATCCCGCGACCTATCGCCTGGTCGTGGCCATGCACGGCACCGGGCGCACCGCCACCGCCTATCGCGACCGGTTCGCCGCCTTTGCCGACGCGCACCGCTGCATCGTGCTGGCGCCGCTGTTTCCCGTCGGGCTGATCGAGCCGGGCGATCTGTCGAACTACAAGCGCATCAAGTTCCACGACATGCGCTTCGACCGCCTGCTGCTCGACATGGTCGACGAGGTCGCGGCGAAATACGGCATCGATACCGCGCGTTTCTGTCTGTTCGGCTTTTCCGGCGGCGGGCATTTCAGCCACCGTTTCCTGTACCTGCACCCCGAGCGTCTCGCCGCCGTCTCGATCGGCGCGCCGGGCCAGGTGACGCTGCTGGGCGACAGCCACGACTGGTGGGTCGGCACGGGCAATTTCGCCGATGTCTTCGGCCAGGAAATCGACATCGCCGCGATGCGCAAGGTCGCCGTGCAGATGGTCGTGGGCGCCGAGGACAAGGAAACCTGGGAAATCACCGTCCAGCCCGGGGACAAGGGGTGGGTCGAGGGCGCCAATATGGCCGGCGCCACCCGCCTCGACCGCATGGAATCGCTCAAATCCAGCTTCGAGGCCCATGGCATCGCCGTGCGCCACGACGTGGTGCCGGGCATCGCGCATGAGGGGACCAGGGTGCTGGCCCCGGTACAGACATTCTTCGCCGACGTGATCACAGCCGAACGGAAAGGGGCCGCCGCCCGATGAGCCGCATTCGCCATCTTCTTCTAGCCACCGTCTGTGCCGTCGCGGCATTGCCTGTCCATGCCCAGGAAGGCAAGCGCATCGACCGGCTGAACGTGGTGCTGTCGGCCGACATGCGTTCGTCCAGCCCCGGTGTCCAGCGCGACGGCAATTCCGACATCGTGCTGCACCATATCGTCGAGGGGCTGGTCGGCCCGCGCGAGGACCTGTCGGTCGCGCCGATGCTGGCCAAGTCGTGGACGGTCGAGGACGGCGGCAAGACCTACCGTTTCGCGCTGCGCGACGACGTCGTCTTCCACAATGGCGCGAAGATGACGTCGGCCGAGGTGGTGGCGTCCTGGAAGCGTTACCTGGATCCCAAGACCCAGTGGCAATGCCTGCGCTTCTTCGACGGCGTGCAGGGCCCCAAGATCGAGGCGGTCGAGGCGCCGGATGCCCAGACCGTGGTGTTCCGCCTGGCGCAACCTTCGGGCCTGTTCCTGATCGGCATGGCCAACCTGCAATGCAATGCCGCGATCGTGCATGGCGATTCGCTGGGGGCCGACGGCGCCTGGATCGCGCCGATCGGCACCGGCCCCTACAAGCTGGGCGACTGGCAGCGTGGCCGGCATGTCGAACTCGACCGCCACGCCGCCTATCGCCCGCTGGCCGGGGATAAGGACGGGCTGGTCGGGGGCAAGCATGCCTATGCCGAAAAGATCCGCTTCCTGGTGACGCCCGACAGCTCGGTCATGCGCGGCGCGCTGTTGTCGGGCGACATCGACGTCAACCCGGCGCTGGCCCCGTCCGACATCGACGATGCGAAGAAACGCGGCATCCAGGTCGCGGTGCAGTCGACCATGGCCTGGCGCGCGATGCTGCTGCAGACCCAGGATCCGGTGCTGCAGGACGTGCGCATCCGCCGTGCCATCGCGCACGCGATCAACCTGGCCGAGATCGCCGACGCCACGTCCTATGGCCTGGCCCAGCCCAACCCGTCGGCCGTGCCCGTGGCCAGCCGGTTCTATAACGACAAGTTCAAGGTCTGGCCGGCCTATGATCCCGCCGCGGCCAAGAAGCTGTTGCAGGAAGCCGGCTACAAGGGCCAGCCGATCAAGATCCAGTCCAACATGCGCCCCGGCGGCTACAACGATATTTCGGTGGCGATGCAGGCGATGATGGCCGCCGTGGGCATCAATGCCCAGATCGAGGTGCTGGACTGGGCCACCCAGTTGCAGAATTACCTGGGCGGCAAGTTCCAGATGTCGTCCTTCGCCTATTCCTCGCGCCTCGACCCGTCGCTGGGCTACGCGTCGGTCGTCGGCGACAAGGCCAGGATGCCGTCGGCGCAGTGGGACGATGCCACCGCCCGTGACCTGCTGGACCGCGCCGGCAAGACCGAAGACCAGGCCGAACGCCAGAAACTGTTCGAGGAACTGCACGCCCGCATGGCCGAGGCGGTGCCGATCCTGGGCCTGTACAACGACGTGATGGTCACCGGTGCCGGGGCCAAGGTGCGCGGCTATCGCCCCTGGGCCACCGGACTTGAGCGTTACTGGGGTGTGTGGAAGGATAAATAACAACATGTTGTTGCGGGAGGTGGATTGACCCGCATCCGCCTCCCGACCCAGACTGCCGCCCCTGTGTCCAGGAGGTGTGATGCCCAAGACCCGAGCCGTCGTCGATAACGAGGAAGCGCGGCTCAATGCCCTGCGGGATCTCAATCTTCTCGACACCCCGCCCAGCGAAAGCTTCGATCGCCTGACCCGGCTGGCCAGCCGGCTGCTGCAGGCGCCGGTTTCGACCGTATCGCTGACCGATGCGGATCGCCAATGGTTCAAGGCGCGGGTCGGGGTCGAGCTGACGCAGATACCGCGGGACCAGGCGCCCTGCCATTACGCCATCCAGGCCGACGAACTGTTCGTCGTGCCCGACATGCTGCAGGACGACCGTTTTGCCGCCAGCCCGCTGGCCCAGGCCGGCATCCGGTTCTACGCCGGCGCGCCGTTGATCACCCAGTCCGGGTTCGGGCTGGGCACGCTGTGCGTGGTCGACGACAAGCCGCGCCAGCTGGACGAGGACCAGGGCAGGGTGCTGCGCGACCTGGCCGCCGTGGTGATGACGCAGGTCGAGGTCCAGAACATGATCGGCCGGGTCGACGCGACGTCGGGCCTGGCCAACCAGCATCGCCTGTTCGAGGATTTGCACGACCTGGGCCATGCCGATGCCGGACGGCGGCTGACGGGGCTGATGATCGAGATCGTGTCGGGGCCGCAACTGGCCCATGGCACGCGGGTGCTGGGTGCCGCCTATGGCGAACAGGTGATCCTGACCGCGCTGGCCCTGGTCCAGCAGGCGGTGGGGCCCGACGTCAGGGTCTATCACGTGGCACCGGCGTGCTGCGTGGTGCTGCTGGATGGCCCCGCCGCCGGGCTGATGGACCGCGCCCGGGCGATCAGGGCCATGCTGCAGCAGCCGATCCGCTGCAACGACGTGCCGGTGATGCCCGATACCGCGATCGGCATTCACGAATTCGCGGTGGCGGATGCGACGGCCCGCGACGTGCTGCGCCGGTTGTTCAACGCGACCGACGACGCCCGCGCCACCGACCGGGCTGTCGCCACCTACGATCCCCACCACGATCTGCGCCAGGCGCGCAGTTTCGCGCTGGTCCACGATTTCGCCGATGCGCTGGAAATGCCGGGCCAACTGGACCTGGCCTATCAGCCGCGCATCGACCTGGCCACCGGCGCCTGCATCGGGGCCGAGGCGCTGCTGCGCTGGACTCATCCGACGCTGGGGCCGGTATCGCCGGGCGAATTTGTGCCGATCGTCGAACAGACCGCGCTGGCCCGGCCGATGACCGCCTGGGTGCTGGATGCCGGCCTGCGCCAGGCCGGGCTGTGGCGGGCCGGCGGCCATGACCTGCGGCTGTCGATCAATGCCTCGGCCCTCAATCTCGACGAGGGCGACTTTGCCGCCCGCATCGCCGCCGCGCTGGACCGCCATGGCGTGCCGCCCGGCGCCATCGAACTGGAATTCACCGAAAGCGCCCTGGCCCGCGACAGCGGCCGCATGACCCGGCAACTGCACGAACTGCGCCGGCTGGGGGTGGGCCTTGCCATCGACGATTTCGGGATCGGCTATTCCAGCCTGTCCTATCTGCAGCGCCTGCCGGCCACGGTCCTCAAGATCGACCGGTCGTTCATGCAGGCGATGCCGGCCTCGGACCGCGACCGCACGCTGGTCCGCACCATGATCACCATGGCCCACGACCTGGGCTATCGGGTGGTCGGCGAGGGCATCGAAAGCCGTGCGGTGCTGGACCTGCTGGCCGAATGGGGCTGCGACGAGGGCCAGGGTTATTTCATCTCGCACCCGCTGCCCGCCGCCGGGCTGGCGGCCTGGCTCAGGGCGCGAAAGCCGGCCTGAAGGCTGCGCCGGGGGGGCTGCGTCGGGATTGGCCGCCCTAATGTTATGATGTATATCCAATTGACGCCCGCGGAACCATGAATGACGGGCGGCGGGAGGAATGCATCATGACGCTGCCGGAAATCCATGTCGCCCTGGTGCCGCGCCGGCCCGCGCATTGACCATTTCCAGGCATAATGTTATGTTCCATAACAATGTCGTTCAAGGTCAGGAATAGCCGATGAGTTCGCCCGAAATCGCCGCCGTGCTGCCGTCGTCGCTGGATGTCGTGCTGGAGGGCGAGGTCGCGCTGATCCGCCTGAACCGCGCGGAAAAGCGCAATGCGCTCGACGATCGGACCGTCTTGGGGCTGCAGGCGTTCTTTGCCGCGATCCCCGATGGCGTCAAGGCGGTGATCCTGTACGGGGCGGGCGATCATTTCTCGGCCGGGCTGGACCTGTCGCAGCTGACCGAGCGCGACGCGACCGAAGGGGTCGGCCATTCGATGATGTGGCATCGCGCCTTCGAACGCATCCAGTTCGGCAAGGTGCCGGTCATCGCCGTATTGCACGGCGCGGTGGTCGGCGGCGGGCTGGAACTGGCCTGCGCCGCCCACATCCGCATCGCCGAACCCTCGGCCTTCTTCGCGCTGCCGGAAGGTCAGCGCGGCATATTCGTCGGTGGCGGCGGGTCGGTGCGCATTCCCCGGCTGATCGGGGTGGCGCGCATGATGGACATGATGCTGACCGGCCGGGTCTATCGCGCCGAGGAAGGCCACCGCATCGGCCTGGCGCAATATCTGGTCGAGGACGGCCAGGGCCTGGCCACCGCCCGCGCCCTGGCCGCCAGGATCGCGGGCAATGCGCCGCTGACCAATTTTGCCGTGATGCACGCCCTGCCGCGCATCGCCGATGCCGATCCCGGCATCGGGTTCATGACCGAAGCCCTGATGGCCGCGGTGGCCCAGGGCGACAACGAGGCCAAGACCCGTCTGCGGGATTTCCTGGAGAAGCGGGCAGCCAAAGTCGGGGAGGGATGATGGCCGGAAAACAGGCGCTGAACGTAGGGCCCGTCGGGGTCGAGATCGAACGTCCCGGTGACGGCAGCATCCGCCTGCGGTCGCCCCATCCGCTGGGCCCCTATCCGGCCAAGCTGGGCGAACGGCTGGTGCATTGGGCGCAGGCCGCCCCGGATCGCACGCTGTTCGCCCGCCGCGGGGCCGACGGCGCCTGGGTCAGGCTGTCCTATGCCGCGGTGCTGGCGGCCGTCCGCCGCCTGGGTCAGGCGCTGCTCGATCGCGGGCTGTCGGCCGACCGGCCGCTGCTGATCCTGTCGGGCAACGATCTCGACCACGCCCTGCTGGCGCTGGCCGCCATGCATGTCGGCGTGCCCTATACCCCGCTGTCGCCGGCCTATTCGCTGGTGTCGACCGACCATGGCAAGCTGCGCCATGTCTGCGGCCTGCTGACCCCCGGGCTGGTCTTTGCCGCCGACGGCCACGCCTATGGCCGGGCCATCGCCGCCTTGCCCGCCGATGTCGAACTGGTGGTGGCCGCCAACCTGCCGATCGGCCGCCAGGCCACGCTGCTGGACGATCTGGCCGCCACCCGGGCCACCGCCGCGGTCGATGCGGCCTTTGCCGCGGTCGGGCCCGATACGGTCGCCAAGATCCTGTTCACCTCCGGCTCGACCGGCCTGCCCAAGGGGGTGATCAACACCCAGCGCATGCTGTGTTCGAACCAGCAGATGCTGCGCGATACCTTCGCCTTCCTGGGCGACGAGCCGCCGGTCATCGTCGACTGGCTGCCCTGGAACCACACCTTCGGCTCGAATCACAATTTCGGGCTGATGATCTACAACGGCGGCACGCTCTACATCGACGACGGCAAGCCGATGCCCGGCGCCATTGCCGCGACCGTCGCCAACCTGCGCGAGATCGCGCCGACCGTCTATTTCAACGTGCCCAAGGGGTACGAGGCGCTGCTGCCTTATCTGCAGGCCGAACCCGAACTGCGCCGGCTGTTCTTCAGCCGGCTGCGCATGATGTATTACGCCGGGGCCGGCATGGCCCCCCATGTCTGGGATGCCCTGACCGATCTGGCGCGGACCCACGCGCCCTACGACGTGCTGATCGCCACGGGGCTCGGCGCGACCGAGACCGCGCCCTTTGCCCTGTCGGCCAGCTGGCCGGTCGACCGCCCGGGCCTGGTCGGCCTGCCGGTGCAGGGCGTGGAACTGAAGCTGTCGCCCGTCGGCCATAAGCTGGAAGCCCGCGTCCGCGGCCCGTCGATCACCCCGGGTTACTGGCGCCAGGACGACCTGACCGCCAAGGCCTTCGACGACGAAGGTTTCTACCGCTTCGGCGATGCGCTGCGCTTCGTCGACGAAACCGACGTGATGCAGGGGTTCGAGTTCGACGGCCGGATATCCGAGGATTTCAAGCTGTCGACCGGCACCTGGGCCTCGGTCCTGACGCTGCGCACCCGCCTGATCGGCGAGGCGGCGCCGCTGGTGCGCGACGTGGTGGTCGCCGGCCACGACCGCGATTTCATCGCGGTGCTGATCTTTCCCGATATCGAAGCCTGCCGGGCGCATTGCCCCGACCTGGCCGCCGACGCGCCGGTTGCCGCCTTGCTGGCGGCAGCCCCCGTCCGCGCCCATTTCCAGCAGGCGATCGACGTGCTGGCGGCCAGGGCCACGGGGTCGGCGAACCGGATCGCGCGTGCCGTGCTGCTGGCCGAACTGCCGTCGATCGATGCCGGCGAGGTGACCGACAAGGGATCGATCAACCAGCGCGCGGTGCTGGATCATCGCCGCCACCTGGTCGAGGCGCTTTATGCCGACCGGCCGTCATCCGATATTCTCGTCGCCGCCACTGAAAGGGTCGGTCATGTCGCCTAAGGGCCTGCTGTCGCAATTCGACGATGTCTGGCTGGTCGACGGCGTGCGCACGCCGTTCGCCGACTACAACGGCGTGCTGGGCCTGGTGTCGCCGATCGACCTGGGGATCAAGGCCGCGCGCGCAGTGCTGGCGCGCAGCGGCACGTCGCCCGGGGATGTCGGCATGGTGGTCGCCGGCAACATGGCCCAGGCCAGTTTCGATGCCTACATGCTGCCGCGCCATGTCGGGCTGTATGCCGGCGTGCCGATCCAGGTGCCGGCCCATATGGTCCAGCGGGTCTGCGGCACCGGCATCGAGGTGATCATCCAGGCGGCCGACGCGATCACGGCGGGCAAGATCGCGCTGGGCCTGTGCGTCGGCACCGAATCGATGAGCCGCAATCCCGTGGCGGCCTATACCCATCGCGGCGGTTTCCGCATGGGGCAGGTCGAATTCAAGGATTTCCTGTGGGAAGCGCTGCTTGACCCTGCGGCCGACGTGACCATGGGCGGCACGGCCGAGAACCTGGCCCGCCGCCACGGCATCACGCGCGAGGAAGTCGACCGTTTCGCCGCGGCCAGTTTCGCCCGCGCGGTGGCCGCACAGGAATCCGGTTTCCTGGCCGGCGAGATCGTGCCGGTGACGACGGAGACGTTTTCGGTCGACGGCCTGAAGGATCGCGGCATCAGGCTGCCGCGGGGCGTCGACAGTTTTGCGGCCGACGATCACATCCGCCCCTCGCCCTACGAGGCGCTGGCGCGGATCCGCCCGGCCTTTGGCGGCGTGCAGACCGGCGGCAATTCATCGGCCGTCGTCGACGGCGCGGCCGCCGCCCTGGTGGCGGGGGGCGGGTATGTCCGCGATCGGGGCCTGGCCCCGCTGGGGCGGATCGTGGCCGGCATGGCGGTGGGTGTCGCGCCCGAGATCATGGGCATCGGCCCGGCCCCGGCGATCCGCGGCCTGCTGGCGGCGCAGGGCCTGCAGATCGGCGACATCGACCGGGTCGAAATCAACGAAGCCTTCGGCGCCCAGGCCATCGCCTGCATGCGCGATCTGGGCCTTGACCATGACCGGCTGAACGTGAACGGTGGCGCGATCGCCATCGGCCATCCGCTGGGCGCCACCGGCGTGCGGCTGGCGGTGACGGTGGCGCGCGAACTGCGGCGGTCGGGCGGGCGCTGGGGCATTGCCTCGGCCTGTATCGGCGGCGGGCAGGGCATCGCCCTGCTGATCGAAAACGACAAGGGGAACTGACAGTCCGATGCTGATCAACCGGCGGACCATCCGGATCGAATGGGGCGACTGCGATCCGGCCAACATCGTGTTCTATCCGCGGTATTTCGAATGGTTCGATGCCTCGGCCTCGCAACTGTTCGAGCGGCTGGGCAAGCCGGTGCAGGAAATCTTCCGCGAGCATGGCGTGATCGGCATGGCGCTGGTCGATGCCCGCGCCCGGTTCATCATCCCGTCCAAGACGTCGGACGTGCTGACCATCGAATCCGGCGTCTATGAATGGGGCAAGTCCAGCTTCAAGCTGCAGCACAAGTTCTACAAGGACGGCGAACTGGCGCTGGAAGGGCAGGAGACCCGCGTGTGGGTCGGCCCGCATCCGGACGATCCCAACCGCATGCGCGGCGTGCCGATCGCCCAGTCGATCAAGGATGGATTGTCCTGATTGAAAAGGGGCCCCCGCATGGGCATTGCCCATGCCACTGACCGGGGCCCCTTATCTTTTACGGCAGCAGGCCGACGGTCGTCGATCCGGCACCCGGCGGCAGGCCGTTGATGCGGGCCGAGCCCGCCGGGTCGATCTGCACCGTAACCGCATTCAGCGGCCCTTGCGTCGCCGGCATTGCCGTGGTCGGCGGCGGGAAGGTATTCCCACCCGAATACATGTAGGCGCTGCCCTGGAACAGGGTCGGGTTGACCATGCCGCCATAGGCATAGGACCAGGTCGAATTGCCGGCCGAATTGACGATCATCGCAAAGACCGTGGCATTGGTGCCCGCCGCCGTCGTCGGCGCGTTGACGAAATAGAACGGCTGGCCGTAGGCGCCCGGATTGGCCGGGGTGTACCATTGCGAGCCCGGCGCGCCCGCCGTGGCCGGCTGCAGCGCGGTCGGCGTCGGCCTGATGTTGCGGCTGGTGCCGACGAAGGCGGCGGTGCCCGACGTGGTCGCCGTACCGCTGGCCGCGCTGTTGAACGACAGGCTGATCGTGCCGAAATAATTGGTCTGGATGTAGTTGGTGTCGCCGTGCTGGTCGGTGACCAGGCCGTACTGGATGATCGGCCCCGTGCAGGGATTGGCGCCCAGCGGGCAGGTGAAGGTGTACCACTGCTGTGCGCCCAGCTGCGATACCAGGAAGGCGACGCGCAACTGCCCCTGCGACGGCGCGATCAGATAGCTGTGGCCGTCATCGTCGTACCACTGGCCGTAAAGCGGCGTCTGCGCCGCGGCGGTCCCGGCCAGACCCAGACCGATGACACCTGATGTAACGATGCCGGCGGCGAGCGCGCCCAGGCGCCGCATGAACGTTCCGACCATTGCAACCACTCTCCATCTCGAAGAGGGAGGCGCCGCCCCGACGGCGGCGCGCCCCTCGTGATCCCCGTCGCCGATCATAAGCAGCCAGGCGGGGCGGCGCCATCGCCCGTGCCGGCGCCCGGTCGCCAGTGAACGGGAATGTGATCGTTGGTCAGTCGCCCAACAGTTTCCCGGTCCGTTCGGGCAGGGCGGTGGCCGACGCGATCTTGGCGACGCGATAGCCGGGGCGGGTGAAACGCTGCTCGGTGCGGGCGAAGACCCGGCCGGCGCTGTGGCAGACTACCGGGGTACGCCCGCCGGTCGGGTTGACCATCTCGGCAATGACGGTGCCCGGGGTGACCACGGCGCCCAGCGGCACATGATAGACGATCAGGCCCGGTACCGGCGCCTTGATCGGCTCCAGCCCCGCCAGCGGGGTGGCCGGGTGGATCCGGTCGGGCAGGGGGCCGGGATCGCCGGCGATGGCACCGCGGCGCTGCAGGAACCGATGCAGCCCCGCCGCGTCCGATGCGGCCAGTTCGTCCTCGACCAGGTTGCCGCCACGCAGTTCGACCGTGGCGGCAAAGCAGGCCGACGGGATCGGGTGATCGGGGAAACGCTTGGCCAGCGCCCACCACGGGCCGCTTACCGCCTCGTCGAACGGGTTGCCGCCGGATATCTCGGCCAGCAGGGTGACGGTCGCGGCCATGTCGCCGGCCAGCTGTTCGCCGGCATCCGGCCACAGGGCCGGACCCATGTAGAGATGCAGTTCGGCATCGGTGTCGGCATGCAGGTCCAGGACGTAATCGGCATCGTGGCTCAGCCGCAGCAGGGTCAGGCGCAGGAAGGCCAGTTCGCTTTCGGTCTT
>Ga0206117_101400_pt1 | contig 12428 bp, 10 predicted proteins | sample 3A5Ametagenome_FD_177997 | JGI IMG/M metagenome (GOLD analysis project Ga0206117, IMG submission 177997) | Enriched microbial communities from leaf-cutter ant dump, University of Wisconsin, Madison, United States - 3A5A | ecosystem: Environmental > Terrestrial > Nest > Insects nest > Nest dump... | reverse complement strand
AGGGCGCTCGACCCGAAAGGCCAACGATGTCACGGCAGCAGCGCGCGCGCCGCCGTTTCGGCCGCCGCCATGATCGGGGCGGGATAGACGAAGAAGAACAGCGTGAACAGCCCGGTCGCACCGAACACCAGGGCAAGTTCGCCGCGGATGGGTGCGAACGCGCCCACCGGCTGGTCGAAATACATCACCTTGACGACGCGCAGGTAATAGAAGGCACCCACGCAGGACGCCAGCATGCCGATGACCGCCAGCATGTAGAGGCCGGAATTCACCGCCGCCATGAACACGTAGAACTTGGCGAAGAACCCGGCCAGCGGCGGAATGCCGGCCAGCGAGAACATGAAGATGCCCATGGCCAGTGCCATCGCCGGATGGGTGCGGCCCAGGCCGGCCAGGTCGTCGATGGTCTCGACCATGCCGTTCTCGCGCTTCATCGCCAGGATGCAGGCGAAGGTGCCGAGCGTCATGACCATGTAGATGGTCATGTAGACGACGACGCCGCGCACGCCTTCCTGGGTGCCCGCGGCCAGGCCCAGCAGGGCGAAGCCGACATGGCCGATCGACGAATAGGCCATCAGGCGCTTGATGTTGCGCTGGTTGATCGCGGCAAACGAGCCGAGCAGCATCGATGCGACCGAGATGAAGATGATCACCTGGCGCCAGTCGGTGACCAGATCTCCGAACGGCGACAGCATCGCACGCAGGAACAGGGCCACGGCCGCGACCTTGGGGGCGGCTGCGAAGAAGGCGGTGACCGGGGTCGGCACGCCTTCGTAGACGTCGGGCGACCACATGTGGAACGGCACCGCCGCCACCTTGAAGGCCAGGCCCGCGACCAGGAAGATCATGCCGGTGATCAGGCCGATCGAAACCTGGGCATGGGGCACGCCGACCAGCGCCTTGGCGATGCCGGCGAAGTTGGTCGAGCCCGAGAAGCCGTAGATCAGCGACGAACCGTAGAGCAGCATGCCCGACGACACCGCGCCCAGCACGAAGTACTTCAGGCCCGCCTCGGTCGAGCGCGTGTCGTCGCGGCGGAAGGCCGCGATGACGTAGAGCGACAGCGACTGCAGCTCCAGGCCGACATAAAGCGACATCAGGTCGTTGGCCGAGATCATCAGCATCATGCCGAGCGTGCCCAGCAGGATCAGGATCGGATACTCGAACCGTTCCATCTGATGATCGCGGTTGTAGCTGAACGACAGGATCAGCGCGATCGACGAACCGATCAGGACCAGCGTCTTGAACACGCGGGCGAAACCGTCGGTCACGAACATGTCGTTCATGGCGATGGTCTTCTCGGCCGGGCCCATGCCGACCAGCACGATGGTGACCACCATCGCGATGATCGACAGCCAGGACACGGCGCGGGTCGAGCTGTCGCCGCGGAACACGCCGAACATCAGCAGTGCCATGATCAGCACGGCAAGCACCAGTTCCGGCAGGACCGGGACCAGGCTGGGGAGGGTCATGTGGGTCATTTCTGTCCTACTCCCGCGGGGCTCAGTGGGCGACCGACGCGGCGAGCTTGGCACCCGCCGCGATCGCGGCCTGGTGCTGCTGCAGCAGATTGTCGACCGACACCGCCATCACATCGAGGAAGATCTGCGGGGCGATGCCCATCCAGAGGGTGACGATGATCAGCGGGGCGAAGATCAGGATCTCGCGCGGGGTCAGGTCGACCAGCGCCTTGAGATCTTCCTTCTCGAGCTTGCCGAACACGACGCGGCGATAGAGCCACAGCGAATAGGCGGCGCCCAGGATCACGCCGGTCGCGGCGAAGAAGGCGACCCAGGTCGAGACCTGGAAGGCCCCGGTCAGGATCAGGAATTCGCCGACGAAGCCCGAGGTGCCCGGCAGGCCGATCGTGCCCATGGTGAACACCATGAAGACCACGGCGTATTTGGGCATGTTGTTGACCAGGCCGCCATAGACGTCGATCAGGCGCGAATGCATGCGGTCATAGACCACGCCGACGCACAGGAACAGCGCGCCCGACACGATCCCGTGCGACAGCATCTGCAGGATCGCGCCCTGCAGGCCCTGCTGGTTGAAGGTGAAGGTGCCGATCGTGACGAAGCCCATATGGGCCACCGACGAATAGGCGATCAGCTTCTTCATGTCCTCCTGCGCCAGGGCGACCAGCGAGGTGTAGACCACCGCGATGGCCGACAGGGCGAAGACCAGCGGGGCGAAATAGAGGCTGGCATCCGGGAACATCGGCAGCGAGAACCGCAGGAAGCCGTAGCCGCCCATCTTCAGCAGCACGCCGGCCAGGATCACCGAACCCGCCGTCGGCGCCTCGACGTGGGCGTCGGGCAGCCAGGTATGGACCGGCCACATCGGCACTTTGACGGCGAGCGAGGCGAAGAAGGCAAGCCACAGCCACTTCTGCGCCTCGGGCGAGAAGCCGTGCTTCATCAGGGTCGGGATGTCGCCGGTGCCGGCCTCGTTGATCATGTACAGGATCGCGATCAGCATCAAAAGCGAGCCGAGCAGCGTGTACAGGAAGAACTTGAACGTCGCGTAGATGCGGCGCGGCCCGCCCCAGACGCCGATGATCAGGAACATCGGGATCAGGCCGGCTTCGAAGAACAGGTAGAACAGGACGATGTCGAGCGAGCAGAACACGCCGATCATCAGGGTCTCGAGGACCAGGAAGGCGATCAGGTATTCCTTGACCCGGACATGGATCGCTTCCCACGAGGCCAGGATGCAGAACGGCATCAGGAACGTGGTCAGGATCACGAACAGCATCGAGATGCCGTCCACGCCCATCCGGTAGCCGATCGTCTCGCCGAACCAGGGGGCGTGCTCGACATACTGGAAGTTCGCGGTGGTGTTGTCGAACTTGAACCAGATCAGCAGGCTGACGGCGAAGGTGATCACCGTCGTCCACAGGGCGATCCAGCGCGAGGAGCGCGCGACGCTCTCCTCGTCGCCGCGCGACAGCAGGATCAGGAAGGCGCCGACCAGCGGCAGCAGGGTAGTGATCGTCAGGAGCGGCATGGCCTCACCGACCGAGGAGATAGAAATAGAAGGTGACCAACGCCGCCACGCCGATCAGCATGGCGAAGGCGTAGTGATAGACGTAACCCGACTGCAGCGCGGCGATCCGGCGCGACGCGCGCAGGACCAGGGACGAGATCCCGTCCGGGCCCATGCCGTCGATGATCCGCCCGTCGCCCTGCTTCCACAGCACCCGGCCGATCCACTTGGCCGGACGCACCAGGGTGTAGTCGTAGAGTTCGTCGAAGTACCACTTGTTCAGCAGGAACTGGTACAGGCCTTCGTTGGCCCGGCGCAGCGCCGCCGGGACACCGGTGTGGCGGATGTACATCATCCAGGCCGTCCAGATGCCGACCACGCCCGCGATCAGCGGCAGGGCCTTGACCCAGCCCGGCACGTGATGGGCGTTCTCCATCGCCTTGTGCGCCTCGGCGACGTAGATCGACTTGCCCCAGAAGGCCTGCCAGTTGTCGCCGATCATCATGTTGTGGAAGATGAAACCGGCAAACAGGGCACCCAGGCTGAGGATATAGAGCGGCACCAGCATGACCGGCGGGCTCTCATGGGCATGTTCGATGACATGGTGGTCGCCGCGGAAATGACCGTGGAAGGTCATGAACAGCAGGCGCCACGAGTAGAAGGCGGTCAGCACGGCCGCGGCCACGCCCATGATGAAGGCGTAGTAGCCGATGCCGCTATGGGCGCCGAACGCGGCCTCGATGATCATGTCCTTCGAGTAGTAGCCGGCAAAGAACGGCACGCCGGCCAGGGCCAGCGACCCGATCCACATCAGGACGTAGGTCTGCTTGATGTGCGGGGCCAGGCCACCCATGTTGCGCATGTCCTGTTCGCCTTCGACCGCATGGATGACCGAGCCCGCGCAGAGGAACAGGAGCGCCTTGAAGAAGGCGTGGGTGAACAGGTGGAAGATCGCGGCCGGATAGGCCGAGACGCCGATGGCGAAGAACATGTAGCCGAGCTGCGAGCAGGTCGAATAGGCGATGACCCGCTTGATGTCGTTCTGCACCAGGCCCACGGTCGCGGCGAAGAAGGCCGTCGACGCACCCAGGAAGGTGACGAACTGCAAGGTGGCCGGGGCCAGTTCGAACAGCGGCGAGCAGCGCGCCAGCATGAACACGCCGGCGGTGACCATGGTCGCCGCATGGATCAGCGCCGACACCGGCGTCGGGCCTTCCATCGCGTCGGGCAGCCAGGTGTGCAGCAGCAGCTGCGCCGACTTGCCCATCGCGCCGACGAACAGCAAGAGCGTCATGATCGTCAGGAAGTCGAGGTCCATGCCCAGGAAATGGAAGGTCTTGCCGACCGCCTGGGGTGCCGCCGCGAAGACGGTGTCGAAATGGACCGACCCGAAGGCCACGAACACCGCGAAGATGCCCAGCGTGAAGCCGAAGTCGCCGACGCGGTTGACCAGGAACGCCTTGATCGAGGCGGCATTGGCCGACGGCTTCTCGAACCAGAAGCCGATCAGCAGGTAGGACGCCAGGCCGACGCCTTCCCAGCCGAAGAACATCTGCACGAAGTTGTCGGCCGTCACCAGCATCAGCATGGCGAAGGTGAACAGCGACAGATAGGCAAAGAACCGCGGCCGATGCGGATCGTGGCTCATGTACCCGATCGAGTAGATGTGCACGAGGCTCGACACGCCGGTCACGACGACCAGCATGATCGCGGTCAGTTGGTCGATGCGCAGCGCCCATTTGACCTCCAGCGCGCCGGACGCGAACCAGGTCATGATGTCGACGGTCTGGACATGGCCCATCAGCGCCACATCGTAGAAGGCATAGATCGACAAGAGCGCCGCGACGACCAGGCCCGACACGGTGACGGTCATGGCCGCGGCATCGCCGATGATGCGGCCGCCGAAACCCGCGACGATCGAGGCGAGAAGCGGCAGGAAGACGATGATGTGGTAGATCGTCACGATCTTCAGCCCTTCATCATGTTGATGTCCTCGACCGCGATCGAGCCGCGGTTGCGGAAGTAGACGACGAGGATGGCAAGACCGATCGCGGCTTCGCCGGCGGCGACGGTCAGCACCAGCAGGGCGAAGACCTGGCCGACCAGATCGCCGAGGAAGCTCGAGAACGCGACCAGGTTGATGTTGACGGCGAGCAGCATCAGCTCGACCGACATCAGGATGATGATGACGTTCTTCCGGTTCAGGAAGATGCCGAAGATCCCGAGCGTGAACAGGATCGCGGCAACCGTCAGGAAATGGCCAAGACCGACAGCCATGTTGTACCCCCTCTAGGCTCGGGCCGTGAGCGTCAGACGCCCTGGCCCGGCTTGACCTTCTTCAGTTCGACCGCCTGGTCGCGCCGGCGATCCAGCTGCTGCAGCGTGCTCTGCCGGCGCACGCCCGGGCGGTGGCGCAGGGTCAGCACGATGGCGCCGATCATGGCGACCAGCAGGATCAGGCCGGCGACCTGGAACAGATAGATGTACTTGGTGTAGAGCACCTGGCCGATCGCGCGGGTGTTGGTCACCCCTTCGACGATCGGGGTCGAGGCGACCTGCGTGGCGTTGGGCGCCGAAACCCAGCCGCCGGCGATCAGGAACAGCTCGACCAGCAGGATCAGCCCGACCAGCCCGCCGACCGGCAGGTATTGCAGGAAGCCCTGCCTGAGCTCGACGAAATTGATGTCGAGCATCATCACCACGAACAGGAACAGCACGGCGACCGCGCCGACATAGACGATGACCAGGATCATCGCCAGGAATTCCGCCCCCATCAGCACGAACAGGCCGGCCGACGAAAAGAAGGCGAGGATCAGGAACAGGACCGAATGGACCGGGTTCCTGGACGCGATCACCATCGTCGCCGCGGCAACCGTCACCGCGGCGAAGAGATAGAAAGCGATAGTAGCAATCACCATTGTCGTTGATCCCTTGACGCCGTTCTCAGGCTTACCGGTACGGCGCGTCGGCGGCGATGTTCTGGGCGATCTCATATTCCCAGCGATCGCCGTTCGCGAGCAGCTTGTCCTTGTTGTACATCAGCTCCTCGCGGGTCTCGGTCGCGAACTCGAAGTTCGGCCCCTCGACGATCGCATCCACCGGGCAGGCCTCCTGGCAGAAGCCGCAATAGATGCACTTCGTCATGTCGATGTCGTAGCGCGTCGTCCGGCGCTGGCCGTCGGTGCGCGGCTCGGCCTCGATGGTGATGGCCTGGGCCGGGCAGATCGCCTCGCACAGCTTGCACGCGATGCAGCGTTCCTCGCCGGTCGCATAGCGGCGCAGCGCATGCTCGCCGCGGAAGCGCGGGCTGAGCGGCCCCTTTTCATAGGGGTAGTTCAGGGTGACGCGCTTGCGGAACATGTACTTGAAGGTCAGGGCCAGTCCCTTGGCCATGTCCTTCAGGAGCAGCATCCGTGCGCCTGACTCGAGGAAGCTCATATCCGTCTCTCCTTGGATCCCTGAGACGTGAAAATCGATCGCTTACTTGATCCCCGGCGCGAGGCCGAAGAACACCAGCACGGCAGCGGTCAGCACCACCCAGAACAGCGAGATGGGCAGGAACACCTTCCAGCCGATCCGCATGAGCTGGTCATAGCGATAGCGCGGCAAGGTCGCACGCACCCAGATGAACACGAACAGCAGCGCCAGGATCTTGATGATGAACCAGATCGGGCCCGGCACCCAGTTGAGCGGGGCGATGTCGAAGGGCGGCAGCCAGCCGCCGAGGAACAGGATCGTGGTGATCCCGCTCATCAGGATCATGTTGGCGTATTCGCCCAGCATGAACAGGCCGAAGCCCATCGACGAGTATTCGACCTGATAACCCGCGACCAGTTCCGATTCCGCTTCCGGCAGGTCGAACGGATGGCGGTTGGTCTCGGCCAGGGCCGAGATGAAGAAGATCACGAACATCGGGAACAGCGGCAGGAAGAACCAGACCTTCTTCTGCGCCACGACGATGTCGTTCAGGTTGAGCGAGCCGACGCACAGCAGCACGGTGATGATCACGAGGCCCATCGAGACCTCGTAGGACACCATCTGCGCCGACGAGCGCAGCGCGCCGAGGAAGGCGAAGCGCGAATTCGACGCCCAGCCGGCCATGATCAGGCCGTAGACGCCGAGCGACGAGATCGCGAACAGGTAGAGGACGCCGACATTGATATTGGCGACCGCCCAGCCGTCGTTCACCGGGATGACGGCCCAGGCCACCATCGCCAGGATGTAGGTCGTCATCGGCGCGGCCAGGAAGATGATCTTGTTGGCCGAGGTCGGGATGATGGTTTCCTTGAAGATCAGCTTGACCGCATCCGCCCAGGGCTGCAGCAGGCCGAAGGGGCCAACCACGTTCGGGCCCATGCGCAGCTGCATCGCCGCCATGACCTTGCGTTCGTACAGCGTCACATAGGCGACGCCGACCACGATCGGCAGGATGATCGCAAGCGCCTGGGCGACGATGATGATGAGCGGCCAGAGATAGCCTTGCCAGAACTCAGCCATGGGTGCCCGTCGCCTTCTCTTCGCCCTTCTTGCCGAACAGCGTGCTCAACTCGGCCATGGTGGCCGAGGCGCGCGCGATCGGGTTGGTCAGCCAGAAATCGGTGAACCGCGGATGGAACGCCGAGGCGGCCACGGAACCGGCGGTGCCGAACGGCGCCCAGGCGGCCGGGGTCACCCGGTCGACCGCGGCCAGATGCGGCGCGATCTCCAGGATGCGGCGGCGCAGGGCACGCTGGTCGTCATAGGCCAGCGGCTGGCCCACGGCGCCCGACAGGGCGCGGATGATCGCCCAGTCCTCGCGCGCCTCGCCGGGCGGCGGGGCGGCACGGCGGCCGAGCTGGACGCGGCCTTCCAGGTTGACCCAGATCGCGTCTTTCTCGGTATAGGCCGAACCCGGCAGCACGACGTCGGCGCGGTGCGCGCCGGCATCGCCGTGGCTGCCCTGGTAGACGACGAAGGCATCGCCGAGTTGCTTGGTGTCGACCTCGTCGGCACCAAGCAGGTAGACCAGCTTGATCGCCCCCGACTTGGCCCCCTCCAGGATGCCGGCCACGTCGCGGCCGCCCTCGCCCGGCACGAAGCCGAGTTCGAGGCCGCCGACGCGGGCCGCCGCATCATGCAGCACGTTGAAGCCGTTCCAGCCGTCCTTGACCAGGCCGCAGTTTTCGGCGACCGCCCGGGCCGCCGCCTGGATCGCGGCGCCGTCGGTACGGGCCAGCGCGGCCTGGCCGATGATCAGCATCGGCTTCTGCGCGTTCTTCAGCGTCTCGGCGAACGGATGCGTGCCGTCGGCGATCGCCTGGATCAGCCCGGCGTCGTTGCCCAGATGCTCGTAGGGGTAGGTCAGGTCGACGCCCTGGCCGATCAGGCCGATGGCGACGTTGCCGTGCAGGTAGCGCTTGCGTAGCCGGGTGTTGACCAGCGTCGCCTCGTGCCGCGGGTTGGTCCCGATCAGCAGGATGGCGTCGGCTTCCTCGATCCCGGCGATGGTCGAATTGAACAGCCAGCCGGCCCGCTGGGTCGGGTCGATCTTGGCCCCGTCCTGGCGGCAGTCGATATTGGCCGAACCCAGCGCCCCGAACAGGTCCTTCAGCGCCGCCATGCTTTCGACGCAGGCCAGGTCGCCCGCGATCGCCGCGATCTCGTCGCCCTTCAGGCCCTTCAGCCGGACGGCGACGGTCTGCAGCGCCTCTTCCCAGGTCGCCGGCCGCAGGCGGCCGTCACGGCGCACATAGGGCCGGTCCAGGCGGCGGCGCTTCAGCCCGTCGACGGCATAGCGGGTCTTGTCGTTGATCCACTCTTCGTTGACGTTGTCGTTGGTGCGGGGCAGCACGCGCATCACTTCGCGGCCGCGGGCATCGACCCGGATGTTGGAGCCGACCGCGTCCATCACGTCGACGCTTTCGGTCTTGCGCAGTTCCCAGGGCCGCGCATGGAAGGCGTAGGGCGCCGAGGTCAGCGCGCCGACCGGGCAGACATCGACCAGGTTGCCCGCCATCTCGGTGGTGACGGCATGTTCCAGATAGGTCGTGATCTGCATGTCCTCGCCGCGGAACACCGCGCCCACCTCGGGCGTGCCGGCGACTTCGGCGGCGAACCGCACGCAGCGGGTGCAATGGATGCAGCGGGTCATGATCGTGTTGATCAGCGGGCCCATGTACTTGTCCTTGACCGCGCGCTTGTTCTCGTCATAGCGCGAATGGTCGAGGCCGTATCCCACCGCCTGGTCCTGCAGGTCGCATTCGCCGCCCTGATCGCAGATCGGGCAGTCCAGCGGGTGGTTGATCAGCAGGAATTCCATCACCCCCTTGCGGGCCTTCTTGACCAGCGGGGTGTCGGTCTTGATCACCATGTTGTCGGCGGCCGGCATCGCGCAGGACGCGATCGGCTTGGGCGCCTTTTCCTGCTCGACCAGGCACATCCGGCAATTGCCGGCGATCGACAGGCGTTCGTGATAGCAGAAGCGCGGGATTTCCTTGCCCGCGGCTTCACAGGCCTGCAGGACGGTCGAGCCGGGCTCGACCGTGACCTGGATGCCGTCGACGGTCAACGTCGGCATGGGAACCCCCTCCTCACTCGGCCGCTTGGGCCGCGGCGCCGTGATAGGCGTCGATGCGACGCTCCACCTCGGGCCGGAAATGGCGGAACAGACCCTGGATCGGCCAGGCGGCGGCATCGCCCAGGGCGCAGATGGTGTGGCCCTCGATCTGGTAGGTGACCTCGAGCAGCATGTCGATCTCGCGCTTCTCGGCGCGGCCGACCGCCATGCGCTCCATTACCCGCCACATCCAGCCGGTGCCTTCGCGGCACGGCGTGCACTGGCCGCAGCTTTCATGCATGTAGAACTTCGACAGCCGCGCGATGGCGCGGACCAGGTCGGTGTCCTTGTTCATGACGATGACGGCGGCGGTGCCCAGGCCCGAGCGCACGGCGCGCAAGCTGTCGAAATCCATCAGCACGTCATCGCAGATCGACTTGGGCAGCAGCGGCACCGACGACCCGCCGGGGATGATGGCCAGCAGGTTGTCCCAGCCGCCGACCACGCCGCCGGCGTGCTTCTCGATGAGTTCCTTGAGGGGGATACCCATCTCTTCTTCGACGTTGCAGGGCTTGTTCACGTGGCCCGAGATGCAGAACACCTTGGTGCCGGTGTTGTTCGGGCGGCCGATGCCGGCAAACCAGTCGCCGCCGCGGCGCAGGATGGTCGGCGCCACCGCGATCGATTCGACGTTGTTGACCGTGGTCGGGCAGCCCCAGACGCCGACATTGGCCGGGAACGGCGGCTTCAGGCGCGGCTGGCCCTTCTTGCCCTCCAGGCTTTCGATCAGCGCGGTTTCCTCGCCGCAGATATAGGCGCCGGCGCCGCGATGTACGTAGACGTCGAAATCATAGCCCGAGCCGCAGGCGTTCTTGCCGATCAGCCCGGCTTCGTAGGCTTCGGCGATGGCGATCTCGAGATGCTCGGCCTCGCGATAGAATTCACCGCGGATGTAGATGTAGGCCGCGATCGCGCGCATGGCGAAACCGGCGACCAGGCAGCCCTCGATCAGCTTGTGCGGATCGTGGCGCATCATGTCGCGGTCCTTGCACGTGCCGGGCTCGCCCTCGTCGGCATTGACGACGAGGTAGCTCGGCCGGCCGTCCGACTTCTTGGGCATGAAGGACCACTTCATGCCGGTCGGGAAACCCGCGCCGCCGCGGCCGCGCAGGCCCGACTTCTTCATCTCGTCGATGATGCCCTCGGGGCCGCGGTCCAGAATGGCCTTGGTATTGTCCCAATCGCCGCGCGCGCGCGCGCCGGCCAGCCGCCAGTCATGGTGGCCGTAGAGATTGGTGAAGATGCGATCCTTGTCCTGCAGCATCTCAGTCGTCTCCCGCACCGGCATCGAGCGTGGTCAGGCTGGTCAATCCGCCGAGCGGTTCCGAGCTCTTGCGGCCGGTCTGCGGACCGGGCTTGGGCGTCTCGCCGCGCTTCAGCGCCTCGAGGATCCGGATGGTCGATTCCTCGTCCAGGTCCTCGTAGAAATCGTCGTTGATCTGGACCATCGGGGCGTTGACGCAGGCGCCCAGGCATTCGACCTCGGTCAGGCCGAACTTGCCGTCCGCGGTCACCTCGCCCAGGCCGATGCCCAGCGACTTCTTGCAGGCCGACACGATCTTGTCCGACCCGCGCAGCCAGCACGGCGTCGTGGTGCAGACCTGCACCCGATGCTCGCCGGCCGGGGCCAGGTTGTACATCGTGTAGAACGTCGCCACTTCCCAGACGCGGATATAGGGCATCTCCAGCATGTCGCCGATGACACGCACCGCCGCCTGGCTCAGCCAGCCTTCCTGGCGCTGGGCCAGGTCCAGCAGCGGCATGACCGCGCTGCCCTGCTTGCCCGCCGGATACTTGGCGATATGGACCTTAACCTTCTCGAGATTCTCGGCCGAAAAGGCGAAGCTCGCCGGCTGCGCCTCGGGCGGCGCGATGGGACGATGACTCATCGGTCGATCTCTCCGAACACGATATCGAGGCTGCCGACGATCGCGGCCGCGTCGGCCAGCTGATGCCCCTTGCACATGTAGTCGGTGGCAGAGAGGTGGACGAAGGACGGCGAGCGGATCTTGCAGCGATAGGGCTTGTTGGTGCCATCGGACACGAGGTAGACGCCGAATTCGCCCTTGGGCGCCTCGGTCGCGGCATAGACCTCGCCGGCGGGGACCTTGAAACCTTCGGTATACAGCTTGAAGTGATGGATCAGCGATTCCATCGAACGCTTCATGTCGGCGCGGGCCGGCGGCACGACCTTGTGGTCCAGCGCCGAATGCGACCCTTCCGGCATCTTCTCGATGCACTGGCGGATGATCGACAGCGACTGGCGCATCTCCTCCAGCCGGATCAGATAGCGGTCGTAGCAGTCGCCGTTCTTCCCGACGGGAATATCGAAGTCGAGTTCTTCGTATACCTCGTAGGGTTGCGACTTGCGGAGGTCCCAGGCAATGCCGGTAGAACGCAGCATCGGGCCGGTCATGCCCCAGTCCAGCGCGTCCTGCTGGGTCACGACGCCGATATCGACGTTGCGCTGCTTGAAGATGCGGTTCTCGGTCAGCAGTTCCTCGAAATCGTCGAGGATCTTCAGGCAGCGCGGGACATAGGCATGGATGTCCTCGGCCAGGCCCTTGGGCAGGTCCTGATGCACCCCGCCCGGGCGGAAATAGGCAGCATGGAGCCGGGCGCCGGAGGCGCGCTCGTAGAACTCCATCATCTTCTCGCGCTCCTCGAAACCCCACAGGGCCGGGGTCGTCGCGCCGACGTCCATCGCCTGGGTGGTGACGTTGAGCATGTGGTTCAGCACGCGGCTGATCTCGGCGAACAGCGTGCGGATGTACTGGGCCCGCCGCGGCAGCTTCAGCCCCAGCAGCTTCTCGACCGCCAGGACGTAGGAATGCTCCATGTTCAT
>Ga0206117_101398_pt1 | contig 12503 bp, 11 predicted proteins | sample 3A5Ametagenome_FD_177997 | JGI IMG/M metagenome (GOLD analysis project Ga0206117, IMG submission 177997) | Enriched microbial communities from leaf-cutter ant dump, University of Wisconsin, Madison, United States - 3A5A | ecosystem: Environmental > Terrestrial > Nest > Insects nest > Nest dump... | reverse complement strand
TGTCCGACCGCTTTTTTGACACGACCTACGCCTACAGGTTTGGGCCTATCTCGCACGATGTGGTCACGGCTCAGGTGCTGCTGGCCGAAAGGGACGCGGAACCAATTGACGAGTCTCATTATTTTCCAAAGGGACGCTCGCTGCCGCGCGCCGACCTCGGGTTGAGTGCGGCGGTCGAGCGGCAAGGCGGCGAGTGGGCGTTGCGGCTGGCGACAGGACGGTTTGCCTGTTCGGTGCATGTGGAGGATGAGCGGTTCCAGGCGGATGACGGCTGGTTCCATCTCGCCCCCGGCGTCGAGCGGGTTGTCACCTTGCGGCCGCGGGGCGGTTCGCGGAGTGGTTCGGGGGTTGGGGTTACGGACGGGACGGCATCGGCCGGACGGATGGCGCCGGACGGCGAGGTCCATGCGCTGAATGCGCTGGCGCCCGTCCGCTACAGGGGGAACGCATGAAGCCGACACCGGTGGTGTTCGAGGGTTGTTTCGGATGGCTGCACCCGGCCGAGGGGCTGCGTGGGGTGGTCCTCTGCGGACCCTACGGGTACGAGGAGCTGTGCGCCCACCGCGCCTGGAAGAGCTTCGCGGAGAGCCTGGCGTCCGCCGGGCTGCCGACGCTGCGGTTCGACTATCCCGGCTCCGGCGATTCGGCCGGCGACGACGGCGAACCGGACCGGGTGCGCGCCTGGCTGGACGGCGTCAAGGCGGCGGTCCGCCGCCTGCGCGAGGACACCGGCGTCACCGACGTGACCCTGGTCGGCTTCCGCATGGGCGCACTGCTCGCCACCGCCGCCGCGCTGGAGATGGCGGCGGACGGGCAGGGCATCGACAGGCTGGTCCTGTTGTCGCCGATCACCTCGGGCCGCAAGGCGGTCCGCGAAATGCAGACGCTGTCCTCCATCGTGCTGCGTCCGGTCTGCAACCCGGAACCGCCGGAGCGCTCGTCCTGGCTGAACGTCATCGGCATGCCGCTGACGCCGGAAACCGCGCTGACGCTGGGCGGCCTCAACCCCTGCGACGCGCCGGCACTGCCGGCGCCGCGCATCCTGATCGCCGACCGGCCGGAGGGGAAGATGCCGGTGAAGCTGGCCGCCCGCTGGCGCACGCTGGGGGCGATGGCGGAACCGATGGGCGTCAGCGGCATGATGGAACTGACCCAGCAGCCGCAGCGCGCACAGGCCGCCGCCGCGTTCGAGCCGGTGCTGCGCTGGATCGTCGCCGCCGCACCGGTCGCCACCGGCGCCACCCCGCCGCCGGACCGCCCGGCCGGTCTGATGATGCCGACCGCGGTCGAACGCCCGATCTTCTTCGGCAGCGCGCCGGAACTGTTCGGCATCTACTGCACGCCCGTCCTGGCCGATCCGGCCGGCAACCGGCCGGCCATCCTGTTCCTGAACAGCGGCGCCACCCACCATGTCGGTTCCGGCCGCGCCACGGTGGTGCAGGCGCGGCGGCTGGCGGCGCGCGGCTATGCCTCGCTCCGGATCGACGCCGCCGGCATCGGCGACAGCCCCGACCGTCCCGGCTTCCCCGACAACCTCCTCTACAACAAGGAGGTGTTGGGCGACGTCCGCGCCGCCCTGAACTGGCTGGAGGAGCAGGGGCACGAGCGCGTCGTCGTCATCGGCCTGTGCGCCGGCGGCACGCCCGCCCTGCATGCCGGGCTCGGCGACGACCGTGTCGTCGGCCAGATCGTGCTGAACCCCGGCCGGTTCGAGATGGGCGGCGGCATCGCCGTGTCGGAGCTGATGCGGACGGTCGCCTTCCGCTCCACCAAGGAATACCTGATCGAGGCGCTGAAGCCGGCCCGGCTGCGTGCCAGCATCCGCAAGCCCGCCCGCCTGACCGGGCTGGCCAGGCGTCTGGCCGGGCGTTTCTTCCGCAAGCTGCTTCTCCGCACCGGCCTGACCCGCCACGCGCTGCGCATGTTCCGCCGCCTGTCGGTGGAAGGCCGGCGGGTGCTGGTGGTCTACAGCAGCGGCGACATGACGCTGGCCGAGTTCTACCTGCATCTGGGCGAGGGCGGCCGGGCGCTCGACGGCCTGTCCGGCATCGAGGTGGCCTATCTCGACCGCTCCGACCACAGCCTGACGGTCTGGGAGGCGCGCGACCGTCTGGACCGTATGATCGACCGCCATCTGGCCGGTCTGGACAGTGCGGCCCAGGCGGACCCCGCCACTTCGGACCTGACCGGCTGGGGCCTGGATCTGTCATCGGGGGGCCTGCCATCCGGCGAGCGGGTGGGGTAGGGAGCACATCCGGGACGGGCACGGGAGGTGTATTGACACCGGCCCCGGTAGCGGCGGAACCTCTGCGGGATCGTCATGCCCTGCGGAGACCGTTCCGATGCACCGGATTGAGCTTTCGGACGTTCCGGCCGACTGCGCGCTGTGTCAGCACCTCCCGACCGCGGATTTCCACGACTCCTACCGCTTCCCGGTACCCGATCCGGGACTGTCGGCGCTGGAACTCCTGATCCAGGTGCTGGCCGCCAGCCCGCTCTGGATCGAGCGGATGATGTGGCTGCGCAACAAGGCGGTCCGTCTGCTCGGCCTGAAGGATCTGGGCGCGCTCGGCGCCGTCGATCCCGCCAAGCCGGCCGGCTCCTACCGCCCCGGCGACCGGATCGGCATCTTCACGCTGGTCGAAAGCCGGGAGGACGAGGTGGTCGTCTGCGACCGCGACAGGCATCTCGATGTCTGGCTGTCGGTGTGCAGGCTCCCCTCCGACGGCGGTCGCCAGCTGGCGGCGGTCACCACTGTGGTCCGGACGAAGAACCGGCTCGGCAGGGCCTACATGCTGGTGGTCAAGCCGATGCACAGGATGATCGTCCCGGCCTCGCTGCGCAGCTATCTCGCCAGCAAGGCCGGGTGATCGCAACGCCTCTTACCCCAACAGCTCCGCCAGAGACCGCGCCACCACCTGGGTCGCCTTGCGCAGGTCTTCCAGCACCAGCTTCTCGTCGGCGCGGTGGCCGTTGGCCTCCAGCAGGTCGCGCGGACCGGCGCCGTAGAGGATGGTGGGGATGCCGGCCTCCGAATAATGGCGGGCGTCGGTGTAGAGCGGGATGCCGGTCTGGCCGACCGGAACGCCGAGAACCTCCTGCGCCTGGGCGGCGAACAGCGCCGCCAGCCGCGGCGCGTCGCCGACCGAGCGGAAGGGACGGGCCAGCAGGATGCGGCGGATGGACACGCGGATGCCCTCTCGGCCGGCGGCGGCGCCTTCGATCAGGCTGCGCAGCTCGGCCTCGACCTCCGCCGGATTCTCTTCCGGGATCATGCGGCGGTCGAGACGGAATGTGACGCGGTCGGGCACCACGTTGGTGTTGATGCCGCCCTGGATCAGCCCGACCGTCAGAGACGGGTGGGTGATGCCGGCGACGCTCGACCGGCGCGTCGCCAGTTCCGGCCGGTGGGCGTAAAGCGCGGTCAGGATGCCGGTCGCCGCCTCCAGCGCGTCATGGCCGGTGTCGGGGCGGGCGGCGTGGGCGGACTTGCCGTCAACCTGCACCTCCAGATGCAGGCAGCCATTGTGCCCGGTCACCACCGAATAGGCGAAGCTGGCCGACACCGCGTAATCCGGCTTGGAAATCCCCTGGTCGAGCAGCCATTTCGGCCCGATCTCGCCGCCGGCCTCCTCGTCGTAGGTCAGGTGCAGTTCCACCGCGCCCTTCAGCGGCGCCTTGGAGTCCATCAGCGCCCGAAGCGCGAAGGCGTAGCTGGCGAAGTCCGACTTCGACACCGCCACGCCGCGTCCGTACATCACGCCGTCGCGGATCTCGGCGCCATAGGGATCGCTCGACCAGCCCTCGCCGGGCGGCACCACGTCGCCATGCGCGTTCAGCGCCACGGTAGGCCCGTCTCCGAAGCGGTGGCGGATCACCAGGTTGGTGGCGCTGATCATGCCGTTGGCCCGCACCAGCTCGGCCGGAACCGGGTGGCGCTCCACCGTGAAGCCCATCGCCTCCAGCAGCTCGGCGGCGCGGACGGCGTGGGGGGCGCAATCTCCCGCCGGGTTGTCGGACGGCACCTTCACCAGCTCCGCCAGGAAACGGACCTCCTCGTCGAAGCGGGCATTCACCGCCTCATCCAGGGTAGCGGCGAGGGAGGGGGACAGGTCGGTCATGGCAGGCGGTCCGTCACGGGATGGAGGTTGCGGGCTGGAAATTCTCGACGAAGCGGGCGAGCACGCGCACGCCCGCTTCGGCGTCGGCGGCGGTGATGCGTTCGGCCGGGTTGTGCGAGATGCCGCGCTCGCAGCGCACGAACAGCATGGCGATGTCGGTCAGCGCCGCCACCGCCATCGCATCGTGGCCGGCGCCGCTCGGCAGCTCCGGCGCGTCCAGCCCTTCGGCCGCGGCGGCGGCGGCGACCTGCGCCATCAGCGCCGGGTGGCAGGCAACCGCCGGGCTTTCATGCAGCGTCTCGAAGCCGATGGCCACACCACGGGCGTCGGCGATGGCCTCCAGCCGGGCGCGCACCGCGCCGACCCGCTCCAGCCGCAGGGGATCGCGGTCGGCGCGCAAATCGATGGTGAAGCGGACCTTGCCGGCGATGACGTTGGTGGCGCCGGGCGACGCCTCGATCCGGCCGACGGTGCCGACCAGCCGCTCCTGTCCGGAGCACAGCTGTTCCACCGCCAGGATCATCTCGGCCGATGCCGCCAGCGCGTCGCGGCGCAGGGTCATCGGCACGGTGCCGGCATGGCCGGCCATCCCCTCCACCGTCACCGCCAGCCGGGTTGCGCCGGCGATGGCGGTGACCACGCCGACCGGCCGACCCAGCGCCTCCAGCACCGGCCCCTGTTCGATGTGCAGCTCGGCATAGGCCAGCACGTCGTCGGCCTTGTAGGCGGCGCCGGCCCAGGCTGCGGGATCCAGCCCGAAGGCGGTCATGGCGTCGGCCAGCCGCGTTCCGGCGGCGTCGCGCGTTTCCAGCACCGCCGGGTCGAAGGTGCCGGCGATGGCGCGGCTGCCGATCAGGGTCGATTGGAAGCGCGTGCCCTCCTCGTCGCCGAAGCCGATCACCTCGATTGCGAAGGGCAGGCGCCGGCCGCGGGCGTTCAGGTCGGCCACCACGGCGATGCCGCTCAGCACCCCCAGCATGCCGTCATAGCGACCGGCATCGCGCACGGTGTCGAGGTGTGAGCCGATCAGCAGGGCCGGCAGCCCCGGCCGCTCGCCCTCGTACCGGCCGATGATGTTGCCGACCGCGTCCTCGCGCACGCTCATCCCGGCCTCGCGCATCCAGCCGGCGACGAGGTCGTTGGCGCGGCGGTGTTCCGGCGTCAGGTAGAGGCGCGACAGCCGCCCCTCCTCCGCGCTGATCGCCGCGAGCGCGTCGATGCGGTCGAGAAGGGCCGCGCCTGACAACGGAGAGTCGGGCAGCGGAGACTCGGACGGCAGGGAATCGGGCATCGGCGGTTCCGGAATGCGCTGAGGAAGCGGGGCAATGGCAGCAAGGATGGAACCGGTTATACGCCGAAGCCGCACTCCCGCCCTAGCCCCCGGTCGGCGAAGACAGTTTCAAAGAATCCCGGAAAGGGGCAGGCGCAGCGCCGTCCGCCTGTGCCGCAGCGCAAAATGGCAGACCAAAATGCGTTGGTGGTGCCGAATAATGCCTACCACTCTCTGGAAGTCTCGGGCAGACTTCATAGATGAGGAAGAACAAAAGCACTGGATGAAGGGGCGTATTTGCTGCAAGTGCGAAAGAAACAGCTGAGGGGAGGTGCGTCCATGACGTCTTTCGATCCCGACATGCCTTTCGAGAACGCAACGCCGATTGGCCGGCCGGGTGCCGGCCTGTGGTTCAACAACCGGGCCGAGCTGGCCCAGGCCCGCACGCTGGCGGGATGGATCACGCTGCTGGCGGAGGACCGCGAGCTGGACGACCGCCAGCTTTCCGTCGCCACCGGCCTCGACATCGAGGATGTGCGCGCCGTGCGCGAGGGGGCGGTGGCGATGCTGCCGCCGCGGCTGCTGAACCGGGCGCTGGCCCGGCTGGAGGGCCGGAACGACGAAGGGCGGCTGCAATAGCTGCAAACCGCCCTTCGTGGAACCGGAGCGCCGTGGCGTCGCGTCAGGCGACGGCCAGCACATCCACATACATGTTGGGCACATACATGTTGGCGGGCGCCGACAGGTGGATGCGGTACAGCATGCCGGACTGGTCGACGATGATGTCGGCGACCGGGTTCTTGGTCGACAGGTCGGTGACCGCGGCGCGGACGTTGCGCGGAAGCTGGTCCAGTTCGACGTCGCGGTAGCCGGTCTTGTCGGAAAGCTTGATGGTCTTGTTGCCCATGATGGCAGCTGCTCTGTTTTAAAAGGCTTGAGAGGGGATACTCGATTGGCCGCGGGACAATGGTCCCCGACGGTTAACCAACGGTTAAGCAGCCTCTCCGGTCCTTCGATCCCAGGCGCAGGGCAGCAGCGCATGCGGTGCAGGGGGAAAACACCCCCCTGCACTCCCTTTGCAACCCATTGATTCAGCGACGTTCGCGTCCACCGCTGCCGGCCTCGCTAGTTTCGGCCACTGCGTCCCCGTGCCGCAGGGTGTCGTCCTCCGGCAGCGGCTGCTTGCCCAGCACCATGGAGCTGTTGTCGAGCGCCGCCACCATGGCGTCCCGCGCCGGGGCGCCGGGGCCGGTCACGCTGCCCTCGCCCTGCGGGGCCGCCGGTTCGACCCGCTCGCCCATTCCAACCGTCGCGGATTGGCCGGGCCCGGTCCGGCCAGCGACACGCAGGTCGTTCTGGACATGGCCGACGCCCGACACGCTCTCGGCGATGTCCTCCGCCCGGCGGCGGGCGGCGCGGTCGCCGACGGTGCCGGACAGTGTCACCTCGCCGCCCTCCACCCGCACGCCGATGTCGGAGGCGTCGATGTGATGGTCGTCGGTCAGGCGCTCGTTGATGTCCTCGAGGATGCGGTCGTCGGAACGGCGGTAGTTGCGCGGGCCGACGCCACGATAGCGGGCCTGCGGACTCATCTTGACGAACTCCTCGCTCCAGGGATGGCGGTGCATGGCGGCCTCCGTCTCGTTGGTTCCAGACTCATTTGCCCTTCAACAAAAGTTGCGCCCCCGGCGTTCCGGCACTTGAGCCCGGCGCACCCGGAAGGTCAGCCTTGCGGGGTGAAAGGGGATGGAGACCGAAAATGCCGCAACCTTGGCCGCGCCCGGCTGTTCGGTCCGAAAAGCTTTCGGTCGAGGTTGAGTGCCATGAAACAGTCCGAACCTAGCGCCGCCCTTCGGGCGAGGGGCGGTATCGCCCTCTGGGCGATGGTCATCCTGCTGGCGATTCTGGGGCTGGGGGCGCTCGGCGGCGGCCTCTGGCTGATGCTGCTGGGCGGCTCCTGGTACTACGCCATCGCCGGCCTGCTGTTCCTCGCCACCGCCGCCCTGCTGGCGAAGCGCTCGCCGGCGGCGTTGTCGGTCTATGCGCTGCTGGTGATCGGCACGCTGATCTGGGCCTTGTGGGAGGCCGGGCTGGACTGGTGGCCGCTGTCGGCGCGCGGCGACGTGATCGCGGTGGTGGGCTTCCTGCTGCTGCTGCCCTGGGTCACCCGCCGCCTGGGCGAGCGCCAACCGATGGCCGGCGAACCAGCGCCGGGGGCCTATCCCGTCGGCGTCCTCCGCGGCACCGGCCTGCCGCTGACCGCCTCGCTGGTCATTGTACTGCTGGTCGCCGTCGCCTCCTGGTTCACCGATCCGCACCGGATCGACGGCACCGTTCCGGCGCGCCAGCAGACGGCCTCCGCCGCGTCCCCCGCCGCCGGCACCGGTCCAGCGGTCCCGGACGGAGAGTGGCAGGCCTATGGCCGCACCGGCTATGGCCAGCGCTATTCGCCGCTGACCGGCATCACGCCGGAGAACGCGGACAAGCTCCAGGTCGCCTGGAGCTACGAGACCGGCGACTTGCGCGGCCAGCCCGGCGACCCGAAGGAAACCACCTTCGAGGTGACGCCGCTGAAGATCGGCAACCGCCTGTTCCTCTGCTCGCCGCACCAGCATGTCATCGCGCTTGACGCCACCACCGGCAAGGAGGTCTGGCGCCGCGACCTGCAGATCGACCCGAAGCAGCTGGCCCTGCAGCACCTGACCTGCCGCGGCCTGTCCTATCGGCCGGCTCCGCAAGCCGCAAATCCCACGGCCGGCGCCTGTGCCGCCAAGCTGTACATGCCGACCGCCGACGGCCGTCTGGTGGCGCTGAACCCGGAGGACGGGTCGATCTGCACCGGCTTCGGCGAGAACGGGCAGGTCAATCTGTGGGCCAACATGCCGAACGTCCAACCCGGCGCCTATTATTCGACCTCGCCGCCGGTGGTGACTGCCAAACTCATCATCGTTGGCGGCACGGTGCTCGACAATGTCTCGACCAAGGAGCAGTCGGGCGTCGTCCGCGCCTTCGACGCCGACAGCGGCCGGCTGGTATGGAACTGGGATTCGGCGAAACCGGAACAGACCGCGCCGATTGCCGGCGACCAGACCTATACCGTCAACTCGCCCAACAGCTGGTCGATTGCCAGCGTCGACGAGGCGCTGGGCATGGTCTATCTGCCGCTGGGCAACCAGCCGCCCGACCAGTTCGGCGCCAACCGCAGCCCGGAGGTGGAGCGTTTCTCCTCCTCCGTCGTGGCGCTCGATCTGGCGACCGGGCAGGTGCGCTGGGTCTTCCAGACCGTTCATCACGACCTGTGGGACTATGACGTGCCGGCGCAGCCCAGCCTGATCGACCTGACCGTCAACGGCCAGACCGTTCCGGCCCTGGTCCAGCCGACCAAGCAGGGCGAGCTGTTCGTGCTCGACCGCCGCACCGGCCAGCCGGTGCTGCCGGTGACCGAGACGCCGGCACCGCAGGGCGCCGCCGAGGGTGACCATGCCGCCCCGACCCAGCCGGTCTCGGCCCTCTCCTACGACCCGCCGCCGCTGAGCGGGGCCGACATGTGGGGGGCGACGATGTTCGACCAGCTCGCCTGCCGCATCGCGCTGAAGCGCCTGCGCTACGACGGCCGCTTCACCCCGCCGTCCTTGCAGGGCTCTCTGGTCTATCCCGGCAATTTCGGCGTCTTCAACTGGGGCAGCGTCGCCGTCGATCCCCAACGTCAGGTCGCCTTCACCACCCCGACATATCTCGCCTTCGTCTCGCAGCTGGTGCAGCGCCAGAACGACACCGACCTCTATGTCCAGGGCGACGAGCGGCCCAAATTCAGCCTGCCGGCGTTGAACGAGAATTTCGGCGCGCCCTATGCGATCAAGCTCGGTCCCTTCGTCTCGGTGCTGGGGCTGCCCTGTCAGGCGCCGCCCTGGGGCTATGTCGCCGCCGCCGACCTGACGACCGGCAAGATCGTTTGGAAGCACAAGAACGGCACCACCCGCGACGCCTCGCCGGTGCCGCTGCCCTTCCGCATGGGCGTGCCCAACCTGGGCGGCCCGGTCATGACCGCGGGCGGCGTCGCCTTCCTGTCGGGCACCATTGACTATTATGTCCGGGCCTACGACGTCTCCACCGGCAGGCAGCTGTGGGAGAGCCGCCTGCCGGCGGGCGGTCAGGCGACGCCGATGACCTACCAGGGCGAGGACGGCCGGCAATATGTGCTGGTGGTGGCCGGCGGGCATGGCTCGCTCGGGACCAAGGGGGGTGATTCGGTGATCGCCTACGCGCTGCCGAAGTGACCCTCCCCCCGACTGCCGCTTCCAGCACCTCAATCCATTACCCGGAGGGCATTCCGTGACCATCGTCGTCCATCATCTCAACAACAGCCGGTCGCAGCGGATCCTGTGGCTGCTGGAGGAGCTGGAGCTTCCCTATGAACTCCGCTTCTACCAGCGTGACAAGACGACCAATCTGGCGCCGCCGGAATTGAAGGCGGTGCACCCGCTGGGGAAATCGCCGCTGCTGGAGATCGACGGACGGATCGTCATGGAGTCCGGCGCCATCGTCCAGCATCTGTGCGAGGGTGCCGGCCGCTTCCTGCCGCCGGCCGGCTCGGACGACGCGCTGCGCCATCTCCAGCTGATGCATTTCGCCGAAGGCTCGGTGATGACCCCGGTGCTGCTCGACCTCTATGTCGGGCGGCTGGGCGAGGCGGGCGCGCCGCTGCATCCCCGCATCCAGGAGCAGCTGGCCAGCCATTTCGACTATCTGGAGTCCGAGCTTCGCCCGTCCGGCCATTTCGTCGGCGACAGCCTGACCGGTGCCGACATCATGCTCAGCTTCCCGGTCGAGATTGCGATGATGAAGGGCAACCGCAGCCGCTGGCCGAAACTGGCCGCCTTTGTCGATGCCATGCACGCCCGTCCGGCATGGCAGCGCGCGCTTGCCAAGGGCGGCGCCTACTTCAAGTGACCGCCAATGAAAAGGCCCGCTCCGGTCTCCCGGGGCGGGCCTTCTTCATAAAACCCACAATCCTCAGCGCGTCGGAACCGGCGGCGTCTGCGAATAGTCGTAGAAGCCGCGGCCGTACTTCTTGCCGATCCAGCCGGCTTCGACATACTTCACCAGCAGCGGGCAGGGGCGGTACTTGCTGTCGGCAAGGCCCTCGTACAGCACCTGCATCACCGCCAGACAGGTGTCCAGTCCGATGAAGTCAGCCAGCTCCAGCGGGCCCATCGGGTGGTTGGCGCCCAGCTTCAGCGCGGTGTCGATGGCGTCGACGCCGCCGACGCCCTCATACAGCGTGTAGACGGCCTCGTTGATCATCGGCAGCAGGATGCGGTTGACGATGAAGGCCGGGAAATCCTCGGCCACCGCGGCGGTCTTGCCGATGGCGAGCGTCAGTTCCTTGATGGCGTTGAAGGTCGGCTCGTCGGTCGCGATGCCGCGGATCAGCTCGACCAGCTGCATCACCGGCACCGGGTTCATGAAATGCATGCCCATGAACTTGGCCGGACGGTCGGTCGCCGCCGCCAGACGGGTGATCGAGATCGACGAGGTGTTCGTCGCGATCAGCGCTTCCGGCTTCAGGTGCGGGACCAGCTTCTTCAGGAGGTCGCGCTTCAGCGCCTCGTTCTCGGTCGCGGCCTCGACCACCAGATCGCAGTCGCCGAAGATCGACAGGTCGGTGCCGGTGACGATGCGGCCGAGAGCCGCCGTCTTGTCCGTCTCGCTCAGCTTGCCCTTCTGGATCTGCCGGTCGAAGTTCCGGGAGATGCCGGCGAGCGATTTTTCCAGCGCCGCTTCGCTGATGTCGGACAGGACGACGTCATAGCCGGCCTGGGCGCAGACCTGGGTGATGCCGCTGCCCATCTGGCCGGCGCCGATGATGCCAATCTTCTTGATCGTGGTCATGGAGGCTGTCCCGCGAAGGATGTGGGGTGGTTGGTCCGCCGCCTCCGTCACCGGTTTCGTCCGATGACAGGCGCGGCGGACCGGATCAGCGCGCCTTATCCAAGCTTTTCCGTCAGCTCCGGCACGGCCTTGAAGAGGTCCGCGACGAGGCCGTAATCGGCGACCTGGAAGATGGGCGCTTCCTCATCCTTGTTGATCGCGACGATGACCTTGCTGTCCTTCATGCCGGCCAGATGCTGGATCGCACCCGAGATGCCGACGGCGATGTAGAGATCCGGAGCCACGATCTTGCCGGTTTGCCCGACCTGATAATCGTTCGGCACGAACCCCGCGTCCACCGCGGCGCGGCTGGCACCCACGGCGGCGCCCAGCTTGTCGGCCAGCGCCTCCAGCAGCGGGAAGTTCTCGCCCGACTGCATGCCGCGCCCGCCCGACACCACCACGCGGGCGGCGGTCAGTTCCGGACGCTCCGACTTGGTCAGCTCGGCCGAGACGAAGCTCGACAGCCCGGCGGCACCGGCACCCGCGACCTGCTCGACGGCGGCCGAACCGCCCTCGGATGCTGCGGTCTCGAAGGCGGTGGTACGGACGGTGATCACCTTGACCGCATCGGCCGACTGCACGGTGGCAATCGCGTTGCCGGCATAGATCGGCCGCTCAAAGGTGTCGGCGGAGACCACGGCGGTGATGTCGGAAATGGCGGCTACGTCCAGCAATGCTGCGACGCGCGGCAGGAGGTTCTTGCCGACCGAGGTGGCGCCGGCCAGCACGTGGCCGTAGCCGCCGCCTGTGACGGTGGACACCACCAGCGGGGCGACGTCTTCCGGCAGCTGGTGCTCGTAGGCGGCATCGTCGGCCAGCAGCACCTTGGCGACGCCGGCCACCTTTGCGGCGGCATCGGCGGCGGCCTGCGCGCCCTTGCCGGCGACCAGGATATGGACATCGCCGCCGATCTTGGCGGCGGCGGTGACGGCGTTCAGCGTGGCGGGCTTCAGCGAGGCGCCGTCGTGGTCGGCGATGACGAGAATGTTGGCCATGGTCAGTTCATTCCCCTCAGATCACGCGCGCATCGTTCTTGAGCTTGTCGACCAGCGTGGCGACGTCCGGCACCTTGATGCCGGCCTGGCGCTTCGGCGGCTCGGCGACCTTCACCGTCTTCAGGCGCGGCGTGACGTCGACGCCCAGGCTGTCCGGGGTGACGGTCTCCAGCGGCTTCTTCT
>Ga0206117_101396_pt1 | contig 12514 bp, 15 predicted proteins | sample 3A5Ametagenome_FD_177997 | JGI IMG/M metagenome (GOLD analysis project Ga0206117, IMG submission 177997) | Enriched microbial communities from leaf-cutter ant dump, University of Wisconsin, Madison, United States - 3A5A | ecosystem: Environmental > Terrestrial > Nest > Insects nest > Nest dump... | reverse complement strand
CGACTGGCAGGCGGATCAGCGCCGAGAAAGCGCCCGGACCGTCCGCTTGGCCGAGGCATGGCGCAGCGCCCCGCAGGCGGTCTTCCAGTCACACCGGACCCGACAGCACCAGCGAAGGTCAGACGAGACCACACCCGCTATCACCCCCGCTGGCGACAGGGTGAACTCACCTTGCCGGTCGGATCAGGGAAGACCGCACCGGCGCAGCCCATGCAGCACCGTCCCCGATCCCGGCGAGGCACACGACAGTTGCCATTGCCGTATTCCATCTGATTTCCTGTTCGGACGCCCCATCCGCGTCCTCGATTAGCAAGGTCTGACCGAAGACCGGCTTCGCCTCGCTCGTCTTCCCGCAACGTTCGTCGCCAGCTTTTTTCCGCCGCCTTCGGCTTTGCAGCGCGAAACAAAAAAGCCGTCGCCGGCCGCCTTCCACTTTGTTCCAGCCCCAAGGGGTGCGGGGCCGATCGTCCCCGGTCGAACGACCGCCATCGAGGTCGCAATGGTGCGGCCCGACAGGAAAAGGAATACGACAATGGCAACCATCGGCACCTTCACCAAGAACGAGAACGGCGCGGGCTTCACCGGCGCGGTCAAGACCCTGACCCTCAACGTCAAGGCGAAGTTCACCGCCACCGAGGGCGATAGCGAGCGCGGCCCCGACTTCCGCATCTTCGCCGGCGCTACCGAGTTCGGCGCAGCCTGGAAGAAGGTCGCCCGCGAGACGCAGCGCGAATACCTCAGCGTCAAGCTGGACGATCCGAGCTTCCCGGCACCGATCTACGCCAGCCTGGTCGAAGCCGAGGACGGAAAGTCCCACAACCTCATCTGGTCCCGCCGCAACGGCGACTAACACCAGCTCGCCGAACTGCCCCGCTCAACCGAGCGGGGCTTCTTTTTGCTCATGGCCGCCGCCTCTCAAGGAACAAGGAGATCGGGATACACGGCTTTCCGGTTCTCCGGCTTGGCGTATCCCGATCAGATCTTCTCCCCGTCCGCCGCTTCCGCTCTGGCCGGGCCGGTTGCTTGGGGGCGCTGCCCCCTGGCGCGGCACAAGGGCGGCCGGGCGGTATCCCCAGCCTTCCGCGCGGATGCGTGCTGCGCACTGTCGTCAAAGCCGCCATCCGCTTGTGCAGGCCGGGTGATCCCCCTCCGCCCGGCCGCCCTTGCACCTTGCACCCCCCGGTCTCGCCGACGGGCAGGGTTGCAGCGCAGCGCTGCGCTCCAACCCAAGCCCATTAGGAGAAAGACCATGAACGCCATTACCCTGAACCATCAGCAGCAGCCCGTTTCCAAGGGATTCCGCGTGGACATTTCGCGCGGCCAGAATATCGGCCGGGTTTCGTCGGAGTGGTTTTCGCGCCCGGATGATGAGCGCTATTTGAGCCTGACCGAGCTTTACGACGCGGTGAAGTCCCGCGCGGATCGCGCCAAGGCCCGCACCGTGGAGAGCCGCGCCGTGCGCGTGGAAGCCAGCCGCGACGATGCGGAGCGGCTTTCGCTTCTCGTCCCCGGACAGGAGCAGCCTATCGCCCCGACGCATTGGAGTTTCGGCCAGCTTTGCAGCCTTGTCGGCGCACCGGCAAAATATCTGCGCGAGCTTCCCGCGCCGCTGGCGGGCATCAATATGCAGCATGGCCTTTTGAACCATCGCGCCGAACTGGTGAAGACGCTGGAAACCGAAGACGGGCGCGTTGAGCTTCGCGCCGTGACCGGCCCGGATTATGGCCGCATCTGGGATCATGAGCTTGTCGCCGCCGTGATGAAGATCGCCGGGAATGGCGTCGGCGATACCATGTGGAAGGTGCCGGGCGTGTTGGATTGGGCAACCATGACCCACAACCCCTTTGTGGACGTGACCAAGGACACGACCACGCTTTACGCCAGCGACCGCGACGTTTTCCTGTTTCTGGTGGACGATACGCACCCCATCGAGGCGGGACGTCTGCCGAACGGCGACCCCGACCTTTATTTCCGGGGTTTCTATTGCTGGAATAGTGAAGTCGGATCGAAGACCCTCGGGATCGCCTCTTTCTATCTCCGGGCGGTTTGCATGAACCGCAACCTTTGGGGCGTGGAAGGCTTCGAGGAAATCAGCATCCGGCACAGCAAGTTTGCCGCGCAGCGCTTCGCCCATGAAGCCGCTCCGGCGCTGACCAGCTTCGCCAATTCCAGCCCCGCGCCTTTCGTCGCCGGGATCAAGGCGGCGCGGGAGCGTATCGTCGCCCGCACCGACGAGGATCGGGAGAGCTTTTTGCGCAAGCGCGGTTTCAGCAAGGCCGAGACCGGCAAGATCATCGAAACCGTCTTGCAGGAGGAAGGCCGCCCGCCCGAAAGCATCTTCGATTTCGTCGCCGGCATGACCGCCCACGCCCGGAACAAGCCGCATCAGGATACGCGCCTTGAACTGGAGGCGAAGGCAAAGACCCTGTTGGAGAAGGCCGCATAATCCATCAAAGCCGCGCAGCCGGAAACCCGGTTGCGCGGCTTTCCGCTTTTCAGGTTTTCCGCCTCGCCAAATTTTCCGCCGATCCGGCGCTGCGGATCGGCGTTGCGGCCATACCCGAAAACATGGCCGCGCTCGCCGGGCTGCGCCCGGCTCGCAAATCAACAGAAGCTATGTTAAGACAAAAATAACCAAGAGAATTGATCGGCTTAGGCGATCCACTTATCTGATTACCTCACCTATGGCGACGGGGCTTCATCTCGGAAACTTCCTGTTCGGGCTTGGTCGGCCCGAATAGGGAGGTGACGCCATGCTACGCATCGACTGGCGCGCTCCGGCCGCCTACAGGCACGCCAAGAACCTACCGGCCGCCGGTTTCGCGTGGGAATATCTTCGTCGCAATGACGAATATCGCCACGATTTTCAGAACATCGCCGTGACCGCACAGGCGGACGGAAGCGAACTTGAGGCGTTCGTGAAACGCTGGGGGCTGCGATTTCCCCAACGATCCCGACGCCGCGCCTGACCGACAGTCCCCGTTCTGGTCCCCCGACCTTCAGCCGCAGGCCGTCATGCTGACGCCCGTAGAGCACAAGGACGGCGAGACCGAACCCATAGTCGTGCTGGCCCATCTCGACGGCCTGGACCTGCGCCGCGCGTCCGATGGGTGGCACGGCATTTGGCGCGTCGATGGCGTCGCGCATCAATTCTGGTTGCCGGACGCCATCCCCGACGCCGCGGCCTTCTATGCCGTGACCCTGCCGATGGATTCGTTTCTGGAGCTGCGCATCCATGCCGCGCGCAGGCTTTGGCGCTCGCTCGCGCATCGCTCGCCGGGGCCGCCGCCCGGCGTCCTGCCGGACCAGCTCCGGCAATGGCATGTCCTGTCGCTGCGCGCGCTGGACGCCAAGCTGCGCGGCGAAAGCTACCGGACCATCGCCGAAGTCCTGCTCGGCTTTCGCGGCACGAAAGACGACTTCGAGAACGACCCGAGCAAGAGCAAGGCTCGCCGTCTGGTCGCGCATGGCATCAGGATGATGCGCGGCGGCTATCGCCTGTTGCTGCACTATCCGGTAAAAACCGACAAAAGCTGATCCGGCCGCATCAGCGTGGCGTCACGCCTGATTCGCGGCCGCTTGCTCCAGCAGGCGCTTGTAACCTTCGCGCGACATCCATTGCGCCCGTTGCAGATGGCTTTGCCAGCACCGATAGGTGCGCAGCTCCTCGGCCACAGGATCGCGGTGCAGCACGATTTGCGCCACTTCCTTCCAATCGGCATCTTCGGCTTTGGCATCCAGCAGGCGCAGATAGGTCACGAAATGCCGCTCGTCATAGACGGTAATGTCGTTGCCGGTCGGCGCTTCGTCGTCCACATCGGGATCGAGTTCGACTGGAATTTTCATTGTCATTCTCCCTCCACCCGGATGAGCCTTGCTTGCGGTGCGCCCCCGCAATGGCCCCTCTGACCTGGTGATCGGGGAGTTAGTAACCGTGACTAGACGGCCCCATGGCCTTTAGGCGAGAAGCCCTGGACATGCGCCATGGGCTCCCCGACCATAGGGTCAAGGAGTGTGGTGCCGTCACGGCCGACACCAACCGCTAGTCAGGGGTTACTAAGCCCCAGAGCAGCGCGTCTGCTCCGCGCATAGTCTTAACCGAGCCGAGCGCGTCTGTCTTCGCCAAACAGCGCGAGCAGTCCCAACCCCGCTGAAATCTTTCCGCTTTTCGCCCTTGCAGGGGGTGCCGTCTGCGCGGGGGCGCAAATGCGGCACGCTACAGGCCGCCAGTCCCTCGCCATGGTTCGCCACAGCCCGCTGTCGAAACCGACAGCCGCCTGTCTGACGAACCCGGAGGTGATCCCCATGGCCATCCGCCGCAACGCGGAGCTGCCGCCGCGTCTCTTGCGCACCAAGGAAGCCGCGCGCTTCCTCGGCATCTCGCTTCGCACCCTCGAAAAGCACCGGACCTATGGGACCGGCCCGACCTATCGCAAGATCGGCGGCCGCGTCCTCTACGCCGTCCGCGATCTCGAATCATGGTCGGCCAACGGCGCTCGCAAATCCACCCGCGACAAGAACGCCGGCACAGTATTCCCCGCCCGTCCGCTCACGCCGGAAGAACAGGACCGGCTCTAGATGCTGCGCGACGACGACCATGTTCCCGCGCAGCCGGCCGACGCCAGCGAGCGCAGCCGTCTCGACCCCTTCGTGGTCGCAACCGGCGACGCCACGCCGAGAGACCAGCGTGACTTGATGGAGCGGCCATTCTTCTCGCTGGCGAAGCGGCCGCGCACCACGCCGATCCTATACCGGGCCGCCGATGTGGAAGTGCAGGTGTTTGCCATGCCCGAACATGGGATGGCGACCATTTGGGATGCCGATGTGCTGATATGGGCGGCATCGCAGATCGTCGCGGCCGAGAACGATGGCCTCACCACATCGCGTTTCTTTCGCTTCATGCCGTATCAGCTCCTGCGCGCCATCGGGCGGGCCACCGGCAACCGCGACTATCTGTTGCTCAAGGCCGCGCTCGCCCGTCTGCAATCCACCGTTATCGCCACGACGATCCGCAATGGCCGCCATTGGCGGCGGCGGCAATTCTCTTGGGTAAACGAGTGGGAGGAAATGACGACGCGCACCGGCCGCGTCGAGGGCATGGAATTTGTCCTGCCCGAATGGTTCTACAACAGCGTAATCGACCGTTCGTTGGTGCTCACCATCGACCCGGCCTATTTCCGGCTGACTGGCGGCATCGAGCGTTGGCTGTATCGAGTCGCCCGCAAGCATGCCGGACACCAGCCCGAAGGCTGGGCCTTCGAGGTTTCCCACCTTCACCAGAAATCCGGTAGCGCGGCGCGGCCGTCCGACTTCGCGCTCGACCTGCGCCGGATCGCAGCCCGCCAATCGCTGCCCGGTTACAGCCTCCAAATTGAACTGGAGGACGGGCGGGAATTGCTGCGCTTTCTCCCCGAAAAACAATTCACAGTGCCTGTTGATAACCATGTGAATCCTATCGGGACATTAGGCGCACGCAGTATCGGGACATTAGGCGCAAATCGCGCGCCGGACTCTATAGAAGAATCTAACAAAGAATCTAACTCTTCTTCTTTGACGCGCACGCACGCGATCCATGGTGCCAGTGCCACCCGTCGAGGTGCGCCATGATCGTCGCGCTTTTGAACCAAAAGGGCGGCGTCGGCAAAACCACGCTGGCGCTGCATCTCGCGGGAGCTTGGGCCGCACAGGGGCGGCGCGTCGTCCTGATCGACGCCGATCCGCAAGGCTCCGCCCTCGACTGGTCGCAGCGGCGCGGCCATGAAGGCTTACCGAGGCTGTTCAGCACCATCGGCCTGGCGCGTGACACGCTGCACCGTGAAGCGCCAGAGTTGGCGCGTGACGCCGATCATGTCGTTATCGACGGGCCGCCCCGCGTCGCCGGTCTCATGCGCTCGGCGCTGCTCGCTGCCGACCTAGTGCTGATCCCGGTGCAGCCGTCGCCGTTCGACGGCTGGGCTTCGGCCGAGATGCTGGGGCTTCTCAGGGAAGCGCGTATCTACCGGCCCGAATTGGTCGCTCGCTTCGTTCTCAACCGCTGCGGCGCGCGCACCATCATCGCCCGCGAGACGGCCGAGACGCTGGCCGACCACGATCCGCCCTTGCTCGCCACCACCATCGGCCAGCGCGTCGTCTTCGCCGACGCCGCGCAGTCCGGCCGGCTTGCATACGAGACCGAAGGCGACAGCCCGGCCGCGCGCGAGATCGCCGCGCTGGCCGCCGAGATCGACCGGCTACGGATCGGGAGGGCCGCGCCATGACCGGACGCCCCAGCAAGTCCGGCTTCGCGTCCCGGCCGGGCAATCCCGAGCGCTGGATCAAGGCGGCCGAAACGCCGCTGGGCGGCAAGACCGCCCGCGAAGCGTTCACCGCCCGCCTGACCATCGACATCACCGCCGAGCTGCGCGGCCGCATCAAGGTCGCGGCCTTCCGGCGCGGCATCACCGTCACCGACATGCTGCGCGACCTGCTCGCCCGCGAATTTCCACCCTCCGAAGGAGACCAGCCATGACCGGCAAGGCGGCCCGCCGCATGCACGGCCGTCCGCTGCCGGACGGTCCCGCACCCTTCACAACCCTGGTCGAACTGACCTTCGAGAAACGCAAGGTTGAGCACTGGATACGCTTCGGCCGCAAGAGCTACGAACAGATCATCGACCGCCGCCGCAGCGTCGTCGGCTTCGCGCCGGGCAGCGTCTTCGCCTTCGTCCGCTGGGCCAAGGGCGAGCACGGCACGGTCGTTTCCCGCATCGACATAGTGCGCGCCATCGGCCGTGGCGAACCCTTCCAGACGCTGCCCTTCGTCCGGCCCGGTGGCGAAATCCTGTTGCGGCTCGACGGCTGGCCGAAGGTGCAGCGCGCGCTTGTCGCCATCGACGCGGTGGAAGCGCTCGGCCTCGATCCGGCCGACACCGCGCCGGAGCATTGGCGGCATGTCCACAACCGGCTGACCGCCGGTCTCGACCCGCGTGAATACACGCCCGAGCGGCACGCCGCATGGCTCCATCGCCGGAGGATCGCCCCATGACGCGCCGCCGCATCCTCACGGTGACGGCGCTTGCCGTCATCGGCATCGCCGCCGCCAGCACCGTCGAAACGCCGACGAAACTGATCTGGAACGCCACGGCCAGCGCGCCGGTCGGCTTCTACACGGTCGAGCCGGCCGACGCGCTCGACGTGCCGGAGCTGGTCGCCGTCATGCCGCCGGAACCGCTTGCCGGATTCATGGTCGAGCGCGGCTATGTCGGGCGCGGTGTGCCGCTGCTCAAGCGCGTTCTCGGCCTGCCGGGACAGCAGGTTTGCCGCCTGCGATCCACCATCACCGTCGATGGCGTGGAGATGGGCGATGCGCTCGACCGCGACCGGCTGGGCCGCGATCTGCCCGTATGGCAGGGCTGCCGCACCATCGGCGACGGCGAAATCTTCCTCATGAATTGGGAGGTCCGCGACAGCCTGGACGGCCGTTACTTCGGACCCATCCCCGCAAATTCCGTCATCGGCCGCGCGCTGCCGCTCTGGACCGATGAGAAAGGCGACGGCCGCTTTGAATGGCGCGCGCCGACGCACTGACCCCGCATGTCCACCCTCAATCACAGGAGACTTTCCATGCCCCAGATCGGTCAATTCACCCGCGAGGAATCCGGCTTTGTCGGCCGCGTTCACACGCTCACCCTCTACCGCGAACTCACCATCACCCCCGCCGAAGGAGCGGACGCGGAGAACGCCCCCGACTATCGTGTTCATCACGGTGCCGACGATGGCCCGGAAGTGGGCGCGGCCTGGAAGCGCACCGGCGAGAAGGCCGGCGAATACCTTTCCGTGCTGCTGGACGATCCCGCCTTGCCGCAGCCGATCCGCGCCAACCTGTTCCGTGACGACGATGCTGGCGCATCGTGGTCGCTGCACTGGAGCCGCCCCAAGCAGCGCGACGAGCGGGACTAAGGCCGTGCGTTCCTGCGTCATCCCCGCGCTCAAAGCCCTCATCCCGTTGTTCGCGGAAAGGCCGTCTCATCCCGTCGTCCCGCTCGGCGATCAGACGGCCGGCGCGCACAGCGAAGGTCAGGGGCGGCGTTTCGCCGGCGCTTGCGCCTTGCCCTTGACCGCAGCGAGCACGCTGGCAGGCTGGCGTCGTGGTGGAGACAGGGCGGCATTGCGTTGTGTCGTTCTTCTGGCAGCCGGTGTGCTGTCACTCGGCAGCGGATCGGCGATGGCGGTTGCGCAATCGACGCCGATGGTGCAGCCGGCCGCCATCCATCTCCATGCTGCTCACATTGCGGAAGCCGCGCAGCGTTTCGGCATACCCGAGGACTGGATTATCGCGGTGCTGCGCGCGGAAAGCGCGGGCGACGTGCGCGCGGTTTCCCCGGCCGGCGCGCTCGGCTTGATGCAGGTCATGCCCGCCACCTGGGACGACCTTCGCGCTCGTCATGGACTCGGCCGCGACCCCTACGATCCGCGCGACAACATCCTCGCCGGCACCGCCTATCTGCGCGAAATGTTCGACCGCTACGGCAATGTGGCCGCCATGCTCGCGGCCTACAACGCCGGTCCCGGCCGATATGACGAACACCTTGCGACGGGCCGCGCGCTGCCTCCCGAGACCCGCGCCTATGTCGCGGCGCTCGCGCCGGTTCTCGGCGGCGCGGTCGCGTCCGAAGCACCCGCGCCAGCACCGCCACCGCCGCCGGATTGGCGCGAAGCCCCGCTTTTCGTCATGCGCTCGGCCGACACGCGCGCTGCCGCGCCAGCGCGCGATCCCGACGATGCGGAGCCGCAGGACGGCGGCATTATCGTGGCTCGCGCCGGCGACGAGAGAACGCCATGAAGACGGCGTTCCCACGCGCGGCGCGAGCCGTTCCGGTGTCCAGTCTGGCAGGTTTGCGCCCGGCTGGATTCCCGGCAGGAAGGGCAGAAAAGTCGAAGAAGGACGAGGGCAAGATAAAGGAACATGGCACCACGTCGGGCCAGTTCTCGAAATTGTTGTTGTCTGCACACTGTTTAGCGGCCGCGCGCGCGGCACGGCATTTTTTGACCCCGCGTGCCGCGTGTTTGCGCAAAGCCTTGGCGTTGCTGGATTTTGACCGGCACCATGGGCGGGAATGGCCCATTTTCCGGGGATTCCGGCCGGATGCGCGTCCATGAGCGCCGACGACGAAATCCGCTTCCGGCCGAAGCCCGGCCGCATCCGATCCGACACGCCGCGCGCGGGCAAGGCCAAGAGCTTTCTGACGCAGGCCAAGAAGCTCGCCCGGCAGCACAGCACGGCCCATCCGAAATACTCGCCGCGTCTGCCCGCGCGCACCGGCACGAACGCCTCCGCCAAAGGCGGCAAGGCCGCGCGCTCGGCGACGGGACCGGGCGTCCGGCGTGGACGCGGCGCGGCCTTCGTCCGCGCCCGCACCCTGTCGGGCGGCTGGCGTCACAGCGCGCCCGGCATGCGCCGTGTCGTCGTGAAGACCCGCTACGTTCAGAACGCGGGCAGGAACGGCAAAGGGGCCGCGCATCTGCGCTATATCCAGCGCGACGGAACCTCCCGCGACGGCGAGCGCGGACAGCTCTATTCCGCCACCGAGGATCGCGCCGATGGCGACGCCTTCCTTGATCGCGGCAAGGAGGATGAGCGCCAGTTTCGTTTCATCATTTCCGCCGAGGATGGGACGGACCTGACCGACCTCACCGCACATACCCGCGACCTCATGAGCCGGATCGAAGCCGACCTTGGCACCCGGCTCGATTGGGTCGCCGTCAATCACCACAACACCGGCCATCCCCACGTCCACGTCATCGTGCGCGGCAAGGACGACCTGGGCGAGAACCTTGTCATCAACGGCGACTATCTCGCCAACGGCATCCGCGAGCGCGCGACCGAGCTGACCACGCTGGAGCTCGGCCCCGTCACCGAGATCGAGCAGGCCCGCAAGCTGTCTGCCGAGATAGATCAAGATCGGTTCACCCGCATCGACCGGGCGATGGCCGACGAGGCGGATGGCCGCTTCCTCGACCTGCGCCATGAGCCTTCCGACCACAAGCGCCAGTTCAACCGCGCCCTGCGTCTCCGTCGCCTCGCCAAGCTGGAAAAGATGGGCCTCGCCACTCCCCACGCGCCGGGCGTCTGGGAGTTGAGCGAGCGGATGGAGCCGGCGCTGCGCGAGCTGGGCGAGCGCGGCGACATCATCCGCACCATGCACAAGGCGCTGAAGGCGGACGGCCTTGAGCGCGACCCCATGACCTTCCAGATTCATGACGGGCCGCCCGCAGCTCCTATCGCCGGCCGCGTCGTGGACAAATACCTGTCCGACGAGCTGGGCGAGAACCTGACCGTCGTGGTGGACGGGATCGACGGCCGCACCCATCATCTTTCCGGCATCGACCCGGCCCGCGTCGAGGATGCGCGGATCGGCAGCGTCATCGAGATCGGCCCGGCCGACACGACGCAGCGCCCGTCCGACCGGACCATTGCGGCAATCGCAGAGGATGGCATCTATCGGCCGAGCCGACATCTGGAGCAGGCCAAATTCGAGGGCCGCGTTCCGGGCGGGGACTACGAGGGCTATGTCGATGCTCATGTGCGCCGGCTGGAGGCTCTGCGCCGCGCCGGCATGGTTGAGCGGATCGACGCCGGCCAATGGCGCATCCCCGATGACTTCGAGGGCCGCGCCGCCGCCTACGACGCCGGCCGCAACCGGCAGGCCAGCATCCGCGTCCTGTCCTCCTTCGATCTGGAAAGGCAGATCGGCGCGGACGGCGCGACCTGGCTGGACCGCAAGCTGCTTTCGCCAGACGTATCGGATCTCGGTTCCGCCGGTTTCGGCCAAGAGGTCCGCGACGCCATGGACCGCCGCCGGGAACATCACGTCGAGCGGGGAGACGCCACCCGCAACCGGGATGGCCGTGTCTTCTATCGGCGCAATCTTCTCGTCACGCTGCGCGAGCGCGAAACTGCCCGCGCCGGTGCGGAGTTGGCGGCGAGCAAGGGCTTGCCATTCCGGGCGGCGGCGGACGGCGAAACCGTCAGCGGCAAGTTCACCGGGACCGTCCAGCTATCGAGCGGCAAGTTCGCCCTGGTCGAAAAGTCCCACGAGTTCACGCTTGTTCCATGGCGGCCGGTCATCGACCGCCAGCTTGGCCGCGAGGTCATGGGCGTCGTTCAGGGTGGTTCTGTCTCATGGCAGTTGGGGCGCCAGAGGGGCTTAGGGCTATGAAGCGCCGGCAGGTTCCTCTTTCATATCGTCGGCAAACTTGCGCATGAGCCGCACGAGTTCATCGACATCGTGGGAGTCCCACTTATTGAAGATGGCGCGGGCATTCCTCTCGCGCACCGCATCAACCTTGTCCGTCATCGCTTTGCCCTTTGGTGCAATCACCGCTTTATGGACTCTGCGATCGGCCTCGCTTTTCTGGCGCTCCACCAAGCCAAGACTCTCCAGCTTGCCGACCTGTCGGCTAACGGTTGTGTAGTCGCGACCCACCCCGTCAGCGAGTTCCACGACGCCGATCGGCCCGCGCCGCTCGATCACAACCAGCAGGGGAAACAATGCGCGATCGAGTGCTATGTCGGCATCACGGACCATCTCCTCGTCGCGCTGCGGCCTGTTCATGACACTAACAATGTCAATCAATGCGTCGTGAAGTTCGCGAATCTGGCGGCTCATATGTGTATTTTGCACCTTTTCTCTTGACGGCATGCCGCCCCTCCTATTATGTGCAATTTACACATATGGAGATGAGCATGACAAGAGATTTCGCAACCGACGTGCTGATTTGTGGCGCAGGAGCGGCAGGCTTAACCCTTGCAATCGACCTCGCGCGGCGGGGAGTCTCCTTTCGCCTGATAGAGAAGATGGATGATGCCTTTCGCGGCTCGCGAGGTAAGGGGCTGCAACCGCGCACGCTGGAAGTTTTCGAGGATTTGGGTGTCGTTGATCGGATCGCCGCTGCGGGCGGCCCCTATCCGCCGCAGCGGGAATATACAGCAGATGGCACCTTCACCGAGGCGGCCGTTGTCGAGTCTCAGGAGCCGAGGACGGACGAGCCTTACCGCACGCCCCTGATGATTCCGCAGTTCCTTACCGAAGGCGTCATGCGCGACCGGCTCGCCGAGTTCGGGCATAGCGTCGAGTTCGGTTGCGAGTTGATCGGCTTCGAGCAGGACGACGACGGCGTAACGGCTCGCCTTGTCGGAAAGGCCGGGGAACAGGTTGTGCGCTCGCGCTACCTTGTCGGAACCGATGGCGGACACAGCTTCGTCCGCCACGCGCTTGGTATCGACTTTCCGGGCAAAACGCTCGGCGTCCGTGCCGTGGTGGCCGATGTTGTCCTTACGGGGCTGGATCGCGATGCGTGGCACCGCTTCAACGAAGGCGACATGCAGCAGCAAATTGGAATCTGCCCGCTCGCAGGCACCGACCTGTTCCAGATTCAAGGGCCGATTCCGCTGGAGGGCGACATGGACCTTTCAGCGGAGGGCCTTTCGGCGCTTGTATCCGAGCGCACCGGGCGAGACATCCGCGTCCAGTCGG
>Ga0206117_101393_pt1 | contig 12536 bp, 7 predicted proteins | sample 3A5Ametagenome_FD_177997 | JGI IMG/M metagenome (GOLD analysis project Ga0206117, IMG submission 177997) | Enriched microbial communities from leaf-cutter ant dump, University of Wisconsin, Madison, United States - 3A5A | ecosystem: Environmental > Terrestrial > Nest > Insects nest > Nest dump... | reverse complement strand
CGGCTCAGATAGGTGAACACACGAAGCGCCTCCAGAGTGATCTCGCGGTCGGTCGAAACGGCTCTGGAGATGACGTCATGATGATGCAGCATCGTGGCCTCGGTACGCAAGGTTGTCAGGTTGCTGGAGCGATAATCGGAATGGTTCGGCGTTGCGCCCCGCAGGCCCGCGGTGCCGGATGAAGTCTGCGTTCCCATGTTCGGTTCCGTCATCGTCCCTTCCCATCCGCTGTGGCCGGCAAGGCCGGTGTTTTCGAATGAGATGACCGTACCGCAGGATTATTGTTCGCGTATGTCGCCACGATTTCGCGGCTGACATAATTGGTGTCTGTGGAGGCAATCATGAAATTGGTTTGAAACCATAGGATGCCTGCCACCGCTTCAAAGCCGCCCGATGGTGCGCCGTTTTGCCGCGGGAACAGGCCCGGTTACAGCCCTGTTTCAAGTCTCATGGGCCCGGCGATGGAGTGCCGGAGTTGGAAGGGAGACCCGCCATGCACCGACTGATCCTGCTGCGCCATGGCCAGAGCGTGTGGAATGCGGAGGACCGCTTCACCGGATGGACCGATGTCGGCCTCACCGACCGCGGCATCGCCGAAACCCACAAGGCCGCCGAGTTGCTGAAGGCCGCCGGCATCGACGTGGACATCGCCTTCACCTCGGTGTTGAGCCGGGCGATCGAGACGCTGCACCTCGTTTTGCGCGACATGGATCGCTTTTGGTTGCCGGTGCACAAGCATTGGCGCCTGAACGAACGGCATTACGGCGCGTTGCAAGGGCTTAACAAGGCGGAGACGGCGGAGCGGCACGGAGCCGAACAGGTGTTCCAGTGGCGGCGAAGCTGGGACGTGCCGCCGCCGCCCATCGAGCCGGAGGATCCGCGGTCGGCCGTCATCGACCGCCGTTACGCTGGCCTTGCCAAGGCGAATCTGCCGCGTGGCGAGAGCCTGAAGGACACCACCGAGCGGGTCATCCCCTTCTGGCGCGACGAGATCGCTCCGGCTCTGCGGCTGGGAGCCCGGGTGCTGGTCTCTGCCCATGGCAACAGCCTGCGCGGGCTGGTCAAGCATCTCGACAACGTCGACGACCACGACATCCCGCTGTTCGAGATCCCGACCAGCCGCCCGCTGGTCTATGAGCTGGGTGCCGACCTGACGCCGTTGCGCCGCTACTTCCTGGGCGAGAACGGCACGGTCGAGGAAATCAGCTGGCCGAAGCGCGAGGGACCGGAGAAGGACAGCAGTGCCGCGGCGTAAGCCCCCTCGCGCTCACCTGGGGCGGAAAGGGGCTTCCAGTGCTTACGGTGTCGCGCCTCGCCGCTTCGGGCCTCTGCCGGTGCGGGGAGCGCCCCGGCCTGGATCACGACCGGAGTCACGACCGCCCTCCTTCCCTGCCGCATGGTGGAAGTGGTGCTGATGCCCGGGCTTTTCGCCGTTGCCCCTCTCCGGCGGACCGCGCCGGCCGCCCCGGCGCTCCTCGACACGGCTGCTGTAACAGTTGTCGCAGACGCGGAAGCGGTGGTTGGCCTTCAGCCGGGTGCCGCAGACCGGACAGGCGCGGGCGAGCGATCGCTCGGCGAGCGTCCGCTCGATGAAGGCGTTCAGGTGGGCCCGACGCTCCTGGCACAAATCCATCTCGGGATAGGCGTCGGGGAAGCGGTAGGCCAGCCAGGCATAGGCTGTCAGCTCCTTCACCGCGCGCTCCGCCTTCTCCAACTCCACGTCGGTGCCGACGCTGTGGCGGAACCGCTCGGCGGCGTCGGGGGCGGCGTTGGGGATTCCCTTGCCCTGGTTGATCGCCCAGCCGCCTAGAAGGCGCAGGTTGTTCTGGTCGCGGGTATCGATGGGGCAGCGGGCCAGCATGTCGCGCTGGGCCAGCGGCAGCCTAGCGCGGTCCACCGCCGATGCCGCCTGGATGCGTTGCTCCAGGTCGGTCATGCGGAAGGTCTGGTTGGCGCGCAGCAGCTCCTGCCCGGCGGTGCGCAGCACCTTGGCGAGGCTGTCGGTGTCCAGTTCCCGCGCGATGGCCTCGACATGGCTGAGGTTGGGGGAGATCCAGGAGCGCGGGTCTTCCGGCGGCACCGGCGGAGAGGTCAGCGCCCGGCGCACCGGGTTGATGCTCTCGCCGTCCAGCACGGCGACGCGGCCTTCCTCACGCAGGCCGAAGCGGCCGGCCCGGCCGCCGATCTGCCGGATCTCCGAAGCGGTCAGTTCGCGCTCCTCACGCCCGTCATATTTGCGGGTGGTGGACAGCACGACGCGGGCGACCGGCAGGTTCAGCCCCATGCCGATGGCGTCGGTCGCCACCAGCACGTCGGCGGTGCCCTCGCGGAAGCGGCGCGCCTCGGCCCGGCGGACCTCCGGCGACAGCGCGCCATAGATCACCGCGACATTGTGGTTGCGGCCCAGCAGGTCGTGGCGGAGCGCCATCACGTCCTTGCGCGAGAAGGCGATCAGCGCGTCGCCGGACTTCACCTCCTCCAGCTTTACCCGCTCCTCCTGCACGCGCAGCGGCGACTTGCGGGTGAATTCGACGACCTCCAGCTCCTCCCCCATGGCGTCGGCCAGACGCTTGACATAGGGGATGGCGTCGGCGGAGCCGGTCATCAGGATTTCCGGCGCGGCCACGCCGGCGACCGCCTGGGTCCAGGCCCAGCCGCGGTCGGGATCGCCGATCATCTGGATTTCGTCGATGACGCAGGCGCCCCAGACCTTGCTGGTGTTGACCATCTCGATGGTGGAGGAGGTGAAGGCGGCGCCCGGCCGCACGTCGCGCTCCTCGCCGGTGACGAGGCTGCAGGGTCGGCCGCGCGTCTCCAGCGCCTCCTGCCCTTCCAGCGCCAGCAGGCGCAGCGGCGCGAGGTAGCAGCCACTCTCCGCCTCGGCCAGCCGGTCCATCGCCGCGTGGGTCTTGCCCGAATTGGTCGGGCCGACGAACAGCCGCAGCTTGCGGATCATCGCGCGGGCGGTGGCGAAGCTGTCGAGATAGACGCCCATGCCGGACGCATTCTCCAGCCGCTCCCGCCGGACCTTAAGGCCGGCACGGGATGCTGCGGTGGAGAAGGCCTCCTCCATCGCGTCGAGCAGCGTCTGCAAACGCGGAATCCGGCCGCCGAAGCCGACGACGCGGCCCAACTCGTCGGCAAAGCCTTTCGGCCGCCAGGAGTCGCCGAAGCCGGCCGCGCGCTGCGCCATCGACGCGACCCAGCCGTCGACGCGGTCCTTCGCCTTGGCGATGGCGGGCGAGGACAGGCAGGCGCCCTTGACCCGCTTGCCGAGCGCCTTGGCCTGCGGCCGGCCGAACCCCTCCTCGATGGTCAGCAGGCCCCACAAGTCGGCCTCGATGTCCGGAAGGGGGCCGAGCGCCACCTTGAAACGGAGCTTCAGCTTGCGGTCTGTGCCGGGGATCTGGACGACATGGTTGACCGCGACCGTCCAGCGCGCCGGAGTGCTCTCGGCATCCACCTCGATCCCGTCACCGCGCACCACGGAGGCCACCGCGCGCAGGGCGTCGCGGCGGTCGAATTCGTCAGCGGTGCCGGTGGTACGGCCGGAACGGGCGTTGTCGGAAGTATCGTCGGTCATGATCGTCTTTTCTTGAGATTGCCCCGGTGATGCAAGCGCTTCGGCCAGCCACATCGGCCGAGCGGCCAGTCCGGCAAAGCCGTTATGACTCTGCCCCCGGACAACAGCCATAGAGCGCCAGGGTCTCTCTTTATGGCCGGGGTCTCACTTTATGGGTCTGACTGGTCGATTCGGCAAGCCGAATCCCCCGAAGGGAGCAAGCCCGGGCTAATTCGAATCCGTCGCCGTTTCGCCGATCTCGCCCGTGCGAAAAGGGGGGAGGCACGGCCACATAGAGCCACGCAGGTTTGGTGGTCCGACCCCAACGGGTTAGCCGCCGCCGCCCGGCGGACAGGCCCGGCACCGGGTCAAGCCGGACCGGTCGCCAGATCGGTCGTGAAACGGTCAATGCTTTGTTCCGATTAATTTTTTTGGGGAGATGCGCATGCCGAACCCTCGTGAGGTCCTGGAACTGATCGAGCGCATGCGGTGCATTTCGAACGACGGAGAGCGCCGGGCCCTGATCGAACGGCTGGGCGCGGTCGACCGTCCGACGGTGCTGTCCTTCCTGAACGCGCATGGGCTGAACGTCTGCATGACGTCGGACGCGGCACTGGCCGCCTTCGGCGCGTCGGACGTGCTGTTGCGCGACGGGATCGGACTGCAGGCGGTCCTGCCGGTGCTGGGCATGCCGGCCGGCCTGAACATGAACGGCACCGATTTCATCCCGTTGCTGCTGAAGACACTCAGTGCCCGCAAGGTCGCGATCTACGGCACGGCCACCCCGTGGCTGGACCGCGCCCGCGCAGCGCTGGAGACGGAGACGCCGCACCGCTACGCCGACCTTCAGCACGGCTTCCACCCGGTGGAGCATTACATCGCCCAGGCGCGGACCAACCGCCCCGACGTGATCCTTCTCGCCATGGGCATGCCCAAGCAGGAACAGGTCGCGGCGGAGCTGAAGCGCGCGCTGGATTATCCGGTGCTGATCGTCAACGGCGGCGCCATCGTCGATTTCCTGGCGGGCCGCTTCAAGCGCGCTCCCGAGGCTGTCCAGCGCTCCGGCCTGGAATGGGCCTTCCGTCTGGCGCAGGAGCCCCGCCGCCTGTTCCGCCGCTATTGCATCGGTGCCTTCGGCTTCGCCTGGAGCACCCTTCGCCTTCGCCGTGCCGCATCCCTCCGAACCCGCGGGACGGGCGCCGCAGCGCCCGCTTCCACCCGGATCTCTCCGTCACCGATCCGGCGGTCGCCTATCCAGAAGGAGCTTTGAGACGTGGAAAACCTTCCCCAGATCAACAACGGAGGCCACGGCCCTGGAAGCCATGGCGGCCTGCCGTCTCAGGCATGGCCCACCCAGGTCGGCCACCATGCGCCGCGTGAGTTCGACGGCCCCGCTCCGGCGATGGGCCCCGACTTCCGCTTCATCCTGCGGGTGCTGGCGGCGCACAAGACGCTGATCATCCTCATCGTGCTGGCGCTGACCGCCCTGTCGGCCTTCGCCGTCTCGCTGATGAAGGACAAGTACACCTCCGAAGCTCTTCTGCTGGTCGACAACCGGCAGGTCCGCGTCGTCCGCGCCGAGGACCAGGCTCTGAACTCGATCACGCCGGAAGACGGCGCGATCCTCAGCGAGATCGAAATCCTGAAGTCGACCGCCGTGCTGTCCCAGGCGGTCGCCGACCTGAAGCTGGCGACCAACCAGGAATACAACCCGCCGGTCCAGGCCGACGAGACGAAGCCCTTCGTCGAGCGCGCCACCGCCTGGACCCGCGAGCAGGCCCATGCCGTGTTCGGTCCGGAACTGCCGGGCGTCGTCCAGGCCGTGCTGGCCCATGGCGACAACATGACCAAGGACACCCACCTGCGCGAGACCCGTGCCGCCGACAGCATCGACGGCGTGCTCGACCGCGTCCGCCGCAACCTCGAGGTCGGCGTCGTCGGCCGGTCGCGCGTGATCCAGGTCCGCTACACCGCCGGCGACCCGGAGATCGCCCAGAAGGTGGTCGACACCGTCGTCCGCCGCTACATGGAAACCCGCCAGCAGATGGACCGCGACCTGTCCACCAGCGCCGTCGCCTGGCTGGAAGACCGCATCGCCACCCTGCGCAAGGAAGTCGCCGCCGCCGACACCAAGGTCGACGCCGTCCGCTTCAAGGCCGGTCTGGTCAAGAACGGCACCAACGGCCTGATGGCCACCACCGAGCTTGAGCAGGCCCGCCTGCGTCTGGCCGAAGCCACCGCCAACCGCGCCCGCGCCGTCGCCCAGGCCCAGACGCTGGAACGCAGCGCCGGCAACGGCGGCAGCCTCGCCTCGCCGGTCGTCGCCCAGCTCCGCGCCACCGTCGCCTCGATCTCCACCGAGCTGGCCCAGCTGTCGCGCCAGTACGGTCCGAAGCACCCGCGCATCCAGGAACTCCAGGCCCGCCTGAACGAAGCGAACTCCTCGCTGCAGCAGGAAGTCCGCCATGAGATCGGCGGCGTCCGCGAGGCGGCCAACGTCGCCATCGAGCAGGAAAACGCCCTGAAGGCGATGATCGCCAAGCTGGAAACCGGCTATCAGACCATGGCCGAGGAAGCGGTGCCTCTGCGCACGCTGGAGGCCGAGGCCCAGGCCAAGCGCCAGCTGCTGGACAGCCTGCTCGGCCGTCTGGAAGAGGTGCAGGCCCAGCAGGACAACCGTGCCTTCCCGACCGCCGTCAAGCTGGTCTCGGCGCCGCAGGTTCCGCATGAGCCGTCGGGTCCGTTCCGCCTCCTGATGCTGCTGGCCGGCTTCGTCGCCTCGCTCGCCGTCGCCATCTTCATCGTCTTCGGCATCGAGCTGTTCCAGCGCCGCATCCGCACCCCGGAAGCCGTCCGCCGCATCCTGGGCGTGGGCACGGTCCATATCGTCCCCCACCACTCCACCCGCGGCACCCGCGGCCGTCTCGACCAGATCTTCCAGAACCATCCGTTCTCGCTGTTCTCGGAATCGATGCGCGCCCTGTTCCGCAACCACCTGTCGGATCTGGGTCCGGTCGGCTCCATCGCCGTCACCTCGGCCCGCCCGCAGGACGGCAAGACCTCGATGAGCCTCGCCGTCGCCCAGGTCGCCGCCCAGGCCGGCCGCCGCGTGGTGGTGGTCGACACCGACTTCCGCCGGTCGCGCATCGACGGCCTGTTCAACCTGTCGGCCAAGAAGGGTCTGTCCGACTGGGTTTCCGGCACCGCCACCCTGGACGAGATCGTCCACACCAGTGAGGACGCGCCCTATGCGATGATCCCCGCCGGCCGCCTGATGCCGGAGACGCTGGACCGCTTCAACGTCGACGGCCTGATCCACCTGATGGCCGGCCTGTCGCCGCACTTCGACCTGGTGGTGTTCGACACCGCCCCGGCACTGGCCGTGTCGGATGCCCGCATCGTCTGCGGCGCCGCCTCCAAGGTGCTGTTCGTCAGCCGCTGGGGCCACACCACGGCCAGCGACCTGCAGGCGGTCGCCGATCTGGGTCCGATCGACCACAGCAAGTTCGTCGCGGTGATGACCGACGTGAACCTGAAGAAGGCGGCGTCGCGCGGTTACCAGGGTCCCTACAACAGCTACATGGCGACCCGGAAATACTACGGCGACACCACCCTGCGGACCGCCCCGTAACGCGGGAAGCCAGGGTGACCTGAAGCTCCTTCGACCCAGAGGCCCTTTCCGTCCGGACGCTGCTGCGTCCGGAGGGAGGGGCTTCTTCATGACCGGCTACCGCGACCAGAGGAGAAGCCCCTCCCCATGATCACGCTTCCGAAGCCCGGCCTTCCCAAATGGCGCCCCTCCCGGCGCGAGCTGCTGTGGACCGCCGCCGCCGGTGCGGTGCTGGCGAGCTGCCGCGGCGCCAGCGGTCCGACATCGGCGGAAGCCGCCGCCGCCCAACCGCAGGCGGCCGAGCCGGTGGTGACCCTGCGCGAGGCCTGCCGGGCGCTGGGCATCCGCCACGGCGCCGCCCGCGACCATTTCATCGATCCGGAAGACCCGATGCTCGACCGGCTGATGGCGCGCGAATGCGATGTCGTCACCCCGGAGAACGGCGGCAAATGGGGTGTCTTCCAGCACACCGAGGGCAATTACAACTGGCGCCGCTTCGATGCCGCGGTTGAACTGGCGCGCGGCATCGGCGCCACGCCGAACTGGCACACGATCATCTGGCAGCATATGGGCATGCCGCCCTACATGAAGCTTCCCGCAGGCCGGCAGGCGGAGCTGGGCATCTCTGAGAGCGCCTATTTCTCGCCGGACGGCACGCTGAGCGCCGAGACTGTCTGGCCGCGCTTCACCGGCGTGGTCGAGGCGGTGCGGCAGCGCTACGGCGACGTCTTCTACCGCATCGACGTGGCCAATGAGGTCTTCTTCTGGGAGACGGTGGAGAGCCACCCGAAGGAACAGGACCGCTACGGCTTCCGCCGTGGCATGTGGTGGGTGGCGGCCGGCGGGGCGGAGAAGGGGCAGGAGTGGCTCGATCCCTTCTTCCACCATGTGCACAAGGCTTTTCCCAAGGCGAAGCTGGTGCTGAACGAGTTCGGCATCGAGATCGACGAAGGCTGGCAGCAGCGCAAGCGCGCCTATCTGCTCGACTGGCTGACCGGGGCGGTGAAGCGCGGCGTGCCGATCCATGGCATCGGGTTGCAGAGCCACCTGATCGGCGGCAAGCCCTATGACAGCGCCGGCATGCGCAAATTCCTGCGCGCGGTCGACAAGCTGGGCGTGTCCGTCCATCTGACGGAGATGGACGTGGACGAGACCCGCCTGCCCCGATCCTGGTCGCGTGCGGAAAAAGACCGGGCGATGGCCCAGCTTGCCAGGCAGTATCTCGCCGACATGCTGGACAATGCCAGGGTGGAGGAACTGTGCTGGTGGCACCTGCGCTCCGACCTGAATTTCATCGCGCGGGAGCATCCGGACCTGGGTGCCCACCCCTCCCCCTATGACGAGGAGTCCCGGCCGCTTCCGCTCTACACGGCGGTGGTTGAGACGCTGCGGGAAAAGGCCCGCACCGGCAAGGCACGGTCGGGCTGAGGGAATTTCGGCTGTCGATACATCCGTACGCCAACCGGCAAAGCCCGCCGAACCGCCATTTTCTTTTGTCCGCTTTCCAAGCGGTTGCTAGGGTTGAAGCGGGACTCTGCCCAAGCCAACGGGGGCAGAGTCCCGCTTCATGCATTTTGCCTTCAACCTGCGCGGGATTTCGTCGGTCATGTCGCCTTCAGAGGCTCCTGAAGAGAGGTTCCGGGAAATATACCGCAAGATTCACGCCATATTCTCGAAAGACAGATTCACGATCAGGTCGCTCAGAGGCATGCCCGGCTTGGCAGGGGAACCGAGCGGGATCATGCATAATTTCGATACCGACGATTGGACCCTTTCCAATCGCGCCAGACTGGCGGAAAGCATTGCCGATACGGATATCCTCATCCTGAACACCGGTGGGGAGGACTATACGGGTTTGAGGGGATTTCTCTCCCGTCAGGGCTTCAGGGGCATCACCTGCCTTTGGCTGCACGACAATCATGTCGCCCACAGCGCGAACCACCAAACGGTCCTCGAGGCCGACGTCTACTTCTGCTCACATCATGGTGCGCAGCATGAAGATTATCTTCTGAATCCTGTTTCCCTTTCCGCTCCAGTCCTGCCAGCCTGTTATCGCAATCTTCCACTCGACACCGTATGCGGGCTCATGACCCGGTACGCCGATCTGCCCCGTCTGTCGCGGGTGGTCGCGCCGTATTTTCTCTACAAGCATTTCAAGCGGACCGCCCTGCTGGAAACCCTGCGGTGCGAATGTCCGGAACTGGTTGCCTTTTTTACTGACGAGAATGACAGGAAGGAAAAATATTACGACTCCATCACCGATGCGGAAAAAGCGTCCAGATGGCTGTTTTTCAAATCCTCGATTGTCGTTCCATTGCATGAAGACCTGTCGATCCGGCTGTTCGACGGTCTGATCTGGGGACACACCGTCCTGGTTCCCGACCCGCTGCCGGCCTTCGATCACGTGTTCGCTGCGGACGAAGCGGCAAGGCTTGGCATTGTCCGATATGACGCCGCTCAGGGCGCGGCCGGCGTCAGCAAGGCCGCACGGGAGGCAATCTCCCTCTTCGACCGGGATGGGCAGGAAGGGCTGTGGCATCGGCATGGACATGTGATGGCCAACCATCTCCTTGGCCATCGCATGAAAGCCCTCCTGTCATTTCTTTCCGATTTCGCCGCTGGGCACACCGTCAATGAAATCGTCAGCATACGGATCGATGACGGAGTTCGGCATGGTATGAGAAGCCGCCGCCCTGACGGGCGCCCGCTGCTCTGACCTGCCGCATAGCAGGAACGGTCGAAAGACCCCCCTCACCCTGCCGATGGGGTAATCCGTCGAACTGCTGCTAATCCCTCCAATCGCCCCAGCTGGCTTCCCCTTCGCGTGCGCGCATCCGCTTGCGCTCCCGGTTAGAGTCCCGGAATGCGTCCGGCACCCCCCGAAGGAGAGGTCGATCGTGCAGAACACAGCCGACACATTGCCGCTTGATCGCCTGCCCGCCGATCGCATGGCGGAAGATGCCCTCGTCGAGCGCTACCGGCGAAAGTTCCACCTCTCGCCGTCATATCCGCTGACGGCTGACATGGTGCAGCGCCACTGGGATCTGGAGCGACGGCTCGCCCGCGAACTGCTCGACAGCAAACCGGAAGAACGCTGGGACGTGTTCGAGCAGGCTTACACGACGCTCTACAGCAGCTGTCCGTGGCTGAACGAGGCGGAGGACGATGCCCATACCCGCAACGACGATCTCGACTTCCGCCATTTCCTGACCCTGCTGGGCGGGCCGCAGGACGTGTATGAGGTGGGATCGGGCAAGGCCAGGCTTCTGCGCTATCTCGCCCGCCACGGTTACCGCTGCGTCGCCACCGAGGTGACGCGCGAGCGCGGTGCGACCTGGATCGAGCAGGATTCCAACGTCACCTGGAAAAACAGCGACGGTATCCACCTCGCCCGCTTCGAGGCCGCCGACCGCTATGACAGCGTGATCTCCACCCATGTCGTGGAGCACATGCATCCGGAAGACGTGATCACCCACATGGAGAATGTCCACACCATCCTCAAACCGGGTGGCAAGTACATCCTGAGCATGCCGCACAAATACGCCGGTCCGGCCGACCTGTCGGAGGTGTTCGGCCTGAACGAGCCGATCTGCATGCATCTGCGCGAATATGGCTGGGGCGAGACGGAATCCATGCTGCGCCGGGCGGGCTTCGGCCGCGTGGAGGCTGTCTACATCCTGCCGATGGCGGTGCGCCGCCGGATGAACCTGCATTTCGCCAGCCGCGCCTATCTGGGCTATGCGAAGCTGGTTGAGGCATTTTTGGGACGGCTGCCGTTAACCCTTAATCGCAAGCTCGGAAGGGTTGGTCAGCTCTATCTGTTCCGGCCCGAGGTGTTCGTGGTGGCCCACAAGCCCAGGTGATGCCCGTTTGAGCGCTGCAAAAAAGCGCTAGTTCAATCACTTATCGACACACAGAACCCCTTTGTTGCTGCAATGCATCGGCAAAGGGGTTTTTCGTGTCTCTTTCTTTTCACAAGTGGTAGTGGCATTCGAGCCGCATTTCGCTAAAATTTGAAATACCTCGTTAACCTTTTCCGGCCAGATTGGGTTTCAGCGAAATTCACGGAAAAGAGGATACTTCCAATGGCAACGAGCCCCGTCGATACGACCTTCGTCGTCAATGCCTCGGGTGTGACTGCCGGAGGAGTCTGGCCGCATTTCAAGTTCCTCGTCGATGGCGTCGCCGTCGGCCAGGCGACGGTCAATTCCACCAGCGCCGGCCGGTACAGCTTCACCACCAAGGTGGCCCCCGACGCCGCGCACAAGGTCCAGATCGTTTATGACAACGACTGGCTGTCGACCGACAAGGCCGGCATGTACCGCGACCTGATCGTCAAGTCGATCGAAGTCAACGGCAAGACCATCGCTTCCAACAGCTCGACGGTCTCCTACGCCGCTGAAGGTCAGGGCACGCTGTCCGGCCGCGAAATGCTGTCCTGGAGCGGCTCACTCGATTTCAACATGTCCAAGGACATGTTCGCCAGCTCCACCGGGACCCCGACCACTCCGACCACCCCCACGACTCCTACCACGCCGACGACCCCGACCACCGGCGGCACGCCGATCGTCGTGAATGCCTACGGCAATGCGGCCGGCGGCGTGAACGCCCACTTCAAGGTTCTGGTCGACGGCAAGATGATCGGTGAAGGCACGGCCGGCACCGCCGCCAAGGACTTCACCTTCAAAGCGGATGTCAGCGCCGACGTCGCCCACAAGGTCCAGATCCAGTACGACAACGACGCTGTGGTCAACGGTGTCGACCGCAACCTGTACGTCAACAAGATCACCATCGGCGGCCACGCCGTGAACCCGACCGACAGCATCGTGTCGATCGACAAGGGTGCCCTGGACGGCAAGGACGTCGTCGCCGGCCAGCAGGCCATGTGGTGGAACGGCACCATGGAGGTGAAGGCCGACAAGTCCTGGTTCGCCGGCACCACCACCACCCCGACCACCCCCACCACGCCGACCCAGCCGAGCCTGTCGGTCAGCGACGTGACGGTGACGGAGCCGACCGGTACCAAGACCGCCGGCGGCATCCAGGGCTTCCTGCACACCCAGGGCAACCAGATCGTCGACGAGGCCGGCAACACCGTCCGCCTGACCGGTGTGAACTGGTTCGGTGGCGAGGGCTACAACTACGTGCCAGCCGGCCTGTGGGCCGACAGCTACCAGGGCCACCTGGAGAAGATGAAGTCGGTCGGCTTCAACACCATCCGCCTGACCATGTCGGACGAGATGTTCGACAGCACCGCGGTGACGAACGGCATCGACTATTCGAAGAACCCGGATCTGGCCGGCCTGACCCGCCTGCAGGTCTATGACAAGGTCATCGACTATGCCGGCAAGCTCGGCATGAAGG